>Ga0233437_1000033_pt1 | contig 350866 bp, 473 predicted proteins | sample SI_122_August201_FD_182714 | JGI IMG/M metagenome (GOLD analysis project Ga0233437, IMG submission 182714) | Seawater microbial communities from Saanich Inlet, British Columbia, Canada - SI_122_August2016_200_MG | ecosystem: Environmental > Aquatic > Marine > Inlet | place: Canada: British... | reverse complement strand
ATGATAACCATACCTTGAAACAGAATAGAAATAAGAACATAAATGCTCCCCAAGAGAATAATAAAATACCTACTGTAGCTTCACTAGCCTCTATTTTATTCATCGCCATATGATAAACCCTGGAAGTAGTTGCTACTGCTATCACAAAACATATTGTCGTTAAGGCTATATTAAGCATTTTATTCTCCAAATAAGTGCTTTATTTCATCCCAACTATACTCGGTGCCGTTAATAGTAACAGAGCATTCCTCCTCAATAATGTAATCAATAAGATCAGCCATCTCTACACTATCATCTGAACCAAAGTCTTTACACCATTCTAAAATGCCCAGATTATCATAAATATTCACTCCACTATCTTCAGTAGGAATATCCACTTGCCCAGTGCTGTAACCGTCCTGCATTCTTACACATATCCATGCAGAATCTTTTCTCTCATACATTTTTCGACATTCGATAATATCTACAAATACATAATTACTCATTTTTTTAACCCTTATACTCATAGATTACAACATCGATACCAGCATCTATCCATATTTCATGGATAAGCTCTAATATGAAAGACCATGTCCCGCCCGCGAGTTCACTTCCAAACTTGGGACAATGTATAGCAATAGGATTAGTATTCTGAGATTTTATCATTTCAATATAATCAACTACCCGTGTCATACATTGCACAAGTGCTTTGTATCTAATGGGTTTAGGATTATCTTCCGAAACAGTCCCATCTTGAGCTATCATATTAACAATAGCAAGATGATCATCTATTTTAGCAGAACAATTCCTACCCAAAATATTTTCTTCTTGGTGTATTTTACAAAAATTTCTATATATACTCTCTGGTCTTTTCCACTTTTTGCTCAGTGCTAGAACAAAACCTTTTCCCCATTGTCCTTTGTTATTACAACAATGAGGAATGATAGCTATCTCATTCGATTTTATGAATTGGGGGTCTGTAGCATCTCCCTCTACTGTTTTTAGGAGACCTGGAAGACATGGATTATCTAGTATCTTTTTTATACTTTCAGTTGAACCAAAACTCATTTTATTTCTCCAAAAAAAAGTTCTACTAATCTATTTCCACAACTGTTTCTTCAGTAATTCCTGCAAGACCTTTCTCGTGACATACTGTAGTGCTAATATAATCCGAATACGAACTATCACCTCCACGCACAGTTGCTATAACTTGTGCATCCATAGGTAGTTGAGAAAGTTCCTCTATTAGTTCTTTAACAGTCATTTTATTTCTCCGACAAAAAAGTTATTGTTTACAGTATATCATAATAAGAAACTCATTGTCTGGAATTATTATGAGATATCTACAACTGGCTCTCCATGTGTTCCTAAAATACCATTTTTATGATACATTGGTTCCGTTATATCTTTTACATACGGTACAGAATCCTCGGGGCTTGCATATTCTGTAGTTACAACCTTTGTGTCCATAGGCATTTGTGAAAGTTCGTCTATTAGTTCTTTAACAGTCATTTTGTTTCTACCTCAAATTCTATCTCAGAGTAAGAATAGACATAATTCTCTGTAAATTCTTGTCCACATTGTTTACATACAGCCTTTTGTATGATTGTCTCTCCTGAGCATTCATATGCTCCCCATTCAACATATTCAATATCTTTTATCCCAGCCTCACATCTAGGACACTTATTAAAACATTTCTTTTGGACTGCTTTTGTTTCTTTGCTCATTTTATTTCTCCGAAAATTAGATATATGGCAAACAGTGCTTCTCTATTGTATCCAAACACTCTTTTGCAAATTCATGACTATCCTGGTTTCGACCATCAACAAACCTAGCATTAGCCATTTCTTTAATACACTCTTGAACCAACTTAAAAAATAGTTGCTGAACTGTATTGTGGGTCTTTGGACCTGCTATAGTGGCAGCAAATCCCTTTCGGAATAACTTACTAGTCCCATAACCACTATTGATCTTATCTGCCACCATCTTGGCAAATTCACTTCCCTCTTTGATCTCATTGTCCTGGTAGGATTTTAATTCAGGTATCTGGTTCATTTTATTTCTCCAAAAGAGTTTTAATCAGTGCTACACTATACCATTCTGAGAAACACGTTGTCTGGAATTATTTTCCTTTTTCCTGTTCATAATGATATATTTTTCATAATATTCTCTTAATTGGTCTCTACAATATTTTCTTATTTTAACCCTGTCCTGTGGGGCAACACCTAAAAAATCTATTCTGAAAAAAGTTTTGCCCTCATGTTTTCTTTTTTGACATGAAATACATTTTGGATGAGAAAATATCCATTCAGAATGTCCTTTAACTTTATGTCCTTTCGGACAATATACAAAAACTCTAAATATATGCTCTACTTCTGTTTGAATTCTCATATAACAACCTCATTGTCTAGAAAAAATAAGGGAGTAGGAAACCACGCCTACTCCCTACAGAGAAATAAAATGCTACACAACTTCTTATATTTCAGTCACTTCCCCAATAATCCCTATCTCTTGTCCCTTACAATTGACAGAAACTATATCAAAAAATCCTTTGAATTGCAACTCTCCATCTATATCGTTCCGAGCAAATGCCTTCAAAGTTTCTATGTGATCAGAAATTCTCATATCTGACAACTCCTCTCTATCATGGAACCTTAAAAGATACATATTTACTCCTTATACCATTTTGAAAAATGAGGAGCAGGAAGACGACGGAAATTGTCAACCTGCTCCTCCAAACAGAAACTGTTGTTAACTCGTAATGTTGATAGTGTTATTAGTCGAATCTACCGATAATGTCACCTTATCACTAATACCCATCTGTTTCAAGCATACCCTGACACGACCATCAGCATTCGGTGTTACACATTTCAACGATCCTTTGACCAAAATGTCGTAACTACCTGCATTAGCAGTCACTTGAGTCAATATGGTCTTAGGAATTTCAACCCTACCTTCCGACGTAAGTTCATACTCATCATCTGCTAAATCGTTATTATCATCCTCCTCGTCATCATCGTCATCATCAACATCAGTCCCATCATCGACAACAGTGCCAGCAGAGACCAAAGGATGGTCCGTGGCAGATTTTCCATCAGGAAAATAAACCAAAGCAGTTGGATTGCTCGGCACATTAAGAACACAAAGATCTTTGTCGTAATCAGCATTTGGAGCGAGTTCATTAACAACAATTCTTCTTACATCATTATGAGAAATACGCTCAGAAGTTTTTGCTCTTACTTCTTTCGTAATATCAAAAGCAGTAAAAACATCATCGTCCTGGCAAAATTTCTCAATAGTCTCAACAATTAAAGATGCTGTTGCTGTCGTACACATTTTTGTTTCTCCGTAAAATTATTAGTTTTTATTCGTAACTACTCTATTGTTTTAAGAAACTCATTGTCTGGAATTTTACTTCCATTTATATTTCATACTTGGAACAGGGCAAGGACCTATAATATCATAAAACAAAGATGCTTGAGATTGAGGAATACGTATCTGATATCCAGTGCCATAATTAACCTTCTTCAAAGTGCAAACTAAACCAAAAATGTAGTTTATTTTTTCCACTATCATTTGTTGATCATCTTTATTAAAGCATTCACTACAAAGAGTTATAACTATTTGTTTGGTGCTACTATTTTTTCTTCTTTGGTAAGAATTACCATCATCTAAAAACCAATGTAGTAGTAATGTTGGTGTTATATCAATATCATCAGGTATTACTTTTTTATAATTATTCCACTCAGGATACCACCTTTTATAAAATGATTGTAAAAGCTTATTTGACAAACTTCTTAAAGTAAATACTACATGTCTTTTTCCTAAACTTTTTTCATCATTCTCTTTTGTCCTTTCCTTCCACTTATTACCAAAAAGAATTCTAGAAACATATATTATATGATCATAATATTTATTTCTTTTCGCGAAATAAGGAAAAGAATTATCATTTTTTTTATTCCACTTACATAAGAAACCATCTCCTAATAAACAACCTTCTATAACTTCTTTGTTAATAATAAAACCATCATCTACTCTATTAATTCTGATACCATCTCCAATAGTTCTAATTGGAATAGAGTGCTTTATTAATGATTGTCTAACAGAATTAGTGCTTTGTGCTCCTACTAATTTACATATCGCTCTAAAACCAAGATATTCTTGAATATACTTACTATAAAGCCATTCTTTGTTATCTAATAAAGGATATTTACTCATTTTATATACTCCATATATAATTCTTGTTATGAAGTATATATTCTAATATACAAATAAAAATCCTTTATTTATGTTCTAAGCTGAGAATTTGGCACAAATTCTACCAAATAAACAAGATTACACTGATCAAGACGATATACTATCATTTCATCGTTGACCACTCCAGAATTAACTCCCCCTTTATCTCTGCCTTTCGCCCATGTACTATCCGAACCAGGAATAGGATATTTAGTCCAACTACTTTTGGCGATATGGTAATTACCCATCGCTACGTCCGCCAAAAACATAAACGTTTTATCAGTATTGCCTCCACCTCCCCAGTAGTTCGTAGCATAATTCAGTGCTTTAGTACTAATGTCAGAAAAATACACCCCATCGGAATACATTCGACCTGTCACATGACCAGAACTGGAAGAAGGAATAATCAAACCTTGCCTCATAATAGACAAAAGATTACTTGCCTTTGTTCCGTGCCACAACTGCCAAATGTTACTCATCTTAGCACCATGCTTATCATATCCATCTTTCATGTTCTTGATCGTTACAGCATAAACTGTTTGAACAGAAAGATTGTTAGATTGGTGCATACTCTTTCTTGTCGATTGATAAAGGTGCTTGACATGAGACAAGATTTGCTTATCACTTACAATCTCCATTTCAACATTAAAAATTTGTGGAGCATCTTTCTTTTTGGTTTTCTTCTTTGTCGGCTTTGTCGTAATATCAATAAAGGAAGTTTCCAAACCATCAAGCAAATCATTCTCTGCAATAACTGTTTGAGTATTAGGAAATATTCGTCCAGTAGAAATCTTAGACATTCCTACATCATGAGGAATAAGTCTAAGATAGGAATTAAGAATCCTACCAAATTCTTTATTATCAAAGTCCTCAGCCTTTACAAAATCAGAAATCATAACAAGCAAATCTCTAGCTTCTGCTACTTGCACTGGGTCAATAACTCCGAGTGGTGTTTTGAATTGTGCGGAGTTTGCATCATACATGATCTTGCCACCCGATTGTTTCAAAATCTGATGGGCATTGACTTGAACAAGAAAATCAATAAGTTGTGCAATAACAGGATTTTTAGATTTAATCTGTTTCTTAGCAACATCTTTCAATTCTGCATTTTTAACAGAGCCGACAGAAACAGAACCCCCCGTATCAACTGCTTTTACTTCAGTATACATTTTGTCGGGTTTGTTATTGGAATTGGTTTTTTCTCTCCACTTTTTAAGAGCCTGAGAATGACTTGTTATCTTACTTTGTAGACCTTTCCCAACTCTCCCCCACTCTGTTAAGGCAGTGTCATCATCATACAAAGTATATTGCCATACCTTGTTGTTGTTAGTATCTCCAAATTCTACACAAATACATTTCTTATGTTCTGTTATCGCTGACATAACTACTCCCTATCATCATTTCTATTGTGGTCCAAAGAAGACCTTCTCAAACAGATTTCTGTGGCTTCTGGGTCTATCCCCAAAGTGTCTAGCCAACTACTCCACAAGTTAGGGTGATCGGGACTATCAATATCCTCTTTATTCACTATTATTGTGGTGTTCTTTGTTCTGTCTATTGCCATTTTTATTTCTCCAAAAAGTTGATATTACAACCTATCAAAGTAATAAACGCGTTGTCTGGAATTATTTGGTTAGTTGCTCTTCAACAAGTTTCCAATTAACATGGGACCAACTTTCTCCTTGTTTGGTTTTGTGCTGAAAAAGTAAAATCCCAGCTCTTTCCTCACCTAGTCCCAATACCCGATGGGCATGATCATCAGCAGTTAAACCCTTCATTTCCAACACTTCTGGAGGATTATCATAAAACTGTTTTAATAGTTGCTGAGTAAATTTCTCAGCTCGAGTCATAGGTCTCTGAATCTCAGCCTTTTCTGCCTTTCTTGCTGCTCTTTCTTTCTTCTCTCTTTCTTGCCTTTCGCCAGGAACAAAAACATGACCACACGACGGACAAATACCTGTTCTTCCCCCAACAAACAACTCACAAACACATTGTTTTCTACCTATCCCTGGGGACTGCTCTACTGGCTTAACTTCTTTTGGCTCTTTGGGTTTAGTAACAATCTCCTGATTACAAGAAGGACAAATTTTGATTCTCAAAGCTACAAACACCCCACAAGCACACTGTTTTCTACCAGGACCTGGGACTTGCTCTATAGCTTTGCGCTCTTTTGGTTTGCAAACCACTCTTTCATTGCAAGTAGGACAGAACTTTATTCTTGAGTTCATAAAGAAACCACAAGAACATTGTTTCCTACCTTCACCTGGGGATTGTTCAACTACTTCTACCTTTTTAGGCTCAGCGACTCTCTTCTCATAAAATTCATAACCACAAGAACATACACGAGTTCTTGCCCCTACTTCGGTGCCACATTCACAAATTTTCTTACCTCTGGTTCCCATTGTTGTTACTCCTGTAATTGATCAATGGTTGTTGTTTTGATTACTTCCATATTATTTCTTGATACCAATTCCCATCATCGTCTTGTTTGCAATTATCACTATTCTCTGCATCAGGCTCTTCGACATCATAATCTCTAATCTCTACCTTAACTCCAAAGGGTTGATCTACTACTTCTGCTACTCCCCCACTAACAGTGATAAGGACAGCGCTAGGTTCCAACTCTATATCGGGAAAAGCATTATCGAAATACCACTTTATCCCAGTTGTAATAACGCAGCATTTAGTCCCTACAGATTCTTTATGTTCATGTTCTATCGCAAAAGCAATTTCTACACTATTACATTTTCCTATAAGCTCTTTACAAGTTTGACAATACACATACCAAGGACCGTTGTTTTTCTCACTATCGGACATTTTATTTCTCCGAACTAAATTTCACTGTATCCGCCTGAACCACTACCCGACCCTTATCATTTTCCATTGTTATAAATGGTTGAAAATCACCCCTCTTTATACCCTTCTCAACCACTAAGGTAGCCTCTTCAATTGTTTTTGCATTGATTTCAATTGTAAATGTCATTTTATTTCTCCAAAAAAGTTATTACTACAATCTATCATTATAACAAACGCATTGTCTGGAAATTAGAATCTACACACCTTCTTAAATTCTTTACGTTCTGCTTTGTAATTCCTACGCCATGCTTTTTTGTTTTTGATCTTTTTCATCATCTTGATATATCTATCACGACGCCACATGCTACCCATTGCTTCACTATCGGCATGGAGCATTATAACAGGGTTTCTACCATTAGCCCTATTCAAACCACCACATAGATTACACTGCTCACAAGTAGTTAATGCCCCTGCTTCTTTACTAGCAGGACAAATCATTTCATTTTCCATCAAAACATTATCTTCATTCTCTCTGATTCTGAAAGTCCTCCAGCCCATTGCTTGAGCTTGATTATATTCCTTCATATAACCCTTGATACTATCAACACTTGCCATACAATAGTTTTTCAGTCTTTGATCGCAGTTTTTCCACTGATGAGTATAACCAGTATATCCCTTAGCAACACTGCAAATATTCTCCCATACTTCATATGGTACCGCCGCAGGGTCCCCATAAGAACCAATTCTGAAGAAACGGTCTCGGAATAGCTCAATATCCTTATCCCCATACGGTCGATAACTACCATCAATCAGAGCATGGAACACCCCAATAGGACCATGACAGAGATTAACATAGCATGTGCTACCTTCTTTATGTTTGCAATCCCCACAAATACTTTTGTCCTCTCCCATCCGTCGTGCCAACATTGGGTGAATATCCCTACGAATAATGTAGGTTTGAATCATATCCCCTGTTTTTCTGTTTTCCGATTCTCTACCAATCCCTGTAGCGATTACCGCTATTCTCTCATTGTCTATTAGGGATTTCCCTTGCCACAAGATGATTCCGATAGGTTTCGACATTTTATTTCTCCGACAAAAAGTTATTGTTTACATTCTATAATAACTTAAAACTCATTGTCTGGAATTTTAATAAAAAACCCCCTTACTATCTAAATATAACTATTCAAACAATAAGGGGGTTCGCTAAATAACCCATGGAGGTCATAGGTGTCACTTTGTCCTGTCAACCCTACGATCGACATCGGAGGCATTGATATCAGTCTTATTCAGAATACCTGTATCAGTCATAAGTTTCATATTGATCAGGTTTTCCATAAGGGTATTACCTTTTCCTTCACCACCACCGATAATCATTGTCGAAGGAACCTTGATCTTTGCTAATGCTTCGGAAACAACCCTTGCCTTCTCAACTTCAGCATCGATCATCGCCTGTTCCAATTCAGTTATGGCCCCCGACAACTGAATAGCTTCTTTTTTGCCTTCAGCCCTCAAAATTGCTGCAACCTTTTCTTGCTCAGCTTCCTTAGCTTTAATCTGAGCTACTTCAAGCTTAGCACTTGCAATCATCAACTGCTCTTGTTTGTTAATCTCGGCAACCGATAGCTTCTGGGCAGCCTTGGTCTCAGCTTCAAGTTTAGTTTGAAGTGCAACTTCGGCTTTCAACTCTCCCGCGATAACTGCCTTAGCTTTTAACACATTCGCTTTAGCAGTCTCGATGGCTTTCTCCTTCAAACCTCTCTCAATAACCATTAGACGTTCTTGAGTTTCTTTCTCACGATCTGCCTTAGCCTGCTCTGTAAGCAAAAAAGATGCCTTCTTGGCCGCAAATTGCTTACGAGTCTCAGGATCATAATCGGTGTCGGTAACCGAGAATTGAACAACGGTCATACCAAAATCTTCGGCAATAGGAGATCTAGTAACGACAATAGGCATGCCGTCTGCATCATTGATAATCTCTGTCTTGAAAATAGTAATACCCTTCCCAGTCGCGTCAGTTGTGTCTTTCTGAACAATTATTTCTTTACGCATTTTATATGTGCCATACTTCAATTGTCCTTCTACAACCTGCCTAAACTCAGCCTTTCGTGCCGACTGATTCTCAGAGGAACTCATAATCGGTGCTGTCGATTGTAAACAATCAATCATATATGATTTGGTAGAAGCTTTAATATTATCCTTATTTCCGCCAAATTGCTCATGAAAAGCAATACGTCGCTTTTGGGTCGATGGAGTTGCTAAACGGATATAGGTAGAAATATCTGCCATACCACCATCATTATATGTGACTTGAATAGATTCTTTAGCTAAATCTCCGTCCTCAGGATCGTCATTATATCGAAATTCGATATAACGAGGATATACCCAATCAGTGCCAAAGAATTTCCAATACACACCAGGCTCATCAACAATAACCACCTTACCGCTCAGATGCTGAAGGTAGACCCAATTCTGACCGTCATTAACGGACACCATTCCCATGAATAGCGACCCTACAAGAGCGATAGCTATTACCACAATTACTGCAATTACAATCTGTTTCGGACTCATTGTTTACTCCAATTCAAAAATTAATATTTGTTTCTTACCACACTATCTACTATACTACAAACAACCTCCATAGCTTATTTCATTAACTATCCTCCTTCTTCGGCTTAACCACACCCCGTTTTTCTAAAAATTTGTTAATACTTCCACCCTCAGCAGTAAGTTTTTCAGCTTTACGTTGATTTTCTTTTGCTACTCTATTCAATTCTATCTCAGCCTGAGTAATCTCTTTGATAGTCTCTTTCGGTGCCACATCTTCCTCCACCTTGCCTTCAGAAAGATCTTTACAAAACTTGTCGAACTTCGGGCTTCTCACCAATTTAACAACAAGATATATTATACCTATCACTATCCCTACAAGAATTATTACTCTATACATCTGACATTCCTTTCATTTGTTTATATTATCACTTTTGGTGCCATCATTATACTTACTTTCACTTTGCTGTCAAGAAAAAAATAGAAAACAGGAGATATTTTTTATAACTCCTGTTCTCTTAATGCTTTACATTTACTTTTCTTTTGCCGCAATACCTAATTTTTTATTAACTTTATGCTTTGCTTTCTCCTGTTGCTGAGCTTCTTTTACTCTTCTTTCCTCTATCCGACTCTTACTCATATTATGGCAGAAATTAGCTGCCCAACAAGTAGGAGAACTATCAGATTCTAATATTTGTATCATATTCCTATCGAACTCAGGACCATGATAATGAGTGCCTCTTGTATCAATATCATGAGCCATTTCATGAGCCATTGTCATCAAGAGTTGATTAATATGAGTGCCACAAGTAAGATGTTTGCTTTTCAGCCAAGTGCGGTCAATACAGATATAGGTGCTACCATCTGTCCAAGCCGCGGCTGTATCAGAGGAACCCAGGAGAATACGTCTTTGATTCCAACATGCCATCTTTTGAAGAACTGTAATAATTCTTCTCTCTGTTACTGTCTGTTTTTTATCAGGCAAAACAACATAAGAGTCAGACATATTGCTTGTCAAATCTTCAAAATCAACGTATAGTTTAGCAATATCTTCCCATATATTATTGCCATAACGCCACTGCTCAGTATGAGTGAGCCATACAAAAAACATTTCAGGTATGCCCGTGTATCCCAAATCAACCAAAAGGTCTTGACAAATACATAAAGCATCACCTCTCTCCATCATCTTATCAGCACGTCTATCTCCCTGAGGAGCAAAACACCATTGTTGCTTTACCTTTCTTATATCACTAAGAGAGATATGCCTTCCTTGAGCAGTTGGAATAAGAGACAAACTCTGAATACCTTTAATATCTTGAGTATTATCTCTCAAATCTCTAAGAGTAGCAAATCTTAAAGAAGTAGTCAAGGTTCTCCGAGTCCGACGAGTCGTTTTAATACGATTCTCTCGAATAACCTTTTTCATTCTGCAATATACTTCACAATCATCCTGAACATCATTTCTGGCAAAATTTACTACCAACTGTTGCTTAGAAACAGCAATACCACTCATACCTATATTCCAAGGTTTTGTGACGAATGCTCCAAGATTATAAATCTTAAAATCTAAGCCAGCATTAAACAGATAATAAGCATCATCATCTTCAAAATCCCATTTGCATTCAGAAGCAGGAAGATTTATTTGCTCCTCATTAAACAGGACTCTTCCTTCCATGAATCTAACTTGCTCCGTAATCATTTCTTTATAAGAATCCATACTATTATGGGAAGAACCAATAGGATTCCTATACAACTCAATGTCAATCTGACACCCATTAACAAAAGGTAATCCCTTTTGCAATTCGTAATCCAGCCCTTTGTGCTTAATATCAACAATCATTTTGAATGTTGATGTTCTCCACGTATTTCTGCCATAGGCAAACATTTGCCCACGACCCATACGGAATTGCTTCCATATCATATTCTCACTCTCATCGTGAGGAGTGCCAAAAATCTCAAAAAAATCATAAATCTCTTGCTCATTTTCAATGCCTTTTCCATCATCCTCTATGGAAAGCAGAGCCTTGCCATCATCTACTACTAACTTAATTCTAACTTCAGGACTGCCTGCCTCAATAGCATTCATGACTCCTTCAAGATTAGCCTTTTGGAGACTTCCTGCTTGCCTCTGAATAGTATCCATTAAGAGTTTTGGGTGCATTCCCAACTGTCTTGTTTCTGTTATAACTTCTGTAACAGACATGGTTTAACCTCTCTAAGAAATGTTATTTTACTTCTCTGAACACACTAACAACACTACACCATTTCTAAAAACTACTTGTCTGGAATTTTCTCCCTACACTCTATCAAGAACCAATAGAGATCAGCACAATTAGATAGATAAATTCCATTCTCTTTAGCCTCAGATTGAACCTTTCTAACTACTTTAAAAATATCTCCTTTTGAGACACTCTTATCAACAATTTCAGAAGCATAATATTGCATATGCTCTTTTTCTATCTTCATTGTTTTAAGATTCTTCATTTCCATCCTTACTGTTTCCTGTTCTTGTCATCAGACATAAGCTTATAATCCTCACTATTAACTAGTTCAGAAGAGAGATGGACACATTTTTTAATTTTCCGAGAAATAGTAATACCAAATTTCTTCTTAAAACTAGCAGTAGGATATATATCCATATTCTCTATATCTTCCCTCTGCCAATTAACTACATCACAACCCACCATCTGAGTAGGAGCCCAATTACCTTTAGATGGTTTTCTCCATACATAGATGAAATCATCCAACTCATCCCTAGTAATATATACTTTCTCTTTTTTCACTTATATTTAACCTAATGGATTTATTTCTTTAACTGCCTTCTTTACTGCTTTGTCATGAATTTTATCATATTCTTGAGGAAATTTTCGAGACATATCAGCAAGAAACTCATTTTCTTCAGAAGTAGGTCTATAACCATAACCTTTTTTACAAAGATAACATAGATGCTCTAATTTTTGCTTTTGTTGCTCATTCATTTCTATTCTCCTAGCTTTACTATTTCAACTACTTCTCCATGGAAATCATTCTCTACTTGTTCCCTGGCTTGCTCAGGAGTAGGATGAAACAAATAAGCAGCATTATTATCTCTGCCTATAACAGAAAGAACTTTCCATGACTTAGGGAAACAACTTGTCTCCATTATTATATATCTCTTTTGATCAGTTATCATAATACTTACCTTTTTGGAAAACTCATTGTCTGGAAAAATGGACAAAAAAAGACCCCTTGCTAATTTTGGAGGGAAAAAGATGAGGAGCAATTAGCAAGGGGAGGAATGTAAATTTCATAATACCCAGAAGTGGACTCGAACCACCAACAAAACGCTTTTGAAACGTTCACCTCTGCCATTGGGTCACCTGGGCCTATCTAGTATTTTAATACCCACGAGTGGACTCGAACCACCACTACTAGCATTTTAAATGCTATGACTCTGCCGATTGGTCTACGTGGGCTTCTATTCATTTTTTCACATCATCATATTCTGACACAGTAGTATGTATATCTACTATCCCATCATGAGTAGTAACATTCACAATATCTTCATAATGAATACCTATTCCATCTCTAAAAGGAATAGATATCTTTACTGACTCATCTCCTAAGCCATGTTTTACCATATTTCCTAATTTTTTATACAGCTCTGTAATTGTCATTTATTTTTTCCGCTAAAAAAGGATTCGGTGCTATACTACTACCATTTCTACAAACTCATTGTCTGGAATTTTAACAGGTCGCCAGGGACTCGAACCCTGAACCGAACTTTTGGAGAGTCCAATGATACCAATTTCACCAACGACCTAGCAATATCCCTAGTAGGATTCGAACCCACACTATTCTCCGTCCGTAGCGGAGTGCCATATCCAATTAGGCGATAGGGACTTATACTCCTGACAGGACTCGAACCTGCATATATCTGGTTTAGGAAACCAGTGCCTATCCTATTAGACTACAGGAGCTTAACAAACATCAAGATCAAGATCTTTATCTCGACGACCCTCGTTAGGATCTATCTGAAAAAGCTCATCACTTTCTAACTGATTTAACTGAACTCTCTGAACAAAAGCCCCAGAAGCAAGCCTTAAAAGTAAAATATCTCTCTCATCAAGAATATCTTTCTCTAATGCTTTCATAATCTCATTTACATGCTCCTCAACTTTTGACCATGATTCGTTGACTATCTTCTCACATCTTAATCTGTAGGTGTTCTTGGTCCTTTCGCTTTGCTCCACAATAATCTCCATTATCCATAGGTGTAAAATATACATGCCTCTCACATGACCCCAGTATTCTACACACTTTCCCTACTTTTGCAAGTCTTTTTTTCCCAATTTTAGGAAAAAAGTATAAAAAAATGCCCAATCATCCTGTTTCCTAAGAAGACTGGGCATTAAAAACTTAAATGTTTTTAGATTTTTATGCCACAGCACTTCCTTTTTTTCTGCGAGGTTTAAACATAAAGACACCGCGACGAACCTTATGAATAAGACTATCACGGTTAAGTTTATTATTAACCATCGTATAGAAATACTGGCTCTGAGTGTGATACAAATCCTTTTTATGAAGAGATTCTAGAATGTCACTCATAGTCATCTCTTTATTCGGAGTCATACACTCTCTAATAGCTCTGACCAAAATGGTCGTGTTGGGAAGCCTCGAAACATATTTCGCAGGACTACTGACTGGCTTTTGACCAGCCATAGCCCTTAATAATTTGCTCTGAAGCTTCATCAGATTCCTGTCAATACGCTCTTTTTGCCTCAACAGGTTCTGGTAGGTCTGGATATAAGACTCACTACCAGTTCGTGAGGCTTCCTTACCTACTTGAACACTTTGCATTGTTGTTACCTCCGTGGCTCTGCCACATACTACTTAGGTTAACATTTACTAACTACTACACTTGTCATATGACTATGTATAATATAGTCAAAAGTGAAAGAATAATCAAGTAAATTCACTATTTTCCTGTTATAAATATTAAAAATTCTCTATAACTTCCTTTGTAATAAAGATTTATATTTTTCGGGAAAAGTGAAAAATAGAGAAAAACACTCCTGAGAGGACTCGAACCCCTAACTTTCTCCTTAGAAGGGAGATGCTCTAATCCAATTGAGCTACAGGAGTAAAAAACAGTTTTTTTAACCATTCTTAGCTAAAAACAAAATACAAATAAGATTCCAAACAATCATAATAACAATAGCTATTATATTGAGAACTACTCCTGCTGTACTACCAGCAATAGCTCCTAATACTATTCCAATAATAGATGGTACAAAACCCCAAGCAATACCTAAAATTGGAACAAAACTCACTATTATACAATATATACCAATTATAATAGAAAGAGTACTAAGTAAAAGCATTACAACATCCATAATATTACTCCGATTCGGTGCTACTTATTTCTAAAACACTAATAAATACCCAGAAGTGGATTCGAACCACCATCACCATGCTCCTAAGGCATGTGCCTCTGCCATTTGGGCTACCTGGGCTTGTAAGCAACTAGTGAGAATCGAACTCACATTTTGACCTTGGCAAGGTCACGTAATATCCGTTATACCATAGCTGCAAAAAATCTTATTTATCAACTATCTTTATATTATGAGTAACAGGGGGATGTTGTTCATAATGTAATAACCATTTTTTAACCTGTTCCATTGTTTCTTTTTTTTCATATCTCTTACTATCTGCCATTGTTATAACAACTGTTTGATCATCTTTTTTATCCACATATTGTATGAAATTAGTATTTATCATCGTATTTTCATCAAGAGTAATTATCATGTTATTCTCCTATTTACATAACAATTTTTACATAATTTAGTTTTTGATCTTCTAGATACCTCTTTACCGCAATTTTTGCATACAGGAAGAGGTCTCTTATTACATTTTCCTGCAAAAGTTTTCTGTTGACTATTGCAATTAGGACATAATAATCTCAAATTCTCTAATCTGTTATCATTTCTAACACCATTAATATGATCTAACACCATTACTAATTTTATATTTTTCCAAGTGGGTTCTTGACCACATATGGCACAACAATTTTCTAATATATTATTTTCTAGTAGTCTTCGCTTAAGATGATTTCTACTATAAGTAGAATTTTCCACCATAATTTCTTTTAAAGAAATTGCCTTACTATCAAAATTTCTACCACTATTAGAGAAAGATCCCAACCGTATATGAGAGTAATCAATACTATCTATTTTTAATCTTTCTTTCAAAGATCGATAACGGCTACCGCTACCATATGGATCTAAATTAATTTGTTTTAAGACTTTAGCGAGACTATCACTATTTTTAACAATCCTTTCTAGCTTATCTTTAGATATTGTCCATATTGGACTTGTTCTTTTTCTCATTTTATTTCTCCAAAATATATCATTAACTATTAATATATTCGGAGAAACATGCTATATACCTTTATTTATTTTTGCATATAGCCAAAATAAATTCTCCATCTCAGAATCGAACTGAGCCTTCAACCTTGGAAGGGTCACGTGCGACCAATACACTTATGGAGATTACACCCGCTTAAATTAACCTATTTTCATCACATCCTGAACACGAACATTATTTTCTACCCAATTCTCCCCACTCAAACTGAGCATTTCTCCTCCATACTCTGTATCAATTACAGTATACTCATCACTGTAACCGACCTTTCTTACAGTGTCACCTACATCTACCGTGTTACCATAATGATCCATAGCCATCATAATTCTCCTACAACAAAAGGTTTACATTTATCTATCATGAGTTAATGCATTCATATGCATTCTATATTTACCTATCCATTCTTTATATACCTTAGAGCCAGAATATATCTGTCCTTTCGGAGATACACAATCCTTAAACTCTTCCCCAAAACATTTCTTACAAAACTTTATTGGACCTGCTTTTACCATCTCTTCCTCAAGAATTCCACACTTAAAACACTTAATACTATATACTAACATAGTATTTATCATCTTTGATTCTTTATCTACCATCTGGAATCCTCTCTTTCTGAATTAAAGGAATAACTACATCATCCCAATATCTCCTATAACCAATTTTTGATCTATTAATATTGTATTTCTTTAGAACTCTTTCAATCTCATAACTCCTCATCATACATTGACTTACTTGAAATTTCCTATAACCAACACCAACCATAAGCCATTTATAATGATAAATAGGACGATTCTTAATACCCCTATAACACCTTATTTGACTAGTCCTAGTCCTTAAATCAACAGTAACTACATGATGAATCCCTGGCTCAAATTGTCTATCAAAATAAGGACAATAAACAAATGAGACCATCTCTTTATATTTGTTCCATTTGACTATTGTCCATTGAGGATACCATTCATGAAAATCTTTAATATGTCCAATTTTCTTCGCTTCTCGGAAAATATCCCCAGGAACTACACGATCTACATAGTCCCTATGAACATAAATAGATCCTCCTATTAGTTTTCCTATTGGAAGTCTTCTATGCATAACTATTACTTCTCACAAAAAAATACCTTAGTCCCATTGTGGTTCTCTACCATTACCGAATTAAATTTCTCCATAATAAGATCCATAAGTAACTCTTTGGTGAGACCTTTATATTTTCTCGGAGAAACAGGAAGATTAATCAACGCTACTCCATAAGTATCTACAAAACTATAGATCTTATCTAGAGTCTCTCGAATAGCAGATAAAGAACTCAGAGTATTGATGACATTAGAAGCAAAAACTAGGTCAAATTGCCGATCACCTAACTCTTTATCATTAAAATGGATATCAGAATCATAATTATCTCCCATCTCATAAGGCCAACACCGAAAGTTGTTTTTATCTAACTCTAGAGTATGTAGAGCTTTAGGTCCCGCTCCAAAATCTAGAATCTCACAACTTACAGGAGAATATCTAGCTTTTATGATCCTAGGAAGAATAGCATTTTTACCTACTGCTCCACCACTTCTGGCTGTCTTATTGGCTATTTTTATTTCTTCGCTAGTCATTTTTTATTTTTCCGACAAAATGTCACAAATTTTACTATACTTTTTGTGATAAAATAAATGTTGAGCAAATCACCTAACTCCTTCTGTCGATTATAATTACGACATTAATATGGGTAGTTAAGCATCTGCTCAACAAAAGGACTAATACGCCCTTGTCTACTATACCATTCTAAGAAACTCATTGTCTGGAAAAAGAGCAAGGTGGGACTCGGACCCACGATCATAGGGTTGCAACCTATTGCCTTGGCCGCTTGGCTACTTGCTCAAAAAGGTCAAAGGACGAGATTTGAACTCGCTCTCCAAGATCCACAATCTTGTGTGCTTCCATTACACTACCTCTGACATAAAAGGCGGAAAGAATTGACTTTTTCAATACACAGTGGTAAGCCATATATCTAAGTGGGTGTCGATCTCCACGCATCGAGGGGTTCCCTCGCGTCAGCCGTGTCGTCAATTCCAGCTTTACCATGCTGCCACCTTGAATGGGGATAGAGAGATTCGAACTCTCAAGAACCCAGGGTAAGAACCTGGTGCTTTACCACAATAAGCTTCATCCCCTCTCTAATAGGTCCAGTGGGAATCGAACCCACGACTCTCTGGTTAAAAGCCAGATGCTCTACCTAGCTGAGCTATGGACCTAAAAACTACTCTTCTTTCCTATGGTCATATGCAGAAGATCTTTGATAATCTGCCCAGTAAGTCATTTCTCCTTTTCTTGTCAAATAACACCAAACCCAATTAATAGGACCTAAGAGCACTCTTAATAGGTGAATGAGATTTTGATTATTACTCCATTTTCTCCTATAAAGATGTATTTGGTATTCATAAGAGATATGATAACCAAATGCTCCCATACCCAACCATACCAACATAAGAGCTAATTTTATTGCAAAAAACATTGAACAAATCTCCTATAAGAAATAACTTATTCGGTGCTACATATAATCATTTCGAGAAATGCGTTGTCTGGAAAAAATGGAAAGAACCAGAGTTGAACTGGTACCTCGGCATTTTCAGTGCCGCGTGCGACCACCTACACCATCTTTCCATGAAGCCTTCTCTCAGAATCGAACTGAGATCTCAAGATTACAAATCTAGTATTCTGCCAATTGAACTAAGAAGGCGAAAATGACAGATGTGGGATAGTAAAAAAAGACGCTCCCATTGAGCAACTCCCCCATAAATGAGGGGGAGATAAGATTCGAACTTACGATAACTTTTTCACATTCAACCTGTCTAAGTAGGCCTAGCAAGAATTGAACTTGCGTGACACCCTTATAAGGAGTGCGTTCTACCATTGAACTATAGGCCCAAGAAATGGACACATACGGGACTCGAACCCGTAATTCCTGGGTGCAAACCAAGTGTGATCCCAGTTTCACCAATGGCCCATACTGGAAATGAAAAGTGGAGGCTACAGGAATCGAACCTGCGACCTATTGCTTGCAAAGCAATCGCTCTCCCGACTGAGCTAAGCCCCCATAAAAAATAACTTATGGATGTGTTAGTAAGAATAAACAATGTAAACTCTGCCAATTGAGCTATACTCACCGAGGTGAGCAATGGGACTCGAACCCATATCCTTTCGTTAAATTCGATAACCTACTCTAAATCAACCCATTTTAGTTATTTTTTTTGCCTTAAGACCTTTTTCACCATCGACAATATCGAAAGTGATAAGATCATTATCTTCAAGAAGATTTGTGCCTTCTATCTCAGAATGATGAATAAAGATATCATTACCTTCATGGTCTACAAAACCATAACCCTTCTTCTTATTGAACCATTTAACGCGACCAGTAGGCATCATATGAGATCTCCTATTCGGTGCTATGTAATGAAAAACTCAGGCCGAGACGATTTGAACGTCCGACTTCCGCATCCCAAATGCGGCGCTCTGACCAAGCTGAGCTACGGCCTGTAAAAAAGAAAAAGATAGTTGGCCAGTCGATATCCTAAGATTAAGATTAATTATGGTTGAAGAATCTGTGTATACTCACCACAAAATACCGAACAACTACCTTTTTCAATACTAAAAAATTGCTACATCATAAAAATAGATTAGTCATCTATTTCTTTCTTCATCTGATCAGCTAGACGCTCATCAAAAATTGCCTTAGTTGCACCCTCTAGCTTATACATATCTTCCGTAGATACATCAAACTCTTCGGCTGTTAGTCGAAGTTTGGGCTCAACGATAGGCTCTCCATCGGCACCATGTCCAATTTGTTTTCCGTACGTTGAAACGGTCTTTGTAAAACACCTTACCATAACACACACATCCCTTCACGGCAACCGTTGCCGCATCATTGTTTATGAGTATAAAAATACTCGTAATAGCGGGGGGAGGATTTGAACCTCCGAGATCTTGAAGGATCTACGGGCTTATGAGACCCGTGAGTTAAGCCGGACTACTCAACCCCGCAATATCGGGAAGGGGAATCGAACCGCCTTTTCTGTTATTAAGTCATATTATCTCAACACTATAAATCGAGATATAACTCAACAACTGCTTTACCTATAAGCTACCCAATGGCATCGGGGATAGGCATTGATCCTATCATCTCCTGAACTTGACCACGGAATGGTTACCTATGGTCCTTGTCAGGCATTTTACATTTAAACTACCCAATATGGTGTCAGGGGGCAGGCATCTCACCTACCATCAACCACCTTACGGTGGCCATTTTATGCTTAAACTACCCGACAAAAAAACGCCTGTGGATGTGTGGAAGAAATCGGAAACGCTCTGTTATTGAGCTAAAAATCATTGTCTTAGGAAATTTCAAGTGCATAGCCATTAGTATATTTCAACCTGGTTCTCTCAAAACTAGCCAGTCTTCCCGTCAAATATATCGATTGGCGTTATCTCAACTTGACTGTTACCTGATTCGCTTTTTCGATTCTTACACGCATTAAAAATAGAATAATCGATAACCGACATCAATCAACCCACATGCTTGTTCTAAAAATACGGATGTGGGATGTTAAAAAGCATTTTGTTGACCTTAACGATAACTTTAAAACTTCAACCCGTATAAATTCTCTCTCTATTTACTTGTAAAAGACTATCATAACCAATGTTACTATAGTAATAATCTATCGTCTTTTCTTTCACTTTCCAATAGTTTTTTCCTGCTTTTTTATTAGTTTTTATGAGGTTTTTTACTCGCCGCTCTAATCCTTTTAGTAGTAAAAAGTTAGAGTGGTCAAACCAGAGAAAAAACTTGGGAAAATACTCCTAATGAGGATCGAACTCACGTTTTCTGGCTGAGAACCAGATGTCCTAACCACTAGACGATAGGAGCAAAAACTGACCCATAGGGGAGTCGAACCCCTGCTAATAGGCTGAAAACCTACCGTTCTACCACTAAACTAATGGGCCTTATTCGGTGCTACATACTTGTTTTTAACAATAGCGATACCTGGGATCGAACCAGGGACTTTCCCGTATGAAAGGAATGTTTTAACCAACTATACTATACCGCCGTAATAAGAGATCACAACTGGACTCGAACCAGTATTAATATAGGAATCCAACCTATTTTCGGAATCAAACCGCTTGAACGCAATCAAGCTCCCCTGCATAGGAGAGGTGTATACCAATTCCACCATATGATCTCTTAACGGATAGGAAGAGAATCGAACTCTTATTCCCCTTTTGTGAAAGGGAACCTAGTTTTCAAGACTAGTGTAACCTACCAATAGTTACCACGCTATCCAATGAACGGAAGAGACAGGGGACGATCCTGCACTGCCCCGAAGGCAGGACTGATTAGCAATCAGCTCGGCATGCCAACTCTGCCAACTCTTCCAAATGGGAGTCATAGGATTCGAACCTACTCAGTCTTTCGACAACAGGGTTACAACCTGTCCCAACTCTCCCGCTTTGGCGGACTCCCTTAAACCCCTCGTAGCGGTAACGATCCGCTGCCTGAACATCGACAATGTCCTATGCTTCCATTACACCAACGAGGGAAAACACAGATATGTGGTGGTAAAAGATAAGACCCATTACTGGGGTGTAAGGACTTGAACCCTACTGTGCATTCTTGTTTAAAAAATGTTTTGACCGATAACCTTCTACAATCAACCTGTGTAACTCAATAGGATGGACTCGAACCATCATCTCTACCAATAAGCGCTGGAGTGTTTTGCCCGTTAAACTACTAATGAATACCCGAGGTTGGACTCGAACCAACGATCTTCTGTTTGTAGGACAGACGCTTTAGCCAACTAAACTACACGGGTAAAAAAGCAGATATGGTGGAGGAATAAGCGTTTTTCGCGCTCTGCCAATTAAGCTATCCCCTGGTTATCAGGGGAGTAGGACTCGAACCTACATTCTCGGATTCCTAAAATCGATAACTTACTCACAATCAACCTGCTTAAATTGTTTTTCTCTTCTTTCTCTCATCTTCTCCTTCTGATAATCTCTATAACATTGCTCACAAAAACATCTTTTTTTTACAAATAAAGTTTCATCTCTATCCTTGCCACAACCTCTACAAATATTATTTTGTTCTTTCGATATCTTTTTTTTCTCTTCAAATAAAACAATATTTTGTTTCATTTCATCTATTTTATTATCATTCCAATGTTCCTTTTTATGACAATTTGAACATAGAATAATACATTTTTTCATTTCTTTCATAGCTTTTTTCAAAGATTTTGTTCTTAAATTAGAAATGGTATATTCTTTTTCATTGGGATCTAAGTGGTGGAATTCTAAACAAGATATATGATTTTCAGGACACTTAGAACATTTTAATTTTTTCTTATATTCGAAATAAAAAATATTATTTTTTGCTTTTTGATATTTACTTTTTTCTAAATAATAATCTTTATATTTTTCATAATTGTTTTTTCTACTCTCTTTTACTTTTTCTCTATCTTTAGAAGGCATATTTATTCTCCAAAAATTATAAATATACCTTATATTCTGTTATCTATTTTGGAATCCTCTTTTATTTTCTATAAAGATAACTTTTTTAGAATAGGGCCAATAGGAATCGAACCTATATACCCGCCATATCAGGACGGTAATTTTCCGTTAATTCATAGCCCTAGAAACATGAGAGATCAAATTCGGTGCTATATAAGCTCAAAACTCCGAACTAACATAGCTCCGAAGATCTCTCATGTGTTAATACTCATAACAACAACTTGTGTGTTCCTTCTAGGAACCCCTATTCAATTTTCAAAGAACTAACCGTTGCATTCGGTGCAACAGTTCAAGCTCCAGGAGCAGGACTTGAACCTGCGACATCTTGATTAACAATCAAGCGCTCTTCCAACTGAGCTATCCTGGAATATTTACTTTTCAAACTACCCCGAGAGGACTTGAACCTCTAATAATGGCTCCAAAAACCATTGTGTTACCAATTACACTACGAGGTAATACTTACTTACAACTACAATCTTTACCACAATCTCCATCACATAGACAAAGACTATAAAAACCATACTTCTTTGCTAGAGAATAGAAATTCTTCATATCCTGTTCCCTATCTTTCTGCTCTCTTGTCATTTATTTAACCTTTCATTTTAACCATAAAAAAAGGCAACTCCTTTAAGAGTCGCCTTTGAACGAGGAATATAGATTCAAAAGCGACTACCCCGATCCATCTTTCTTTTCAGGACGATTAGACCAGAGTATCTCCGCATACATTTGCCCAATAAATGCACAACTCGATAACGGTTGCACAGTAAATGTATGCTGTTTTCTTCTTGTTTTTATGACAACTGGATTTCTGGTTGAGATAGTCATCTCTTGTTCACCTTAGTTCTTAATTTCCTTATACAAAAACTATTATCATACTAGTTATTATATACTATCGTAAATTCCTTCTTTTTTCTTGAAAAAAAATAATGGATAAGTAAGTCCCCTCGAAAGAAGACCTACTTACCACTACACTTTCCTCATATCCTTATCTGCAATATAGAAGATGAGAAAAATGTAAACTAGCCGACCGATTTGAAGGCTCTCTTGACATCTTCTGTATTATACTACTTTCTCTTACTACTGTCAAGCCCTATTTTAATAATTTTTTGGGGAAAATAAAAGAAATTCTATTCTCCCCAAAAACTGGAGGAGGGCAAAATCAATAACTATGATTATACCCATTCCCTTTCACTTTTCAACTACTTTCCTAAAAAAATCTCTACTTTCTTCTAACTTCTTGTAAAAAAAGAACTTACTTCTTATTAAATATCTCATCAAAGAAGTTTCCTATCTTCTGATAAGCAGTAGGACTATGATCTTTATACCACTGTCTAATCAATTTCTGACCCTCAGGACTTCTCTTATATGCCTCACATGAAGCTCTAAACTCAGGAGAGCTTTGGTCCCAAGTCCCATCAATATTATGCCCTGGCTCAATAGGAGGCGGAGGTGGTGGAGCATCATGAAAAGTCTCTTGCCATTTAATATTCTCATTAGAACGAATCGACCACTGCCTAACCCCATTATCATGATGCTGGAACCAAGCAAAATTCTCCTTAGAACCATGTCTATGCTTCTCACCTACCGACATCCTAAACATTCCCGATAATGCTTCTCCTACATAACCCTTTACCTCCTCAGGAGATAAGGAACGAAGATGCAATGCTATATCTACTAAGTGAGGTAAAGATGTACCACCCTTAATAGTCTTGCCATCTTGATTTATTTGACCTAACAAAATAATATGACAACCAACATCATTAGCTGCTTTTTTCAATCCTGGCTTACTATTCTCTCCCTTAATAAGTCTTCGAGCCTCTCTTTTATTACCATTCTCAAATTCATCAATTTCATTAACACTATCAATAAAAACTAGCTTGGGTTTCTTAAGATAAATAACATCGATAATATCTTCTATCGCACTAGCCCCACAACACTCAATATTATCATACTTCTTAGTATCCTTTGCCCATCCAGCAAAATCTTCCATAGTCGATTCTGTTTGGAAATAAAGAACTCTACCATTCTCATAACGAGTGCTAAAATTCTTAGCAACATCGATACAAAGACGACTTTTACCTACTCCAGCAGTTCCTGCCCATAAGCTGATCTTACCCTTTGGCATTCCCCATTCCAAATAGTCTGGGAACTGACTGTATCCGTAGATGATATCAATGTCATTAAACCAAGTCCTATTTCTACGAATAGGAGCAGCATCCATGTCCGATAATTTTTTTACTTCAATAGTCATTGTAGTTTCCATACCTACTGTTAACTAAAACTCATTGTCTGGAATTTACCACCATGGTATCCAATCAACACCAGGAAAACGACCAGCATCAGAGTCTATTGCCCATCCTATCCACTTCATGAAAGGATAGAAAGAAAACACATACAAACCTACCACAATAGGCCATGTGTCCTTTATATTCTTAACTAAAAAGACAAGAAACCCCCATATAATAATCCCTATTATAACTCCTGCCCAACAGGCACTATTAAATTTATCTTCATCTATAAGAACAATTGGATCATCTAAACTTTTTGCATACTTTGCACGAGCCTCAGCGTCAGACAAACCAAGATATTCTCCATAATAACCTTCAGGCATTTGACGAGAATACCCCTGCTCACGAAATGTCGTTACATTCTTCCAATCACACATATGATCAACAGCCGATAATGTTAGCATTAAAGCAGGATACCAAACAATTATAAAACATACAACTATACTTGCTCCAAAACCCAATGCTCCATATGTTACTACTTCATTAGCTTTACTCTGAAAGTCACTCATGATTTTTCTCCTAATATAACTGCTTTTACTATTGCCACATTATACCATTATAAAAAATCACTTGTCTGGAATTTTTATCGTAATCTTAGCTATTTCCCTCCTGTATCGCCCAGGAAGGAGATATTTTGTCTTTTCTAGTATCTTAACTCTTTTAACTATCTTCTCTAAATTAACACAAAGAGAATTAAGATTATCTATTCTTTCTACGAGAATAGAATTACCTTCTCTTAGTTCTTCTATGGTCTGATCAGAGACTTGTTCCTTCTCTTTTATAGCAGTTTGTAGTTTTTCTAGTTTTTCAAGGACATTTTTTAAATTTTCGGCAGAAATTAATAATGCCTCTTTTTCCTCTATATCCCTTTCGGTGCTATAACCTGCCTCCCACCTCTTATTAAGCATAAGCTGATCAGAAGCAATAGAATAAGGATTATCTCCCATGTCCTTACCCTCTATATACGACTCCTTACCTAACTTCTCTGCTTCTTGCAAATTTTCATTATAGAAGAATAAATCAAATAATGGATCTTCTAAAGAACTAACATCTATATCTAAACCACATATCTCACAAATAATATGTCCATTATCAATCTTTATACTATCCTGATTGCATTTGTGACATCTCATTTATTTTCCCTTCAGTTATGACTTTATCTTTAGTGATAACAGTCCCAATGAACTTATAACTAACATATTTCCTCTCATGCTGAGGAAAGTTAAATTCTCTATAATCTCTTATAGGTAATGCTTCTTTTGATGTGCCATAAGTAGATAACCTGTAGTAATAACAACCACTTACAAACCCTCTTCTACTTACTCTCTTAATATCTACAGCAGAACCAACCTGCCATAGCTTATAACCATAAGGATGTAGTCTAGTAAGACGTTGAAAGAATACCATATTCTCCTGCACCCTGCCAACAAAATCTTTACATCTGATAGCACTGTCTCTGCTACCCTTACCTCGAAATTTGTCCCATGCTGTTATCTGATATCCATCTTTTTTAACTACTATCTTTGACATAATACTTTCCATCTTCTTTAGGACAGCATTTAAACTATGCCATTTATTAGCTCCTAATAAGAACATAGAATAGATCTGATAGTAATATACTCCCTTTCGGTATGGATTATAAAATAAATCTCCTGCTTGCTTAACTATTCTTTTATTTATTTTTGCTGTTATTACTAACCACTTATTTCGTGCTATCTCCTTTTCTTTTTCTGTCATATGGTATTTTCTAATTATTGTATGTTTTCCATGACTATTTTTAACTTCTTTGCCTACATCTTCTGGTGAGTACATAATCTCAATCATCTCAAAAACCTTTCTCCTAGGGGGAAATCAAGGGGTGATGGTAAAATACTTGTCTGGAATTATTTTTGCTCCTATTTTTTCCAGACTATCGATTCTTCTCTATTTTACCATTTACTAATCACTTTTGCAAGTGTTTTCTCGTGGTCTGGAATTTATCGACACTATCGATTTTCCAGACAATTTATTTCTCCTTTATTGAAAATTTTAATAAAAAAATCTATTATTTTTTGGGGAATTTTTGATCCATTTTTTAAAGGTCCACCGAGAACCAAAAATTTTAGTGTAATGAAACGCTAATTTTTCTATATAGAACCAAAAAATTGATATAATGAATTTCCTATTTTGGTGCCAGGAATTTCCATTTTTCCTATAACCTACTACAATTGTTCCACGTGGAACACTATATATTTCCTTCTTCTACTTCTTCTACTTCTACTACTTCTTCTTGCTCACCTACTGACAATTTCCTTTCTTTTTGTTCTTTTTCTCCTATTTTGGAGAAATGTGAGCATTGTCCATCATGATTAACATGTATACATAATTTATATTTACTTCCTACATTCCATTCTATATGTTCTTCATGTTGAAAGGCATAGCAAGGTTTTCCAGTAACAGGATGAATAGTTCTTTGAGTGGGATGTTTTTTACATAGATAGGTATCACAATCTGATTGAAAGACAAATTCTTCATCTCCTTCTTCATCTACACAATGCTCACAGAAGATACATACTGCCTTAGGGTATAGTGATTCATTTACTTCCATTATCATTTCCTATCATAATATACTATAAGTTATGTATTTTATTATACTTATGATTATTTGTAGTCCATTTATAGCTTGTATAATAAGTAGAGTAGTTATTATTACTTTATTAGTATTAGATAGATGTTTCCATGCTTTATCGAATGCTTCTATTAGGTTAGTGAATATATTCATTTTAGTAGTAGTTTGGGTTTACATTATTTTCCGCGAAATTAGTTAGGGTTTAGTATTGACTTTATCTTCTATGACATTTTCCATAATATTAATAAGCCATACGGCATGTTGTATTTCTTGTTGATATATATCTGCTCTTTTTGCTTTTGGTTCTCCAATAGTTTGTAGAGTTACGACATATCCTTTATCTGTTGCATCATGGTATCCATATTCGAAATTTCTATCTCTATAGGTTTGCAGAGAAGGTATTTTAACATCTCTATCATCTCCCCACGAGAACCATCCATTTGGATATTCTTCTGATTTTTCTACTTTATATCCGCCTTTAAGATTTTGTCTTGGCCATACAGTTCTAATTTCTAGGGTATTTAGAGCACTATCTTTATCCATCATAAAGATATGAGTATTATCATCGGCCATAGTGCAATGAGAGGTATGTATAAGGATTTTTCTATTATCTGTCCATTTAGATATTTGTTTAGGGTATTCTACCCATATATTTCCATCTGCATCTCCATAGGGCAGAGTATGACTTTTATTATATTTATTATCATATAGATATTGCCATATTTTTTGTAGTTTAGGCATATAGTCTAGTAGTATAATTGCCCACAGGTGTTCAGCTATCCATTTATTCAGTAATTCTCCGCAGTTTGTTTCTTGTTCTTTTTTATAGCATTGGTATAACATTTCTGCTATAGCAGTAGCTGCTTTACCTGTTTGTAGTCCTCTTGCATTAAGGTTATAGGATTGTTCTTTCGCATCAAATTTTTTAACAAAATTTTGTCCGATTCTTTTCCCATATGCTTGAGCATTTTCTGGAAGATCATTTGAGGGGGTAGGGTTCATCATTTTTCTCCGCGATTTAAATAAATATACCTATCCATCCTATGGCAATAATTGCAAGTATAGATATAATAAATATCCAGAAAGCTTTGTTATAGATTTTTTCATATTTATGCCAGTGTTTTTCGAATTTATCGAGTAGTTTCATAGTATTATTCCTTATTATTTATTTTGGCATTACGAATACTAATCTTATAGTCAGAGCAATAAAAGTTAGAAAAATAGTTATTACTGTAAATATTGCTCCTGTTTCCCAGCATATTTCTGACGCATGTTCTTCATCTATTGCATAAAGGCTGCAATCATATTTATAGAATTTACAGTCATTATTTTCATTTAAATTTTCATTAGTTTGTATTTGTATTTTTGTTTTTACTTTCATAGTTCCTAGTGAAGTATCATCTATTTTAGTATTTTCGGGGGCTAAGCATTCTGAAAGTGTATCTATAGTTGAGATTTTGAAGTATTTACAATTTGTGCAGAGGATATTACCAATTTTAGTATTTTTCTTATATACAAGAACAGTTATAATAATACCTATTAGAACAGGGAGAATAAAGATAATTCCAAATTTCATTCCTATAGATATTGTTATGAGGAGGTTTATTACAATCAACAACCACCCTATAGTATTTATATTTTTTTGGTTTTGGTAGAACATATTATTCTTCTGATAATAAATATTTACCTACAAAATCATCAGGATTGATGTGATTAGGTTTTGGGCAGTGACAGCATTTGGAGCATTCTTCGCATGTCGAGCAGACTAGTCTGTTATGAGTTCCATAGAGATGTCCGCATGATGGGCAGGAGACTTCATCTCTTGGTAGTCCATATTGATCTATTATATTGTATAGTTCTTTATCAGGCATTATGCTGCTTTCGGAAATATTGCTTTTTTAGCGACAATAACATCTTCTGATTGTTTTAGAATATTTTCTGTTCCTATGGCAGTTATCCATGATTTTTTAACAATACATTCGATAACAGTATATCTTGAGCAGGGGTGACAATAATCTCTTGTGTTACATTCTGTAAGTCCTTTTAGGTGAGATTTTGCTGCAGATTTTGTTTTATAGAAATGAAATCCTGACTCATATGTTACATTTCTTATATATTTTACTCCATCTATTATATCTGTTTGTGTTTGATGGCTTGTCCATGGTTTATGTTCGGTACAGGCTTTATTTACCCCTTCTTTATACGGATCGTTTCCGAAAAATACTGGATAGTATCTATTATCTACTACCAAATTTTTTACTCCGTTTTTAATTACAGTCATATATACTTCTTTACCTACCTGCACCATTTTATAGACTACTATCCCTTCTCTAGGTATTGTAGCTACTTCTTTTTTCATTTCTTTATCTGTCATTACAGTGGATAAGCACATAATGATTTATTCCTTATCTTTGTTTTCTTTCTTCCCATTTTGGAGTAAATATTTTATCTCTAATTTTACTTGTATCGATTGGTCTTCTGAGTAGGAAGTTAATAGCTATTTCATCTGATTCTGTGAAGAAGGCAGAGTCAAATTCTGAAGTATATTCTGTCACAGCATTCCTTGGTCCTTCTATTATTAGTGCTTGTAGGGTTCTATCAAGTTTAATTTTACTTGTAGCTGATGATGCTACAGTTCTTTCCCTATTTTTTCTTTCTATACATACATAGAACATTATAAGTTGCTTTCTTTTAGATTTATTTATTAAAATATTTTGGACAAATCAATATGTATTATAGGGGGTATTTGGGTTTTGTCAAGGGTTAAAGTAGTAAAAAGTGGGTTTTTTCTACTTTTTTCCACTGATTGCCATTCTTTTCCACTTTGTTCCACCATGATCGCCATGGTATATTTGTTTAAAAATCTACTAATCAGTGATTTTATCTGGTAGTGGGCACCATTCGGGAGGAGTAATAGAAGCCACTTTATCCCGATTCATAATTATATTTTGATATTCTTCACTCTCTACATCATAATGTTTTATAGTGCGTTCGGTGCATTTTTTACACAATAGGGTAAAATTTTTACTATCAAGAAAATAGCATTCAAAATAAGGACAAGAATTACAATATTCAATTTCTAGTATTTTCATCATTATCTCCGTTTTTTATTCTCTTTCCAATTAAATTAGCAATCAGTGATATGCAGACGACTATTGCTAAGATTATAATTCCATACTTAAATATAGTCATTGCTGTTTCTGCGAAGGTAGTTAATTCTCCAGACATTGAGATATTAGGGGATGATGGTTCTATCATATAATTATCCTGTTCCGATTAGTTTTTCTTTTATAGTATCTCTAAAGGCTTCTTCAAACTCTTCGAATACTTTACCTTTGGCCATAAGAATACAGAAGCGATCAAATTCTTCTTGTGACATCCATAAATAGCCCAATGTTTTATCTGCCCCATTCACTCTACTGTAGAGATAGATTAATCTATGTTCTGGATTAAGATTTCCTTCTCTACATTCATATTCAAATTCGATACTCATTATTATTCTCCATAGGATTAGATTGGTTGATCTACAAATTCTTTTGAGATGGTGCTTGGTCCATATTTAGATATAACTCCTCCCTCGTCATCTCTTTCGATATTTAGGACTTTGTCCATTGCCTCCCCGAATATCGCTGTAAATCCGCAGAGGGAGTATCCCATATGGATATAGAGTTCGATCATTTCTCTAAGGGTATATTCTCCTTTTTCTGCATCTTCCCATACAATTGCAAGCCCTCCGCTCTCGCAGGTCATCATTGTTTGTATTTTATGATAATCAAGAAGATATTTTATTACAGAATTTGGTTTAAATCTCAGTTTCCCCTCTTCATCTTCTTCATATTGAGGCTCTAGTTTAAAGACATCGAGGAATAGTGGAATATCTTCATAGCCTTCCATTGTTTTAATAGTGTTTTTTGATATGATTTTCATTCTACCTCCTGATCTGGCAATGCTACTATTCTAAATTCTCTACGTTTTGGGATTTTGAGATTATCTGGATCTCCCGCAAATATTACTCTTGAGGGATAGGCACAGTTATGACTATTAGCTTCATCTGCTATATAGTCGAGTTCTTTGGCTAGTGCTTTTGCTTCTTTTGCAGTAATTGTCCATTCTTTTTTTGTCTTTTTTTTCAGAAAGATCATAGGTTATTTTCCTTTCGAGTTAGATATAATTTATTTTTTTCTAGTTGAATATACCCAGTACCGCCGCCCTGAGATCCGACCATATCGATAGGTTCGATATACATATTGTAGCCATACAATTCGTCCATCCTTTAACTCAACTGGTCTCCAGGCAAACCACTTAATTTCTTTTGATTGTTTTTCTTTGATCTCATCTCTTTCTCTCAATCGTTGTGAATATGTTTTCCCAAATATCATAGATTCTCCTTTAGTCTATAATTTTATCCGCCATAATTCAAATCGCAACAACACGGATCATTGGGATAATTACAATAGCTAGTATGGCTCACATATTTTTTGGGTTTTTTATCATGTTCTTGGAATCTTGATTTTTTATAATGACAGAAGGTATCGTCCCAAAAGGTATTTTTCCCGAATTTATCATCGCATATAAAACTCCAAAAGCATTGGATACACCTAGTAAATTTAGGAAGATCTTCTCCATGTCTTTTTTTCATTAATTTACTACATTTAGGACTTTTCATGGTGTTTATTTTTCTCCCCAGTACCAAACAGTAACTTTTTCCCCGTTTCTTAGGTTTCCTGGGCTAGAATTCGATTGATAGGCATTTGATGTAACAGTAATCAATCGTTCTTCACCTATTTGGTTAATAAACTCAGTAGCAGCAGAATATAGATCAGCAGTAGCAAAATGTTTATATTTGGCGATCATATTATTCTCCTTTCGCGATAAAATTCCATAATTGTGATCTATCTACATCAATAGCTATATTATCTCCATTTTCATTAAGAGTAGCTCCCCACTTCCCTCTATCATAATACATTTTACCTTTTGTCCATGTAGCTATTTCTGGATGAAGCATACACACTGCTGCTGTTGGATCATGGAATTTTTTAGATTTATGTTTTGCCAGATACATGCCCATGCCTTCTCTCAATAATTCTCCTGCTCTATCATGGGGTTTGATGGACAGGATAAAATTATGAACATTTTCATCATATTCGATAGTATGGCAGATATTTTTTCCTATCCAATTACGTTCTCTAATCATTTTAGAGGAGATATACGTCATAGCTCCTTCATTATCTCCTCCGAGGTTAAAAGTTAAGCATGTTGTAAGTCCTTTAAATTTATCTAATTCTGGGACTTTTACACCATGTATATCATATCCTATAAAACCTCCTTGCATAGTTGCTCTTTTAACAAAGAATATTTTTTGGGAAGAGTGAGGTGAAAGATATTCTCCTACGCTCAAAAGAGGTCCTATACAGAGTAGTTCTGCATTTCTATATCTATTAAATGTTTCTCTTATTACTATAGGTCCGAAACCATCATCATGAAAAACAGATGGAAATTTATATTTTCTTAGTAGTTCGGTATGAACTCCTCCTACTGATGATTTAATTCTATTTAGTCTACCTACTCCTACTGGTATAGTTAGACCTACTTCTTTAAGTAAAAATTTAACTACCGCTACTTGATCTAGATCTCCAGGAGAGACAGTAATAGCCCTTATTTGCACCCCTGCTGAGATTAGGTAGCAGAGGGTAAAGAAATCATCAGGATCTCTTCCTATATCTGTTTCTACTATTAGTTCCATCGTCTATTTCCAATACAACCATTTATGATGTTGTTCCATATATCCATTAGTTAATATAAACGTATAATTCATTGTTTATTCCTTCGTAACAGTAATTTTTGGAGGGGTTACTGCCACATATTCCATCGTTATTTCGCCATATTTTTCTATCAATTCTTTTACGGCAATCAGGACTCTCTTTGGTCCTTTTTCTTCATTTTGTGATAAGCATTTTTCAGCAGCCATCTCAAATGCTTCTATATCTTCTTCTGTAAAAGTAGATTTATCATTGATAAATACTTGGAGTTGTATTACTTCATAATCTTTTCCTTTTTCATAGGCTGGTTCAAGTAACCCATTTATTTCTCCAGGTTTTGGGAATGTAATAGTCTTATCTGGATTATATTTTTTTATAATCTCTATAACCACTGCGTAACAGGCTAGTCCAAGATCAGCTTGTCCTATTACATTTCCATCTTTATCTTTAATTGTATTGATATTACCCATGTTTTATGCTTCTTCTGTCCATCCATGTTTTTTATATTCTTCAATATCTGCTTCAAATCTCAGTGTTTCTGCTAATTGGACTTTGCGTTTCTTTTTAGGAGATCCATATGTTTTCTCACAGAAATATGCCTCTGCCCGTTCTGTCTCTGCGTCCCATGTACCATAAGACACCTGACGAGCAGCAAAACACGGCTTAGTTACTATATATATACCCAGTTGTGGCATGAATGGCATATCAATTTCTTTGCATAACGTTACATATCTCAATATATCAGTACCAATTTTGAAACTTTGTTTTAACACGACTTTCATAACAACTCCTTAATGTTTTGTTGTCCATGTTTTGGGTTTTAAGAGTATTCCGCAATGTTTACATTTTTGTGGGAATCGGCATCCTTGTCTATCCCCATAATATCCTATATTTTCATGTATACATTGTGATTTTGTGGGTTCTACATGTGGGCAAGTTGGGTCTATAGGTTCTACATGTGGGCAAGTTGGGTCTATAGGTTCCCATTCTTCAGGCCTTAAAAGGACTCCACAGTGTTTGCATCTTCGAGGGTAACTATCTTTAAGCAGTTCGTTCATTGAGGGATGACCTGGAGACATATTTTTTTGAAAATGTTCATCTTCTGGCACATGATTATTGCGACCACATTGGATCAAATCCTCTTTATTAGCATTAGATCGGTAGATCTGTTTTATTCTATATTGTTCTAGTAGCACCGATATATGACTCATACTACATCCTTATATTTATCATGTAATTTTTTATATAGTTCTTTTTCCTTTTGTTCTTCTTCTTTTTTTCTTTTATCTACCTTGGTTTTTTTTGCTGCTCTTTCTTTTTTCTCTTTTGCCAGTCGTTTTTCAAATTCTTTATCAGTTTCTAATCTTGTCCCAAAGAGATAATATTCATCGCTCACATCGCCATTACCGTATCCATATATGATATGGAATCTGAGATAATCTTGCTTTTTATAAGATTCCACAAGAGATTGAAGAGTATATAGCACTTCCTCCACTTCTCCCTCAAAGTCTATCATTTGGAGTCTTTTTACTATTTCTCTTTTTTTAGCCATAACCATTCCTATTCTTACCTTTCCCTTGGTTAATATCATCTATCCATTCTTTAAGTGGTAGTATTGGTGACCATTGGTTTGTAGAAAAGCCTTTATATTTTACAAGGCATCCTCCAGCATATGACAATTCACATTTTTTACATTGCATAGCACATGGATCATAATCGCTTGTTATTTCACAAATATCTTCCCTAGCATCTCTATAATATCTATAATAAGGCATAGGAGTAATAGTCATACAGTTACCACAATTAGGGCATTTGATTCTCGTTCTATCTCCCTCTTCCCATTTTCGGGGAGGAGACACATACATAACGTTAGTTTTGCCTTTTCTTTTGAATCCAAACTTCCTATAGATATTCATCAAGGTATTGTTAGAAGGACCACCATGTTCAGAGAATACCTTTAGGGTTATTCCTCTGTCAGAATACGTTTTTATAATACTATTCAAAAGTTCTGTAGCACAATATCGTCTTCTATGAGATTTATTAGTTCTAAGACCAAACAGATAGACAGGTTTGCCATCTTTGTTGTCTCTCACTTTCGCTTTTGAAATAATTGCTCCATTTTCCGAAATAGAGAATCTTCTCACTTCTGAAACTACTCCGACTCTTACATCTGATGCAAGTTTTTTCATAGGTCTAAATCCCTTGGTCCGTGATTCTGAGAATACCCACCTCTACGTCTGATTATCGTGGGTTTTGCTAATACTCTTTTTATCCACCAATAGGAGAATATACCCATTAACATGGCACCTAGGATACTTCCACGGAGCAGAGCACTAATGGTAAAAATAGTAAAGATAATAGCCACAAACCCATCTAAACTCCAAAACTTTCTGGCTGTTCCTGTCGTCATTTCATCTCCGTTCTATGACTTAAAAAATTCATCAGCATGAACAAACTGCATATGGGATCTCTTAGCAAACGTTTCATCAGAGGTCATATCTCCCACCATAATGCACTGAGTAGGATCTAGTTTATATTTATGGAAAAATTCTATTGCCATTCCTGGCATAGGTTTTCTACAATAGCAGCTAATGGGAGCTGGTCTATGGGGGCAATACTTATAATCTATCTTATGTCCAAGCATAGTATTAGTTTTATCGAAGCAAACTATTGCTTGTTCTTCGGTTGGATTATCTTTTCTTATTCCCGATTGATTACTAACTCCCAACAGAATATATCCTTGAGATTTATAGTAATCAAGGACGGCTCTTCGATTAGGAAGTATTTGAATGTCATTGGGTTTGGTAGGCCATTTCTTATCGCTTTTTGTAGTTCTAAGTGTTCCATCATAGTCAAGGAATAGGGCTTTATTCTTCCAATTAGGGGGAAATCTTCTTTCAAATTCTGTTATAGTCACCATACCAAAACCCTCCTTTTCTGATGGTTCTTCAAACTCTTTACGGTATTTGAATTGGACCATAGGAGGGAACATATTAGGACTTTTTTCTTTTTTAATCTCTTCTGAAGAGAGAAGTTTGCCCCTTGTCTTTATCATTCTTTGACAGGCATTAAACTGAGCTTCTTCTATAGAAGAATTAACCCAATTACAATAGATAGGAGTATTATTATCTTTACATGCTTCTATGAATTGTTTTCTAACTTGTTTGGTAGGGAAAGTATTATCTAGGACAACGTCTGTATATTGTCTAATAAGTTTTACCATCTTAGGCACAAGGGCAGAGATAGTTCCTCCCTCTGTATCTCTATTTAGAATGGTATATCCATGGTCTATATATCCTTGTGCTATCGCTGATTTTCCTGCTGCGGGATATCCTACAATCATTACTACATTTGCCATGGACAATTCCTTATTTGTTTTTTGGGCACCAATCGGGCACTGTTGCTTCTTTTTTCGCATTATAAGGTCTACAAGCACAAGCTACTATATGAAATTTACTTCTACTTGCTAGATATTTAGATTTTGGTTTGCAGTTAGGATTTTGGGTTATTGTGCATACTACTGCTATATCATCACTACAAAACGAGTCATGAGGATCTCGATCATCAATAATTTCATGACAACTACAATCTAAACAGTTTTTAATCTTCTTTTTCTTTTTTGTCGTCATTAATGGCTTCCTCATATATCTCATTAATATTTGTTAAATTTAGAGATTGGTTTTGCTCAGTTTTGAGAGTTTTTATCTCTTCGAGAATCTCATTTTGTTGATTTATAAGAACATCTATTTGTGCTATTATTTCTTCAGCATCTTTTCGTCGTTCAATTCGAATTTGGTTAATTCGTGTAAAATATGCTTTAGAGGCGAAATAAGCCTTAAGGGATGACCACACAAATGCTCCAATTACAAGTATACTGAAAAGAATTTTTAGTATTAATTCTATCATAATATTCCTCAAAATCTACAACCGCATGAGGGGCATGTTTCCATATAATTTTTTGGTTTTTCGATTCCATACTGTTCGGGTCTAACTCCAAACTCTCTTAATATATAATTATAGGTATGTTCAGGGTGATCTGGGTCAAGACAGTCTCTTCTTACCGACATTCCTCCGCCTGAATTCCACCATAGTTGAATAGTTATTTCTTCAGGAGCCTGTTCGTCCGCCATTCTTGTTCCTTTCGTATGAATGTTTCTGACTTTGGAGAATCATCTTTTTCGGGTATGAGTTCTACTTGTTCTATATTTGTCAATTTAATATCTTCATTTTCATCTCGATCTAGCAGATTAACCATATCTCCAACAATAGAACATGTTGCTATATATATGCCTTCACAGCATATTATGGGATCAGCATTATCAATATCTTCCATATACCACGTAATTTCTTCAATAATACTTTTATAAGCTTTATCTTCATTCAAGATATCAAGGACAAAACCCATACCACTATCTGTAACCACAAACAAACAACGAGGATATTCAGAGCCAAAATTGTCATTACCATCTACTAGTATGCCATCATTTGCATATGTTATATTCTTATCATGTGAATTTCTTTTATCATTAATGATGACTTTGTATTTTATAATATTCTTATATTCTAACCATGAATCACATTCTCCCCAGTAATCTCTTTTTTCTTCTACTGCAAATTCAATAATATAAATACCAGGTTCTTCATCAAGACAAGGCATCCCATCTTGTAGATAGTCATCATAATACCATGCAGCTTGTTTTGCATTAATAGTAGTAATCACCAGAGCATCTCCAGTGGCAGAAACAGCTATTACGCAAATAGCATTCTCTTTGCCTCCTGTTTCATCAGTTTCTTTTGATTTTAGAAACTCTGTTTCTGCTATATAATCGTCCAAAATTGGCATCATTTTTCTTCCACAAAATTATCACTTTCAAAAATTATTATAATCACTTGGGAGATAAAAACAATCACAATATAAAAAAAATACATAACTCCTTTATAAGCAAGGAGTTATGTATCATGTTGGCATGCCTTTCACTTTTGAAAGAACATAGGAGTTTCAGACTTTTGTTTTAGAGTTAAGTATAAATTTCCTATCTATTTTTCTTTCCAACAACATACCCTACAAAACCACCGATTAATAGTGGTATTATGTTTCTAAAAATTGGTCCAATTGCCATATACCATCCTGCTTTCACTACCAAACATAGCAGAATTATCACAATTATAACGACGACCATTAATTCTATAAGAGAAAAACCCTTTTTCATCATTCTTTTTCCTTATAACATTTGCAGGAACTCGCGACTACCTTCTCCATTTCTTTTCGAACATCATTAAGATTTGATGAGATAACAAGCAATGGAGTTTTATTTATATGTTTAACTATCACACATACTTCATAACTAACACAATTTTTACATCCGTTTTCCCTGGTGTTGGGTCCTAGTGTAAATTCTAGATTTTTCTCATATTTTTCCAAAGTGAGTGATAAATCCATCAAAACATGGGATGCCACACCGTCTTTTTCTTCAAGCAACCCGTGCATTAAATGTTCTGTTCCAACATAATTGCAATTCATTTTTTTAGCACAATCTATTGCTAGACGAATGATCTTCTCTCCTCTCGGAGTCATCGGCAGTTTGCCCATACTAACTATGTCGGGACCTGTCTGAACAATTTCTTCAATCTTTTTTCTGGCATGATCTAGATTAATATTAAACTGTTTTAGGACATTGCATCCTATACCACTTCCTTCCTTAATTAAACCCATAAGAATATGTTCAGTCCCAATATACTCGTGGTTCCATCCTTGTGCAGTTTGATTGGCTAGTGCTAATACCCTTTTTGCCCTATCGGTAAATTTTTCATACATTTTTTATATCCTTACTTAATGTGGTATTAGTATCTTTTTTAATTCTTTTGCCGCTTGTGCAAAAACTTCTGACCTTTCTCTCCAACGTTGAAAGTCCATGTGTGCTGAGTCTCTTTTTTTTATCCCTTCTTCGCTGGTAGAACTTATAAGTTCAGCAACTCTCTCAGCCCTATCCCTGGCTATTCCTTTAGCTATTGCGGAGTCTTTTTCAAAATTAGCTACTACATTCCGTATCTCTTCTATTAACATTTCTTCCTTAGTTATTTTCGTTCCTTCGCCCATTATTTATTCTCCCATTCTTATTTCTCTAAATAGTTATCAAAATCACTACTAATTAATTTTTCAAGAGCTATTATAGCTTCTTGCTCATCTTTTCCTTTAGCAGTGATTGTTAATTCTTCGTTCACCACTGCTGCGAGCATAGTTAAATCCATAATGCTTTTACCATCTACTTTTATTCCATTTTTGCTTATTTCAATCTGGCTCTCAAAAGTATTAGCCAAATCAGCAACCATCATAGATGGCCTCATATGCAAACCATCAGGAACAATTAATTTTACTTTTACTTCCATTAGGGTATATTTTCTATTTTATCCACTATAAATGCTACCAAAAATACCACTGCCGCGAGAAAATGAACACTCGCAATTAATACTAAAGCCACCTGAAATATAGGATAAGCGCAAGAGGTACGTCCCCATTCATCTCTACTTTCCTCGGGGATAATATCAGAGATTAAAGCCAAAGAAAGACAGATTCCAAAGCCCACCATATATAATGCCCAAAATGACTTTGATTCTGGCAATTTTTTTAATGTATCTATCCACCTACCCATTATTCATCCTTTCTACCCACCTGATGGTTTGTGCAATTCTACTCGTATTTGCGGATAACCTTGTTCACATTCTCCGCCATAAATATTTTTTTTCACCACAACATGTGTAACTTTAACAACCTTAAGAATTTTTCTATTTTTAGACTCTACCCATTCTCCTTCTCTTGGAACAGCAACAAATTGTGTAGGCCATTCTTCCCTATCGTAATCGTCTAAATTAGTATGACACGAACCTATAATCATAATGTTACTCCTTAATATTTTTATCGTTTAAGCAAAAATATCTATAATCATAATTGCCCAGATTGCTACCAGTATGGCTATCACAGTTAGTATTGAAAGATTATATTTTTCCATATCAACATTCAAATGAACCCGTGTTAGAGTCATAACCATCATCATCATCTCGACCGTTTTTCCATTCGTCCCCTTCGTTCATATTATCTACTGATCTACTCATTTTCTCAAACATATCAGTAGCCGAGCCAGACATTTTCATTTGTATTTCAAGACTTATTTTTTGCAATTCTGTCTGTCTATCAATAGCCGCTGCAATAAACATACCTGCCATAGCAATTGCTTCTGGCTGATTAAGCTTTGCATCCCTGATTTTTGCTAAAAATTCATTAATTATCATTTGATCTTTCATTGTTAACCTTTCGTTTTTTCTAATTTTTTACGTTGCCTTTTTAATTTTTTAAGCATATTGTCAGCATCTAACCTATCGAGGGATTCTTGAGCGTCCCTAAGTATAGCACGTCGTGCTTGTTCTATATCTATAATACAAGCATCAACAGCTTTTGCCTGATTAACAAATAATTTACTACAATATTGTTTAGAAGATTGTTGTTCTTTACTAGTTAGGGTTACTCTTTTTCCTCTACGAGTAATCTCATCTTCAATATTCGAAATAACCAATTGAATAGTGGGATCATCGATACTATAAACCTTCAGTCCTATTTTTAAGATTTTTCCATCAGCAGTATGGGAGCAATCAAACGCTCGCTTCTTTGCTGTTTTTTCTAGGACAGCCATGGCTCTTTTTACGCTTTTGTCCCATGCTTTTGCTGTTTCATTTTTTAGGGGCGTTTTTTTAGGCATCATAATCCTCAAAAATATAGCCATCTATGACTATCTCTACTCGAACAAATTTTGATTCTATTACTCTGTTCATAGAAATGTCACTATTTAATTTACTTTCTGCTCGTATTTTATCTTCTCTCCAATAATTAATCCTATAAAATTTCCCCCAAAGATGCTTTACATCAATTATACTCCCTTCGGGGGCAGGAATAGATTCGCGGAGAAAAGAAGTAATAGACTCTAATTGTTCTCTTTCGTCAGTACTGTTCTTTTCCACCTTATCTTCTTTCTCTATTTTCTTTTCTTTTACTTCCACTTAATAAACCTCTTTTGTTTCAACTTGGACGAATTTTCCCTTATTTTTAACGTAAAGATTACCATCACGAAATTCTTGCAAAAGATATACAACAAAACTCTCATTTGTTTTTTCTTCTTGGAAACGAGGATAAACTTCCTGGGCAACTTCGCTCCCTGCTTGTTGTAGCAAATGATGTAAACCACATGTGCATATTCCCAGCCAAGAATCATAGATATGACAATCTCCCATATGCACTACAGCGCCACCAGGATGAGCAATAACTGGTCTTTCATATATCCTTATAATTTCATCTTTTATTGCCATTCATATGCCTTTCTCGTATTTTCTTATCAAACTTTTTTCCTGTTTTTTTATAATACTTAGCAGTATCAATAATGACAGCACCATGAGATTTCTCTTTTATTTGGGCAGTTACCCTAAATTTATATCCTTCCTTCCCTGTTTGTTTTATAATTCTTTTATTCTCTTCTTCTCTTTCCTCTCGTGCTTTTTTTAAATATTTTATTGCTTGATGAGCATTATGATGTCCTCTCCAAGTTGGTCCCCAATGGACACCCTCTCCTTCTCCCCAATCATAACCCGACTCAATTTGAAACCACAATTCATTAGTTATGGGAAGAGAAATATAATCAGTTTGTTTACGAAGTATCATACCCTTAAATTTTACTCCACAATCCCAACAAAAATTAGGTTCAAACCATTCTCCCACATCTATTTTTGTGCCACATTGAAGACATTGATAGAGGCTGTGTCCATCATCCAAATATTCAACATATCTATAAAAAGGTATACTCATGATAATATTCTACTTTTGCAAAGGATTATAATTTATACCTGTATAAGAATTTTCAGTAGTTTCTTTTTTTTGAACATCTACTATTGCCTTTTCGTCAGTATCTTTTACTGTTTTATAGCGATGCTTTATCATTCTTACATTGCAGTCAACTATACCTAAAGACATTAAAAATAGAAACACACATAGAGATAATTTTGCACAAAATCTCACCCATTGACAAGGACTAAAAAATGCTTTTTTATTTTTCATGATGATATTTTATTTTCTTTTGCAATTATTATTTTTGAAGATTTATTTTCAGAATTTTCAGAAGCATTATCCTTATTGTTAGAATTAAAGGATTCGATAAATAGAATTGGAATTATTACTATTCCCAATAGTATCCCATAAATGATTATTGTTGTAATGAAGCCTTTGCATAAGTCATATATGTCTTTAAAATATTTCATAGATCATCTTTTTACTTCATATGTAAATGTTAAATCTTCAGGAGAAGTAGCAGTTCCTCTGCCACAATTATTTCCATAATCAACAAAGATAAATTTAGAATTCCAGGAAGTTATTTTTCCATGTTCTTCTTTTCCTTTTGCAGAAGTATAAATAACTTCTCTGCCAACGTTTTTATCAGTTAGATTTTCTAATTTTATCATGTCGAAAATTTAGGAGCATGAATTACTTGTTCTGTAGTTTCTTTACTATATTCGATTTTGCCGCATATTTTACAAATACGTTTCCAACGTTCTTCTGTTTTTGCAGGAACATTAATTGGACCCCTCCAATCTACACCCATCGTTCCTGGAGGATCTCCTGGGATTGTATGTGCTTTATGTTCAATGTGATCAGGGATGGTTTCTCCCCACATATGAGAACATTTTTTATCTATAGCGTTTAATAGATATTCTTTTTCACGAAGATTTTGGTTAAGTTGCTCTATTTCCGTATTGAGTTTTTGCCTTACTTGTTTAAGGTGCTCTGCTTCGTTATTAAGTTTCTGTCTTGTTTGTTTAAGATTATTCTCCATTTTAGATACCTATATCTTTCCATTCTTTGACATTATTAATAGTTTTGCCTCCGCGATATTTATTTCTTTCTATGTCTAACTTCCACTCTTTATCATTATTAATATAAGCCGTAGAAGTTCTACCATCATCGAATCTTACTACTACGATTTTATCTATTTCAGGAGTAGTAGAGGCTCTCTCCCATTCTGTATTTTCTGGTAATATTATTTGGGGAGGTAATGAAATTACATTATTTGGATCATGCTTTGTTTTGCGTTTAACTTTGGCTTTGATTTTTTTCGAGAGTTTTTTTCTTACCCATTTCCATTTTGTTTTATCTTCGCTTCCTTTCTTATAAAGAGACCCTGTTTGTCCTATAGCTGGCCATTTCCCTACAATATCCTGTCGCCATATTACCGCCCATGCCATGTTGTCAAAATGAGCCATCATGCCAAAACCTCCTATAGAATAAAGAGGATCTACATCTATAATTTTTGCTGAAGTCCATAATTCCCATTCTCCATCTTTTGCAGCTTTAGCATTGGAGGCAACAATACCACCTAATACAACTGCAATTAGCATAAAGCTGAAAAGAAATCCAATTGTTATTTTACCACTTTTACTCATCGCTATTTCTACCTTTCATTAACAACTTCTAAAAAAGAAATTGCGTTATTCGGGTCAATGTTTAGTTTTCATCTAGATGTATTCTTTTAGGGGCTGTTCCTTCTACCCACTTCCACCTCAATTTCCAAGGACGTTCCTTTCTCTCTTTTTCCGTATACAAAGAACCTTCTTCTCCGATATTTGGCCAAGGTCCTCGATGCTTGATATCCCATATTGCATCGTATACGCAAATCCAATTTTCCTTATCAAAATGGATCATAATACCCAAAATATTACTATAATCCCCAAAAAGAGGGTCTATATCCATAATCTTACCTGATCTTCGAAGTATCCATGTGGGTGCGTCTTTTCTTGCGGCTTCAGCCTCTGACGGAACGAAACTACCGATTCCATATAGTATTGCAATCACTGTAAGACAAAAAAAGGAAGCTATTGTTATTTTACCACTTTTACTCATCGCTATTTTTACCTTTTATTAAAAACAAAGAACAATAACCCCAAAAAGAACAGCTATAATAACTATCCATATTACGAATTTTCTATTAAGATTCGAGACCACAATCTGATCGGGTTGTTTTCTCATGCAGAAAGGACACACAAAAGCAAAGTCATCTATTCTAGAACTACAATATTTGCAACTAGTCATTACGGATTCCTCTGGGTTTATATTTTCTTCCTGAGAAACACACAAAACCATAGAATAAACCGATTAAACCAAAGAAAGTATGAGTGCAAAAAGCAATCATTAGAAGATACCATTTTTTAGGTCTAGTATTAGGATTGCTACAATATAGAGCAAATCCTAATATCCCAAGTATCGGCCATAACAGCAACAATTCCATCATGCTTCTTTCTTTGTGGATGGTAATTCCTGATAATCAATATCCTTATCATCAACAACTTGCAGAAGTGGACAAACTCCATGATAAAGAGATATAACGACATTCCAGAGAATGCCGAATACGCCTAAAACTTTCACAGAGCCACCCTTAACTTGAGTAGTTTTGCTGACCGCTGACCTCCTGAGCCATGTTCCAAATTTACAGAACATCTCACCAATACTTGCAAGGACTTGCTCCCAACCAGTAAGAGGAATTTCCCCAATCTCTTTTTTCCTACGTATTTCTTCTAGCTCCGCTTGTCTTTGTTGGCGAAGCTTCTCTAATTCTGTTTTACGTTTTTGGGCAGATATTCTGGCTTCACGAAAACCATTAATTCTAAACCCTAAAAATTGTCGCACACGCTCAAAACACAAAGATATTTTAATTACTACTAATGTAACAGCAGCAGCCAAAGCTACCATAAACGCCACAAATATAACAGTTGTGGCATACATTACCGCAATCATTCCTAACCATTTCAGACCAATCCATATACCTGAAAACATTTGACAAATGCACCATCCCAAACCGCAAAAGATATAAAAAATACCCAATGCTATACAAGAAAGAAATCCTCCAAGATATTCTGGGATATTCATAAAAATTCGCACAAATGCTGTAATTCCTATGCTTAAAAGCAGAACAACAAGAAAAACAACTATTACAACACATAATACTTGCAGTGTCGTAGCAACGAGATAAACCGCAGGAGATTTTATCATATTATTAGATCTCTCGTCAATTTTATCTCCAAGACCACACAACCAATCTAAGCCATCGGTGATGACTCTTCCTATCTTTGTCCATGAACATGCCTTATAAAATAGTCTCCCTGACTTCAAGATAAGCCATCCCATCAATATAAGAGGGGAGCAAATGGTAGTTACAATTGTCATCCAGAATATAAATTGAGAATACACACAAAGACTTAATTGTCGATCATCTTGTGGGTCCAACGCCCACATTTTGCGAAGTAACTCATAATATTTATAATGGAAACTACTGTTTGAAATACCAAGCATCATAATTATTACTCCTCCTCAATTTCGATGGTAAGAATGTTATCCATAACTTTAGCTACTGTTGTATCGGGAATTCCCTTTTTATCTTCTGCCTCTTGTTCTGCTTTATTTTGCTCTATTTCTGCTGGAGTTTTTTGATATCCCAAGATTTCGCAAAGTCTTTCATCTTCCTTAAAATCAGGATATTCATTTCCTATGGAATTGAAAAAGATGTCGCCTTTATCCTTTTGAGGGAATAAAGAAAGAGCATACTGAACAACTTCTAACTGATAATCAGATACTTCTATTTGAGCATCTTGCTTATCAACATTAAAAGCTGTCCTGAGTTTATAAGTATAAACACAAAAGCAACACAATAAAACTATAAGCACCAACAAAATCCATCCTTTAACTCTCATCACATATCCTTTCAATAAGATTACTACTTCCGACTTTCACTTTGACAATTATACTGTATTCTACTTTTATTTGCAATAGAGAAAATAAAAATAATTAGATTTCTATAACCCTATGAAGAATAAGAAGATATGACTATTCTTTATTTTTTTCTCTATCCAAAGTTTTTGGTATCGCCAGGGCTGTTATAGCATATTGGTGCATAGTGTTATATGTATTTTCACCATATCTATCATTATTAAAAGTTACCGCAGAAATTTGTAGAAGAGCATCTCTATACTCTTGATTAATGATTTGTATTGTTGAGTCATCGGAGATAGTTATAACTTTTATAGTTTCTACTTCTACAATCTTTTCTACCACATCAGGTCTTTTAAATAAGTCCCATACTCTCATCCCATGCTCTGTTCCTATCCATTGGACAGTGATTATTATACCAACAACAAAAGCCAATACAGATAGCATCGACCATCTTATCTTACTAGACAATAACATTATATTCTCCTACCATTCAGTTTTACTTCGTATTTCCAATTCATAACTTTTTTACTTACTTTTCAAACTTGAAAAATGGTTCAAAAGGATCTTGACTATGAGAGGGTCTACTATAAGTTACTTTCCAACCCACTTTTCTAAAAATGCCCTCTATCTCCAGATATCTTCTTCTAAATATTTGTTGCCTAGTAAGCCCTTGAAATTTAAATTTTCTTAAAATTTTTGATATTGCCTCAATTTGCAAAATAACAGAAGAACTGCCATCCCACTTTTCCACTATTAACTCATTAAAAGCTTCTATGACTTCATTAGGCAATAATCGAACTTGATTAGGTAACGATGTGAGTTCTCTAGGTTTAATTGGCTCTACCATTACTTTTTTTCCAATTCAAATTCATTAAAAATAGAAGGAACACCATCAAGACGATCTGTTATTGCTCCCATAAGATTGTCCGATTTCTTGGCATCTTTATCTCCTCGAAAATAAGTTTATCAGAATTAACATTTATATATCACCATTTTGAGAAACTCATTGTCTGGAAAAAAGAAGGGGAGTGGATATTAACCACTCCCCGTAGCTTCTAATTCCTTCTGATCTGGTCATATATATCCCGCTCAAGAGATTGAAGAGATTTGTAATTACCTCCCCTTTTGGAGAGTTCTCCGCCACATTCCCACATTTTAGGAGTTGTAATAATTTTACTCTTCTTCAAATGCTTATGAATGTTATCAATAGTCCATTCGATATCTCTATCGAAAAAATCGATATACAGAGTATGCATCAGCAAACTTAAAGTTGCAATTCCAAAAGATTTTAACTGAATATAATCTTCAGGAGTTCTCCATATCTTGGGGCAAACTTTTTGCACTGATCTCCAGAATACGGTGCATATTTCTTTCAAGTCCTGACTCTTTTCCTCGTAAGAAGTTTCAGGACTCCAATATTGGTTATTCAACCATCCAACAAAACGTTTCAGTCCTGTATTAAAGCTGCCCTGTGTTCCCAAGCGTAGCTTATTTTCTTCCTTAGGAAGATCGGGCATACCAATTCTTCCATACCATGGATTAGTTCTATCTCTATCCATCATGAATGTCATACCAGCAATGACGGAACGTGTTTTCTCGGAATAACTATCAGTCTTTACCTGACTTGATGATTTATTTGCATGCCAAGAAACCATTGCCTTATGATCATTAGGCACTGAAGTTTGCTTATTGTGATGAAGAAACAAAGTTGTTTCTTGACCAGCAGATACCTGACATAAACAGAAAGGAACTCTCATATGTTTAAAACTCTTATAAGCATCTGTTCCCAACATGTCTAGATCAAAATGAAGCAAACTTAAATAACCAAACCGTCTTGTTTGCCCATCATAGACATACAATCTAACAGAAATAGGAATCTCAAGAACCCCATGCATAGCTGACAATTTGTCATATTGAGGAACAGAAATTCCCATTTGTTTTAGAGACGTGAATGTTATCTCTTTTTCACGTTCATTAAGAAGGATCTCCATAAAACATAGATTGTCTCGGTCAGCAATAAAATTCATAAATTGCTTACCTCTCGTTTCGCACAATGCTCTTTGACCCTTACCTGCCACATCCGCACACTCCCCATCGTAATTATCCACATGAGTCAAAGCTGCTAACTCAGCCAAACTCATATCCCCCGAATAATAAGCCACCCCTTTTTGAACTTTCTTCACGACATCGATAAAAAAATGAGAGATTTTTGGGGTTCTCATTTTTTCGGGAACGATTGTCTCATTAGTTGCTTGAGAGATTTCGTGAACAATTGTCTGCCTAGGAGTTACAGGGGCAGACCCGCCTTTTTTCCTACGTGATTTACTACTCTTCGCCATGATACCAAACCTTTCAAAAAAATATTGTGAGTTACGACTACTAATCATCATAAATTAAGAATTGGATTATCAGGAATTGCCATCCAATGAGACACTGTAATTCTACTATTATCAAGAACTTTGCCAGTCATAAAATCATGCCAAAAAATATCTCCATGAGGATCTTTTCCTACAGCTTTAGCATAAGTTTGATATTGTTTAGTTAAAATCCCATCTATATAATAGGATATCCATACTCTTTTCAAAGAAGGGGGTTTTACACCTTTTATAGATTTCCATGTCATAATGTCTATTTTACCCTTCTTCCACTTTCATGTCAAGATGTTTTTTTAAAATATTTTCATCAATCTATGTAGGATACAAACACATCTATGAACCTCAGTCATCTTCCACCCAAAATTCTCTACTAAATGAGTTCTTATCTTCTTAAGGGTTTCTCTGTAAGCTTCTTTGCTGATTACACTTACAGGATATTGTTTAGTTATAAAATAAATAGCATTGGCGGTGATTTGAGGGTCATGAGCATTGGCCGTTCTATCTATATGAGTCTTTAATTTACTTAAAAAATAACTTTGTTCCATACTTTTCTATCAACCTTTATTAGCACATTTATTATACAACTTTGAGAAAAGCGTTGTCTGGAAAAATGAAAAAAGGCACAAGTTATTAGCTTGTGCCTTTGATCTAGGGTAGCGTCTACTTTATTTTTATAGTTGTTTAAGACGCTGATCCATATTCTCTTATACGTTAGAGGATCTCTACATGCTCAGGATCGCTGATGATTTGGAGTTCGACACCATCAACAGTAATAGCTTCTAAATCTTCGACTAGAGAAGTAATATTCTCTTTTTTCAAAGACATTGCCTTCCAATATCCCTTGGAATCCTTATTACTACCTTCCAGGATGTCCTCATAGATTCTTCCAATCTTGTCCGTGAGCATCTGTTCACTTCTTGCCTTAATGACATGATGAAGAGGAATCGAACTCACACAGCCGCCCAGATACCCACCATCTTCTCTCACGATGGTAAAAGTGGTATTGTTCTGGATTCTCTTGAATGCTGCTTTGTAGCCAGCCCGAACCATAACAGGGTTTTTACCCTCTTTTATGGCATCCGTAGTAATCCATGCCTTAATAGCGGCAGGAACACTTTCCCAACTCTCATACTTGTCCAAAATCGACTTCTTTTTTGCATCGTTCATCGCTACATCTCCGTTTCTTGTTAAAAACCACTCTATTGTTAAAAAAACACACTTTCTATGCTATAATTCTGAGAAAAGCGTTGTCTGGAATTTTATGCAGATCCATATCGAAATGAACTGAAAGACTCGGTCCCGTATTCTTTACTAATAATAAATCCTAATTCACCCAATTTCTCAATATCTTCTTGAGAGACATTCTTAGGTTCTATTCCACAAATAATCAATACATCATGTTCGCAATGAGTAGGATAAGCAGGATTACCATATTTCAACAATATTTGTAATGCTTCAATTAACTTTTTCATATCTTACAACCCTGAAAAAAGCGTTGTCTGGAATTTTTACGAAATATTACTCTTTTACGCCATAGTAAATACTCGTAAAAACGGGACCGCAAGACATAGAGGTCCCTTCAAATAGATATATAACACTAATCTGATCAGTTATTTTGCCCTTCAAAACTTCATCCAAATCAAAATTGTTATGATCCCAGTCTCCGAAGTATTCAACATTAATTCCCTCTAGATAACGAAACTTTAGATGCTCACAAGGAGTTACTGGATATCCTCCTTCTTGTTCCCACTCTTTTCCACAAACAGGACAGTTAAGAGTAGGGATATTGTCATCTAATTTTTGCCATTTGATGGGAATAATTGTAACTTCTAATGCCATTTTTGCGCCTTCGTTTCTTTAAAAAACACTGTTCTAGTTGAAAAACACACTTTCTATGCTACTATTTTAAGAAAAGCGTTGTCTGGAATTTTTAATCATCTCCAAACATATCAATACTTTCTACATTCCTGTTTGATATTTTCCCATTTTCCAAAGCTGGGGTTGCGATAGTGTATTCAATATTATCAGGTATAGCCACATGATCGAGACCATTTTTTTTAATATCTTCTAACCATTCTTTAATAGTTTGAAGATTAGCATTATTTCTAAATTCCATATCATAGTCAAGAGAACCATTAGGCCACTTTTTACTATTTAAATATTTAATATTTATAGTAACTGCTTTAAGATGTTCTTCAGTTAGTTCTTCTTGCAAACTAACAATTTTTAAAAGTCTTAATCTACATTCAAAAATATTACTCTGTTCAATATCAAGCCCATAAATAGATTTTAAAGCTCCAACTGAATCATGGCCTCTTTTTAATTTTCTATTTAATATATGAACTAAAAAATTACCATTACCACAAGCAGGGTCTATAAAAGTTTTCCTCTCTTTCCACGATTCCTCAGGCAATTTATCTAACATTTCATTCACTAATGAATCAGGTGTGAATACTTCTGCGGTTTGCTTCTGCTCTTTTTTTCTTCTTTCCTCATTCTTTAAAACTTGTTCTGTATTTGTTATTTCTTTCACCATTATACAAACTCCTTCCAAAAATCTTTACGGAATGTTTTTAAAACATCTTTATTAATAGTAAGCATTCCTATCGAACATGCCTCCATTAAATTTTTAAATTCTTTAGTTCTCATTGCTTTATATATATCTCTCAAATTCTCGATACTGTCTATAATCCCATAAGAAAATTGAGTCAAACCGTATTCTCCATTTTGATCTACAAAATAATTAGCAGAAGATATTCTGCCATTAGAAAATATAAGCTTGGTTGTCCCAAAATGTCCTTTTTTTACAGAAGAATACCATAATTGCATTTCTCCCACAGAGTTAACCACATACACACACGGATATTTATGTGTCTTTGTTTCTGTTTCGCTCATAAACCCTTTTTTAACACCAGATTGAGTATGATATGTAGAATCTGACAGAACGGTAACCTTTTCCTCCCCATCTTTAGCAATGAGATTCTGAACATCTATAATGTTAAAATTAGGAATTATCTCCATGTCTCTTATATTTATTTTAGAGATTTTCCCTATTTGGTCTTTAATTTCGGTAACATCTTCATTATATTTATTTTGCAAAACATACCAATCATATCTTGTCTCAGCATCGAATACTTTCATCCCATCTTTTTCATCATGAATTTCTAAATATTCTATCTGCTTTGATTTCATCAACCTACCTATTTTTTTATACATTCCATTTCCTCTCCACCCTGATGGATGCACAAAACACAAATGCCCATCATCCTTACAATACTGTAAAGACAAATCAACAAATGATGGCCATATCGCTTGCGTCTTTGTGTCTTTTTCATTTCCTTTTTTATGATAAGGAGGATTACCAATCACATGGTCGAATTGTTTACCCATTATATTATCTCCATTTAAATCTGATAATTTAAATTCAATAGCTTCAACTTCATAAAAATTTTCTGCCAAACCTCTTCTTTGTTCTGAATCTGACATAAAAGTTATATTCTTAGGATCTATACCCAAGTCAATAAGACTATCAATAAATTCAAGGTTAAACATAACAAGAATACTTTTATTCTCTAAATCTTCAATATAATCAACTGCCTTTTCTATTATATCTTCACAAAGAGAATAAGGAGTATGGACATTTTGTATAGAGCCATCTTCTTTGCATATCTCTTTAATAAGTCCCCTTACAGCTTCTTTCTTTAACTTTTCAGTAAGCTCCATCTTGCTTCCTTATATTTATAACATCATTTACACTTTACTAAACTGAAAATCTCATCGCCTGGAAAGAGTTATTTCTTATATTCTGCAATTTTATCCCATTCTCCATTCTCTACCCATCTTTTAAGATTATCTATCTCTTCCTGTATTTTTCTTTCTTCTCTTTTAATCCTTTTATCTTCTATCCACTCATAATAGACTCTACCAGCTTTATCTTTCAGTTGACTTAAAGGAGTTTTTAGTCCAGCAATTTCAATAGGCACTTTTCCACCAGGCTCTTTGGTGGCCCCAATATGTAAGAATTCATAAGCCTTAAAACCATAATTATCCCTCATTCTATTTATTATTTTGACAAATTTATTAACAAAATCTTCAGTGTCCTGTTTGAGTATTGGGAGTAAAACATGAAAACTAGGTTTAATATACCCTTTTCCTCCAGGTTCGATCTCTCCATTTTCCCATCTTATTCTATCTTCGATATGAAGTCTTGAACCCCTACCTATATTTTGAAGCAATTTTATTAACTTGCATTCTTTAAAGAATAAAACACCTGTTAATGAAGGGACATCAATTCCGCAAGTAAGGATATCAATATGGTAAATTATAGCATCTTCTTCAGAACTCAAATTATTCAGAGCATCTAAAAAATCTTTTTTAGATTTATTACTGTAATTTTGTTTTTCTTGCCCATGAATATATATGCCTCCATCAGAATCAGAACTAATAAAATATAATTTCACCTTAGGATTTTTACTCCTAAAATTTTGCAGTTCTTTTGAGTTTCTAATTCCCTCGAGTTCTTTAAAACCATCACAAACAACCATCATCTTAGCCCCAATTTTCTCAGGAAAATCAGACTCTTTTTTAAGTTCTTTTTTATGGCCCTCAAAAGATATAAAAGTAACCTTAGCTACTTCTTCTGCCTGACGTTGCCCCAGAGGCTGATCAGGAGTTATTTTAGGAACATCGCTAAGACTATCAAGCTCATATTTGTCTATGTCATTATCTGTAATAACATAAACTCTAGGTTCCAATATTGAGCCGAATTCAATTAAATCTCTTGGAGAAACACGTCTATGTCGTCCTGTTTTTTTATCTATCCATCCAAATATCTCAGCACCATAAATATCTTCATTTTCCATACCTCTGCCATTATACTCTATATTATCCTCTTCAATATCAAACAGATCATCTCCAAGTTTTTCTGTAGCAGTAGTAAATATTTTTTTCTTTGTTAACACTTCTGTTGCTTCAAACAATTCATCAATAGCTCTTGTAGCTCCTGCCTGAGGCTCTCTGCCAGGCAGGTAGTGAGCTTCATCATACACAGCACAATCAAAAACCAGTCCTGAGGCTCTAACAATTCTATTAGAGTGATAAGTAGAAATTACAATTGTATTAACACCTTTTGTCCTGTTGCTTTCTACAAACTCTTTTAAATCTTTAGCTGTTTTAGCATGACAGGGAGCATCAACCCCAACTCCTGATATGAAATATAACGCCTCTTCAATAGATATCGCTTCTTCCTTATTAAATCCTAAAGAACCAACAAGAGCAAAATTATAAGGTCTATCTATTTTTTCAAAATATTCCCTACAATCATTTGTCCACTGTTTATTTAAAAGAAGACGAGGAGTGAAAATAGCCCCCAGAAACTGATTGAGTTTATTTTCAGAAGATATAATCATTCTGCGTATGATATCTCTGCAAATAACACCCTTACCAGAAGCAGTAGGTAATATTATTCTGCCTTTTTCCATAGATGGGTCTAAACTTTTTTCAATAAGCAATTCTTGATATGGATACAAATATCTATTTTTCATCATTTCTCTTTTTCTTCATAAGTTCTGTAAGATGTTTGTCCCATGATTTCCTAAAACATTCCCAAAAAATATTATTACCATCTACTTTATTTTTGATATCCTTTAAACCTATCTCTCTGATAAGCCCACAAAGCATATCATTCTCAGTATAATGATTAATACCCTTACCAGTATGCATGATCGTCATATTAATTTTACTTTTTATCCCAGGCCTATTAAGATTGCATACTTCATCTTTATTAACATTATACCTAAGCATAGATGCAGAAGTGAAATTTGTAAGATGTTGCCTATTAGCTGTTAATTCTTCTGTGCCGATACAAAACTTGGCTTGTAAGGTATGAATTTTTCCATTGTTACCTATTCCTATTCCATCAACTCCTGTATCATCACCATCAGCAACTATTTCATAAGAATCGGGATTTATTGAAACCAGCATATCAAAACCAAATATTCTTACAAATATCTCACAGAATAACTCAAACCCATTACCTTTGTATTTATTTTCTTTATCTTCGTTTACTTTACCATCCCCACCTGTCGCATACTTTGTAGCTTGCTTTCTAAGTCGGCCAGAAAACATGGAGAATGTCATAGATTTGCTTTTAAGGTTATTCCTTAAAAGACCCTTAGGATCAATACATTCCATCAAAAATGGATGAGTCAATTTAACTACCATAACAGCCCTTTCTATATCTATACTTTCTTCAAAAACACACTTTCTATGCTATAATTTTAAGAAAAGCGTTGTCTGGAATTTTTCACTCCTAAATTGTAAGATTTCTGTAAGTTCTTATTTTACAAAACTTTAAGTTGTTGAATAGAATCTACTTCTTCTGCCATTTCTGCTCTCCTCTCTCCTATCAAAGCATCTCTTGCATAAGATAAATATTCCTCACTAATATCTATTCCTACATACTTTCTACCATATTCTCTACATATCATTCCTGTAGTTCCTGACCCATTGAAAGGATCTAGAACAATACATTCTTTTACTTCTGTTTCTCCACAATTACAACTTGGTTCCCAATTTTTTCCCTTTTCCATAATCCATGGAGATTGGCATTTTGGACAACAACCTTTCGAAGAACTACCTGCCAAAATGCAAGGCTTAACTAATTCTCTTGGATAGATGGCAAAATGTTTAACCTTATTGTCGGCAGTAGCTATTTCCCAAACATCTTTTTTATTACACGTGATGACCTCATCTTCTCCCATCTCGTCTAATATTTTTCTCATCTTTCTATATGTTTTATCTTGGGACTTACCACTAATAGCATAATTATCATTTTGATAATCTTTTCTCTTTTCTACTCTATTTTTAGAATAAGCTCTTTTAACAGAAATCTCTTTCTGTGGCTCTGCTATAGCTTCTGCATCATAGAAATAATTTTCCGATTTGGAGAAAAGAAATAAATGTTCATAAGATTTAGAAGGTCTTGTTCTTACACTCTCGGGCATAGGATTTGTTTTTTTCCAAATAATATCACTTCGTAAATACCACCCATCTTGCCTAAGAGCAAACGCAACCATCCACGGTATACCTACTAAATCTTTTTGTTTAAGATTTGAAGATTTAATAGTTTTCTTACAATAACCGTCTCCGATATTAAGCCAAAAAGTGCCATCTTCCCTAATAACTCTTCTTACTTCTCTACAGATAGCGACTAAATTCTCTACATACTCTTCAGGGCTATTTTCTTGACCTAATTGACCATCTACGTTATAGTCTCTTTGGTCCCAATAAGGAGGACTTGTCACTGCCATATGAAAAGTATTTTCAGGGATATCTTGCAAAACATTTTTAGCATTCCCTAACAATAATTTACATTTAAAAGAGCTATTACCAACATCTTCTATTTTCATATATTATCCTTTTTCTAATATATCGTCCATTCATACAGATAGTATTAGAATAAAGGAAATATAATCACTTTTCAATTATGTTATATCAAAGAATATGAGTTTTCCATCTTTTATACCAACATTATTTTCGTTTAAAAAATCAAATATTGGAATTGGGATTTCCATCAAAGAGGATAAATATGATAAAATTTGATACTTGATCGAAGCATCAAGAGTATTATCATTTTGGACGATGGAATAAGCACACTGGGGCTTATAGCACTGATTTGTCTCTAAAATTTCGGCAATATGATTAAAATCATCTGAAATATAATCACTCGCCATAGTCTGGATATTATCCATCACAATATAATAAAGGTCCCCTTCTTTCCAAACTAATTTATACTCCACCACATTGGGATTAGGATGCTCCCATAGATAATCTGCTACTTGACCCTCTTGAGTATTAGTGGTGATTTTTAAAATATCTCCATTAGATAGAAGATAAGCCACTCCCGAATCTCCTTGCCCAATATCTGAGACAATGGTGGCTCCAAACTGGTTCTCCAGAACTTTATTGATACTTTCTTCATTTGGAGTATACTCCCCCATATCTTCAAATTCTTGGAAATATGGAAGAGTAGTTTGTAAATTTGCTCGTTTATACCAGTTCATAAAGTTATATTCTGAAAAACGCTCCACTTTCCTTCTGTTTATTTCTTGTCAATATTGATACCCGTCTTATCTCCATACAGCCATTTATGTTCTTTAAAATCAAAATTACCAAACTCTCTGATTTTAAATACAGCAACGGACTCAGGAAGATCTAGAAAATATTCATCCGTATCATCAAAATAAACATCAACACCTAATTGCAGAATGTGTTGAGATTTTTCAGCAGTTATAATCAACTCATCATAATAAATACCAAACATATCTAGCTCCGACATAGTGTCTGCCCTACTATCTTCTCCAGGATCTCTGTTGGTGATAATATAAATTTGGGCAACATGCCTTATAGCATTAGTAAACAAAGAGAAAAAATTAACACTTGTTTTAGACGCGTCAATGGTATTATCTATATCTATTCCAATTTTTAATTTACTCATGTGTTTTTCCAAAGATTTTTTATGTTTTTGATAACTTTTACCAGTACTCTTCTACAAACAGATATTCCTATTTTTTTGAGTTCTTCTTAAAATACATTCCACAAGGACTATGGCAGCACATGACTTAAGATGACCAAAAGTACAATTTCCTGTATCATGCTGATTAAATGCCATATATAATTTAAGATAATTCTCACAGTTATATTTTGCGTAACCCCACATAAGAGATTTTATACTCTTTATATGTGCGATAGTCCCATCAAAATCATTTTTGTCGGGCAATTTTTTTCCGATAGAATCGATCACCATATTCACAAACTCATCTTCTGTATAATGCTTTGCTGGATATTTCTCATATTTTTCGGTATTGACATACAACTCACCCACTACAATTTTTAGACAAACCACCATCATCATAAAAATATCTTGTTCATTTACTCCGTCCATAAACTTCCCTGTTGATAAATAATAGCCTAAGGCTTCTGAATCCTTTTGGATTAAAGCCCACATTTTTTTAATATCTTTTTCAGCTTTATTTTTTAACATCATTTTGCTTTCTAATAAACAGTTACTCTAATCCACTCAACTAACAAATCATTCTCATCATACATATTTATTTCCCATGTTCCCCTCTTATCGAAAGAAGTTATAAGATATCCAGTCGAAAAAACAACAGGCAAAATCTCTGGATCTTTATCATCTGGGGAAATTCTATTAATAGTATATACCGCATCTTTTGGGAGAGGTATTTTAACTTGACTATTAATAGGAGCAGTTGTCCTATTATCTCTGACAGATAGAATAACGCCCTTATTGTCAATTATTTTAACCGTAGGGGCTGCACCTTCTGGTTCTTCTACTTTGTCATCTCCTGCAAAATATTTTATAGCTGGAATTATGGCAAAAATCAAGATCATGAATAGCCAGAATCCATCAATTTCCCCTCGTCGAGACATCTTTCTATACATCTTATACTCCTATAATTGTTATAACGACACATTTCTACCTATATGTTTGAAAAATTCATTGTCTGGAATTTTACTCAAATTTGAGCTTTTTCAGCATTTGCCTCTCTTGGTTTTTCATATCTAACTCTAGTAATATCATAGAGATACATTTAAAAATAAGCATAAAATCATCAGCACATATATCCTTGGGATATCTTTCTAACAACTCTACAATCTCATCTTTTTTATTAGACATATTCTTCCATGCCGACATCCTTATTTTCTCAATAGCATCGAATCTTTCGTTTATAGTCTTAGAATCGTCCATTGACATAAGAAAATATTCTATCTCTCCAATTATTTCTTTACCGCAAAGTTTCTCCACATTCTCTGATAAAGGACCAAAAATATTATAAAATTTTTCATCTGTATTCTCTACTTCTAATCTATCTGGAGAATCTTCTATCTCTTCTTTATGTATTTCCACATTTTCTACAACCAAGATCATACACTGAAAAAAAAGAATAAAATCTTGTGGACCTAATTGTCTTTGATTGAGTAAAAGTTGGGACAGTTGTTGTTTGCTGGTTTCCATCTCTTCCCAACTATCTATCATTTGTTTTTCTCTTTTTATTTTTTCTCTGTATTCCATAATATTAATAGATAGTTTACGCTTTCTTAAATACAAATTACCAAACTACAGACATGGTATTGCTAAATCTTTCCACTCCGGTAACTAAACTTCCCGCTCCAGCAGCAGATTTTGGTGTCACACCAAATAAGACATATTGATCGATATCCATACTAGTTGTGTCATATGATAAGCTATTCGCACCTGAAATTGTTACTCTCGCTTCAACAGTCCCATCTATTGAACGATACCACTGATAAGTAGAACCTGATTCAGTATTCCCTTCGGCATGGTTATAATCATAAGAAGCATCATAAACTCCACCGCTAGAAGGATTAGCGCTTATATTTTCACTTATAGTAACACTACTAGCCTGAGGCATTCCTTCATCTATAGTCCTGTAATAAACCTTACCTTCATATAAAGATAGGGTATCACTTGTAACTGCGTCTCCATCAACAGTATAGTAACGATAGCCAGCAGGGAAACTGACACTAACTGTTGATTTTGTAGGATTAGTAGCATACCAGATAAATTCGGACTCAGAAGATAGTCCAGATATAGAATACAAAAATACATTAGAAGTTTCATGAGGTCCTACTGCATCATATGCTTTCCATTCTTCTATTGTTAAATAGTTGAAGCTTGGCAAAGTAGAAATACGTTCTGGAAGTATAGTAAATGGATTTAACATCTTATTATAATCAAATGAATTGCCACTAGCAGCAATTAATTGATCATCATATACCAAACCCACTCTAGAACTACCTACATAATTAGAAACAAAAACATTATTTTCACAAATATTATTAACCCAAAATACTGAAGCCGCATCAGCCATATAAAAAGATCTAGCAGTTCCAGAAATGTAATATTTATCTACTCCAATATTTCCTGACCACACAGAATACATCGAAGCATTGCTTCTAATAGCAAAGAAAAAACCAAATGCAAAATTATCATAATAATTAGCAGCTCTTAGATATCCATCTTTAAATAGACCAACAACTCCGGCAGAACTTTCCTCATAAGTAGAACCTTCAAGTCCAATCAAACGATCTACATTATCATAATCATCATACTCGGCAATATTATTTCTATAGGTTATTTGATTAATATTTGAAGTTACAGTAGGTTGAGCATTACTATAAGAATAAAATGATCCACCATCGACGAGTAAAAAACAAGGATTTTTCATATAGTTATATTGTATAAGCACTTGATCGGTAGGTCTGGTGAAATTAAATCCTATATAACCAACATTTGTAATATTATTATATTTAATCAATCCTCCTGACGCATCTATACAATGTATACCCGAATACCACATATTAGGATTCCAAGTATTAGAATCTTCTACATAAGCCATCCTGCCAATTGTCAAACCGATATTAGTAATAGTATTATTTGTAATTGTCACATCAACTGAATCACGTTGATGAATAGCAATGCTACCCATATCTGTAAAAATATTATTATCTATTATTGAATTTGATGAACCTGTGATTGCCTCAAAAATACCAGTGTTACATTGCTCAAAATGACAATTATTTATATTTTTATAATTGGCTCCATCCCCTAATATGGCATAATCATTAGCATACATAAACTTTAGATTATTAACAGTTATATATTCTGAATTTTCAATTTCCATTAAAGTATCTACTGAACTTACTTCAATGGTTCCTAAATCATAAGGATCAGTTATTGAATAATAATAAATATAATCACCTTCATTTACCCATTCCCCCTGAATCTCATTTTGTTCCAAAATATATAAAGAATTCTGAAAGAAATAACCCCCCTTAGAAGATCCTGTTGTTCCCAGAATATAACTTACAGTTGGTGCAAAACATATTGTCCCCGAATAAGGATCATAATCTGTAACAGTTCGTATATCCCATGTAAAAATTGTTGTTCTCATCAATACTTCAGCACCCACATAAATACTGTCATAATCGCTAGGATTATAATCGGGATCTACACTAGGATTAAAGCTTGGATTAAAGCTTAAATTATAGTCTTGGAAAGAACTATATGTCGCATTGTCTGCATATCCCACTTCTGATTGAGACATTGTTTGATCGACACCATCCAACAATAAATATCTAACATGAGTGGCAGACAAAGATGAAACATCATATCTCCAAATATTACCAGAATGATGAACCCAATTATCTCCTAAAGTAATCTTACCAGTAATTACTGGTTTATTTCCCGTCCCATATGAAGTAAAAGTAATAGGATTTCCAGAACTACCGTCAACTTCAGAAGTATCTAATGTTCCAACAAAAATATCATCTGTACGAAAACCAACAATATCACCAGCACTAATTGCATTATCCACACTCAATGTAGCATCAGTAAGAACGCTACTAACTTTATCAAGAGTAGCCCATGCGGTTGCCGCAGTGCGTCCATCATTTGAATCATTACCACTATTAGACACATAAAAATCGCACCCATAATCTACAACGATATTATCTGCATCGATTGGATATCCTACAGTTTTAGATATATCAGCAAAAGTAACTCCCACTAGTATGCCATGATCTCTTAAAAAAGTATTTATTGAACCATACTCTTCCGTTACATATTTTTGTAACTCTCGGACAAAATTTAGCACTTCAACAGTATAGGTATTATTCTTTAAAATGAGAAGGTGGGAAGTCGCATTAATTTGACTTTCTAGTGTTTTCTTGTTTGTGTCATTAGTAGGTATCTCAGAATCATTAATGTCTGTCATCATCTGATCAACATAAGACACTATATCCCCACCTCTATCCTGAGCGCTATTTATATTATCAGCTACAGTCTGGTATATATCAGCTATTCTCATTTGTCTTTTTTATAATCCTAGTAAAATCAAATATCTATAATTATTATAATTCTTAAAATACCTATAAATATCCTTTAAGTGTTATATTTCTATAACAATCGGTTTTCTTACCATTTTATAATGCTCGTCAATTAAAGAAGCATTAATATACTTAATACCATCTTCTTCAACCACCCCATGGTCTCCATGATTATGACCAAAAACTACCAGTTTAGGTTTAACCTGTTTTATTCTTTTTAACAAACTTTTACTACCTATACGCTTAGAAGGATATTTAGGATGATGAGTTTGGTCTAATATTCCATATGGAGGACTATGTAGAAGAAGTATATCTAGTCCTTCAGGGATATTATCCCAATACTTTTGTAGTGATTCTTCTTCCCGATTAAAAGCCCAATTATTAAAAGAAAGCTGAACAGGAGTCCCATATATTTTTAAATCCTTATAGAAAACTAAAAAGTCCTCTATATATTCAATCTTATTATCCTCCACCATTTCTTTATCGACACAATTTTTAGGAAACCATATAGGAACTTCACTTTCAGCACATTCCCATATCCAACAATGGTTTCCAGCTATAGCAATAGCATGATCAACAGGTTGTTCATAAATCCATTTTTTAAATTTGTTTTCCAACCATGTTCTTTGCATACCAATAGATATATAACGATCATGAGAAGCTGGACATATATCTCCCGCTATCAAAAGCAAATCCGTTTCTGGAACTTTAAACTTCAAATTTCCATGCATATCTGCAATGACAGTAATCAGCATCATATATTTCCTTCTAAAACTTCCCTATAAAAACGATTTATTATAATTGAAAATTCTACAGGTAGTTTTTCTAAAGCTTTCATGCTAATATTATTAGGAATAATCTTATAATATGCTTCTGCTACTGACCCTGCTATACACGCCAGCGTATCTGTATCTCCCCCCATTAAAACTGCCTTTCTAATACAATCTTCAAAACTATCAGATTCAAAGAAGGCAGTTAATGCTTGGGGAACAGTTACTTTACAACTAGTATCAAACTTATAATTCTTTCTATAATCATCTACAGTTTTATTCAAATCATAATAACCAGTCACAGCAAAAACAATTTTTTTTATCTGTTCTTTGCTGTCTCCTATTTTAGCATGATGAATAGCTAAAGCTATTGCTTGAGCACCGTCTATTCCATGTGGATGATTATGAGTTACTTCTGAACTTGCTTTTGCTTCTTTTAAGATTTCATCATCTTCGTCAAAATAAAAACCTATAGGGCCCACCCTCATAGCAGAACCATTTCCCCAACTATCATAAGGTTGAGGATCATCAGAACATAACCATGCTTCAAAAGCTCCACCATAACCCTTACGTTTATACTTTCTACCAAACTCAAGATAAACATCTTTGTAAGGAATATCTTCAAGTATAGCTTTAGCTGTAGCAACAGTTAGTATAGTATCATCTGTAAATGTAGATCTTTCATTAAAGAGAGGGAAATCATAATCAAAGAAATTCATCCTTCTCCCCTCATAAGGAGAACCAATTACATCGCCTATTATGGAACCTATCATAATGCTTCCCTATTTTTCTTAATTAAATATTAAACTTATTCTTATACAAGAGCATGGTCTTGCATCCATTGTTGAGATCCTGCTATCTCTTCTGGCTGCAACCATCCTCCTTCTTCTCCAAAATCAGAATCATTTTTATGTTCAAGGATGTAATCAGCAGCAAACCTCAGACTACCAGTATAAACTACAAATCCATTAGAAAATTTATAACGATTATAACGATAATCAGTTTGTATTAAATCTTCAGTTAATTCTATTTTTACTACTGCCCAGTGTCCCTTATCTATTTTTTCATATGGAAAATAGCAAGTTTTACCCCATAGAATTCCATTCAATCCAAATCTGACATCAATATCTCTCGTAAAATTTTTAGCTACTATAAAACCTTCTGTTGGATAAATATTACCTCCTATATCCATCCAATTTTCATCAATATACGACAACATTAAAACATAGCACCCATATTCACTTTTCATAAATACACCTAAATAAACAACTAATATTACTAGGTGAATTATAACTAAATCACTTTCACTTACAAATCAGTTTTTTGGAAAGTGATTTAGTTAGTTGTCCATATTGGCGAATCTATTAACTACTGACGAAGGCTTATATCCTTCCAATATATTAGCTTTTGGTCTAAATGCAGCAAAAATTCTTCTACGACCATACGATGGCACATCGTTAAGAGATTCATAGAATTTATTCTTTCTCATATGGAAAATAAATTTAAAAGAATCTTTAAAAACTGTGTTTCCGAATGCCACAAGACCCTGTTGCATATATATGCCTAATTCCTTATCTGACATAGATTTAGTTCGCTCACAAAGACTTTCTACCTCTTTTATAAAAGCTTCTAATTTTGCATTAAAAATTGCTCTTATAGTATCAAAGTCTTTTTCCATCTCTTCTGGCAAATCTTTTTTTATCCCTTCTAAGTCGTCACCATTAACCATAGATTCCCATATAGCAAGAGGTGTGACTTGAGAAATTAGTCTATGCACGCGGACATACTCATCGCCTTTAATTTTTAAACGTATTCCGCTTTTGAAGCGTATGACATAACCCTCATTATTGCTATCTAAAGTTTTAGCAGTATTGACTATGGTTTCCATATCTTCAAAGTTATATTGCTTCACATACCGAGTTCCCATATATGACGCTTCCCACTTAATTTGCTCATAATTACACTCTAATCCATAAGAATTAAATATGCTTAATAAAACCAGTCCTTCAAAATTGTAATGAACCACAATTTTATTCTCATGATAAATTATTTCAAACAGATAAGTGCTTGTCTTATCTAATTTATCAATGGCTATATGCTCCTTTGCCCATTGATCTGCCCATTGAGCCTGTTCCGATATAAATGAACCTGCTGTCGCGAACCTGAATTGATCAGCAAAAAAGTACATTATGCCTAATGAGCCGTCCATTTTCTCTGTAACAAGAAAATCTGGCTCTATGATAGATCGAGAGCCTTCTTCAATTTCTCCGTAGTTGAAAAATTTTGTAAAACTAACTGCAACAACTTTTTTATCTTGAAGATCTAATATTAGACCTCTAGCCATAAGAGAAAATTTGTTCCATTTTCTCTCCGTAACGCAATCTTGAGTATATTTAAACAGAGCAAGATGTGGAAATTCTGGATGATAAGTAACGCTTACATTACCATCAGCAACTTCCGCGAACAATCCTTGAGTCAACTCGGTAAATTCCATTACACGAGCAGGATGTTCTATTCCAATATTTAATAACTCTTTCATCATATGTTCCATTTCAACCCCCTTTTTTTTATGGACAAAAAGGATGCAAGTTAAACACTTACATCCTTGTTGTATATTAATTTGTTATATGTTCTTCACTTACCCTTAATAGGGTATTCTTCCTTAAATCTATTCCAAAAAACAGTACGGGATTCCTTTTTGATTCTTGCTTTGGCCAAAGCTCGTTTCAGAGCAAATTTACGACCTGTTTGCCAGTTCAATTCGTCGCGGTAATTCTGGCTAGCTGATGCTCTAACCATACTCATGTTTGTGCTGCTTGTGATTACGCAATGCGTTTTTACCAGGGCCATAGTCCGTTTCCTTGCCCCGTATTTGGGCTTTTGGGCCTCGGTAGGAAACTCAACATTATATACTCTTCTACCAATTCTAACTTCCATCGCAAATCTCCGTTTCTTGTCAAAAAACCACTTTATCGTTCAAAAAACACACTTTCTACTGCTACTATTCTGAAAAACTCATTGTCTGGAATTTTTCAATTAATTCATTTTTGGGCTTTTGCATACTTTTTAAACAAAGATAAAGCTTCAGTATAGCCCTCATAATAAGCCATTTCCATAGCAGTATGACCGTTATTGTCCACTTTATCAAGGTATTTCCCGCTTTGAAGATGTTTTCTTACCAAACGAAGATCTCTCATAGCTACTGCTTCATGAAGAGGAGTTCTACCATATCTGGTAGTGCTTCTCATGTGCATATGAGGGGAATAAGTAACAGGTTCAGGTTTTATAAGTCCTGCTGCTATAAGCTCTTGGCGTTTAGCCAACACCCTTCTTTCTTGCTCCATAAAATATTGTGACATTCTCGTTTGTTCTATTTCTTCTTGTTTCTGTTTAATTGTCCTTAAAGCATTTATTTTTTCTTTATTTGACACATCACTTTCAAATACCCAAAATGCCTGTTCTTCTATTAACTCCCAATCTTCCTCAGCGACTCCTTCTAAATCCTCTGGTTCATCGAATATCCCTGATGTTTTTAGATCTTTCATTATAGCCGATATGTGTTGTCTACTTACTCCATCTTTATGCAAAATATACAACATCCGATTCTGATCCTGTAGGGACATGAAATACTCCTTACAATAAAAAATAATCTTCCATGACAATATCAGTTTATAAGAAAAAAGGCAATGGAGGGTTGCTCCATTGCCTCGAAAGGAATTAAAGTCTATTTGCCGCGAATTCAGATAATACCTTCGGCACATTAGAATCCAAACCAACAATATCCATCATTCCCGCATCGCTTGGGTCGGCTATTGTAAAGCCATTGCTTGTAAATGCCAACACGGCAAGCTTGGCGTTCTTATTGAACTTCTTGCGATACTGCTTCAATGCTTCAAATGGATGAATATCACCAAACCATGTCTCGCTGTCCGTTAGAACAACAAACACATCAACATCCAGACCATTTTTCATTGCATACTTCATAGGTAATGCACAATCAGTTCCGCCAAAATTCAAATTAGCAGTTCGTCTAACCACAGTATCCAAACTATCCTTAGCGGTAATGTTAAGTGGCACGAATGCATGACCAAAAGCCATAAGATCATAGTTCTTCTCGGTTCTTGCACACGTCATTGCTACGACTGCGGCAGCTTCGCGTGCTTGCATACCATTAACTTCTGACCAACCCATAGAACCACTAACATCAATACCGTAAAGAAATTTCTTTCCAGTTGGCTCAACATAGTTGAACGCTTTGTAGAAAGCATCTTCCATAGCATCTTTGATAGCTCCTACAGGCTTCCAAGTAGTCCTCATGCCACTACCACTGCTGTAAGTCTTCAATGCCAGCATAAGTGTCATAGGATGAATACGACTCTTCTTCAGTATTTCCTCATTTGTAATCTTGTCGATTACTAATGAAGTCTCATCAGCCAATGGCTTCAAAAGACCTGAAGAAGTCATGCTTCCCAAATTTCGGATCAAAGCAGTCATAGGCATCCCTGGCAGCAGGGCCTTTTGCACCAACAATTCATTTCTAAACTGTGGAGGGACAGATTCTCTTGTAAGATTGTAGTTTTTAATTAATGAAACTACTTCACTATTCTTAGTCGCAACCTTACATTGCTCATGTGCCCAGATATACTTAAGCTTACTATCCTTCAAAGCTTTATACTGCTTTACAGAGATACCAGGAGCTTCCTGGGTCTTACCAGTAGCTTTAGCATCTTTTTCTCTTTGAGCAAGAGTCGCAGCAGTTGTGATACCATGTGTTGCGTAATGAAAAACAGTAGCATGGTCCTCTGAAGGAATCGTTAGTGCCCTACCATTTCTAGAAGGTCTGCCATCCTTAGATGGAGAGATCCTTGCAAGACGCAAAACGTCCCCGTGAGTCCATCTTTGGCCACCTATTGAACGACCTGGGTACTTACAAATCTGGTATGCCAACTTCACAGCATCTTTTTCTGTATACCATCTTCCAATGGCTCTTAACAGACCCTTACCCTTACGACCTTCCTTCAATGTGTTGATAGAATCAACCCATGAGAAGAAAGCAGTAGAGAAACGAGCAACCTTAGGCATAACTAGATTAGCATATGCTTTGGTCTTTTCGTCGCCATGAACACTGCATACCGCCAATGCAAAGATAGCTGGATCATTCTTAATGGCACGACCCTGATCACTAATCTCTACAATAGTATCGACAGTACGCTTTGCATCCAACTTCAAACAATTCAGGATGCAGTCGTAATTCTCCATAGTCAACTCACGATCAGAGGCATAGTAAGAACCCTTCTCACTACCAATGATTAGGAAACGGTTCAGCCTTGTCCAGTCATCGACCTTGAAAACATACCCACCCGCTCTGCCTTTTACCTGAGTACTCTTTGCCTTCTTTGTTTGTGAAGTCTTTGGATTCGCTACATGATTTGCATACTTAGCCATTGTTGTTCTCCTTATAAATCAACCTAATTATTTAGATATATTGAATTCTACTTTGGCAATTATACTGTTTTCTACTTTGCAGTCAAATAGAAAATATAATTTTTCTCTATATTTTTGAAAAAAATCCTAACTCCCCTTATAACAAGGAGTTAGGAGAGTATAAATATAACACCCATATGTTATATCGTCATTTTCACTTTTAAACTTTAATCTTTTTTGCTAAAACCAAAACCAGAGCTAGCGTCTCCCACTCCAAAATTACTAAGAGTTGCTATAATTTCTTCTGCCCATGCCTGGTCCATCTTCCTGATTTTTCTCTTACTACTTATATGTTTTAGATTCAAACTATTAATAAATTCTTGCACCTCTGCTCCAGTCCAATCTTTAGTTTGACCAACAATATAATCTAGAGTTGCCTGAGAAACTTTCCATTCATCTAATCTTTCTTTGAGCATTTTAATTCTAAGCTCCGTAGAAAGAGATTCTATTTCAACTATTCTATCAAATCTCCCAGGTCTATTTCTCAGAGCAGTTTCAATCGATTTTAACCTATTAGTAGTGCCAATAGTAACGGAATTTGATATAGTATTAACACCATCAAGAATATTCATCAACGCCCCCAAAGACAGCACATCTCCACCCATATCTCTATCCTGACTAAATAGATCTAAATCTTCCAACATAATAATACAAGGAGAAAGGAAATCTGCCAATTTATAAAGAGCTTTTATGGAAGACATGGCTCTATAATTATTCTCTGACAATATTTCAGGAGTAATCCAGATTACCGTGTTTTTGGGAGTCATGTTGCAAATAATATTACCAATAGTTGTTTTTCCACATCCTGGTCTGCCATGCAGAATGATACCTCTTTTATTAATACCACATTCGTTATATTTTTCCACATTAGTGATAAAATCAAATACCTCTAATTGGAACAGGTCTTTGATCTCATCTGAATAGTAATAATTGTTCCATGTAAAATCTTCGACTATATCTACTTCTGAAAATGACGCTGTAATCATATTCACATCTTTGAGTTTAGCTCCTCTTAAACAGTTATTCTTCTTTGCATATTGTTGTAGGTCTTTAACAATATCTTTAGACTTATTGGTATCAGTACTGTAGCAGGTAATAGAGGCTCCTCCTCTTTCCAAATCCGCGAACAAAAAGAAAGCAACATTATCTGTTTTTTGGCCCTTTATTTTTTCGAAGAATAAAAAACCAGTGATAGTAAAAGTTGTTTCTTTGCCTTTAATGTTCCAGGGATTTTTTTCGGGAGGGATAGAATTACCATGATCATCGAAATTCAATTCTCCAACCATATCATATCCCTCTTGTCTCATGAACCCATCGATACTCTCCATCAATATAAGAGTAATAAGAGGTTGAGATTGAAAAGGATGATTTGTTATCTCATTGACAGTAGTAACACCTAGAAATCTACAAAGTATTCTATAATCAATAGAAGGAATGAAATCTATTTTAATTTGATCTGCAAATTTAACCTTTGCTAAATTTTCATCCAATCGTCTATCTTTTTCTTCTTGACTGACCCCATACCCGCAAGAGTCCGAACAAACTTCTGGTTGAGCATCTTCGGGAAAATCATCCAGAAAGTCTGTATCTTTAGAGACTTTCGATTGTATTGATACATTTCCGTTTTGACCATATTTTACTGGAGAAGTGACGGGACCGTTTTTCATATTATTCCTTTTTGATGAGTTAATAGCTTTTTCTATTATTACGTTAAAAGCGTCGATTCCTATGATATCGGAAAAATGTCTTCGTTTTTTACTCACTTAATATCCTTATTATAGTAATTAATTTTCACTTTTCAAAGTTTTTTCAATGCTTTCAGCGATATCTTCGTAAGGAATAATCTCCGAAAAATCGACACATTCTCCTTTTCTAGCATCGAGATAGTCATTAATTACCACTTGTTCTGGAAGACCAGGAGCTTCGTTAAAATCAACAAAGAATCTTTCAGGGTGACCACCAGGATAACTACTACTAGCAACAGGTGTCTCTATATAGTCAAATGCAAACATTGGAGATTCTATAAATGTACCAACCTTGTTAGTAAATGGTTGACGAGTAAATGGAATTTTGCAACTCCCTAGAAACTTCCTTTGACCCTCATATATAATTACTACATGACCGCAATTAGATCTCCATGCATCTGTTAATGAAACATAAGTTAATAAACAAAGTCTATTACCTATAAATAACTCTCTGCGAGAAATAGAATACTCCTGATTATTTCTCAACAAAACAGAAGCATAAGCATCAGGACATTCTATTATGGAGTCTTCTATATTGCATATTTTCTTTCCTTCTCCTCTATGAGCATATTCATCTGTATAAACAACTATCTCACTCAAAGGAGAACATATGCCAGTTTTATCCCAATTACCATTCCATATGCCATTTATTTCTCTTTCGGCATACTTATCATAAAGCTCTTGAACAGTTCCATGTGGAGCTACATGATCTCTATATGTGCAAACACCTGCCACATAATTGTCCAAGAGTTTAAATATTTCCCTTCTACTTCCTCCTCCGCGAGAAAGTCTTTTCCAACGAATCTCTCCCATAGGGTCATGAAGAAAATTGTCATAAGGTTCAATAAAATCACTTTGAATGTAAATATTTGTTCCCATTTTGAACTTCCTCCACCATTAAGGTGGATAATTCTTACGAACTACAAACTAGTGTTTGTATATTTGGTAAGCTATCACGGTCGTCCCAACCGCTATTTAATATTTTTAATCCTTCATTCAAAATATTTAATGAAGCATTATAATCTCTGTCAATTGTAATTCCACAAGAACTACAATAATACTCTCTATCTTTTAGAGTCAAATCTTTCTTGGCACTTCCGCAATTACTACAAAGTTTTGAACTAGGAAAGAATTTATCTATTTGTATTAGATTTCTTCCATACCAATCCGCTTTGTATTTTAGCAATTCTATAAATTTACTCCAACTAGCATCTGAAATACTTTTAGCCAAATAATGATTTTTTACCATATTCTTTACTTGTAAATCTTCTAAACAGATTACTTGGTTTTCGTTAATTAGTTTAGTAGATAATTTATGTAAAAAATCTAACCTCTGATTTCTGATTTTCTCATGTATCTTAAAGACTCTCTTTTGTTGTTTAAATCTATTTTTACCACCTTTAGCTCTTTTACTGAGTATTTTTTGTGCTTTCTTTAATTTAAGTTCTAATGTTCTTAAATATTTAGGATTAGAAACAAATTCATTGTTTGAAGTAATACAAAAATCTTTTAATCCCACATCTATTCCTATTTTAGCATCTAATTCAGGAAAATTTTCTATCTCTGTTCTACAAAGAACAGATATATAATATCTATTTAAGATATTCTTAGAAATTGTGACTGATTTAATAATTCCTGATATTTCTTTTGATTTTCTAAATTTAACAAATCCCAACTTAGGAAGTTTAATAGTATTGTTTGCTATTCTAATAGAATTATTAATATTTATAGTTCTGTAAGAGTTTTTAGGATTTTTTTTGGATTTAAATCTTAGATTAGTAGGTTGTCCTGCTTTAATTTTTCTAAAGAAATTATCATAAGCAGTCTTTAGATCTATTCGAGATTGCTGAAGAGCAATACTATCTACTTCTTTTAACCAATCAAACTCTATTTTATATTCTTTTTCAGTTTTAGTGGAAGATTTACCAGAATTTTTGTATTTAGTTTATTTTTCGTTAAGCATTTGATTATAGATAAATCTACAACAACCTAAAGTTTTGTTAATCAAAACTTTTTGTTGTAAATTAGGCTCTAATCTAAATTTAAATGCTTTTAGAGTCATAATTTATAAAAAAAGAGTAAAATCTAATTCCTGAACTGAACTAAAGGAAGAAGAAATTACTCTTAAATATATAATATTAAATACTTTAAGGTTCAGTTCAAGCATCTGATTAATTATTATATATTTAATCGAAAATTCCTCTAAAAAACTTTAGAAAATTGTAAAAATATGTTAAATTTCCTAATAATACTCATTATAAATCCAAAATCTCCGCACGATTTGTGATGCCTTCCATAATTTTTTGTCTTGCTTTATGATTTCTACTGTATGAATGTAGAAATTTAACATCATCAAGATGAATTCTTATATTCTTATGCTTAGCAAACGATATATGTCCTTCACTAGTTAATATCCAAACATAATCTTCACTATCAACCTTCACTATAACTCCAGTTTCGTCTGGTGTCTCCGCATGTGAAGCCCTACATCCGATTAATAAGTCAAACATTTTATCTCCTAGTAATTTGTAGTCATAGTAAGATGAAATGGTCTATCAATTTCTTTACTTTTTAACCATAGAAAAGTATCTATGTCACACATTTTACAACCAGAAAATTCAGCCAATTTTGCACACGTTATAACCGTAGCTGCCCTAAGCTCACACTCTTCTAAAGAGCCAGCAGGTAGTAATTCTCCCGCCTGTATTTTCTCTGAAAGAAGGTAGCTATAACTAATGCATCCCAAATCTTCCAATACTTTGGGTATCTGGTAGTCAGCAGGAACAGGGACAGTGTGTATATCATCTTTGAACCATTGTAATCTTCTATACAACATAATAGGCAGAAGAAAAGCTCTTTTCAAAAATAGATCATCTGCAAATCCTGGCAATTTAGAAACAATTATATTAAGAAATTCCTCTATACCCATATCGTTCTGAGATACTTTATCTGAAAGATGCCTAATCGTATCCATACCATGCTCTTGAACCAAAGCGGACACTTCTTTTATGTGTTTTATTCTATTTTCTGTATTAGGGAGCCTTGCTAATGACAAATTAAGAATAAACATCTTAGTAATGTCTTCGGCAAAATCTTGACCAGAAGTAGGATCAACTTCATCTACTATAAAAGTTACAGAATCGTCAAGTATCTTATACATTTTATTAGCACAAGCACCGTTAGGTCTTATATCGTGCTTACCATACCAGTATTGATAGTTAACAGCGCTAGCTAACAATTCATAATATAGTATTTTGTAAGGAACATCATTATTAATTTTTTCGAAAGACTTAGGATAACCCCACCAATAATCTTTCTTATTACTCAACTCATGTTCTATATTATTTGCTATTGTTTTTATAGCCGACTCATTCAAAGTGACATGAGTGCTAATACCTTCACCCACAAATAAATTACAAACATTCCATACACTATCAATCATTCCATCGTTATCAAAAATTTCACTCATAACAATCTGACTCGCCTTCTTTAAAGTGGTTTATCTCACATTCTTTAATTTGGTCAAATAAAAGACCACCCCCTCCATCATCCCTATCTCCCTCTCCAAGATATTTACAATACCCAACATCCTCCGATGGATATCTTTTATCCCAACACCAGTAGGGACATTTTCTAACTTTAAAAATAGGTAGTTCAAGCTCTTTACTATAAACTACTTTCTTTAACTTGTAACAGTAATCTCCCTTTGGGATAACAACCCTAGCATAAAGAGATTTACTTTTTTTCTTTAAGTGTTCTATAGCTCTCTTTAACAACATTAATGCCTTCCTCTACCTTTAACTTTTTCTTAATTTTATTGGCTCTTTCTGCTATTTTGAATATATGCCTATTTCTTATACACCATTCAATCCCCCACTTACATAATACTCCTAACAAAAGTAATGATAGAGTTACCAGAAGAGGGAAAAAAGTAATGATAATTATTCCCAAAAATAAAGAAACAACGATAGCTATTGCCCCTGTTAATCCTAAGATCAGTAAAGCATTTTTCTTTTCTGGACTCATTATTTTAAACTATAATATTTTTAGGAGGGGTAACAATTCCAGAACCAAATTGCTCATTATAAGCATTACGTAATTCTTCGGGAGGATCAATCTCTACTATGACATGATCTTGATGAATATGAAATTCTTCTTGTTCAGAATAGGGATTCCATGGCATTAGCCCCATTCCCATTCCTCCAGAATCTGAGGGAAACATCATCAACCGTGCAGGATTTTTAAGACATATCATATTATTTTTTGATTCGCCATTAGAAATAATATCATCTCCACTTACCAACTTTAAAATTTTAACTTTCATTAGAAACCTTTCTTAAATTAAACTACATAACATTCAGTACCATTCAAATCTTTTAAGCAATTGCCTCCGGTATAGGAAATAGAGCTTTGTAGGTCCTCCTTAAGCTCAATAAGCAATTTATTCATATCCCCTTTATAATCAATCAATATTTTTTTACCTTCTACATTTTTATATTCATTCTTATTATATTTAGAAGCACTTCCATAATACTCTTTATACATTCTGTCTTCTATCTCTATTATGTTCCCCGCCGACTGGTCATAACCCGAAAAAAGAGAACCAGCCATTACCATTCTCGCTCCGCACGCCAAAGATTTTGCTACATCTCCATGCTCTACTATTCCTCCGTCTGCTATGATAGGAACGCCAGCTACTTGACAACAATCTAAAATGGTGTTAATCATACCTCGATGAATACCCGTCTTATTTTTTGTAAGGCAAACTTTTCCTCCAGCAATCCCAATCTTGGCCGCATCAATATTCCATGTTTGTATTTCCTTTATAGCTTCAGAAGTAGCTATATTTCCAACAATTAAAAATATTTCAGGAAATTTTGTTTTAATAAAATCAACCATTCTATGAGTTTTGTCCGACCATGCATTCGCAACATCAATTGTTATATAATCGATGGATAAACCTTCTTGATATATTCTCTCTAGTTCTTTATAGGAATCATCATTAATACCTATGCTTATAGAGGTAAATAAACCCTCACTATCCATTTCTAAAATAAAATCAATACTGTTAATTCCAAAACGATGCATTATATAAAACCAATTATTCCTAGCAAAAAATTTACAAGTTTCAATATTTACAACGCTTTTCATATTAGACGCTATCACTGGCATATCAAACTTCTGTTTTCCTAACTTAACAGAAGTATCGCATAAAATACGACTATCAACAATACATTTTTGAGGCTTTAGGAAAATGTCTTTATATCCTATTTGTTTTTCCATATTATCTTACTCTTCAATATCCTGAGCTAGCATCCAATCATACGTTTTTCCACATTTTGGACATTCGTCTCTATTCCATTCTGCCTCAGGGCTTTCTTCTCCACAAAATTGACAAATATAAGTATCCATTTTATCTAACATTCACCTCTGCCCGCCCTGTTATTTCTTTAATAATTTCTTTCGAATAATAGTCTTTCACTCTAATATCGGGAGAAGGATAATGACTTTGAAGACATGCTATATACCCTTCTACAAATGCTTTGCTTACAGCCATTGCTTCTATAGGAGAATACCAAGGTAGTTCTCTGTTTGGATCTATTCTCCTATCTTTCAATTCTATATTATACAGTTTTCTTTTTGCTATTTTCTTCGTCATTATGCCTTCTTAATAAACCAATAGCAGAGATAATCTCAAACCTCGCAGCTTGCAAACATTTAGGAGCGCCATCTACAACACGTAAATGCTGTTCTGCAACATCTATATTTTTATTAATCTCATTCAGATGATTTGTTATCTGTTGCTCTTGTTTCCGATTCATTTGACTTTTCTCCCATTTGTTTTAGAGCTTTAACATACCAAACATTATTTATATCATCATTTGTTATTTCCTTCAATTGCTCTTCTGATTCTATTTTTCCCCACCACGACTCACAACCAAAAATAACTTTTTTCAAATCAAAAACATAAATGGCAGGATTAGCCATAGACCTCTCTATCTTTAATTCTCCTTTCTCTTTATTATAACTTGTCATCGTCGATATGTGAGCTTGCCCTAAATACAAACCAAGATAAGTTTGATCTCCGTATTCCTCTGCGCAAGGTCTAATACTTACAAAATTGCCTACCATATCTGGCTCTAACTCATAACAATCGAAAGGAGTTTTTGATTGTCCATATTCTATATTATTGACTGTTATTGGGAATTCTATCGGCATCTTTTATCTCCTTAATACTGGCTATGTAGGGTATCTGGCGATAACCACCATTATAGTCCAAACCGCAACCAACTAAATAATCTTTACTTGTTACTTCAAAACCATATGATAACATTGGAATAACAAACTTATGATGTCCTGTCCTTTTGATTAACACCACACTATTGACAGTTGCTCCATTCCTCCAAAATTGAGCAATAATCTCATTAAGAGTATTACCTGTATCATATATATCATCGATAATTAACGCATGGGCACCCCATAAACACTTAATTCCAACGCCCATCAGATCTATTTTTATTTCATTGTTAGGTAATTTCTCATTATTACGATAACTGCTCGCGGAAATATAACGCATTATCCATCTTCTATTCTGTGGTAAACCTGAGGGAAATAAAAGATTTGAGAAATATCTACCACCTTTCAAAACAGAAAAAACATATATAGGTTTTTTTATTTCTTTGTAATAAGATAAAATTTCACCACGAATTTCATTTATACGTTTCGTAACAGTTTCTTCGTCAAAAAGGATTTCTTTCACAAAATCTAGCTTTTGCATTATTTGCTTCCGATACCTAAAAAATGATATTTATTGTAGTTGTTCTTCTTCTTTCTCTTCGTCGTCGTCATCATCTTCTTCATCCATCTTCTCCTTATACTCTTCTACACTATCCGTCACACTTTTCCATTGTTCATCTCGTTCCTCTGGTAATCCCAAAAAAGTAATCTCGGAAAAAAGAGTTCCGAAAACCTCAAAAACTGTAAATTCCTTTACTCCTTGAACAATAATTTCCCTCTCATCATTATATTTATCATTCCTAATGAGAAATTCTTTATTAAGTCGAATGGGTAAATGCTTCATTCTGTATAAGGGAGTAAATTCAATTCCATACGTTGTGTAGTCCATAGGTTCATCTTTTGCTACATATTCTTCATCTTCTTTTGACTCAACTGGTCCCCAACCATGAATATCTACATAAATGCTTATTTCATTCAGTTCATCACCATCAGGTTTTTTTAAAGCTCCAAAAATATCTTCCGTTTGTTCTCTTTTATCTTTGTACTTCTCATAGAATTTTTTATAATCAAACTGCTCCACCAACCAGGAGAATTCAATAAGATCTAAGTCCTCTTGACTTTCCATCATGCAATCTCTTTTGATTTCGTCAAAAAATGGACGCAATGGATGATGCCCAAGATGGGACCCAAAGATTATATTGATTATCTCCTCATCTTCCTCTACTATATCAAACAAATCTTCCAAAGTAATTTCCCTATCAATATGAATAGTCTCATTTAGATAAGGAACAATACTCTCAACCCTTGTCATAATATATTCTTCGGCATCTGGGTTATAACCATTCTCATAAAATATACCATTTTTTCTAATATAAATCATATTCTACCTAATCTTTCAATATCTCTTCTACCACTTTTGTAATCACTTTTAAAGAGAAATAATTTTATTCATCGTAATTTGGCTCTATGTCAAACTCTATTAGTTGAAAACGATCAGAATAGCTTCTCATATCTTTAATAGTATTGAGTAAATCTAAATTTTGGTGAAGAATGAGAAGATTTTCTTTTTCCAATGTATTATTTTTGTCTTCTAGTTCTTTACTGTGCCGTTTAATTGTCTCCATATTATTAATAACTATTTCGTTATGAGCTGCCTCTCTTCTTCTTTCTCTTTTTATTTCTGTCCATTTCAGACCTTTTAGCTCAGTTATTTCATTGTTAAGGTCGGACATCCTTCTATTAGCTTCCTCTAACTTATCTTCTAAATCACTAATCTTTTCCATCCCAGAATAATAATCAGATTCATAATCCCAATTCTCATATTTTAATTTTTCTAATTCCTCATTATCGTCTCTAAGATGTTTAGCTTCATCGAAAGTTGTTCCATGTTCAATAGAAAAATCTACGCAGCACACAACAGAACAAAAACCATGATAATCACAATTGTCATAAAATATTCTATTACATTGTCTGCATAAATTTATATTCATAGATCTAACATATTGAATCTTAAAATCTGATTAGCATAACCTTCTAATGTCTCTTCCATAGAAGCGACTTCTGCCTGAATTTCTTTTTTCGTTTTTCTCATTTCTTGTTTGAGTGAAGATATAGCTTTTCCTAATCTCGTTTTTTCTTCTTTCAATTTCTCTATATCTTTAAGAAGTTGTCCAGCTTCTTTTTTAATAGACGTTTTTAGATAATCGTCCATCCAAACTTTGATTTCTTCTTTTATCATTTTTCTTTGTTCTTTTGTTATTTCTCCCTGGACTTTTTCTTTGGTGGATTTGCAGACTCCCCAGTCATGATTATTAATAATATTTATTATTGATTCACTTTGTGTTGAATCCATTGTCCCGATATAAGATGAATATGGTTTCATAATCTCTCTAATTTCGCTTTGGAAGGACATAAATACCCTATAATATATACATAGGAGCCAACTACGACACCTAATTATACATTATAGGGCAAATACTTTCACTTTCAAATGCTTTTTAGAACCACTTTTGATAAAGTCGTTTATAAGTCCCATCTTCATATAATTTAAGGATGGATTTATCAACTGCTCTTTTCAAAGGACTTCCTTTAGGAAACACAAACCCATAATATTGTTCATCGAAAATACCATCTACTAATTCAACCTTATCGGGATTCTCTTTTACATAATTAAGTAGAACTGGATGATCAAATACTACAGCATCCCCTCTTCCAAGCAATAAATAGTCGCAAGCGGTATCTATATTATCAACTTTCTTAACTTTAGAAGCCCCTAACCCTTTTGCATAATCATCACTTGTTGTCCCTTTTTGAGTTAGGACAATCTTACCTTTTAGATCCTCTGGAGATCTAATATCTCCTGTAATTTTCTCAGTAGTATAATCGGCAGAAAGTAAAGCTGTGAAATTACAAAAAGCAATAATACCACAAAATATAAGTGCTATTGTTACTATTTTGGTTGTCCATCTTTTAGGAGTATAATCTCCATAACCAACTGTAGAACATGTAACTATACAAAAATATATTGACTCAAAAATCCCTGGAAAATAGTGGTCATTAATCCCAGGATTTTTCTTTTCTGCCAACCATATAAAATGAGAAAAAGCTAGCAAAAACAATCCGAATAAGGTTATGGGCATTATAAGGGCTTCATAGAGAACTTTTAATTTACATAATATAGAATTCTTTTCTGGATTTTTTAATACCATTATTCCTAAACCAGAATTCATAGTAGGCACAGAGAAATCTGCCCAGTCCATTCTTTTAGAACGTATCGTAAATCCAGCACAAGCCATATCTGCATTGCCGTTTTTTATATTCTCTTCTAGTTTATGCCATGATATAGGAACAAATTCCCAATCTTTAATTATGTCTTGTGCTATGAGGTCTTTTGCAACTTCATTTCCTAAATCTATTTCAAAACCAGAAATAGAAACAGGAATATGACTATCTTCTGACTCCTCGACAATAACACAGGGCTTCATATCAGAGACATAAATTTGAGTGGTTTTATATATGCTCTCCGAGTAAGAGAATTTGCAGATCATAAGCAAAACTAAAAATATTAATATATTTTTCATCATTATCCTCTTTAAAGAAAAACTTCCTATGAGTAGGTGAACAACAATCCACAATACATCATAGGAAGTTCCAATCATAGCTAAAAGTTTATTAACTACTTTTTAGCATTAGCCATCATTTTGGCTACTTCATCATCCACAGCCGAATCGCCTGAAGCTCCATACTTACTTGACATATCTTCGAGGTCATTCGTAGGTGCCATTTCTTCATATGCCTCTGCCTCGCACTCATCAGCTTCTACCGACTGTTGAAGCTTGTCCAATTCTGAAAAACAACTGTCCGAGTCGAGACCTTGAGAAGATTTGGCAAATTCTTTTCTCGCTTCGGCCATTTGTTTGCGAACTGCTAGCTGAGAATGATTACTTTCAGCCTGACTAACTTGATTGTTCTTTGTCTGCCACTGACTCTTCATACTGTTAAGCATGCCTTCATCTTGAGTGATCATTTTCTTAAGATTATCGGCACGTTGCTGAGCCTGAGTTTTAAGAGTAATGCATTTACGCACGTCTTCTTCATTACTCGCTTCTGCTGCTTTTTTAGCAAGATTCCCCCATTTCCTAACCTCTGCCACCTCGGCATCATAATCACGTTGATTCTTCTTGATCTGTGCAGAATATGTAGCAATCTTACCTTGTATATCTGCCAATTTTCCTTTAGAATCTTCGATAGCAAATTTGCCATCCCGAATCGGATCTGCCATTTTTTCAGCAGCTTTATCCTTCTTCTCTCTAACACTATTTTTGAACATCTTCCAAAAACTTGCCATAATCATATACTCCTAACTTAAAATTTATTATTGTTTAGCAATTGAGACAATAGTTAAATACTAACTTATTATCTTCTCTATCTCATAAAGATTCGACAAGGCTTACATCGAATATATTCTTCGCTGTTAGCAAAGCCGCACTCAAACCTCTCATAGCCGCAAGTAATTCGTCTTGAGAAATATCCCCAACGGGAATGCTATTAATCAACACGAGCGGCCATTGATCTCTCTCATCTCCCTCCCCATCTATATCACTCAGAATAGAAAAAGAGTATGGCTTAGTCTGAGAGTTCATGTCCAAGAGAGTCATGTAAAAATCTTCTCTCATATCAGGAGCAATTCTCTCCATCAATTGCCCATATGTCATAACCTCACAAACAACAGTTAGGTCAGTCTCATCCATCAGAATAAGACATGGAAAAGGAGCAGCATCACTTCCCACAGAAATAGTAACACTGTTTTCATTCATTTGAACCTTATATCCCTGTTCTGCAAGAATACGCTCTACATCTACTATACTTTTAATATCATTCACAACATTACTCCTAAAACTATTAATTTTTAATATTATCCTAAAACACTTTACTTTAACAATTTGATATCATTCAGATCCACTCTACACCCCTGAAGAAAAGTAATAAAACTATTTTCTTCGTCTATCGTGACACCAGATGAATGTTCTACCGATATCTCTTCAAAATCATCTTCATCTTCTTGTTCTTCTGAATTAGACCATTCTTCAATATTATTAAACTCAAGAATTATCAACTCAGGATTTTCTACATCAGATTCTGTAAGATATTCAGTAATGGTAGCAAATGACTTTTCATCATATTCTCTACACTCTCCAAACTCTGACCCATTTGTACTATAAATGGTATCTTCTCCTTCTTCAATACAAGAAGCAAAAGTAAGTTCGGAGAGTGTAGAACTATCGATATTGTCACGATTTTCAAAAAGCCAGAGACAATCGTTATCCATCATATCCTGACGACTACCATCATTAAAATCATCAGGAGTATAACAAACTTTGACATCAAGACCCACACCTACAGATTTTACAACTACAACCCACTGAAAACTAGAAAGAGATATATCAAATATAAGCCAACGAGCAGAACCTTGTTGAGCAGATATCTTCCGTATTCTTGTTACCTCAAAATCTGCACCATGCTCTATATTTTGACAACCATCTTCCATCAGATCAGCAATAGTCTGTTCGTCAGAGAGTTGAATTAAATCTCCTCTCTGAATTTGTTCCCAATAAGCTAATGTAGTTTTATCTGTGGTTCTCATTAATCATACTCCACGTTTGAAAATTGCAACAAAGATAAGAATAACAACCACAGCAACGAGTGCCAATCCAAGGTAGGTAAAAGCAGAAGTGCGATGATGAACTCCATTATGACCTACTGGAGCAATAGTATCATAATGATAGTTGTTGCGACTCATAAGGGCAGATAGCATAATAGCATCAGTCATAGCATCATACATCATCCATGTACCCATAGGATTCATATATCCATACCCTCCATGTGAAACATTATATGTTACATTAACATTTTTACCATTTACCGATGTTGTCTGAGGGATATGAGAAGGTCGTGTTGCAGGCTTAGCAGCATACTTAGAAGTATATTGTTTTGCATTCTTTGTTTTGAATGCCTTAGTGGCGTCTGCTTTACTTTTAAAAGCTGTGCCATTCTTCTTAGCTGCTTCATAAGATTTTTGTTGTGCTGCTGTCCTTTTTGGAGCAGCTTTTGTTCTGGCCTTACTGGCCGACTTTTTCGATGGTGCTTTTCGTGTTGATCTTGTTGATCTTGTTGACCTTGTTGTAGATCTTGACCTACCACTACTTCTGAAACCCCCTCCACCACCACTTCTACCCCCCCTGGCCGCCAACTCTCCGACTGAGGCAAACATAAATGCCACAGCAACAATAACCGCTAGTGTAATTTTCTTCCAGTTCTTCATCTTTCGGATCTCCATAAAAAAAGTAATAAATTGAAACTCTAACAACTGACTACAATTATATAATTAGCACTTTCACTTTCAAGTGAAAATATAAAGATTTTTAATTGCTTGAGAATACAAGACTTACAATGATGGGAAAATCACAATAACAACATAACATAAGTCACTTTTATCATTAGATTTGTGTTTTGGCAGGACCTTTTTTAATTGTTTTATTGCTAAAAACAGGTTTCTTTTCAACGCTTTGTTTATAATTGTCAGATTTATAATCATTGCAATGAAAACCTGAACCTTTAAAAATAACTGCTGAACCCGCACCTATTAATCTTTTAAGTTTCATTTTGCCACACGTTGGACACTTCTTTTTAGCAGAATCTATTATGCTTTGCATAAGTTCAAACTCATAATCACAAGCTGAGCATTTATATTGATAGGTAGGCATTTGAATCTCTCTTTCTTTTTCTATATTCTCTTAAATATTTTGCTCTTAGAAATATTGACATACGCTCCATTCTTATATTCTTTAAAATTTTATGACGCCTACCCCATGCTGTTCGTTTTGCTATTTGAAATTGTTTAGCAATTTCTTTTAAAGTTAACCCTTCGAAGAAATGCTTTTTTATAAAATCTAAATGCTGTTCAGAAAGATGAGATAATATATATTCTACTTCGTCTTTATCATCAACATAATCAATATAGCTTCTCTTAGTATCTTCTTGACGATCAAAAAAATCACGATCATGACTTCCATATCCATAGAAAATATCAAGCTGCTGCGTGCCAATATCTATTGTGCTAGAATGCATATTATTTTTTGCCCTCGGAGCACGATATGACATACCTTTATATGTCATACATTTACCTTCTATCACTCTAATATAATCAATCATATCATAATATGCTCTCGCAGAAACATATTTTATATTTTCTAATTCTTGAATACTTCCTTTGACCCACACCTCATTAACCAACTCATTAATTTCATATCTTCCGTAAAATCGTTTATGCACTTTAATAGCTTGCTTGTATAAATGACTCCTTACCTCTTCAAAAGTAAATTTAGTTTCACTTGATTCTTGCCCTTCAACCATAATATTTATATTTTCCCAATCTGAGAGTAATAGTATAAAACTCCCCAAGCTTTGGCTCCTATTTTTTTATCAGATGTTAGTAAATCACTAATATCATTTATATCATAAAGGAATACTTCTATATCTTCAGTATCTTCTTGATGATCTGTATTCATTTCTCCTTCTGCTTCAACAAATACCATAGTAACCGCTTCATCGGACAATCCAGCAGAAGAATAAACTGGACCGCTCTCTCCTATAATCCTAACTAAATCTAGCCCTGTTTCTTCCTTTAATTCTTTTTTAACTGTTTCTGCTATTGTCATTCCTGGATCTATCAGACCAGCAGGGAAACCATACTCATAATCTGCAAGAGGTGCTCGGTATTCTTTTATCACTACAAGCATTCGACCTTTAGGAGTATCAACAGTGACAACCAGAACTACCGCGTCTATTTTTTTATCTGTGAAAGGATCTTTTTTTCGAGACGCGAAAACCCAATTACATACTTTCTCTTTAGAGTTAATATATTGGACCTTAAATAAATTAATCCATTTATTATTAGTTAATTTCTCCGATTTAACTACCCTTTGCTTCATCATATTATTCCTACTTATAAAAATCTTCCATATTTAATCTTCTTTTGTGAACCATATGTCTAATTTTATTTAAAGACCTATCAACAACCAATCGAACTGCCTCCCCTGTTAAATTCTTTTTCTGCCCTATCTTAGAAAATGACAATCCCTCATAATAATAATCCTCCATAATAGATTTATCTCTTGAACCCAAATCTATATTATCAATAAAATCATAAAAAAAATCATCTCTTAGTTCATCAACTTTCTCACATTCTATCTCATATTGCTCCACATCTTCTAAATAACATATTTGTCCAAATCTAGTATTTTCATAAGATAGAACATCCTTTAAACCTAATTGAAAACCCCTATAAGCATAAGTAGAAAATTTATATCCTAATTCTTCATCAAACTTTAAGGCAGAAATACAGAATTTAAGCAATATTTTACTAATAAATTCATGTTCTAGATATCTCGGAACAACTTTGTTCTTAATTGATCGACCTATAAAATGCCTTAATAACCGATAATTATCTGTTATCAGTTTTCTCTGCGGCTCTGTTAGGTATGTTTTATTCATCTCTAATGTTCAATCAAGTTACTTTGTAATCATTATACTTTATTGACTTTCACTTTCAAAATAATTTTGGCGTAAAAAAACCCTGCCAATAAGACAAGGTTAAATAAATCAAATAGATTGAATCATTCAGTTAGGTTGGAACCATGGATCTGGCCATACATTTGGATAATCAGCACAAAATATAAAACCTGTATTATCTCCGTAATAGTATTGAATACCAACATAAGTGGGTAATACCCCTTTACCTCCCTTAACAGAAAAGTCAGCTAATAACATATTAGTACCACCTGTTAAAGTATAATCCATAGAACCAGCAATACCATTATGAACATTCTGATATGCAATGTCTTTATATGGCATTCTCGGCTCAACAGTGCTAGTATTTCCAGCATCACACAATAAGCCATCTTCTGAACTCAATCTATCTAAATTTTCGGATAAAGAAAAAATAGCATAATTCTTTCCGCTAGTAGGACAATTATTTGCAGATAATTGTACACCCGATCTTATTGTTCTGCCCCGTAATGATAAATTATTCTGACATAATACTGATTCTGCCTGTTGTCGAGCAATATTAAGAGTTGGCATATACACAGAAGCTACCATACTAATAATAGACATCACTACCATCATTTCAATTAGAGTAAATGCTTTTTTCACCACTGTTTCACTACCTTCCAGCATGACGAACAGTTTTCTTTTTAATACCTTCTACACACTTTAAGTCTAAAACAACTTTAATATTCTCAATATCTGTAACTATTTTACTATCTACCTCATATCTCTTCATATCTTTGATAATATTATTTACAATAGTATTAATAGTGTCCAACTTACCTTCTTCAAAGTATTTTTCTATCGATTCTAAAAATAAAAGCCACTCTTCAATTTTGTCTCCCTTTTTACAATCTTTATTTCCTTGCTCCGCACATTTATCTAATATCTCGTTTTCATAAATTGCGAAATCATGAATTGCCACATTCGTGGCAGATAAAATACATGAATTATCATTTCTATTATATGATGACGTAAACAATGCACATGATGACAAAAAAAATATACATAAAACACACAACAATACATATATAGTTTTTTTCATTACAACCCCTTATAATAATTGATCTTACTCAAAAGCGCTTATCATATATGTCTCAAAATCTTCGTTATGAACAAAACCAAGGCGTTCTATCATCTTTCTTAATTCATCAATCGTAAGTTTTGGATAACATGAGGCAATGGTTGTAAAAACGGCGGACGTAACCTCTTCAAAACCTGCTTCCTTGAGTTCTTTAATAATTTCCTTATCTACCGAACTGCTGCAACAATGTTTCTCTTCCCATGTTTTCTTATCGCAGATATAAACAACAAAAGAAGAACACTCCATATCTTCCTCTCTATATTGTTCTTCCATCGGATTTGGGCCGATTCCATAAATCACTTCTTTTACCATCATAGTTCCTCATTCACCTTAGGAAGTTCTTGCCCTGTCTCTAGCAAATAGGCAAGAGCAACAGTAATAGCTTCTCTAGTGCTTTCTATACATTCTTCTTTTGTTTCTCCATCTCCTATAATTGAGGGATATTCGCACCATGTCCCAACAAATCCTGACTTCTGATCCCCCTCAAGGACAATATGATAATCCTGAGCCATAGAGGTTGCCTGTTTAAGAATTTCTTCATCAAATGGTCTGTCTATTGCCTTATTGTCCATAATGTCCTATCTTATTATATGCCTTTTTGATAGGCGTTTTTTTAAAAGTGGAGTCGTGGGCATCGAAGCCCAGTCTTAGAATATTTCAAAATCAACTTCTACGTGTGTAGTCAATTATTTAAATTTCAAAACTCTGACCCCAATTGACAGGGTTCATCATTTCTATCCCAAATTAATTTCGCTTCACCTCTCTTGAGAAAAAGAGTTTATGCTATCCTATTGCTTTTGCCTATTCTTCCTAATAGGAATCAGAAGATAGACAACCTAATTTTGCTTAGGCAGCCATTGCATAATTGTTGCCAATTACAGTTTTTAGTAGATTTTTAACGAGCCAACTACTATCTCGTACACGCCGTTGATTTCTCCTAATCTAATCGAAAACCTTTCGACCCCATATTTATTTTTTAAAGAACAAATAATTAACATGTTGGACAAGATTGGCTTTACCCGCTACTTGCTACGATTTATGGCTTGCCGTACGCGGCGGCTACCAAAGGCCCTCGATACCCTTGGGCAAATTTTATACCCACCATTTATTAAACCCGCACCTACTTTCTGTAAAAAGCAGTTCAAGCTTTTCATGTGGTTTCAGCATGTCGCCTCTCAACGTTTTCACACCATGCAGCCAACATATTAATTAAAAAATATGGATATGTCACGGGCATAGGGAATTGGAGCACTTATGGCCACCTGTACGAATCCCGAAGGGTATCGTATTCGGCACGCAGAGCCTGGAAATACATCCAGGTTGCTCGGTATTCTCACTCAGTCGCCCCAACTACTCTATCGAGTAGCGTTCCCTGAGATGCCAACCTTAGGGCCAGTATTTTCGATAACCTACACACCTTCAACCCATATCATTCTCTCTATTTACTTGTCAATGATAGTATTATATCGACAAATTCTACTTTGTCAATAACTATTTTCTATTTTTTTGATAATTTTATAACTTCTTATCTTACAATGGATTACAACTCTCTTGTTCCTTTTAACATATCTCTTGTCACAGAAATATCTCTTGCTGCCCATCCGCTCCATAAGAAATCCTCTATATATCTATACGACAAATAGCCATACCCTTGTTCTCCCCAATATGTGCTCCAGCTATTCTTAAACTTCACCAAATGTTTACTTTCATCATAACCCACAGCACAAATAGCATGCCCTCCATACATTAAAGATGGATTAGATGGGTAATTAACCACTCCACCAGGAGGTTCCCACCACTCTGCAAATACAGGCACACCAATAATAACAGGACCTTCTACTAATGCTGCTTTTAATTCTGTTAAATTTGAGACATTCCAATAAGACCCTATAGTTGCCCAACGAGCAATCATATTTGCCCAACTTGCTGGTTTTCCTATATTCACAGGATCATCAGTATAAGGCCAAGCTTGTTCGGTAGGAACTCCAATATTCTTCAATACTTTCATGGCGTCTCTGATAGTTGTTCCTTCTGACCCAGAAAAACCATCTATCTTTTTACAATTCCAATATATCCATTGTTCAGAATAATCATATTCTTTATCTCTGTTATATTCTTTCCCAGATACTACCTCTCTATCATGCTCTTCTTTCTCCTGACATTCTTTTAACGCGGCTGCGGAAAATGCCACGCAAGTACCTAAATTTTTCTGGTCTTTTACGAGAGACATATTTTTAGAGTGATCTATTTGAAAGGGAGAGCTGCTTAACAGTTTTGGAGTAGCAACATCGATTGCTACTGTCACTTCTTCTAAAGGAATCTTATATCCATGTTTTCTAAAACAACCTCTTTTTAAAGGTTTTGGCTTTAACACTTTAACCTTAATTGTTTTTATAGTTCCCTGCTGCTTCATGATATCAGAGAATTTATAGTCTCTCTTATCTGGAATATCTTTGATTAAACCTGTAAAAAGTCTTCCTGGCGCAAAATTACCGTTCTTTAAAAAACTGTTATCTTTTGACATGATTGTATCCTAGTAAAAAGTTTATCAATTATCTATTAATAAATTATACTTTTTACTACAAAATCCTGTATTTATTTCAATCCCCTCAATTTCCTATCCCATTGCTTATCATTATAAGCAGTAATTCTTCTTTGTCTCCGCTGTTCCATAGCTTTGTTTATTTCTTTTATCCATTTTGTTAAAAAGGAACTTTTAACTTTAGCAGTCATGATAAATTCTTTCAATAATGACATATTAAAACAAAAAGATTTGCTCACGCCATTGCTGAACAAATCCCTACCGTAACTATGTTATCACTTATATTCAAAACGACGCAGAGAAATCCTCTTTTATTATGACGTATTCCACGTAAAATCAACATCTTCAATACCTTGTGCCTTCTTTAAATTAACCATATATTTAGCAATAGGGTTAAGAAAATACAATCCTCCATCATATTTAAAACGTTCTATTATTATTGGCTGCCCATACAATAATATTTTATAAAAATCTTTTTCTTGTGTTTCTGGCATTACTACTTGCAAAGGACCATAAACTATCCGTTCAGCACCTACCTGAATTATCCCCCTCAAGCAGTCAAAACAAGGAAAACCCGTAATAAACACTGTGCTACCTTCCAATTTTATTCCATGTCTAGCGGAGTTATATATCGCATTACGCTCGCCATGCTCCATGAATAAATATTTTTCAGGACGACTAGTCGGTATATTGGTATCATCTGACCCTCGAACAGGATTATTATATCCTGATGTTAGCATTGATCCATCATTAGCAACAAACATAGACCCACATTTAGATGATTCATCAATTGATCTAAGATTAACACCAAAACATAAATTCATAAAATACAAATCTTTACATGGTCTATACAGAGAATCAAAACCATTTTCTTCTGATAATATAAAATCATGTTCTTTTGCGAATTTATCAAGCATTCTTTACCTCATGAAACCACCCTTTCTCTACAAATTCATTAAGATCTGATTTTGACATTCTTATACAAGCTTGCTCAAAGACTCTTTCCTGTGGTTTTTCTAATATTTTTCTAATTCCGCCAACGGCCGTTATATAATGTTTGTCGCCAGACTTAAACACAACAAAACTTCCTACTTTTATATAATTGTTAAGATTAGATACTTTAAAAACAGGAGGATGGAAAAAATTCTTAGCTTCAATTAAGTAGATTTTTTCTCCTATATATACTTTGTAATCTGGCTCTGTTATATATGCTCCAGACCGATTCTTAAGACTAACAATCATAATATAACCCTGACAATTATCGTTACCATTATATTCCCAATAAATTTTCTCATTAGGATATTTTCTTTCCAAAGACTCTATATAATATAAAAATGCCTCATGCTCTTTCTGCTGGCGTTTATATATATCTATTAAAAATTCTAAATGACTCCTTGGAACACCATTTTGACGACTATTCTGTCTATTTCGATAGGACGCTTGTTGTTTTTTGGAGAAAAGGCCGGTTTCAACTCCATAATTATATGTCTTATCAAGCAAATCATTAGCAAGAGCATCAGTAATCATTTTATTTCTTGCCAATGTAGCTATGTTATTAAAATACTTTTCTAACTGTAACCCTGTCTTAAATTTGGTTAAATCTGATTCTAATGCTGTTTTTTCAATTATCATCTAAAAAACTCTCCAATGTTGATGCTTCAACAATATTCTCTTCAGTATTTCTTTTACTACTTATAATATTGTTTCTAGCAATTTCTAAATATTCCTTATTAGTATCTACGCCTATATAATGTTGATCATATTTAAACGCTACGTTTCCTGTAGTTCCTGACCCGTTAAAAGGATCTAGAACAATACATGGTTTAACTTCATTAGTATTACATTCACATCCTTGTTCCCATCCTTTATCTACCAACTCTAAAGTATATCCTTTTTGGTTATCTGATGGTTTTTTTTCTTTCTCAAAATTACGAAACCAAGGAGTGCCACATTCTACACAACACCCTTTATCAGATGTGGATGCCATAATACAAGGCTCTATAAGTTGAAATGGATAGGTGGCAAAATGTTTACCTTTAAAAGTAGATACAGATGTTTTCCATACTGACCTTTTATTCCTCTTACCATAATGTTCAAAAGTCCTATTCTGATCCATTCTATAAGTGCCATGTTGCTCATTTGCCCCAAATCCCTGAATCTGTTCTGGCTGTTCTTCTGTATCCTCTAATACCCTATAGTAATCATAAAAATATTTAGAAGATTTAGTTAGTAAAAATATATATTCATGTCCTCTGGTTGGTCTGTCCTTTGCTCCATCAGGCATAGGATTAGTTTTTTGCCAAATTATATCACAACGTAGAAACCATCCATCATTTTGCAAAGCAAAAGCTACACGCCATGGCATACCTACTAAATCTTTTATTTTAATAGAAGAATGTTTGAACGCTTTCTTATCAGAAGAACCTCCCGACCGTCCTTTTCTTTTCCAATCAGTTGTTCTTTCAAACCCTGAATTATTATTATAACTATCTCCTATGTTAAGCCAAAACGTGCCGTCTTTCCTCAAAACTCTTTTTATCTCTTTACATATATCTACTAAGTTTTTCACATATTCTTCAGGAGTTCTCTCTTGACCTAACTGATCATTAGCAAAATAATCTCTTAATTGCCAATAGGGAGGACTAGTCACTACCGTATGAACAAAATTCTCAGGAAGATCTTTCAGAACATCCTTTGCATCTCCATGTAGTAGTAGAAATTGTTTTCTTAATTTTTCACTATCTATTATATCTATTTTTGACATTACGTTTTTTCACTTGTTACCCATTTGCCATTAGTTCGCTCATCTGCTTCTTTTATTTTTGATATTATATAATAGATTATCCCATCTTGATTTAAACAAGAAAATTCTTTATACTCAACCGCATTCCTACTCATGAGTCTTTTTATTTCTATGTCGATATGTTTTGCTTCTTCTAAGGTTTCATATCTACCTGTTTCATTATAAAATTCATCTTCGCGATTAATAAAAATATTTAGCGGAGTATATCTCACGTCAAACTCGATACTTGCTGACAGCATAGCCATCTGCAAAGGAGTTTTATAATGCCATGCATAAAAATATTGCAAAAACAAAGGAGAATCACTTACTATAAGATCCACTCCTGCTCTTAATCTAATGTCTTCTTTTTGAATCTGAGACGCTTGCAAATAAAAACTATCACAATCTTTGGGTATTCTAGGGATATAGGTCCAATCTTTTATCACCTCATCTACTAGTTCTATATCATAACCCTTAAAGCCCAACTGAGCACGAATATTGGTTGCTGTGATGGATTTTCCTCCGCCTGCTCCAGAAAACAAATTTATTCTTCTTATTTTGCTCATGCTTTTTTTTGCCTTTCTGCCCATCTCTGTAGACTGTCAATCTTCGCAGTAGAGTTAAGCAATTCATCTGCCAATTCTGTTAAAACAAATGCCATAGATACCAACTCATTCCCTCTAGCCTCTACAGATAAACAAGTTAAAATCCCCGCTATATTATCTATATTACTTATAGCATATTTTGATTGAATAATAATATTATCATCTTTTACTAACTTCGGTAATCTCCATTCACTCATTTCACACCTCTAAAAATTTATAACTATCTAATTCTTCTAACTTAGCATCTACTTTTCTCGAAGCTGCGAAATCTGCCAGTTGAACAATTTCCACTTGTCTAATTTCCACCATCTTCTCATCCCCCATCCTTTCTTTTTCACTTTCTTTTATTTTCCAGGAAGAAGATAAGGACTTATTTGTCCACCTCCCCATATGCCATGCTACACATGTAATAATTGATTTAATATCTTTTTTAATTTCATCATTCACATTCATAGAATGATAAATATTCTCTATTTGGACTGCCAATAACGGACCATGTGTTTCCAAATATTCTGCTAATGTTGGTTTTTTATTCTCATCTAATATTTTACCAAATTTTTGCAAATCGTGGAGAAGAAGAGCAGATACTATCACATCTAAATTCCTAACATTTGATCTCTCTGCTAAATGTCTTCCCCACCAAACAGCCAATTTCGTATGAAGAACAAGACCATGCTCTTTATTACTTACTTTAGGGTGATGTGTTTGAGTAGATGAGGCAGTAAAATCCCAAAAATACGATGCCGTTAATTTTTCAAAGCACATTAAAGTAAAATCTCTTATACCTGGTTTTTGTATATGTGATAATTCTTCTCTAAAAAAAATCTTTGCTTTTTTTGCATCCGACATTACATACTCTCCATTTCTTCTACAACCTTGTCCCAGTCTCCCCTAAAACCTACCCCTCTATCATCTATATAAATATGAGCTATAGGTTTATCTTTGTTTAGTATTTGATCATATGGTAGTTCATATTTGTCCATATATTGTTTCATCAATCTAACTTGCTCTTGTCTATCAATAGGATGTGGAAACAAATCAGGGCTAGTTCTACAAGATAAAATATGGATATCATACCCCATTCTTTGCATTTTAGTTAATGCTTCTTTTATTCCTCTTTGAGGTTCTTTTGTATCGGGATATGAGGAACTAGTTATTGTTCCGTCAAAATCGATAACTGCTATTTTATTCACAAATCTTCTCCATTAGTAACTCTTCCAAATCACACATATATTTATTATGCATATTCTCGATAATAACAGGAGAATGAGTTGTTGCTATTATTTGTTTATCAGAAAAATATTCCTGCATTTTTTCAATTAACGTCATGTGTCTTTTGAAATAAATGTGCATTTCAATATTATCTATAATAAGAATATCTTTTCCCTCCCTATTAGGACTATCTTTATACGCTCTTTTAAACAAACTTGAAATTAAAGTAGCTATTTTCTTTTCCCCATCAGAAAATCTCTTATAATGAACTTTAGTCCCATCTGGTTTCTCAATAACAAAATCTGTGATAAATTTTACACCACGATCATAAGAAGATGCTGTTTTAGGACAATAGCAATTAAACCCATATACTGCTTTAGCAAAATCGCAAAACTGTTCTTGTAAAGAAGAAATAATCTGAAATTTCGTCATCATATTTCTGCTATCAGCATCAATAAAAATAACTCCTTGCTCGTCAGGGGCAAGTTCATTCAATTTTATGCCACTTACTTCACCTTTCTCCTTATCAACAGTTCTTCCTGCTTGGATAATGCCTTTAATATTATCTTCTAAGATTACCTTTTTCTCTTTGCCATTAACTAGAAAAACTCCTTCCATTATTAGATCATTAATATCTTCATACATTGGTTCTGCACCAGCTATGTAATCATGATGGTATTTTAACTTACGAAATGTTAAGATATTTTTCTTTTGTAGAAATGCTTTTGGTCTAGCGAGCAAATCTACGGCCCTAATGAAATTACTTTTCCCTACTCCATTAGGGCCGTAGAACATTGCCCAAGTTTTAACATTATCACCATCTGTCAAATCTAACTCAAAATTCTTGTAACCACAATAATTTTGCAGTTTAATTCTTTTTAACTTAATCATAATGTAAAAACTTTCAATCAGATGGCGTCAAAATCACTATCATCAATTCCCGCTTGACCATTAGAACAAGTATTACCTGCTGAGGCAGGAATGGCCCCAGTTGCCACACAAGCATCTCCCTCTTCTTTCTTACTATCCATAAAATGGAAATTTTCTACAATAACCCTAATTCTACTCTGATTTTTTTGAGTTTCTTTATCAACCCATTTTTCCTGTTTCAGACGACCTTCGACGAGTATCTTTCTTCCTTTAGAAAAATACTTATCAATTGTTTCGGCTCTTTTGCCATAAGCAACACAATCAATATAAGAGACTTCTTCGTTTTTCTGTCCCTCTGGTCCATTCCAATTCCTGTTGCTAGCAATAACAAAATTAACAACCTTATTGTTATTGCTAATGTCCTTAAGCTCTGGATCCTGAACTAAATTGCCCTTCAAATAAACTCTGTTTAAATCTGTCATAATTGACTCCTTTATTAAACTATTTTTTGTCTTAACTCGATTAAATATATGTTAATTACTTTCACTTTTAAAGCAGAAAAATGAAAAAACCATTTGTTGATAAAAAAACCTTCAAAAAAAGAAGCAAAAGTTGCCAGATATGCGGAGAAACTAACTACTCTTTATTAGATGTCCACCGATGGGGAGTAGAAGGTAAAGACGGAGGCAAATACAATTCTATGAATTGTGTCTGTGCCTGTGTGAAATGTCATAGATTAATTCATTCTGAAAAAATACATATAATAGGTATTTTTAATTCAACCGCAGGCAAATTGTTGAATTATACCGACGAGTCAGGAAAAGAACATTTCAATGAAATCTAATAGCTATTTTCAATAGCGTCCATTTCTTCATTAAAATCTATTTCTACCCCGCACAAATATAAATCTTTCACCTGCTCTCTTACCTCTTGTCTTGTTGGAATATGATTAAATTGCAATACAAAATTATACCCCTTAAAATTATCTAAAATATAAAGAGCGCCTTCAATTTGTTTAGTTTCTTCTATAACATATACTTCATCAGGAGTAATTGCAATAGATTGAGCTATCTGTATTCTTGTTTTGAGTTTCTCAAAATCAGTCAATATCAAAATTCCTCTCTCCGTATGGATGACAATGCAAAATAAACATTATTAATCTCCTTCATCCATTTTATTCATGACATAATTTACATACCATTCTTTATAATTTTGAGCTATGTCACTAAAAGGATGTTGATCATTAAATATCCTATTAATAATTTCTGCACCTGTTTCATTAAGAATAGCGCTTTCTTCTTCATTATTTTTAAGAGTTAAAACTATTTCTCCTTTACCACTTTCACAAGATTCTCTGATCGCTCTAAAAATACTATCATATATGGCCGTAGTATTAATATCATCAGGTGGAATATCTAATTCTTGTGCCATCAAAATTCTGGCTTTTTCTAGTGTCCATTGATACTCATCCATTATGAGCCTCACTTATATCTCTTTGCAAATCTTGCTTAGAGCGAAGCCCTACATGCTGATTAACAACTTTACCCCCTTTATACAAAACAATGAAAGGAACACTCTTTATATTTAAATCTTGAACAGCCGTAAAATTAGCTTCTATATCTGCCTTACATATTTTAGCATTATTATTACCATCTTCTTCTATCTCTTCGACCGTTTTAGCTAGCACCTTACAAGGACTGCACCATTCAGCATAAAAATCAACAAGAACAACTCCCCCATCATCCATTACTTCTTGTTGAAAATTATTATCTGTAAGTTCTTTTAACATTTTCAAATTCTCCTTTTCAAATCATTATCAAGCCCCAGGGGGTTTAATGCCCAAAATTCCCATAAGAATTCCCAATCCCGTAGGAAGCCAAATAGGAGCAAAAACCCACAACCATCCGAACGTAATAACTGCTGCTAATTTTGCAATAACAAATGCTATTGTCAAAATTAATACAAAAATAAAGAATATTAATCCTATTTTCTGTTGTGTATCTTTATCATACGGATTATACATAATTATCTCCTTTTCTATTTTTTCTAAAGGTCTAAAATTTCAAATCTCTCATCCCCACCGCTACTAACTATATCGTCTTTTTTAGATTGTTTGGCTCTTTTAGGATAAAGAGTAAAAGAAAACTCTGCATCTTCTTCCTCATCTTCTCCTAAAGTATTATCTTTAACATCCTGCTCTTGCTTTTTTTGGGCTGTCTCTATATCTTCCAATTTTTTTAGAATATCTTCTTGAACTTTTTGTTCTTTTTTCTTCTTTTTACGACCTTTTAACCATCCAGCAACCCCTCCAACCACTAATCCTCCCGCAACGTATGCTGCTGGTATTAATGGAATAATTGCTAATATCATATTTATAACCTCATAAATCCAAGAGTTTGAATCTATTTTTTATATCACCTACTATATCTTTATATTTTATAATAGGAAATGCTTGACCATTTACTTCTGAAATTTCCGTATCTGGCCATGCTTCAACTTCTATACGAAAAGTCATCTCTGCTCGACATAATTCATTCTGACAATAACCTCGCCCATCAGATATTTGGACATCAAGACTCCCGCAAACAGGGCACATAGAACGTGGTAATTCTGGTTCAGGAGGAAATAGGGGTTCTTCATTCTTTAATTTTGCCGATGCCATTATCACTCACAAACTCATAAATCTAATATATCAAATCTATTCGATATATTTTCACTTTTCAAATCATTTCTTTCATTTTTACCGAACGTTCCATCGAGATATTCAAAAGTGATTGCAGGATATGCTTTCATTATATCTCTAATAACACTTTTAGCCCAACTCCTTGCCCACCACCCATTTAACAATACGATAGTATCATCTTCGGTAATAGAATTTATATGTGATTCCTTACGAGCATGTATAGCTTGTTTCCCTGTAGAATATCCATTATTTTTTAGATAAAGTTCGTAATTGTCTGTTTTTCCGCTGATTACATATTTCATAAATCTAAAATCTCAAAACGGTTTTTGATTCGTACGGGTTTTTTATAATCTTCTGCTAAACATTCAATCATATAGTCCTGCCAAAACTCACCTATTTCTCTCATATAATAATAACTTTCGAACACTTTCTTTATTGTTACAATTCTATCACAAACGTTCTGTCCTAATCTTCTTTCTGTAGACCTATTAAAAAAACAAGTAGGATAGCGTTTGTCTTTAGTTCCTTCTATCTGCCCATATTCTGTCACTCCATAAAGACGACTCATATCGTCCCATGTCCTTATCTTTACCTTATCACCAACTTTATATTTCATTTTATCTCTTGTAGATAATCTTTTAGATCTTGTAAAACATCCTCTATATCTAAATCTCCATCAATAATACTTAAAGGACAAGGCCATTTAAAAGCATGTCCACCATAATCTCTAAATTCCTTAATCTTCTTCTCTGTATCATCTACCAACAGAATATTAGGATTAGCAAACAGATGCTTTTTACACCCTAAAAATACACTTCTATCCATTTTGGGATAATTTTTTAAAACCCATTTTATTTTTCCAGAATAACAAATAGGAGATTTTGAAGGAGAGCTTAAGAAAAACAAATCTTTCGTTTCTTTCTTCAACAGATCAATAAGATCATCTGCCCAAGGAAGTTTCTCTAAATTTTCCCACCATTCTTCTCCCTCTTTATCTATCATACTCCACATCTTTGGGTCTCCCCCTACAAATTCTTCTATTCTTTTTCCATTTTTTATTTCTTCCCTAATCTGTTTATCTTCATAATCAATACCACAAGTTTTTGCTGCTGATTTTTCCCAGTGCGCCAAAACTCCGTCCAAGTCGCAGCCGAGCCGTAACTTATCTTTCTTTTTAACTGCTAAAACTATTTTGTTCGGATCATTTATTTTCATTTATTTATTCTTCCTGAAACATATTCATTTCTAATGGGGTTCGAGTCTTTTCTATCCGTGACTTAGCCATATCGCAATATCTTTGAGAAATATCAATACCAATATATTTTCTATAATTAATATATGCCATCTTTAATGTTGTGCCACTACCACAAAATGGATCTAATATTAAATCGCTTTGTTTGCTCCAAGTTAGAATATGATCCTTTGCTAGTTGTTCAGGGAATACTGCTGGATGATCATTTTTATCATTAAAAGAAGTAGTATACTCCCATATATTAGTTCGAGGGGACAGTTCGGGAACCTCAGGAATTTTTCCATCAAAAGATGTATATCCTGCCCATTTATTTATTTTATCGCAAATTAAATTGGCTTTTGGCTTGCCTTTACTAAATACAAACATATATTCAAAAATCTGTGAGTATCTGTTCCCATTTCTCCTAGCGGGAAATGTGCTACTATTCTTTTTATATATCATAGTGTCATGAAGGTTAAATCCTATTTCTTTAAAATAAAGAGCCTGTTTAAAACTGGTACCTGTCTCACTGCCATTCTTAACCTCATCACCAACAACCCATACGACTACTCCACCATTTTTAACCACCCTGTATAACTCTTTTGCTATGGGTTCAAAATCAAAAGTATAACCCTCATAATCCCTTAACCCATCATACGGCGGACTAGTGACTATTAAATCTATTGCTCCACCATCTATTTGCTTTAACAAATCACAACAATCTCCGCAATATACTTCATTTTGTTTTAACACAATTTCCCTTATCTCTTCTTTGTGCCTTTAACTACTACCTTACTAATAAATTTTTCCATACCCCGTGGAACGGGATATTCTTTTTTTTCAGGACTAACTCCAAAAATACGTTTAAAATGGTGAGAAGGCATTGAGATAATAGATTTGATTTTCCTTGTTCCTCCACAAATTAGTGTAGTATTCCACAAATAACAAAACTCTACTAATATTCCCATAGATATTCTATAAGGAAATACCAACTCCATTTCCATAATTACTTTCATCATTTTGCCAATCTATTAAGTGTCATAGCACTATATCTCCAATGATAAGTATCTTCTTCGTTCAATTTATCTTTAAATATAGGATTAACATATTTAGCTACAAACTTTCTAAATTCTCCGTAAGAAAAACCATCTGCTATCCTAACAACAAAACCCTCTCTTTTATCGTCATTACAAAACCCTTTGACTATTTTTTCGTCCCAAATCCCATCATATATGACAGGAACTAATTGAAGGTCTAAGAGTTGAGACCACTCTATAGTATCGTCCCAACTCAAGCAATTATTCCTTTGATCCCATATAGAAAAAACATAGAAATAAGTATCTAAATTATCATAATATATAGTATGTTTAGCATATACATTTTCTCCGCATACTCTCCATCCTTCAGGGATATTGTATCCCATTTTACTATGAAAACCTTTCAACCAATTCCTAGAAGGATGATTCTCTCCATCAATAGATCTGGCATGCATATAATTAGCATAAAGAGTTGAGCATTCTCCATCAAACTTTTCTGTTACAATAATTCTTTTACCGACAAAACAAGAAGCATCATCTAAAATTCTATCATCTTCTGTAACCTTAGAAGAAAAGTGAAGATGCATTGTCCTAGGATATTTCACATAATCAGAATAAATATCTAAAACATTTCCCGATTTTAAAATCTTTTGCACAGATTCATCATAAAATAATTCTCCTTTTAGTCTCATACCAGTTGGCAGAACAATATCCCCCCATTTGGTGTAATTATATTCTTCATATAAATGCTCTGGCAATAGTATCTCTTTAATGCCTGCGGCTTTTCTAATTTCTTCACAGCCAAGAATGGTTTGTTCTGCCTCGATATGATGTTTGGAACATAAAGTAGCACCATTAGACAAATAATATCCTTGAGATGGTCCCCATAATCTTCTCTCTGTTATGTGGTGGGCATCTAATCCCGTAGATTCCCCGCAAATAACACATTGATTGTTATCTCTATTAAATACTCCATTTCTAAATTGTTCTCTTGTGAGGCACATATTATTTATTCATTTCCCACAATTCTTCCCATTCTCCTTCGCTTAGATATTCTGATAAACTTTCGGCACTTCTCATGGGCACCATCACACTTGCCCTACAATCTAAATCATGAACAAAACAATCGTAACAACTATATATTTCGCCATAGCTGATCCACCTTAACTGCCCTTTTTCACCACAACCTTCACAAACTCCTTGTTTCTCAATCTCTCTTTTATATAGTTCTGCTTTTCTATGAAGCTCTTCTTTTTCTTTGCGCTTTCTCTCTACATAGTCAATAGCATCTTCAAAAATCAACAACTCAAATCTGTCGTTATAACTATCCGCCATAATATGCTTGCCACATGTCGCTCATATGATTACAATGTTCTTCAGCACATTCTGGACATAAAAACAATGATCTATTAGGATCTACAAATGGATCTTTATCTATATCCCAATGATAACGAGTCATAGACCCTACCCATTCTATTTCTTTCCTATTCTCCCGTCCAAATTGCTTACAACACTCACAACACCCTTTATCTTCTATTTCTTGAAGTCTTTTCTCTCTGTCAGCTTTTTGCTTTGCTCTTCTATCTTTTTCTTCTTGAGCATCTTCAAATATCAATAAATCTATTCTATTCATTTTATAAATCCAAAATCTCAAACCTATCGTTGATTGGATCTTTTTTTATTCCATAATTAAGAATAAATTGTTCTATTTCATTATCATCTAATCGTCCATAACGATTTTTTATTACTACAACCTTTCTATTCTTAATATTCCTAACTCCAACGACACAAGCTTCTGATAGTTTCTGAAGTTCTTCTATATTGAATTCTGAGATAGGTATTTCCTCTATATTCTCCATAGACAAAAAACACGATTTTTTCTTCATGTCTTCAACTTCATAAATCAATACTTTACCATATTTTTCATGTTCAAATTCAATCATTTTATAAATCCAAAATCTCAAATCTACTCTTTATTGGCTCAAAAACTTTTTGCTCTATTCCCCAATTAAGAACAAACTGTTTGACTCTACAATCTTCGGATGATGTGTTTCTACTTTTAAATATTGTAACTTTTTTCGTATCTAAATTCCTCATAGCAACAATATCACATTTTTCCATTCTATCAGAATGCCCCCCACAATATGTTCCCGCTATACAATCATGCTCTTCTAAAAGAAGAACTCTACCAAAATTTTTATCTACAAATTCCATTATATCTTACTTCCTTTAGCATAAAAATCTGGATCTTTCTGCAAATTATTCCTAGCTTCCTTTGTCATTATCTCAAAAGTAGAATGATCAGAACTATAAGTCCTCTGCTCTAAATTCTCTTGAATAGATTTTAAGTAAGAAGGAGTATAATCAACCATCATGGTATCAGCCACTACATTATCAGCAAATATAGGTTTTTCTTTCATCTTTTTTATTTCTGGTTCTATTTCCCCGAAATAACTACCATAAAGATGAAGAGAATCACTTATATCTACATATCTCCCCACTTTGACAGTTTTTCCTATTTTTTCTCCTATTTTTTTGGCCATTATTCTTTGCAAATCAGTCAGGGCATAAACATTCATAAACCACGCTTTATATAAGTCTCGACTTCTCCAATGAGTATTCATATTCAAAATAGGATTACCATCCTCATCATCCATCATACGGCACCAGATCCTCTGTAGGCATGGTGGATCATATGTTTGAGGGTCACAGGTAGGCTGCCACGTAATGGCTTGTGCTCGTCTTGTATAGCCTGATTTAGCCATATAATCTATGATATATTGTATCTGGTCAATAGGTATAAAAGGACGAGGAGAATCAGATTTACTTAAATCTTCACAAGGAGTATATCTAAATAATCTCTCATGATATGTATAAGTCCATTTTTTCTCCTCAGGATTAATCCAATGATCATGTATGCCCTCTACAACCTCTTGTCTATAAGATTCTAACTCCTCTGGGCCCCCAGGAAAATTCTTATGAATTCTTGGCTCAGCAAAAGGATTCTCCACTGTCACAATAACCGTAGCGTCACAACTTGGGGGATCTTCTGGTTTATCATATTGGGTTTTCACTTTCGAACCACTCTCCCAAACAGCCAAAACAGCCTTTTCCCAAGCCTCAGGGATGGTTTTTCCACTAATATTTATCACAGGAATATTACCTTTATTCATATTTTCTCCTTATATCTATAAGTTTTATTCATTTTCACATTATAATCAACTTATTTTCACTTTCAAATAAAAAAAGGATTCCAAGTAAAAATACTGAAATCTATAAGTATTCGTTCCCATATGAATTAGGAATCTAAAAATATGGCTAAGAGATTTACAATATTATCTATAGAGGATAATGAAGCCGATTTTGAGCTACTTAGACAAGCTCTATCTAAGATCCCAAATCTTTCATTAGATGTGATAAATATTAGTAATGGAAGCGATGCTTTAAATTTTCTCTATAAAAAAGGCAACTTTGAGTCTGCTCCAACTCCCCATATCATTATTTTAGATATAAATATACCAAATATTAATGGCAAAGAAATATTAAAAATTATTAAAACTGATGACGCCTATAAAGTAATACCAGTTATTATATTCACCACTTCTGATTTTCCTCCTGACATAGAAGAAACATACAAATTACATGCCAACTCATATATCACTAAAACTTTTGATATTCAAGAGTTATATGATAAAGTTGGTCTTATAGGAAAGTATTGGTTTAAATCAAATGAATTGCCCAATAATAACAATTTTTGCTTTATAGATGGAAAGGACATTGAGTAAAATGAAGATATTAATAATAGATGACAGTAAAGAAGATAGAGATCTAATCATTAATCATCTTAAACAAATGAACGGAAGAGTAATGGTTTGTGATGAATCAAATTGCCTACAAGATGGACTTAAAAAAATGGCCTCGACTACTTTCGATGCTATCATCCTTGACTTAGGATTGCCCGAAACAGATGGGATAGAAACAGTAGAAACTACATTAGAGCACCTAGAAAAACACAACCAGAACACACCAGTTATTGTCTTAACAGGATTAGAAGATTACTCCGTTGGTAGAAAAGCATGGCTACTAGGTATCAAAGACTATCTTATCAAAGATGAAATACAAACAAAAGATCTCTCAAGAGCTTTAACTTTTGCAACTTTAAAATCTGTATCAATATAAAAGGGACTATTCCCACATTATGTAAAAAATAGTCCCTTTATGTCCTGCTCTCTCTATTGAGCCCTATCATCCACCTACTTTAATATCCTGCATAAATCCGTCTTTTTCATCTGCTCTTCTACCAGCATCTAAAATTCGTTTCTTTGTTTCTTCATCGCAGTAATTGATATAAATCATACCAGCAGGTTTTTCTTCCCAATAAGTCAATACCTTAGGATCATCATAAACACGTTGTTGTATTAATGCTCCTGCGCCTATCTCTAATTGCTTGACAGGAGTAATGGACTTTCTTTGTCTCAAAGCAGAACTCGAAGTAGGAGTAGAGGAAGAAGGCATTGCCGAACCGTTCACAGTACAAACCGTAGCTCTATCTCCATCATCTCCCGCATCAGGGGTAATTATCCCCTTCAATAATCCGTTGGTCGATAAATCATCATTATCTGAAGCTCCTATCATCATATCAGAATCATCTACACCTAAAGATTCTGTATAACTCGGAGAATCATCAAAAAGCATGGATATTTCATCAGATAGATCAAGTGCCTCCATCTTTATATCAGAACCCGAGGACTTAGAATCACATCCACTCGCACCGATGCGAGCAGCCTTACTCCAATTCCCCGAGGTATGCATAGGACTAAAAAACTTACGTCCTGCATAACTATCTGTAAATACTCTTTCTTCAGGACGTTGTAGGGTATAAGGTTTTTTATTTTTACTCAGATAATAAGCAATACCTATGGCAAATACTCTTTCTTTACCAATTAATTGAGAAGCCACTCCCCTGATTTCATCTTCTGTAAAAATGTATTGCCTTACTGTTCCTTCTGGAGTTCTAAAACCATCTAACCACAACATCATTTCAGGTGTTCCTGTGGTGGCAAGATAATTTTGTCCTGGCCATTTGAACCCACACTTCTCACAATATCTATCTTGTTTATAATCAACATTATGAATAGGACATTTTTTATGATATTGCTCCAACTTTAGAGCTTTTTCTGCTACCATCTTTTGTCCTGTTATTGGATTAATACCTTGAATTGAAATAACAATCGCGACATCATGAGTATGATAAAAACACTCATTAAAATCTAACCACATGCCATGTTTTTCTTTTACTCCAACAAAATAACTACTTGCCACATCAGAACCATGTGTCCAATTTGCGGGGCAACTTTCATATTCATCTACAGGATAAACATCTACGGGAGCATGAGGAGGTAGACTATGAAATTCCTCTTGATCTCTATCAAACGAGCTATTTAATTGCTCAGGCATATTAAAAATACATTTTAAATCTTGTTTTACTGACATTTCTTGTGACATATTATATCTCCTAAATAAAGGTGGGCAACCTAAGCTGCCCACCCATAATTAATATTAATAGATAGTGTTCCTACCAAAAGGATTATTACCTTTTTCTGCACTTCCGTGATCCCCTATTTTGATTTTCAGAAGAGGAAGTGTCCCGATTTTACTAGCCTCATCAAAAGCCTTAGATGCTTCAGGATATCTTCCTCTCAACCTATCAAAAGAGCACTCTTTTGATAAAACTTTATCTAAGATATCGTGAGCATCCGATACAGACGAAATGACAAATTCATCTGTGTCAATAGCCAAATATAGTAATTGACGGATTTCTATAGAAACCCCTTGCCAAGAACGCCCTGTTTGATCGCACGTTTCATTAGAACGTAATGCTCTCCCAGGATAAATCGGATTTTCTTCTGCATAAAAATCAGGACGCTCTCCAACGCTATAGGTTTGAAGAGGTCTTTTATTCACAAAAGCCGTTTCTACTTCAGGCAACCCATTAACAATATCTTCCAGCAACCTTATTGTTTCATCAATAATAACTTTACTATTATCATCGAAAACAATAAACTTCTTGTTATCCGAAAGATCTTTTAATCTTTTGCCCACAGGATTTTTAACATCTTTTGGATTGTAGCGTTCTACTAACTCCCTATAAGAAAGTGTTCCAACTTTCTTTTCAGAGACATAAGTAGATTTACCTCCCTCATTGTCGGAATCTTGCCTGAAGAGAAATGTTAATCTCCTAGCAATAATTTTAGGAAGTCCACAATCTTGTAAATCTTCCCAACTCACTGCTTTTAGAGATTCTTCTGAAGAACCTCCCAAATTAATAAGCTTTTTGGTAAATTCCTCAAAATTGATTTGATTGTCAGCATTTGCATTATGCTCGTCAATGACTTTACGAGCGGACTGGATTTTCTGATCATAACTCATTTGTAACTCCTTACTAAACTAAACTAAACTAAACTAAAAATTACTCATCACCGTCAGAGTAACTTGCATCACCACTCTCAAGATAATCTGCTGTAAAATTACTAACAGATCGTGCCATACACCTAACTCCCTTCGTCGAAGCTGCATAATTAAGAGATTTTCCTCTTGCTACACCAATACTACTACCTTCAGAAATAGCATCTTGGTTAGCACCAATAAAAGTAAATCCCCATTCGTGATCTCTTTCCAAAGTTTTAATCATGCCAAAAACTTTATCTCTCGAATACTCTTTGCTATTATTTTCTTGTCCATCAGTAATAATAAGGAATAAAACCCTCTTAGGCCTATTCTTCTCATCTGTTTCAGAAAATCTTCTTTCAAAAGTATTAAGAGTTTTTCCCATTGCATCCAACAAAGATGTCATTCCTCTTGGATTAATTTCTAAATCCGTTTCAGAAACATCATTGATAGATCGACCACTGAATACTTCCTCGTATTCAGAGTCAAAACGTACAAAGGTCACATTTATATCACCTTTGAGGTTTTTCTTTTGGTCTGATAGAACTGACTTGATTGCTCCCTGCATATCAGAAGCAATTGACATCATGGAGCCGGAACGGTCCACAATAAACACTAATTCCGCCTTGTTTTTTTTCATTTGTAACTCCTTACTAAACTAAACTAGACTAAACTAAACTAACTATCTTACTATTCGACAAACAACAGCAAAATACTTTAATAAAAATATTATACCACTACACTTTCACTTTTCAACATAAAAAATAATAAACTTTATTTACTATAAGTTATTACATATAATACCCTTATGATTTAGCAATTGTAAAATAGATTATAGTCCCTTTATTCGCTTCAGACTCTACCCATATATCACCTGCATGAGTTTCTACAATCTTTTTACACAAAGCTAATCCTATACCTGTTCCAGGATATTCTTCTCTAGAATACAACCTTTTAAAAATACCAAAAATACGATCATGAAATTGAGGATCAATTCCTATCCCATTATCTTCAACATAAAACTCCCAATAATTTGCATCATCTAACTCGCGATAACCTATTTTTATGATAGGTTGTTGTTGTCCTCTAAATTTCAATGCATTACTAATTAGATTATGAAATAACTGTTTTATTCTCAAACGAGAACCAATAATTGTAGGCATATGTTTTTGAACAGTAATAATAGCATTTGTTTCTTTAATATATACTTGAGAGTCTTCAAAGATCTCATCCAATAACATCCCTATATTCACTCTTTCAATTCCTGATGCATCTCGACTTTTCCCAACTCTTGAGTAATCAAGCAACTCTTTTACAAGTATCTTCATCCGTTGGCTGCCGCTCATTAAATAGTTAAGAAATTTTTGTTCTTCTTCACTCAATCTATCGTAACAAGAATTTTTCAATAACTGAGAATATGCAAAAACAGTTCTTAATGGTTCTTGTAAATCATGAGAAGTAATATAAGCAAATTCCTCTAACCCCTCGTTTGCTTTTCTCAATTCTTCTTCTGCTGCTTTTATGTCTGTGATATCTGATCCATAAATATTAATATAATCATCACGGATAGGAGTGAAACTCAATGTCAAAATATTACCATTAATTTTTATATCTTTAGTTTTTACTATATGCTCTAACAAACACTCTTTTATTATATGAGTAAAAGATGATGGCACATATCCTCCCACGTTACTACCCCATAGTTCTAATAAAGCTTCACTAGCATTATTAGCATAAATAAGTTTGCCATCATGATCTATTCTCAACACTGGATTGCTATTTTCTCCTGGAAATTTTGCCAAAGACTCTATTTTCTCTTCTGCCATTTTTCTTTCTGTGATATTAGTAGATACTCCTAGAACGTAATCAGATTTCTCCCCAATAGTTAAAGGATATTTTATTGTGTTAAAATATACGATATTGCCCTTAGAGTCCGTAGATTTTTCTTCATAAATATGCATCTCTTCCTGAGTTGTAATGACTTTTTTATCTGCATCTGTATACCGATTTGCTTCCTCAACCTCAGTGCTACCCATGAAATCGATGTCTTTTTTCCCCTCTATTTTTTCTACTGTTACGCCTAGCATGTCTGCCAATGTTTGATTAGCTAATATGTAATGTCCCTCATAATCTTTTACAAAAACTAAAAGAGGAATAGTATCAATAACTCTTCTTATAAAATCTTTACTTTCCCTTAACTCGTGTTCTGTTTGAACAAATATACTTGTTTCATCTATTTTCTTTTGTTTCTTATAAAAAATATAACCCACAATACAAGTAAAAATAAATATAACAATTACGCCGAAAATATCCATATATTTATTTATGACTATAGGAGACGAGATCTCCACATAACCAATAGAAACAGCAATCGACCATTTGTTTTTATTTACTTCAAGAGGGCAAAATGCTACTATTTTTTTCACTTTTTTTTGATCTTTATTGCTCCAAATAGATGTATAATCTCCATATCCTTTTTCTCCTCTTTTCATTCTACCAATAATATCTTCAAAATTCTTACAACCTCCATCATCCAATATATTCCTTCTTAAAATAATTGCACTTTTACCGATGTATTGTTGATATGGATGATATTTTACTATTCCCTTATCATCTATTATCCACATATATCCATCTTTTCCTATTTTTCCCGTTCTCCCATTGAAATCATTCATAAATGCCAACCAATCGTCCTCTACAAAATAATTATTTATCAATTGACTGATAATTACTGATTCCGATTCAACGACAGTCACTAGCCTCTCTTGAGTATTCAATACAATAGTATTTTCTAGTTTTTTATAAGTCAATACCCTCCATGACAGCACAAAAGAAATAAAAATGATTAAAAAACCCACTAAGAATATACTCTGTTTTATATTATTTTTCATTAATCTCCACCCATTCTCCAATACAAACCATTGCTATAAATCTGTCATTTTCTTTTATTATACTTATTTTAGAATCAGCTTGCATTTTTAGTTGTAATTTGGGAGCATCTTCAACAATATCTACATCATAAGAAGAAACAAAAACTACTTTATCTATTTTTTCATATCCTGCCTCTTTGCAATAATCTATAATATTTTTTATTGCTATTTCATGAAAATCAAAAATAGCATTGCTTGTCTTACATAACACAGCCCCATTCATCTCGTAAATAATGTGATCTGATAGCAGATATTTTTTATTCCTATCAAAATAATTTTTACATATATTTTTAAACGTCATTGTTTGATACTCCATAATATTTTTTAACTAGTGAAAACCTAAATTTCCTCACATAGACATTCATTACTACCTTCCCAATTAAGAATGCTACCATCAGGATCTACACTACATATTTTCCAAGTAGTATTGCAATTATCTGAACAATCGCAATCATTAACAATACCTATAGGTAAATCTCCCTCTCTAACAGTTAAACAAAAACCATATGTGGGCTCTCCATAATCTAAACATAAATGATTACCAGCAAAAAATGATGGACCCTCTTCTAAACTAGTTGCGATACAACCCGTATCAAATAATATTTTATCTGACTCTGGAGTCCATGCCCCCGCAGCAGTGCAATCACTATCCACAAAATTCTTAATAACATAAAATCTATCAGGACAAATAGTCGTTTGATATTCAAAGTAAAAAACTCCCACCCTTTCTCCTGGGGTTTCTTGGGCATCAGCCGACAACTCCACCCACGAACTGGGACAATCTAATTTTAAACAACAATCATTGCAATATAGATAAGAGGTATCTATATCAGTTAAAATAGCCCCTTCTGGTAAATCATCCGTAGATACCTCGTTATTATCATTAGTTAAATGCCAGCAAAACCCTCCGTAATCAAAATATGCAGGATATGAAGGGACAGTCATAGATCTCACATACAATAAGTATAAAGGAGGATTAGAAACAGTATCAGGACAATCTCCACACCAAATTGCAGGAACTGCTAGATTACTAATTGTATCACACAAAGCCGTATCGCATGTTTCTACCTTACTTTCTATAAGAGTTGTACCAATTCTTACCTTTGCTTTTAAATAAATAATACCTTCACAACTAGAAACATCAAAAGAAGTTTCATATGGCTGAAAATCATTTTCTGGGTAAGAAGTATTATTAAAATTCTGATTATCACAAGACCATAAAACAGAATTTAGATCTAGATTTCTGTTATACCTGTCTACGACAGTCCATTCTATATGCAATGTGTTATCATTAGTGCATGTCTTATTTGTAATTTCTACTATCACATCCTCAGGACATGATGGCGGTCCGCATTGATCAAATCCTTCTGTATATCTATTAAAAGTCATAATATTTTGTTCCTTTTTTATTTCTCAAATATTACCATTTTCTGTTTTTATTTAACAGTCTAACATATTTTTGTTCCTCATTTTGTACAATTTTTCCTTTTTATCTTTTAAGATACCGTTGCTATCCCAGTATCTCCTATGGCACTTAGTAAGTTATATGGAGAATTAGTAGTAGGGCAATCATTAGTATAAGCGAGAGGTTCTGTACCAGATGGAATTATAGCCATTACATATGGGAATAAATAATATTCACGCACTACCCATACTCCTCCAGCACATTCAATAGCTGCTCCTGCCATTCCGAAACCCATCCCAGCAGTTATCCATTGACATCCACTAATTCGTGTAACGGTGGTAGAAATATTATGCTCAGGACTAGTAGTAAAACCTGTTATTTCTACATTATAAGTTTCGCTACAATCTCCACACGTAGCGGGACAACCCTCAGCAGCGTGACTTGAGCTACTCGAACTTGAGCTACTCGAACTACTTGAACTCGAACTACTCGAACTTAAGCTACTCGAACTACTTGAACTCGAACTACTTGAACTCGAACTACTTGAACTCGAACTACTAAAACTACTCGAACTCGAACTACTCGAACTCGAACTACTCGAACTCGAACTACTCGAACTCGAACTACTTGAACTAGAACTACTTGAACTAGAGCTACTAGAACTAGAGCTACTTGAACTAGAGCTACTTGAACTAGAACTGCTTGAACTAGAACTACTTGAACTAGAACTGCTTGAACTAGAACTACTCGAGCTAGAACTACTCGAGCTACTCAAACTTGAACTACTTGAACTGCTTGAACTACTTGAACTGCTTGAACTGCTTGAGCTTATACTTGAACTTGAACTACTGGAAGACATGGCATCTTCACACAAACAATCGTTCCCACCTTCCCAATTAGAGATAACACCATCAGGATCTACACTACATATTTCCCAATTAGTATCTGTAGTCTCATCATTACAGTTACAATCATTAACAAGACCTATAGGTAACTCGCTCTCCCTAACCCGAACGCAAAAACCATAAGTAGAAGAACCATAACTTAAACACAAATGATCACTTACAAAAAAAGATGGACAAGGACCTGCACTAGTACTTACACAACCTGTATCAAATAATATTTTTTCAGACGGAGGAGTCCAAGGTCCTTCTGCATCACAATCATCTGGATCAAAATTTCTAACTACATATATTCTATCAGCAACGAGATAAGTTTTATATTCAAAATAAAAGACTCCTACCTTTTCTCCATTAAATGCTTGAATGTCTGATGGTAATTCTACCCAAGGACTAGGACAATCTAATTGTAAGCAACAGTCTTCACAAGATGAATATATTTCACTTGCTCCAGTCAAAATGGCCCCTACTGGTAAATCTTCTATCATAATCTCATTATTACTGCTATTTACATACCAGCATAAACCTCCGTAATCAAAATATGTAGGGTACGAAGGGACAGTAGAAGATCTCACATATAATAAATATGGAGGAGGAGTAGAAACTATATCAGGACAATCTCCACACCAAATTGCAGGAACTGCTAGATTACTAACATCAATACATCCCGATGTATCAAATGTTTCTATACCACTTTCAAAAAAAGTAGTAACTATTTTTGCTTTTACTTTTAAATAAATGACTCCATCACAAGTGGAAACATCAAAAGAAACAGTATAAATATTGGTAGAAGAGTATCCAGGAGAAACAATATTATCAAAATCTTGATTATCACAAGACCATAGCAGATCATTGGAATTAAGATTATCTAGTAAATTCTGGCTGGTATTATCTACAATACTCCATGTAACATATAAAGTATTAGATACACACACAACATTAATAATCTCAATCGTTATATCCGTTGGACATACAGGAGGCTCGCACTGATCAAACCCCTCTACATATCTGTCAAAAGCCATTAGACACCCTGTTTGTAAATGTCTTTATTTTTTAATATTTGTATTACATCATTATACTTTAATCCTTTTATTTCATAGGGATACTGTTTCCGAAACAGATGTGATACTATAACATCTGTTCTTATAATAATTCTACCACTATTAGATTTATTCTTTAATGTCCACTCAACATTCTCCCATCCCCATTCTCCAAGATCTTCATCATGACCATCTAATTTTTCAAAATAATCTTTTCTTATCATCCATCCGCAAGCATTAAAACTCTCTACCTCTTCTATCTTCTCAACATTATTATCAATTTTATCCCATTTCCATTTTGCATCTTCTATTATTTTCCCTCCCACCCATTTAATATCCTCATCACATCCCCATAATTTTTCATCGATAGAATTAACAGAACATCCGACAATAATATTATCATCACACACACATTTTAACCTAGTATCCCACCCATAAGAAACAGCACAATGAGCATCAACTTCAAATAAGTATTTCCCAGTAGCCAACTTAACTAATTGATTAGATATTTTTCTCCTACCTATATGTTGATTAAATTGTAAAGTAGCAACTTTTTCATTATTTATAACATCATATCTGCACCCATCTAATCCAACTAATATTTCTATTTCTCCTGTTGCATTAGCAATAAGACTTCCAAGAGTTTTATTCAAATTTTCTTCATTTCTTGCGACTATAATCACAGAAGTTTTTTCTTCACACACTTCCCAATAATTTTTTGAGGGAAAGATTTTAAGATGGGGATAAGTATTGAGATTGGGACAGCCCTCAGTTGACAATTCTGATTTTCCTAGCGGTAAAAACCATGATTTCTTTATCTGGCAACCACAATAAGGACAACTTCCTCCATCCGTGCAGGTAGTACAACAAACTTGCCTTTCTATTATTTTTTTCTCGCTGATCCATAAAGCATCTTTTCCTTCTTCTTTAGATTTCTTTACTATTCTTTTAAATGCTTCTTTTGCCCCCTTTATTTTATCTATTAAAGATACTTTAAAAACAGGAACGAAATTAGGATCTTTCTTCATCCTCCCCATATTATTATCATACTCTTTTAAAGACTTATGAAAATCGGCACAAAAAGCATCATCAAATTTGTCTTTATTTTCCCCAAAAAATCGAATAGCAAAATCTTTTGTAACGACCACCATTTCTAATTGTTGTTTAATACTATTTTTAAAAACATCTATATTACTACTCATTAAATCCAATAAGTTCTTTTTATAAAAATTATATAAATTTTCATCATCGTTAATAAAACTTTCCATTGATTCCGATAAATTCAAATTTTCAATATTATTTAAAATATATTCCAACCTCAATTTGTCCATAGGATCAAATTTAAATCTAGGATTCATAACAAAATAGAATAACATAGATTTTAATTTATTTACTAAATCTGGATCATTTTCAGAATGCCTAAAATATTCTAAAGTATTTTCTATAATCTCTTCTTTATTCTCTAATTTATCTATTTGATCGACACTTATCAAACAGCTAAAATAAAAATTATTTTCAAACTGTCTTAGCACTATTTCTTCATCTTTCACGCACTGCTCACATTGAGATTTGTGTATTTTAAAATCTTTAAAATGGGTTCTTTCTCCCATCTTTTTACAAATAAAGATATCATCGTTTTCTGTTATTACTTGACAATCTAACATATTATTTTTCTCTTATTTAATATTTTTACACCTAACAAGGTCCAGTATATGTCCCATCTATTGCAGAGCACGGAGTTGTTGGTCCGAGGGTTGTGCATCCGCTCGGAAGACCCGAGAAGCTTCCATTATAACATCTTCCATTCGCAACACCTGATGGAAGACAGATGAGCACCAAACCAGCAGGTATACCTGTGCATCCTGACCCCGTCCATCCTGTAGCCGCATGATACCATAAGTTTTGAGAGCTACTCGAACTACTTAAACTCGAACTGCTAGAACTACTTGAACTTGAACTACTAGAACTACTAGAACTACTTGAACTACTTGAACTACTAGAACTACTAGAACTACTAGAACTAGAACTGCTAGAACTAGAACTACTAGAACTACTAGAACTACTAGAACTAGAACTAGAACTAGAACTAGAACTAGAACTACTAGAACTAGAGCTACTAGAACTAGAACTAGAACTACTAGAACTAGAACTACTTGAACTTGAACTTGAACTTGAACTACTTGAACTACTTAAGCTAGAACTGCTTGAAGAACTCATATCCGTGCATAAACATTCATCTCCACCTTCCCAATTAGAAATGTTGCGATCAGGATCTATACTACATATTCTCCAATAAGTGCCTTCGGTATCATTACAATTACAAACATTAAGAATACCTATTGGTAACTCTCCCTCCCTAACCCTAACACAAAAACCATAAGTAGCAGCAGCAAAATCCATACAGAGGGGATCATCTACGAAAAAAGATGGACAATCCTGTAAATTAGTACTCACACAACCCGTATCAAATAGTATCTTATTATCAGGGGGAGGTAAAAGATTTCCATCATCATCAGTGAGACAATCATCTGGCTCAAAAAAGTTCCTAATAACGAATAACTGATCTGCAACATCATAAGTCTGATATTCAAAATAAAAGACTCCCACCTTTTCTCCCGCAAATGCTTGAATATCTGCTGGCAATTCTACCCAAGGACTAGGACAATCTAATTGTAAGCAACAGTCTTCACAAGATGAATATATTTCACTTGCTCCAGTTAAAATAGCTCCTTCTGGCAAATCCCTTATAGAAATTTCATTCTCATTATCATCTACATACCAGCATAACCCTGCATAGTCAAAATATGTAGGATATGAAGGAACAGTAGATGATATCACATACAGTAGATATGGAGGAGGTGTAGAAACTCCATCAGGACAATCCCCGCACCATGATGCTGGAACTGCTGTATCGCTTGACGTACATAGTGCTGTATCGAACGCTTCTAAATCCCCCTCAAAAAAAGTAGTTCCAATTCTTACCTTTATTTTAAAATAAATAATCCCCATACAGCTAGAGATATCAAAATAAGAGACATAAGAAGTAGGACCTATGGAAGGAAAAACAGTAGTATCTAAATCCTGATTATCACAAGACCATGCTAAATAGTTACCATTAATATCTCTATTATATTTATCGGTAACCAACCATTCTACATGCAGCATCTTGTCTTCTGTGCAACTAACACTGATAATAGTTATAACTATATCTTCAGGACATACAGGAGGCTCGCACTGATCAAACCCCTCTACATATCTGTCAAAAGCCATAAATATTTTCTCTTATTCAATATAATAATCATTAGGAATAATCACATCTCCCTCACCCATAATAGTGAATAAATTTTCCCAAGATATCTTGTAAAAACCTCTTCTATACTTTTTCCTATTATAGGTGTAGTAATTATGATGAGAGTCCACTACCCATACTCCATTTTTATCATAACCATTCGCAACTACAGCATGCTCCTCAGACTCCCCATTTATTGGATCTGGTCCGACTTCTCCCTCTTTAGCAAACTTAAAAAACATAGTCCAATTAAAAGACAAAATGAGAGGCTTTCTTTTATTTAATTGCTTTCTAATATACCTGCCAAAATTATAATCAATTTTAATACTATTGTTATAACCTTGTAACGTATACCATTTATAAAGATTTTTGGTTAAAGCTCTCTCTTCTTTCTCTTTTTTAGTATAAATTGATTGTTCTAGGACTTCTTTCATCTTTCTTTTTCCATAATCACACCAGGAATAATCTATACATGAAAAATCACTAGTAACTAAAGATACATTCTGAAATCCTAGAAGATTAAGGAGCATACATATTTGAGAAGAATATAGTCCATCATCGGATATTTTTTTACTAATTTTTCTATGAGCCACTTTCTTCACATGCTCATAAGTTATCTCTGGATTATAAAAATTTGCTACAACAGCGACTGCGGCTACTGCACAAAGTGCAGGATCTTGCAAAAAATGCGTTACTTTTATTCTTTTCATAATATCTCCGTAAAAAATATCTATTTATATTTAAATCGAAAATTCTCCCCCTCTCTGATAAATCTGATAGAGATTAATTGCTTTATTTAACATTTCTGTAAATACATCTTCAAATTTATTTTGATCTTTAAAATGAGCCTTAATGATGGGATAAATCTTTCTAGTTACTTCTTCTTCGCTTTTCCCATTTATCAAATTCCAAGCCATCTGCAAAACAAAACTTTGGACTTCTTCTGGATCGTTGAAGTAAAATTTATTTTCTGACCTTCTCTTCAACCAATGGAAAAATTCGTGGATCACAAAGTGAAAATTTTCATCAAAGAAGTCATTATCTAACAACTTTTTATCTATTCTTATTAATTTACCATTTCCTTCTGCAAATTTCCCATGAAGATCACACACCTCTATTTCTAGATGAGTATCGACTTCACTAATGGGAATATGATAGTAGTTAGATATTGCGTTAGTGAAAGAATGTTTTTTTAAAATATCCTTTACTTTTTCTATAAAATTTTCATTTTGTGACTCTTTAAACCATCCCATTACCCGCTCCTATACATTAAGGTTGACCGTAAACGTATCTTCTATACCACTAAGTTCTCCCACAACAGATATTACTAAACTTACGCCACTTCTCAACTGAAATATATAATCATAAATAGCATTATCTATTAAAATAAGAGCTACTTTTTTGTTCCCTGGGACATTTAACACAGACACATGTTCAGCCACAAAAGAATCACTATAACTTGATAATGCAAATGTAAAGTCTTCGCTATTGTAAGTATTCTCTATTTGATAATAAAATGTATCTTGAGGATAAGAAAAATCTGACTTATCCTTTGTGTCTTCCTTTAACCAAGCATAGGGGGACACTAATAAATAAGCATCGCTATCATTTCTTAATGTTACATATGCTGACCTACCAGCAATACTAAAAGTATTTCTATCGGGATATATTCTCCTATGCACAGGAATATAATTGAAATATAAATCTTCAGGATCTTCTTCTATAATCACTCTAAAATTGATAAAACTATTATCTGTCGAATCTTTCACTTTACAATCAATTACTCTTACTCTTAAAATAGTATTAACCATGTCCAACTGATTATCTATCTGTAGGAGAACAGGAGTAGTAGAAGATGGATCTTGATTCCAAGCGGGATGTAAAGTGTTATTAGAAGTCCTTACTAATAGACTTTCTCCATTAGTGGCGTCAACTGCTGTCGCTGAAACATTTGTAGCAACCAAATTGGCAAAACCATCTCCCGACTCATCTTCTCTTTTCCTGATAAGAATGAAAAAACGATCTGACTTAGGAGCGGCTATTTCTATTGGGTACATAACATTAAAACCAGGCTCATAATATGTCGGAGAATCGACATATTCTGTTACGTTGCCCCCTACCAAATAATAACCTCCATAACCAACCTGTAACATTTTATACCTCCGCAACAATTAAAGATAAAATTTCAGTATTTTCCACCATATCGACAACTTCTTCTTGTCTTTTTTCTTTACTATCAGGATTCCAAACTATCTTCATTTTATTACCTTTTATTGCTTCTACCACCCCATAGGTCTGTTGTTGAGATACAGAATTTCTTCTATCTCTTACCTTCATACCAACTTGATATTTTGGAAGAGCTTCTTTTGGACCTTTCTTTATCTCTGGATCTTGAGTTTGCACATCTCCTGATAGAGCAGCTACTTGTGCAGTTTTTACTTTTTTAAACCAATTAGACCCCATAACCTGTCCTCCCTTAGGTGGTTCTAAATATTTATTATGCACATTAAGCATCCACCCTTTGACTTTATTAGTAGCATCATTAATAGACTTATTCATAGCTTTCTCTCTATCTGCTCCTTCTGGCAATGAAGCAAAAGACATATCAATATTACCTGTATATTGCTGTTGTAAAATAAAATGTAAAGCATCACTGATAATGTTTTTTCTGATACGAACTTGTCTCTGCTGCTCTATTTGCTGCCTGAGATTATCCACTACGTTACCATCTATTAACGTTCCTTGAAATCTGGTAAATTCTGTCGATGGTTCAGAACGATATTGCTCAAACCACTCTTTTCCTTGATTATATTTTTGCTCATCATATGTCTCAGGATTAGACGACATGGCATCAGCTTGACCATGATAAAACACATACTTCCACAAATCATCTACTCCACCTTTGCCTTTTATTTTTAATTTTTCAATAAAATTACCTGGACCTTTATTTTTACTACTCCAATCCGAAGCATCATGAGGATACATATGTGTTTTAATAACAGTATTAACTAAATTTCTTTTTTCTTTTGGCACGTTAATAGATTTCAATATGGCTTCTGCCATATCTTCTGAGCTTCTTTCGTGCCCAACATAAGTAGTATGTCCAGGAACTCTTGGACGTTTATGAGGTCTTGCAACTTTGTTATCCATTTTTCCGAAATCATGAAAAACAGCAGCAAGATTCATAAGTCCTCTCATATCATCGGGCTCTTCATTCTCTTTCATAATACTATTAAGATTAGACACCACTTCTATCGTATGATCTAATAAACTATATTTGTGATAAGGAGATTTTTGATCCATCTCTATACCATCAGGATTAATATTCCCCATTGCAGGAACATCAAAAACTTTCCTATATAAACCGCTCTCAAATAATAGTTTTAAAGATGCAGTAGGATTATCCCCCACTAACATTTTCATTATCTCAGGTCCAGCTCTTGACGCAGCAACTTTCTTGACATAAGATTCTTGTATGTCTGGGTCTGACATTGATTTGATTATATCTGGATCTAATTCGCTATTGGGATAACGACTATGAAAGCGCAAAGCTCTCAGCAACCTTAATGGATCTTCTTCATAAGTTTTTTTGGCATCATCTGGTGTTCTTAATATCATTTTTCCGCTTTCCAAACCTAAATCCTCTACTCCTCCTACAAAATCATCTACTTGACCAGTATCTATATTATAATAAATAGAATTGATTGTAAGATCTCTTCTTTTCACATCTTCTCTTGGATCATTCGTTGTGGTAATTTTAGGTTTTCTGCTTTGAGGATCAGGATAGTGCTCTGTTCTCATTGGAACAAATTCTATTTTCTGACCAAATAAATCTACAGCCCCTACCATCAGATTGTCATCATCAACTCTCGTGGCTGGGTCTGCATCTTTGTCTAAACTAACATTATACGCTTTAGGGTCATGAGATATATTGCTCTTAAAGGCAGCTTGGGCCACCAATTTAGCAAAATCATAACCTGGCATATCTACAGCTATATCTATATCATCACTTTCTTTACCAAGAATCTTATCTCTGACCCATCCTCCTGCCACCCTCATTTGAATATCAAGATTGTAATCTTTTTTAACTTGTCTCAAGAACTCAAATATATCGTTTTCTTTTGGAGTAAGAGGGAGGTCTGAAGGAACACCTATAGTTCTTTGTGCCTTTTTAGGTTCTATTATATATGACAATTTTTTGCTAGGACCAGAAATACCAGGAACACTATTTGATACCAAACATTCTACCCCTAAATTAAATTCTTCCATTAAGTTTTTAACAACATCGAAAGAGTTATTTGCAGATGGTTCGTTAATAAGGATTCTAACAAGTAGATGAGACAAAGGGAGTTCATCGCAATAATTAACTTGAACACCTCCGTATAGATCATTCACAACATCTACATGAGAGTCAAGAACTAAAAACACTGAATATTCTTTCAAATATTTATCTGCAAATTTTTGAGAAAAAAACAGTATAGGATTCGAAGATGAAATCTTATCCTCTCTAATAAACTGTCTAAGATCTATAATATCACAAGGAAATATCATATATCGAGATGGAATTATTTGCGCCAACTCCCCAAGAACCTCATGAGGTGAGTCCACCACGAAAGGAAACAAAAATCTCACTTTCTTCAAAACCGATAAGATAAAATCTTTATTCACGTTACCCTTTCCTTCTCCTCGAGCAACCGCTACATTTTCTTTTCTTTACTGTCACAACCTTATTATCCACTACTTTTTGACCCAGTTGAGCCCCTGGCTTTTTATCAATAGTAATAACATTTCTCTTTCTATCTCCCACCACAATATTCTTCTGAGTATATATTAAACTTTCACTTTCTATCTGTTTCATTTTGATTGTCCTTAATTGAAATTACTCTATTTTCTCCGTTCTCCTTATAACTCATAAAGACGGGCTTATAATCTTTAACTCCATCTACACTATTACAACCAGGAGACTCTGTCCCATTCTCTATCTTTTGTTTTTTAAAATTCCATACTTTCATTATTCAATCATCATCTCTCCGACACTATCATTCAATCTTTTCAAAATAGTGCTTACCACAGTCCTTGTTTTGATATTATCAACATGTGCAAGCTCATCATTGACAATGACTTTTAACTGATTAAATACAAGATTCACAGGTTTTACCTCTTCCTGATATTCTGATAATTTATTTTCATAAGTAAGAATAGTTTCTGCTAATTTTTTCATTGTTTCGGCATTTTTTCTTCTTTCAGAAATATCTAATTCTTCACTCTCTTTACCAAGAGTAAACATTTCTCTTTCTAGCACTGCTATCCTTGATTTCATCGCTACCAGCTTATTGGTCTGCATATTAACCCATTGCTGCACATCTTCAGCATATTCCTGCAAAGCAGCATTATTTTGAGCAGCTTTATAATGAAACAACATATGATTTTTTATACCACCAACCGTTGCATCAAAATCATGGTTTTGTTTTAATCTTCTTTTTATCTCCGAATAGTTTTTTCTTTTTTGATTCTCATAGATATCTTCAGCTTCATCCCTAAATTCACATTGACATAAATTACAATTTGTTTTTTCTATTCTATCTAAACTGAACAAATACGGGACGACATTTGCATTTGGAGCATTAGTTACTACGACAGAATGTTGTTCCACATCATTTTTCTTTGACATTATACCCAACCTTTCTTAGGCCCCTTTTTCTTTCCTTCATAAGTAATCTCTTTTCTCTCTTCTATAAGAGCATATATTAATTGATCTATTTTGTTAATGGCATCACTACATAATTCTCCAAATTTCCAAGGACTATCTAATACTAAAGAATCTGCTCGTATTAGAACCTCATGCAATGAGGGATAAGACGTAATTTTAGACGACGTTATGATACTATAGGTCGAATCCTTAGCTGTTTTACCACTCTGAAAAACTATTTTAGAATTAGAAGATATCGTTTCTTTTAGTATCTTGAGATACCTTATTTTAGAATTAATCGTATTTCTATCACCAAAATCTTTTGCAAATTTAAACCAATTCATTTTGATTATCCCTACCATATAATGAGATTAATAGGCTCTCTGCTATCCCATCACTATTTTTCTGCTTAAATTCACCTGCTGATTGAGGATATAGAGAAGAAGCTAAACTCCTAGCTTCTTCTTTGGCTAACGTCTTAATTTGCCTATTTAGCTTATCTATCTCTTTTTTATTCAATTTTTGGGAGGGTTTATCCTTTAATGTTTTAGATAATACTCTTAATTTCTTAATCTCTTCTTTTTTTACTAATATCTCTTGAGTAACAAGCTCTGGAAAGTGTTTCTTCCAAGCTTGAGGAGTCACCTCTACTACCTCGAAACCCAAAGCATGAGCCATACCGATAGTATATCCCGAAGATCGACCGAAATTGAACGCCGATACGCTTCCTTCCCCAGGATGTGATGATACTTTCTCTTGGACAAATAAAACTTTTTTATTAATAAATGGTTCAAATATCTCGGATATACCAACTAAATCATAGGTTTTTTTATTTTTCTTATTAACTACTACCTTTTTTACTGGTATTCTATTAATATCAATTACTCCATTTTTATAAATAATAGATATGCCACCAACTACTCCTGGATCTACGCCTATAATAACTTCAAATTTATTAGCCACACTCATCTCCTAAATCAATATACTTTTTATATATATCGACTTAGGAGATTCATTTCATAAAAATAGCCATATGATCTAAACCATATGGCTATATTAAAGAACATCGCAGTCGAGAGCGATGTGAAAAAAGAACAAAATAGAATAATCATCCGCAGAGAATTGTATCCCCTATTAACAATTCTACATCTTCTGATCCTATTAAGAAATCATCTATCTCTCTCAAAACAGTCTCGTCATTATCAACAACGAACGATATGATTTCTCTCATCCGCTTGTTATATTCTCTATCTCCCCGTCTAAATCTTATATGACCACTTGGGAGGATATCTAATGCAATCTTACTTAGTTCCATTGGTTTTCTTGGTTACCTTCTTGGCCACCTTTTTATCCCTGACCACTTTTTTTTGGACGCTCGTTTTTTGAGGCTTTTTTTTTGAGATCTTTTTCTCAACTACTTCTACTTCTTCTGTCTGAGTCTCTTCTTTTTTAGCAAATCTCTTATCCATTGGCATAACTTGACACCCATGAGCTTTCAAATCATTAGTAATACTAGCTACAGTCATAATTTCTGTTGAACCATCACTAACACTTATCTCTCTCATAGGAGAGCTTCGATCTTGTGTCACATCTTCTTTAACTGTGTAGATAAGCCCTCCTATTCTATAGCAAAAACCAGGAGGGAATTTAATATCCTCGCCAAGAGTTGTTCCTATAACTATAGGCTGACCGTCCGATGTTATAACTTTTTTAAATGGCATAAATCTATCCTTTAAAATCTTTGTTGAATCTGAACCTTATTGTCCTTATAATATTCATCTTTTTTCTGTACTGATTTTTCTTCTCCCATAGCATCGATTAATGATTGAATGTCATTTGCGCACTTCTTTCCTGTCCATCCAACTTGGTCAAATTCGACTGTTCCATCATCATTAATCAGCACTTTAATTGTTTTGAATCCTGCCATGATATGTTATTCCTTTATTAAAAAACCTTGTTCTGTAGGGATTGTCTCAATCTCTTCTGTTTCTTCTATCTCTTCTGTTTTTTGACCATCTTCTACTTCTTGAACCATTCTAACTATTTCTTCTTTCACTTTCAAGAACTTATTTTCACATTTATCTACTATTGTAACTATTTTTTCCCCATTCTCCTCATTCGGCTCCTCTTTATACTTGTAAGTCGTTCCAGACAATTGAGTTAGAGAATGGATCAATAGTAGTACACTTTTATAAATTTCTTCCATTATCTATTAATTCCATATATAAGTTTTTTGTGCTCCAATATGCCATCTATCGTATTTTGTTTGGTTATTATCCCACAAACGACTGAAATCATAATGGATATTGCTATCCTTATCTCAGATCCAGTGCAACCAGATCTTATCTTTAAAAGAGTCTTTATAGCAGTATAATATATCAACAATAACTGCCCGTAGGTATAACAAGCTAATGGAGCCCTACCATAATAACTATTCATCACAGAGTTGATCATTTTCTTCGAATACTCAGGAATAGACGCGTCTTTAGACGTTTTGGGATTCATTTGTATCTTATAAGATCTACCATGACTCTCTAATTTAATTATATTAGAGATATTATCACTAATTTCCTGCTGAGATCTTTTATTATTTACTTCACTCTTGGCCAGCAATAATAAGCCATATCTCCATATCATCGCTCTTAAAATCATTACTACTTCATGTTCAAAATACTTAGCATTATCCAAATGATTATAAATAAAACTGATAATAGACCCAATATTCTTATCTTCGGAAGAACTAACATCATCTAACATATTATAAAGGGACCAAATAATAAATTCTTTAGAAGAACAAATAGCATATACATCTTCTTTAACTATCTTATTTTTCCCATAAACGTATTGATAAAATTTCTTCAAAATCAAATATAATTTATCAACATCTATTTCATCACCATTAAAATTTAACGAATCTACCAAAAGTTGAGAAATGGCATCGTCAATCACAATCTTCTTATTTTTAAAATAGCTACTAGCTATTTGATTACCATCAGATTTATTAATCTTTTGCTGAAACTTATGAACTTCTCCATATTTTCTAACTTCCTTTAAAAATGATTCTCCAGATATGCCAATATTATCCATTACTAGAACATTTCCCGCAGGAATTGTGGGAAATAGTTTTTTTAAATAATTTAAAACTTTAGTTCTTGCCTGAGCATCAGTAGGAGCATCAACGGCAGGAAGCCCTCTCATAATAAATAACTTATCTCCAGAAAAACATGAAATCTCGGTAAGAGCATGAGAAACACAGTCGTACGAATCTTTTTTATCGAAGACTACTGTTTCGTAATCGTCCATAAAAGAGTCCTTAATTTTTTTAAGGACTCTTTTACGTTCAATTATATTACCTTCTAAAACTATTACCTTATTCATTTCAAATCACATTACAACGTTATTTAGTAGAAATTGAGAAGAACATATAAAAGTTATCAACAGTATTTTTGGCGTCATCAACATTTTCTGGAAATTTGACCAGGACTGGTTTCATCATTTTCTGAGCCTGTTTGTCATCTGTTATCCCTTCCAATATCGACTGACTTTCAAAATTCAACTGAATACGACCCTTACCCCCACCTTGAACAACCATCTCTCTCAGGTAATCAGAATTACAACAGAACCATATCTTATCACCCTTGATAATACAATCATTTGTATCTACCATTCCAATAAATGTAGGACTCGCATGAGGAGTTTTAGGAGTTACTTTAAAAACTTCATCACTCTCTTCAATGATGATCTCCGTATTATGAATACTATCATTCCATCTGTGTCGTGTTCCCTCAATTGTCTTCTCAATAGACTGCCAATCTTCCAAACTACTATAAACTCTATTAGAATATTGATGTGCTAAAATTTTACTTAAATCAGGATATTTAGTAAAATGCTCTAATCCAAATACACATATAGTCATTCCATCACACTCAACCAGAATTTGCTCAGAAATATTTTTTGTTTGATCTACGCCTATAGATTTAATACGAATGGAAGATTCTGTTGCGCTTGATAAAATCTTAAATATAGAAGAAAGACTGTTCTTTGGAAAAATCATCTTCGCTTCATTCTGATTCAGCACTATATTCTTGCCTTTAACAGATTTAATCGCAAACCTTCCTCCTGAACCTGCTGAAAATCTCATCTCTTGATCTGTGCCAGAACTTGCTTCAAATAACATACACATATAAGAAAAATATTTTTCTTCGTATGCTGGAGCAAACAGGACGCTATCAATACCATTTACAAAAACCTCTCTATCCAATTCAATATCTTGGTCAAAAGTTGTCCCAATTTTTGGAAGACGAACAATATCAGTCACCGTAGGCATAGATCGTTCTGAACTAGCCTTCTTGCCGTCAGTTTTCTTTGAAGCGGAAGATAATTTAAGCTGATTAGACACTAATGAAATCTTTACTTTGTCGTAGCTTTTAGGAAGAGATTGCATAAATGTCAATAAGTCATCAGCATAAACAGTAGTTTGCCCTTCTTCTTCGCAACTATAATCTAGTGCTCCAAAATTATTTCCTGATATAGGAGCGACAATACTTAATGTGCCTCCATAAGAAACCAAAACAACCTGATCCTGTTCAGCTTTTATCGTTAATAAATTCTCATATTTGAAATCCTTGAGTGTGTTTTTGGTTGCAATCTCTACAGCGGGTTTAATAGCCCTTGTGAATTCTTCTCTATTAACTTCGAAAATCATACTTTACTCCTTGTGGAAAATATCTACAATTCTTACTACTTTATTATATGGGATTGTTTTCACTTTTCAATTTCTTTTTAAATCATTTTTTACTACCCCTGTTTACTATATCTCTCCATCATATTTATCAAAAATCTCTTTAGCTTTTATTTTAATTCGACTCAAAGCGTTGTCCACACTTTTAACATTTACTTTTCTTTTTCTACCTCGGGACTTATAAAACTTATTAATTTTATCAGTTATTTCATCATATGAATATCTACAAGTATACAAAACAAAGACATTTTTCTCCAACTTGGAGAGTCTTTTATATAATCTCTCTATCAAATTACGATAATACTCTTGCTGTCCAACCTTATCAACTAACGAACCTTTTGTGACAGAAAGAATATCTACTAAATATAAATTTTCGTCATCGTGGGTACTTCTATCTTGATCCAAAGAAAAACTAGTATTTAGGGCCTTCTCTTTATTACGAAAACTACTTTTTAATAAAGTTGATAGATGCCTCCTGATACAAAGCATAGCGAATTTGTCAAAAGGATAAGGTCGATCACCATGTCCTTTATCTTTATCATAATCAGGAATAGCTTTAAATCTTAAAGCAAACAAAGCTTCTTGCAATATATCATCAAAATTAAGACCAGGAATATAAAATTGCCTTGTAATATAAAATACTTTGACTTTTATTCTTTTCTCTATCTCATTATAAGCGTTATTTTTCCTTTTAGTTCTCGATCTACCTCTTACAACATCTACTAAATCTTCATATTCTAGTTTTTCAAGTGGGCCAAAGATCCGCTTAACGGGTCTGCGTTTACCCATATGAACTCCTTTCAATCATATATAAATCACACATTTATATCGACATATGATTGAAATTGTATTAAAGTTCATTTTTGCTATCTTTTAGCAAACATACGGATAGATTCTACCGCAAACTTATTCAGCAATTGTGCTGGATTTAAACTATACTCTACCCCAAATGAGACATTGCTTAATAGGTTCATCATTCTTAGTATATCATCTCCACCACTCTTAGCTATTGTAGAGTTTTGATGTATATATCTCTTAGCTTCTTCCTGTGTAAAATCAAAAGAATCTAGATCTTTTCGACATGTCCTCGTAACCAGCAAATTATTCAAATGCTCATAAACTCCATCTATAACCAATTTAGCTTCTTTACCATCGCAAAATATCTTGTTAATAGTCATAAAGCATTTCATGGCATCTTTTGCTATAATGCCATCGAAAAGATCAAAATATAATACATCATCTATCACTCCAAGAGCTTCTACCGCAGATTCATATGTTATTGAATCATCTCCCACATAATTCATAATTTTCTGAAGATGTTGTAAAGAATTTCTCACTGACCCTTTGGAATATCTGGCAATTAATTGAAGAGTTTTATCATCACAACCAATTTGCTCCTGCTGAGAAATATTTTGCAAATGACTGAATATATCAGCCCTACCAACCTTGTTGAAACTCCACATAATGCAACGACTATGAATGGTTTCCTTAAACGCCTGTGGCTCAGTAGTGGCTAAGATAAATCTAACCATAGGAGGAGGTTCCTCTATCATCTTTAAAGACGCTTCTGCTGCTGAACCTGTTAAAGAATGTGCCTCATCAATAATAACATATTTTGTTTTGCATTCTACGGGACATTGATGTAAAGATTTGTGTAATGCTCTGATATTATCAACCTTACCTTCACTTCCCGCATCTATCTCAAGAACTTCATAGGATTTCCCAGCAAAAATTTCTTGACAATTATTACACTTACCACATGGATCTTTTTTATTCTCTAAACAATTTTCAGTTGCCGCAACAATTCTAGCAACTGTCGTTTTTCCGCAACCAAATTGACCTGCTAGAATATAAGCATGATGCAGATTATTTATTTTGAAAGCATTAGTAAATGCTCTAACTACTACTGGTTGCCCTACTACCTGAGATAATTTTTTAGGACGATACTTGAGAGATAAGGGGGTTTCAACTTTCACTTATTTAGCCTCCGTAATTTTATCACAAAATTCTTTAATAACTTTTATTTCTTCATCTGTTCCTGTTACTTCAAAACCATAAGAATAATAACCATCATCTGCGTTGTGATGCCATATCTCTAAAGTGTTTTTATCTTTAGAGTCAATTATCTCATAATCTAAAAGAGCATCATTGTCCTTATTCCCGTTTTCTGGCTTTTTAAAATTAACTTTCATTCAACTTTCCTCATTCTGAAAAACTATATCTTCAATTTTTTCAGGGTAGCAATCTATACCTTTATTATATCTTTGTTCCCACCACCCCTCATCTACCTCTTTTGTTTCGATACTCTCTATAGAACAGGGAAGATAATTTTCCAATATTTCAAGAATATCTCCCGCACTTAAATTATCATTCTCTTTTTTACAAATACCATCTACATAAATAGCATCCCAATCAGGATAGAGAACCATAATAATTTTCATTTTTTACTTCTCCATAAATTTAGCGGTTGCAATTACTTTTATCATAGTGTCTTGATAAATTTCTGCTTTGGTTTTATATAGAGGCGGTCTAACTTTGGTGATCCACGCATGTGCTGTTAAAGGTTTACCTATAAGGACCGCATGTTTGAAACGTAAACGAAAATCTGCTGTGTAAGTTACGTGCCCATGAGCAAATAAACAATTACCCATGGCTCCATCTAAAATAGCTGAAATTATGCCCCCATGTAAAACACCACTATGCCCTTCGTATTCTTTACCAAAATTAAATATAGATGAAATACTTCCATCATCTGATAATTTAAAATCTAATTTTAATCCTTTTGGGTTATTCTGACTGCATATTACACAATTTGGATGAACTTTTTGTTGAATTTCTGTTAATAGAGTTTTACTAAATGTCATTTTTATTATCTTCTATCTACGAAGGGCTGCCAGCACTAGATTATATTCTTTACAGCTTCCTTTGCGAGGACGGAAACCAAACCTCTCCTTAAAATCATTCGCAGACATGATTAACCACCCTGAGCTACTAGAAATTGAATCATAAAAGCAACTATCGCTTGTCTTGTTGGGTTTTCTTTCCCATACTTTTATAATATCCCTTACACTATCCATGTTATCTCTGCTTATCCAAACTTTCATTTTTTATTCCTTCACTTTCAATAAATACTTACATCAGACCAATTAGACTCTTCTAGTTCTTTCGGTTTTTCTAATTTGTATCCTAAACTTTCTTGAGTATTAGGGAGGGTTTCTACCTCAACTCTAAATTTTATATCTCCATGAGGAGAAGAGACTATGATATTTCCTCTTTTTCTTTGCTCCAATTCATATTGATATGTGGACATATCCCCATCAGGCATGGGTTTCATCTCTCCTGAGAAAACAATAGTCTTCTTCGCTTCTTCGATTGCTCTTAATAATTCCCTAACCGTTGTCTCTGAAAGACATACTTCTGCTTCTTTAACTTTAATCATTTTGGACCTCTGCTTCCATTCCAAATAGCATTTTTAACAAAATGTTTTTTGTTATCAACTCCCTATCATACAGTTGTATTACTAAATGAGACAATGCGCATGGTGTGGCACTATCTCCTGGATAACCTTTGCCAGTTCGTTCCCCTTTATCAAAATCTATTTCGATAATTTTTGACAATTGTTCCTTTGTTATTTCTTTCCTATCATAAACCTGCAAAGCTATTACAGACATCTCTATTATTCCAATACCATTAACGTCGATACCGATAGTTAAATTTTTCATTTACATAACCTTTCTATTTGATTTCGTCGTCCTATTAATCGCTGAACGACTATATTGAAAAAAATCCTTCATTTTAATTACTTGGAATCAGAATCTCTTATCTCCTCATTAAATTCCTTTGGGTCCAAAACGGGATCTGGCAAATTATCAAGTTCTTTTGGCAATTTTCCTTGTCTAATAAGTTCTTGAGTTTCCAATAAACAACAAGCGTTCCAGATAATCGCACACAGATGATCTTCCCCTTCTAAACCTCCCGCAAATTTGAAAGTATGCCTTAATAGGGAATCTAAATACCTCTTTAAGGGTATACCCTTGAGCCAATTTGAATCTCCATATTTCACGGCTCCGTTCTCAAAATGACGAGACAACCGAAACATCGCATTAATAGGCAACAAGTCAAAACGTCCCTTACCTTCCTGCGTATCTCTCCTGGCTCCTGTAGAGAATTCCTCACGCGCTCCACTATCTTTTACACTATCAAATTTTTTTGCCATTATCCAACCTTCTTAACAAAAAACAATGTCTTACCTTGTAAATCAGGATGATCTACATTGTCAATTGGTCTGGCTCTCAAATCTGTCCCGATCCAATCTTTCTCCTCTTTTCTCTTCGTAGAAATATTACCAAGATAAATCTCAACAACTGCTTTCGGAACTTCCGAAAGTATAATAGATTTTACACCACTATCTGCAATAGCATAAACCCTATCCTTAGTATGAACATCAGTTGATCCATAAGCATATTTTGTTTGAGAACGTTTTGCCGAAGTTTTGACATTTACAAAATATGCTTCCCAGTTATTTTCTCTATCAGTAGAAGTTAAAGCATTTTGAACATTAAGATCAGTAACTTCCTGCTTACCTCTCTTAATAACCTCATCTATATCTTCTGAGGTCATTATAATGCTACCTTGTCCATACTCATCTCTTGACCATAATTGAAACTTTGCCATTTTTAATCCTTATCTAAATTCCATGTCACTGCTATTGCTTCTCCCCTCAGGACAGCTCTAGCATCTTTTTTTCTTTGTTTTCTTTCTCTCCAAAATCCTTTTGTGAAAAGACTATAATAAAATGGTAGGGGTCGGGCATGGACCCAAACCCCTGGAGAGATTTCCATATCAACACCCTTGAGACTATTGTAGTATTGTAAAAATTTATCTATTCTATACATAGTCTACTTCCATACGACATCTTCATCAAGAAGATGAGGAATATCAGGATCATCAAGATATTTGATTCCTAAGGTCTCGAAGACAGGAAGATAGCCCTTAACGTTACAAGGATTAACTCTACCATCGTTATCTGTCTCATTTGGTATTCCATGCAGAACATCAGCTACAAGGGCAAGTTTATGCTTGTCGCTCATATCGTCCCAATCATTGGAATGAAGGATCACATACCACCCGAAAGGATTATGAATAGCTTCAGGCATCTTGACTGCTTTGAGCTTCCATATTCGATCTACTGCTCCTTCTACTTCTTTACGATCTTTGTTCGTTAAATTAACACAGCAAACTTTGCCAACTTCAATATTGTCAAACTTTTCTGCATACTTTTCGACAAGTTGAACTGCCATATTATTAAACTCATCATTTACTTCGTAATTAGGCTTTTCTTGTGCCATGTTTAATCTCCTATGTTTGATCTATTTTAAGACACGTTTCATTCTGTCAATCATTATTATCCATTCACTTTCACTTTGCAAATACAAATCTACACTATCACCCATCTATCATCAGGAACTATTTTACCTTCATGTATCAGTTTAAGGTGCTCAACACACTCATCTACATTATTAAACACCTCATCTTCATCCACATGCTGAATAAGCCATGAAGGGATATCATATTTCGATTGTCCTTCCCCCATAATAACAAAACAGGGCTTATGCTGCCTTTTTGCCGTTACGAATTCCTCATACGACCCACAGAGGTGGACGTCAATATCACAATAAAGAACAAGAACATGACTAAGATCTACCATCCTTAAGTCGTATCTTCCGAATACTTTAACTTCAGATTGGGCTTGCTCCCATTTTCTTTTTTTCATCAAATTCTGTATTCTAATTTTTTCATCTCCTATTTCTGACCCCATCCCTTTTGGTTTATGACAAGGGTCGAAAAAATCAAAAGGCAATTGTAATTTTTTACATTTGTCTTGAAATTCTTTTCTCCATCCAACTCCATCATCTTTAACCCGATCGATAGGTCCGCTCAAAAACAATCTGATACCTTCTAATTCATTCATACTATTTACTCCTATAAGTTTTTAATCGTCAAAATATAAATTTACTTTTTTCTGCCCAACATCAAAAATAGTTTCATCATCTTCTCTCTCATCAAGAAACACACTTGCCATCTCTTCATCGAATTTCTCATTTTCTTCATCACTCTCATTTATATCCCAATAGCTTGATAGATCATAATTGAAAAATGCATTAGATTCTGCTGATATTTGAGATATTTCGTCAGAATTGTTTTCAAATTCTGTGATACGAAACGTTCCTCCTTGCCACGTTGTTACATATGCAAAAACTTCATTCTCATCTAATGTAGGACCATCATCGTCAAATTCGTCGTCAGAAGTTCCTGGCACGTCAAAAACTTCATGTGGAAAAGAATGTCGTGATTTGAAACCTATCATGCTAATAGTAGGACTATATAGTTCAAAACCCCACTCATTAAAAATTGCTCTTTGTATCCTATCAACTCTAAACTCAACAAAAGTATCTGTCTTATGCTTATGGCGTTTCTTTTTTTCTGTTCTATTTATCTTATCAACTGATTTCCATTCTTGTTTATTAAACCCTCCTTCGACATCTATATAAGAATTATATGGTCTACTTCTATCTAATACATCTTTCCAATTTTCTATTTGCTCACAATTAGCATCTGCTACTATAGCAAATGGATTAGCCCATGCTGACCAACTAGCTGTAAAAGTAACTGAATTATTTGATTCATGATAAACGATTCTTCTAATTGGCATTCCTTGAATTTCTTGGAAAATAAAATATGAATTAGCATCTTTTTGAACACAAAATATAAAATTCATCTTATAAAGATTATTACCATATTTTGTCTTTATGATAGTCGCTATATTTTTAATGTCCGAAAGTTTTATCATCTGATTTGTTTCTTTTTTCCCAATATATTTTACAACATTGTATCTGTTCATCTAATTTAATAGATTTATCATTCATTTTTCTCCAAAATGATTTCAAAATAATATCAGACATATCATCTGGATGGAAAACTCCCTGTTCTTGAAACCATTTGCACAAATTAGATTCAGTTCTCCAAAGTCCCCAATTATTCCTCAACCATCTTCCTATTTCATGATGCAAAACACACATATCTCTTTCGTCCATCTTTTTTATTTCTTTAATCCCTTCAGGCGTAAAAAAATCTTCAAATAAAGATAAACATTCTTCTAAATTTCGTGGAACATTGCTATCTCCATTTTTTCTATTTGCTTTTTTATCTCTTTCTATTGCACGATCTCTTATTTCTTCATTTACCTTTTTATTATTTTCACGTCTAATTCTTTCCCTTTCTTCATCTATTTCTAATGCAAACTCAATCACTTCTTTTAACTCAAGTATTTTATCTCTCCCACGAATATTAAATTTAAAAGATGCATCATGAGTATCTGTTTGAATAGTTAATTGAATAAGATCAGGAATAAGTTTATCTTGAAAATCATAAGTTGTAGATCTAAAACCTGTAACACTTATATTTTTATCTATTTCTACTTTCTTATATGTATCTTTTGGAATTGGATATTTCATTTTTATTCTTTTTCTATTATATAGATTCAGCTTCAACTTTAAATACCGTATTGCAATTGGGACATTCATAGACCTCAGCCCAAACATATTGAGGAAAAGAAGATAATAAAGATAAATGGTAAGAATATTCCTTCGGACCATATGAAATTATATAATCACCACAATCTGGCTCCCACTCACATTTAGGACAAATATTTTCTATAATCATTTTTTCAAATTCTTCTGTCCATTCAATTAAATGATTATCAAAATCTTCTAACATTTTTATATCACTCTTCTTCATTATCTCCTTTTTTATCACCTCTTGTTCCACTTCTCACCTTACAAACAGGACATTTTTGACCATTACCAACTATTGCCCTGTCGCAACTGCTACACCATCCACTACCTCTTTTAGGTCTTCGTGCCATCGTTCTATTAGTATCATAAATATGACGATCTTTACGTGGTTTTCGTGCCATTGTTTTGTTCTTTTTCATCAGAATTTTTCTATTTCATTTCGCCTTTGTTTGTAAAACCTCAAAACATTCATCTAATGATCCACATTCTTGACATTCTTTATTTTCCCCAATATAAAGATCCCATTGTTCTTTGGAATAAGGTTTCCTTTCAATGGCATAGGCGATTTTATCGCCATTTTTATAAATATAATATATCTCTATTTTCCCAACAACTTCAGTATCTACCGACCACGAGTCCTTAACTTCTAATTTTAAAAGAGAACCTATTTTATAAGCTATTTTTGATGCCTCTTTTACGGGCATACAACCATTATAAGCATCTCTACAACCCTCTAAAAGAAAGGTATAATTACCAACTACTAATTCAGGACGGTAATTATTAGGGGGAGATGGATCTCCCCTGTCATCATAATGAGCTATATTTACATATTTTTTATTCATTTTTTCTTTTTCCATTTTTTAAATTTTTTCTTTTTAAATACTATTTTCTCCGCACTATCTTTGTCAAAAAATCCTTTGCATTCTTCCGTCTTATTCCAGTTGCGGCAACTGAGATATTCCCAATTTTTCTTACTTGTCTTTTTAAGCAATAGCTCTCCACAACTAGGGCAATTAAAACTACTTTCTTCTACCTCTGGTTTAGGAGGCTCAAATGGTTCTCCATTTTCACCTATCTGACATTTATATTGACATTCTATGGTTTTATTAGTTCTGTTAGAGCAAGCATAGAATGGTCCATACTTACTATGCTTTCTTAAGAGATTAGCCCCACACTCTGGACACTTATAATCAGTCTGACTATCTTCTTCCCTCTTCTTTTTAGCATTTTCAATATCACTTTTCAATCTATCCCAAAAACATGTCAAAACTTGTAATTTACAAGCTTGTTTATTGGCTATTTTATCAAGATCATCTTCCATAGATTTTGTGAAGTCTAGATCTACAAAACAAAAATCAACTCCTATTAAAAAATCAGATACTCTAACTCCCATCTCCGTTGTATGAATAATATTTTTCTGTTTTTCTATATACCCTCTGGCAAATAAGGTATTAGGGATAGAAGCATATGTACTAGGACGACCAATTCCTCTTTTTTCTAATTCTTTTGTGAGAGAAGATTCTGAGTATCTTGGTGGAGGAGAAGTAAATTTTTGTTCAGTTGTTACATTTACAAGTTTCAGTTCTTCTCCGACTACAAATTCTGGCAAAACTGAGTCAGAATATGACCCATAAGTCCATACTTTTTTCCACCCATCAAAGATAACTCTACTTCCATTAGCTCCGAATTTATATTTATCACAATCAAACTCAGCACTACCTGCAAACTGCACCATATTTGCCATCTGAGAAGCCACAGTTCGTCTCCATATGAGTTCGTAGAGCTTTCGAGTATCCCCACCACCCACATTCTCTATGGCAGTATCGGTGATTCTAATAGCTTCATGAGCTTCCTGGGCAGACGCCTTATTCGACCACGTATTAATTTTATTAGATAAATAATCACATCCGTATTTTGTGGGGATTGTACTTCTAATTCCTTCTACGAAGTCAGGAACAATATATGTTGAGTCGCTACGAATATACGTGATGCTTCCTTGTTCATATAGCATTTGAGCTACTGAAGCTGTTTTTTTAGACCCCCAACCAAGAACAGAAGAAGCTGCCTGATATAGAGTAGATGTTATGAATGGAGCATAAGCTCTATTAGATTTTTCTTTTGCTTCATATTTAGAGACAGTCCATTTCTCCTTTTTCAGAACATCTATAATAGCATTAGCTTCACTTTCATTCTTTATATCCAGAGGTTTCGGGACTTTAACAATGGCTATTACTCTTTCTCCATTCTCCCTTTCTAATTCTACTTCGATAGGCCAATATTCTTGAGGAACAAAACTTTGTATTTCTTTTTCTCTTTCGGCAAGCACTCTTAAAGCTGCACTTTGCACTCTACCTGCTGAAGGGCCACCTGTAGCTTGAGTAACGGGAAAGGACGCCTTATAGCCGCATAGTCTATCAAGTATCCTCCTACATTCATAGCTATCAACCATATCTCCATTAATCTCTCCAGCATTTTTTATAGCATCTTCTACTGCTTTTTTCGTAACTGAACCATAAACTATTCTTTTGTAACTAGTTCCTTGCGGAAGTATATTAGCTATATGTTGAGCGATGCCCTCACCCTCTCTGTCAAGATCGGTTGCTATATAGACAAGTTCTGCTTTTTTAGCTTTAGCTATTATATTTTTAACTACATCTTTTTTATCAGCATTTACTTCGTAGGTTGGTTTAAAATCATCTTTTATACTCACTCCGATTTTTTTCTTCGGTAGATCTGCTATATGCCCCACTGAAGCTGTCACATCATAATCTTTTCCCAGGAATTTCTTAATATATCCTGTCTTTTTAGGAGATTCAACAATTACTAGATATTTTGCCATCTATTCCTTCCCTTAAAAATTCACCAACTAATGTATTGAGATAACCGATAAGATCGCTATTCTCCCTAACGCCAGGAGGAGTCATAGAAATTATTCTTTCCATAATATTTTTCCATAAATAGCAAGCTTCTGAATAAGAGATCCATCCTTTTTGAATCATATAGATAGTAGTTTCATATTCATTATTATGAGGAGTTTTAATATGCTCATGACTATTCATGGGGATAAGAAATGCTCTATCATTACAATCTATCCAATCTGCTCCTTTAGATAAAAGAGTTTTTTTAAAAACAACATGATGAAAATGATACGACATTTTTTTATCTAATTCAAATGTGTCCCAAATAATATCCCAATTTGTTTTCCTTCTAAGTTCTCTGATGCATGATACCACTGAGCCCCCACTAGTTATATATTCATTAGATTGCATACCAAACACCTTCGCACAAGTCCTTATACGCATATATTCTGAAGCACACTCATAACTATCAAATTCGCTTTTACCCTTATTAAAACAACTATAGCCGTATCTTTTCAGAACTTCTTTTTTAGTAGTATTTAATATAGAACGTCTGTTCCCTGGTAAACTCGTTAAATATACAGATATAGAATGACTATTTTTTTCTTCAATCTCTGGAATAATAGATTTTCCTATTATAAGCCTTCTAAAACCAATAGAATTAAAATTGGTAAAAGATGGATCTCTCACAATTCCACCAATAAATGTTTGTATATTTTTAGCCCTTTGAGAAGATATCGTAAGACCCTTTTTAGCTAATATTTTTATTATATCAGATGCTTTAGTTTTATGATTCAATTCTTTATAAGAAAAATGACAAAAGTTATCTAAAGGAACCGCATTAAGCCCCATTTCCCCGAAATAGTTAAATAATATATCAAATCCCTCAAACCCACGACTATTATCCCATAAAAATTTTCTTAATCTATTTTTCGCTTTTATAAATAACTTTGCATTATAATCATGATTATTTTCCCCTCTACTATCAAATCTGAAATATTGCACTTTACATTTATAACCTGGAAAATCCTCATTATCTATAATATGAAGATATTCATTCATATCTTTCCAATTAAATTGCAATAGCATTCCATCGCAACTAGCATTTTCATATCCAACACCAATCGTATTTTGACAGAAATCTTTAAAAAATTCATTAGGATCTCTTACAACTGTTTTAAGATACGCTCCCCATACAGTATCTCCATTAGGTCCTTGAGTTTTCTGAGCACTATATATAATTTGACTTTGTAATAAAAATAATCCTAACCAACATGACCAAACAAATCGAGGAGCTGCAAATGTCCCTATCTGCAAAATTTGAAAATTTCTATTTATATTGTCAACAATAGAAAATTCATCAAAATCGATAAGATTTATATTTTCATCGGAAGTGTAATAAAAAAGTTCTTTTTGTATTCTCTGAAAAAAATATTTTACTTTATCATTTTGACATAATATTTTTGGTTCATACGAGCTTTTATAGATGTCTAAATAATATCGCACTTCTTCAGGAGTATTATAAAACAATTTTAAAGCCCTTAATAAAAATAGCATAGGCACATAAATGTAAAAATTTACACGCCCATGCCACGGAGGAGGATGAAAAACAATATTTTCCTATACCTTCTAAGCGTCTACAACCTCATCAAGGTCATAAAGTCTCGTCGATGCATTAGGGTGTGATTGAATATATACTCCACTTTCCCCTCGACAAGCAACAACCCCTTCGACCCTCCCTTGTCGAGCAAGGTCCCAGGCATCTCTACGCGATACCCATTTTCCGCCAATTTTCCAGCCAATTGTGTGTCTTTTCGTATTAACTCTTCTTTTTTGAACTCTCATATGGTTCTCCTAATAAAATAACAACTAATATACTACTTATTATACTACTTTACTTTCACTTTTCAAGCGTTTTTCCTAGACCAATGAGTCCCCCAGCAACCCCTGAGACATGGCACCACGCTCCCCTTTCTGCCTCAGCAGCAGTTCTCCATTTGCCATCAACTCCATTTCCAATTAATAAAGGATCATTTTTGATATCATGTCTAGCATTAAATATACCGCTAATTCTCAATCTCTCAAAAGCATTTTGTAGATTGATATTATAATGAGGAATATCTAGATGTTTTGACAAAGAAAATAGATTAGGAGTCGCTCCTTCTATCACAGAAATAACACAAGCTATCCCTAAACAACCCTCCCATTCCGCCTCGGGTAAATGACCATAATCATCTACCATACAAATTGTTTTCAACAAAGATTCATATTTTTTTAATCCTCTGAAATTTCTCTTCTGTTCCATATTACCATCCTAACAAAATAACAACATTATTGTACAAGTTGCAAAAATTTTACATCCTTCTGGATAACATTTGCAACTAACTCTGAATACTTTTTCCAAACTCTTTTTTCATTAGGCCTATCAGGAAGGACAGACTTATCACGCATTCTTTCTGCTTGGGCAACAGATTCATCATGCATTACTTCCATATCTTCTTTTGTGTATTTACCGTTCCTGATATCTAAAAGCACATCCTTATCGGGGCGAGGAAATGTCATCGTTCCCGTTTCCATAAGCTCTGTCAACTGCCTTACAAGACGAATCGAATGGGCAGCACTCTTCCTGCAAAAACCATATTGCTCAATATCTGCCTTTCTTTTAGCCCCAAGACCAGTCATTGAAGAAACACATTTTTTCTTATCTACGGAATCGAGAATTTCGATAATCCTATCCATATTCTCTTTATTAAGAGTCCAATGATTACGCACATCATTTATAATCTCTTTTTTAGTTTTATTAAATTTAGTCGAAACTAATTTAACCGCCATTGCCTTACGCCATTCTCCTGTACTATATCCCATGATTCTTCCATAAATGGCATTACTAATAATATCATCCTTTAGATCCATTATTTCTTTGCCCAATTCCGAACATTGCACAATATTCTCTTTATTTGCAAAAAAACTTTCCGAACATTGAGGATCTCCCTTCATTGCCAATCTAAGAAAATGAGCAGCACTATAAATTTTCTTATCTCCTTCCATTTCTTGGCACTCAAATTTCTTAATCCCAACAAGATATGAAAATGGAGGAAATACAAATCCCCTCAAATCATAATCTGATGTAGGCGTAACCATTCCATATAAATGGCTACCTGACTCACAAAGAAAATCAGGATATAAGAGGGAATTATTTAATAATTGTTCATCTTTCACTTTTATGCTTCATCCTATCTGCTACTGCTTACTTTTGGACAATATCTCTACATTTCATACCAACTATCATTATAAAGTATTCATTTTCACTTTCAAATGTTTTTTTAACAATATAGAAAATTAACATAAGTACTTATTAACAAAGGACTTATCCAAAAATTTGTCCAATATCAGGTATTTCATCGTCCATAATATCAAAATGTATAGTATCCATTACTTCATCATATTTCTTCTCATTAGGGTATAAAGTAAAAACTACTTGTGTTTTCATCTCTACTTTATCGTATTTTAACTCCACATCTTTAATATTGTTCTCTATGGTTGGAGCATCAGCCAGATCAGTCACAAATGTTATTTTTCTTTTACCAAATTGAGCCTTATTGATAATCGAATAAATATCTTCCATTAATATTTTCTTTCTAGAAACTCTTTTTCTAGCTTTCTTTTTTACTTCCTTTTTCCTAGTTGTTTTCTTTTTAACAGCCTTTTGTTTAGCAACTCTCTTAACTGCTTTCTTCTTAACTACTTTCTTCTTAACTACTTTCTTCTTAACTACTTTCTTCTTAACTGCTTTCTTCTTAACTGCTTTCTTCTTAACTGCTTTCTTCTTAACTGCTTTCTTCTTAACTGCTTTCTTCTTAACTGCTTTCTTCTTAACTGCTTTCTTCTTAACTACTTTCTTCTTAACTACTTTCTTCTTAACTACTTTCTTCTTAACTGCTTTCTTCTTAAATGCTTTCTTCTTAACTGCTTTCTTCTTAACTGCTTTCTTCTTAACTGCTTTCTTCTTAACTGCTTTCTTCTTAACTACTTTCTTCTTAACTGCTTTCTTCTTAACTGCTTTCTTCTTAACTGCTTTCTTCTTAACTGCTTTCTTCTTAACTGCTTTCTTCTTAACTGCTTTCTTCTTAACTGCTTTCTTCTTAACTGCTTTCTTCTTAACTGCTTTACTTTTTAAGTTTACCGTCTTCTTTTTCACTTTTAAAGTCTTTTTATTATTAACTTTTACCATATATATCTCCCAACCCCTCGCAGTTGTCGGACTGTGCCACCATATTTCCATCTTTTGCCATTTCATCTAGCTTAACCTTAGCAGGACTTTTTTTCATGCACACATATCCTATCTTTGACAAAGCAATAAATCGACATGTTTTATCTTTTTGCTCGATTTTACATACCCCTTCTAGATGTGCTTTAGGAATTTTTCTATCATCATCTAGTAAGTAATCAACTAATTGATTATTAAAATCTATTCCATACATTATCGTTTAAACTTTCTAATATATTCTTTTCTATTTAGTTTCTTAGGGCCTAATTTTTTTATAACATCTACTATATTTTCTTCAGGCCAGAGCTTATTCTTACTACAATTATGTACAGGAATAGGACAATTGTCTCTCATCCACTCCATAGCCACGTTACACATTTTTAACGTATATGATTTATGATCTTTATTCTTGCCATAAAAATCTGTTTTTCCAGATTGATATTGACAATCTGTTCCTAATAAAATTATATCCGAACAACCTAAATTAACAGCTAGTTGAGCTGCTAAAGCTGTAGTATTCCCTGTACCATGCAATATGGAAGGATCATTCCCGAATTTAAAATTTCCACCCTTAACTTTAAAATTTAGAAATGCCTTACGAGGATCACTAACGCTATTACATATTTTTAACGATTTATTATTAGCTATTTTTTTCTTTTCGCTATTCCACATCTGAATATCTTGCCAAATCAATATAGTCGGAGTAAAAATATATAATATCCTATTAACACCTATCGTAAAATACGGATTCAAAATATCTAGATTCTGTCTCGTTATGCTGGGAGCATTCCCCAATATAAAAGCTGCTTGTCCTTCTAATAAGCTTTTCCATTCACGAATTGGTTTATAAAGTGACTTATCCCCAAAATTCTTAATATCTATACTATTTAAACCAGATGTCTTACTAATTCTTAATTGTTTATTTTTCTTTTTAGATCTTTTGACGGGTCTAACAACTGGTTTTGGATCAGCTATTTTTATCTTCTTTTTTTTCCCTCCCCTAGGAGAAATCTTCAATTTATTTTGTTTGATTTTCTTCCTGTTTAAATGCATACTTACTATTAATCTTTCATGACAGCAGAAGTATCATTTTCCCAACCCCAATTTTTTCTGATCTTTTTATTTTGTTCCCACACTGCCTTTAAAACTATCGGATCAATACCGCTCTTTTCCATTGTATCAATCAAAGAATTAATATCCTTAGGAAAACACACACCCCCAAATCCCATTTGCCCATCATGCCCTGGCACTTGATAGTGCGATGTCCCTATTCTTCCATCACTCATAACTCCTTCTAAAATTTTGTCCCAGGATAAATTCTTTTTATCAGTTAGTAATTTCATCTCGTTAAAAAACATAACTTTGGTTGCCAAAAAGGCATTTGACATATATTTAACTGTTTCAGACTCTTGAGATGTCATCATTATACATAGAGTTCCTGGAAATCTATCTTCTAACAAGCTTTTAACTTTCCCCCCTACAAATATATTTTCACATCCAACTATATTCCTAGATGGACAAATAAAATCAATCAGATAGGAACGAGCTGTTAAAAATTCTGGACAATGCACTAAATGCATATGTGGGTATTGTGCAGATAGTCTTTTAGTCGTTCCTATTGGCACTGTAGATTTAATAATATAAATAGAGCCCTTATTTCTATCTTTAATATTATCTATATCTGCAATACATTTTTCAAATATAGTTAAATTAGTTTTTCCACCTTCTGCGGAAATCATAGGAGTTGGCAAACATAAAAATACAAACTCACAACTTATTACTTCTTCAAAATTGTGGGTTGATTTTTTCTCATCTATATCATATATCTTCACGTCCGAAAATTGCGCGAATCCTTTCGTCACCGCCTTTCCAACAAAACCGCAACCAATCACGCCGATTGTATTTTTCATATTTATTTATCTTTCTTTATCAAAGTATTATTATATTCTAATAAACTTCCGGTAAGCTCTGGGTTTATCCCAGCATCTTCTGCCCATTTGTGCCATCCATAAACATCTTTAGGAATGCATTTAGAATTTAATCCCCTATTATCATCATATACAAAAGTCCACCACAAATTAAACCTAGGGTCATCGCCATAAACTGCCTGTCTAATAGTTTCATAATCAACCCCTGATTTTTGACAAACATCGTATAGTTCTTGACACTGAGCGACTTTATATGCTATGGCTCTATTCTCTGAAAGTTTGATCACTTCTGCTTCTAAAGCTGTTACCTTTCTTATTCTCACACTCGCGTTATATACTTTTTGATATAATCTTATAACTTCACCTACATCTTTATTCTCTCCTCCTAAAATCAGAAATGGACTTTGAGATAAGTTAGTAAGAGGATGATTGGTAGTCTCTCCAAAATATTCTGGTTGAACAACTATTTTTTTTCTATATTCTTTTGTTAAGTTATCTGCTGTGCCAGGTTGTAAAGCAGAACAACATACAAATATTCCTGGATTCAACTCTTTTACCACTCTCTCCACAATGGACATATCTAAACCATCATATTGATTATGAGGAGTAGGAACGCATATAAAAGCTATATTACAATTATTAATAGATTTTTTGTGCTCTTCTGTGTTAAAAATAGTTCTAGGATTAGAATCATATATACACAACTGTGCTTTGCCTGTAAATAGCTTAGCTACTGCTTGACCTATTATCCCATAACCTATAATACCCACTTTTTGCATTTTATTCTCCATTAAAAATATTTTTGTTTATTTTGTATCGCCCATGTATAAATCTCTAATTAATTTCATCTATGATAACATTCTTAAAAAAACTTTTGTTCCTTATTCAGATGATAGATCATCATCGAATAAACTGGTTTCCCAATCTTTAAATTCTGCCGCTAGACAATCAGTCTTCCAATCTCTTTTTTCGCAATCTCCTATCTGTTCAAGAAGATAGTTACCAGCCCTATTACGCAGGCCATTGATCCCATGAGTAAGTTTAAGCAAATTAACATCTTGATCAACTCCGCTTCTTGCTTTTGACTCATTATACCAAATATGCTCATTCATCTGTGCCATTATAATAATAGTTCTAATCATTTTTCCAGTTATTTTAATATCATTCTCTTTAATAATAATATCAATATCATTCTCAATATCTTTCATCTCTTTAGCATATTTATCCTTATGCTCTGGGAGAAAAACTTCTTTTAGTTGATGAATCGACAATCTGTCGATTAATTCCGAAAAATTTGGTAACCATTTTCTTTCCATGTTACATATCTCCTATATTTTTATTTAACTTAAAGACCGTATGTATTCTGATAAATCTTTTTTCGGATTTTTACTATATCCATATTTCTGTAACTCTCTTCTTACTTGCCATGGTAAATCAACACTTTCTAAATGCCCTATCTTTCCCCTTCCATAAATATCATGATCGTTAGCTATATATTCTGCCCAATCATCCGACATTACCCTCATACCATATTCTCCCGCAAGAGCCATTTCTCTAAGTTCAGTACCAGGATATGGGACTGCTATCTGAAATGTTATGGAATATAAATCTAAATTTGTACCAAATTCAATTGTTTTAAGAACAGTGCTTTTAGACTCCCCTGGCAAACCTACTATAAATGACCCTAGAGGGGCTATCTTCGATTGTTTTGTCCATTCTACAGCATTTTGCATCTGTTTAGGAGTAGTACCTTTTTTAATGATATCTAACACATTTTCATCAGCATTCTCAAATCCGTAAAAAACAGAAAAACAACCTGCTTCTTTCATTCTTTTAAGTAATTCTAATGACACTGAATTAACTCTAGTCCCACATAACCATTTAATTTTTTTATTCAGTCCAGAAGAAAGCATAGAATCCAAAAAATGGTCCGTCCATCGTTTATTCAAAATAAAGGTTTCATCCATAAAACTTATTGTATTACAATCGAAGTCTCTTATATTTCTTTCTATTTCCTCCATTACCGATTCCACAGTTCTCCTCCTACAATGATCCCCAGACTGCCTACAACAAAAAACGCATCTAAAAGGGCATCCCCTACCTGTTGTTATCGGCAACCACGGTTTTTTCATATTGTGTAAATCTTTATTTATTCTAAATTCTTCCCACGCTGGAAATGGAAGATTATTAACATCCTCAAAAAATACATCATTAGAATTTTTTTGACCTCTTATAATCACTCCAGATATATCTGAAATGTCCTTATCAGCATTGATTCTCTCAATAATCATTGGCATACTAGTTTCTGCTTCTCCCTGAATCACGAAATCAGCATCAGGACACTCTTCTAATGTTCTTTCAGGCAACGCAGAGACATGACACCCCCCGATACATAAAATGATATTTGGAAAAGCTTTTTTTATTTGAGAAAATAATTGAATTACTACTGGAATTTGAAAAGTAAAAGCAGGCATACCAACAATTGTGGGAGAATTATTTCTAATATACTCTATCAGATCATCTGCATTCATTTCTTCCAAAGTCATATCTATAAACTTTACCTTAAAGCCTTTATTTTTAATTGACGCTATAAGATATGCCGTAGATATTTTCAGTCCTTCTTTAACATCCTCCTTCTTAGTAATTCTCATGCCCTTTTTTCTTTTTAAATTTATCTTCCAATCTAAACATGGTTCTACTAGTAACAAATCCAAATTATTTTTCATATTATTTGCCCTTTAAAAAATTCTTCCATTATTTATTATTTTCTCTATAATGTTTTATGGTCCTCTCTATACCGGACCTCAAATCAAATTTAGGTTTAAAATCTATCAACTCTTTCGCCTTAGTTATATCTATCAATCTTTTAGGAATCATAGTGGGTTTAGTTAAATCGTATTCCACATTAGCATCTGTATAGCCATCTACTTCCAGAATGGTATTTAATGTTTCTTTAATACTATAAGATTTACCGCTAGCTATATTAATAATAGTAAATTTTTCGATATTCTCCATAGAAGTAATTATTCCATCAATCAAATCAGAGATATAAGTAATATCTTTTAAATCACTTCCATCTCCCCAAACCACCAATGGATCATGTCTTTCTACTACCCTTCTAATTAAAGCAGCAGTCGAATGAGAAGTATCCCACTCATAATCATCATAATCTCCATACAAATTCCCTGGTCTAATTATTATTGTTGTCATTGGTTTTTTGATTTTGCTGCCATACATTTCACACATAATTTCTGAAAATCTTTTCATCCACCCAACAAAAAAATATTTACTATAAAACTCGTCACTAATATCATCTTCTTTCAAAGGATATTCAGAAATAGGATATACGGTCGTACTACTCATAAACATAAACTTTTTTACCCCTGCCTCATAAGCAGCTTCTAGCATTAAAGCGTTCATAATCACATTTGGAGTAACATGAGCCAAAGGGGTACTTTCCATAACTGCCGCACCAGATGTATTTGCAGAGCACATAAAAACATAATCAATTCCATCTACTACTTTTTTGCAATCTTCTTTATTAGTTAAATCACCCCACATATAACTAATTTTATTAGAATCAAAATCAGTTTGAGGTTCTTTATGATGCAATACCCCCCTGACATTAGAACCTTCTTCTAGCAATCTTTTAATAAGATTAGTTCCCGTAAATCCAGATGCCCCTGTTACTAAAATATTTTTATCTTTAAAAAACATAATTCCCTTTCTTTTTTACTAAACCACCTTTCCAGCCTCATCTCTTTGAGATAAAATTGGATTTTTAATAGGCCACCACATATTAAATCTTTCATCATTATACCTAATGGTAAATTGCTCTCCCATACCTCTATAAGTACAAGATTGTTGATAATAGAAAATGGCTTCCTCACTCATAACAACATAACCATGACCATGGAGAGGAGGTATAAGAAGTTGTTTCTTATTTTGTTCGCTCAGAACAAAACTTTGGTGCTTCCCATAATATTCAGATACTTTATCATAACACAAAACATTAATAAAATATTTTCCTTTTAAACAAGTTACATATTTCCAAGTCCTGTCATCTCCATGAATACCTCTCAACACATGTTTAGAAGATAATGCTATATTAGTTTCTAAAAAACTTATTGTATAACCAATATATTCTTGACATACTTCATCAAATTTGATTTTATTATACAATTCTTCATAAGTGCCACGATGATCTTCAAAACACTCATGTTCAAATAATAAAACCCCTGGTAAATTCGTTTTTTCTGCCTTCATCTTATTCTTCCGTAAAATAGTTTTTTCTATTTTTATATTCATCGGCATTATTCACGAACCACTCCCATGTTTCTTTAAGCCCGTCAACTAAAGACGTTGAAGGGTTGTAACATATCATCTTTTCAGCCAAAGAAATATCCATTACCCTTCTAGGAAAACCAGAAGGTTTACTAGTATCAAACTCATAATTAAAATCTAAAAAGCTATGAAGAGCCTCCACTAATTCTCTGATTGTGACTCCTTTTCCACTTCCAAGGTTCACAAATTTTCCTTCAGTACCATGACACAAAGCTTGAACAATTCCCTCAGCAATATCTTTACTATAAGCAAAATCCCTTATAGCAGAGCCATCTCCCCAAATAATTACAGGATCTTCCTTCTTATATATTCTTTGCATAAGAGTAGGAATAACCATAGCATTATCTGGATCAAAGTTGTCTCCTGGCCCATATATATTAGCAGGTCTAACAACTGCAAAGTTCTTTAAACCATATTGAATAGCATATGATTCAATTTGTTTTTCGGCCATTCTTTTAGCCCATCCAGGGAACAAGTCCATAGGTTCTCCTGTTAAGTTCTCATCTTCTTTAAATACCTCAGCGCTAGAATAAGCCCCTACAGAACTCGTATATACTACCTTCTTAACATTATTAATTCTACAAGCTTCTAGAATATTGGTATTCATCATAAGTAAAGGAACAAAAAAACTAGATGGTTTTTCCCTAGTAACTTTTACTGATCCTTTTATCCCAGCTATATGAAACACATAATCCTTACCTGCCGTTATTTGCCTACAAATATTAAAATCGCATAAGTCTCCTGCCAAATGTATAGCTCTTTTGTCAACATCGATATCATCTAAAGATATAATTGTAACATTAGCACCAGCATCACATAATATTTTAACCACCTGTCTGCCTATGAGCCCAGTTCCTCCAGTAACTAAACAAGATTTACTTCCAAAACTTTCTAACACTTCCTGTGAAATCATATTATATACCTTTCTTAATAGGACATATTATTTTGCCTCAAATATTCCTGCAATACCTTTATATTCGCAATTATTTCTTTTCTGGAAAAAGAGTTTTCAATATCATCGTATTCGAATGGTAATCCACCCTCTTCATCCTCCCCATATCGAAACATTAGATGAGAATGCTTGCTCCAATCACGATCTATGTATTTTATTCCATATTTTTTCGGATTCTTAAATATATCAGATCCTGGCACAGGACACAACCCAGAAATACTAACATAATTGGGCTTATAATCCTCAAAAAATTTAATGGTTCTATCCACAATGTCGAGAGGCTCTCCAGGCAATCCTAATATTAAATTTATCCTTGTCTTAATATCGACTTCTTTACAATATCTAATAGTATCAATAGACTGTTCGATGGTTTGATTTTTATTTATACCATCTAAAACATTTTGACACACACTCTCCACTCCGAGAACCAATTCAACACAGCCACTATCCTTGGCCAAAGATATAAGATTATTATTTATGCCAACCCTTGTTTGACCCCTCCACACCACGTCACTATCACCTATAGCATGAAGAAACGGAATATATATTTTTTCAGACATTCCGATACACATTTCGTCTCTTACATTAATAGCCTCAACATGATAATTATCTTTCAAATAATTAATCTCTGCTTTTATATCCCCAGGAGTTTTAGTTTGCAAACGATTGGGGATATTGTAAACACAAAATTTACATTGAAAAGGGCAACCTCTCGAGAATAATACAGAAGTCCCGAGAAGACCTCCATATTCTGTAAATAACTCTCTATTAACTATTGATGATAATGGCAAAAAATCTCTTTTTGGAAATGGGAAATCCTTATAATGCACATCTTTCCAATCGTCCTTATAAACTTTAGATGTCAAACCATTAATATAATCATCTATATATCTACTAAAACTTCTATCTCCTGGGCCATTTACTACTGCATCAAAAATTAAAGAACATTCTTCTATAAAATTGTCCACATGAGTTCCACCAGCTACATGTTTAGACTCTGGATATTTATCCCTTAATAGTTTAACTACTCTTTCAACTTCATAAAAATCGGCAGTTTTAGGACTCCAATAAAAATAGATATCTCTTTGCGGTATAATAGAATCACAAAAAACATCATAATCTAAATTATCATCATCTAATTTTTGCTTTCTATAATCTCTAAGATCTATAATATCAATTAAAATAGAATCTGAGGAAAATTCTTCTCTAATTATTGTAGAAAAATATAATTCCAGTAACGGCTGCAACTTAAATGGATTCGAAAAATATTGCCATGTCGGCACTATGAAACTTATTTTAACCATGATGTTTTTTATACTCACTAATTAATCTTTTTATGCCACTATCAATACCAATACGAGGAGTAAATTTTATTTCTTTTTCCATCTTTTCCACAGAAAATAATCTGCTACTATCCAGTTTTTCTGTTTCAACCCTATCAATGGACAAGTCATTTATATTCTCTAGCTTACAAATAATGTCTATAATATCATTAACACTATAATATTTACCTGTGCCAATATTAAAAACTTGAAAATCATTAGACGAATCTAATAGCAAAACACATATCTCGGCAACATCGTCCGCATGAATAAGATCAACTATTTTTTCTCCGTTTCCCCATATTGTTATATGCTCTCCATCTATGATTTTTTTTACCATAGTCGGAAGCATATGACACTTATCGGAATTAAACCCCTCATTCTCCCCATATACGCAAGTAGGTCTTATAATTGAAATTCTCATTTTATGTTTGATCTTATTAGCATAAAATAAACAAACCTTTTCCATAAACCTATTCACCCATCCAAGGTAAAAATATTTATCTATTGGGTCCCCAACGAACATCTCTTCTTCTTTTAGTTTCCCATTTTTGTCTGGAAATCCAGTAGTGCTACTGGCCCAGACCACCCTTTTGATTTTCGCTTGATAACAAGATTCTAGAACCCTAGATGTTATAACCAAATTATCGGTATTTTTATTAATAATTTCTTTCTCAGATAAAGATGGAAGAACTATATTAGAGGCCAAGAGAATGACATAATCGGCACCATACAATATGTCATCGCAAGAGCATCCTCTTAAATCTTTCTGAACATGGTAAATATTCTTCGCTAATACTTTTGGAGTATTTTGAAAATAAGTAGACACCACATCAATCCCATCTTTATCTTTCAACAAAGACAGAACAGATGTCCCTATAAGCCCAGAACCTCCAAAAACAACATACTTTCCTCTTCTAAAATTTACCATTTACTCCACAACAAAATAAGAAGCCCTAGATACATTTGATATTCTTTTTAATCTAATATTTTCCAAACCAAATACTTCTTTCAGAGCCACAGTTTCTCCAGGAGAATCTTCATCATTTAATTCGTCGAAAGCTAAAATCGATCCCTTAGTAATAAACGACCTTATCATTTCTAGACACATCTTGGTCGGTTTGTATAAATCGAAATCAAAATATGCCAATGCGATGATAGTTTGAGGATGTTTTTCAAGATATTCACCTAACTTTTCAATAGCATTTCCTTTTATTAAATTATATTTTTTGATATGAGGAAGAGGCTCGTTTAATTTTTTATTTTCCAAAATATTATTAAGATAACTGTAATATTTTTCTCCCACTTTTAAATTCCCCCTTTCCATCAAATTAGAATTCCCATCTTCTTTAGTTACTTCTGGAAAACCGTCAAAAGTATCGAAACCTATAACCTTTCTATGTCTATGAAATGGCTCGTACATACTTCTAAAAGTTGAAAATAAACACATATTATTACCAAACCTTGTTCCCATATCTAAAACAACCCCTGGGACATCCACAATCTGCTTGTAAATATGATTCATAAAAAATATCCTTGACAGATTTTTAGAAGTAAGAAATAATCCTAAATTATCTAATATCTCATCGTTTGGAATAGGACATTCTTTTAATAATTTAACTATTTTTGACCTTGCTTCTAATTCATCTTTATCAGAATATACCTTAGCACCCAACTCAGTATTATCCATCATTAACCTTTCTTTACAATATAAACGGGGAGGAGAATATCATCTCCAAAAGCTATATTCCATCCCCAATATCTTACTCTTCCTTCTATAAGATTCAAAACTCCATTCTCATCCATAACTCTAACTGGTTTAATATAATTCAATTCTTCTCGACTTAAAGACAATAAATAATCTGATATATCCCTAGGACTGGGACAAAAATTATATCTATTTTCTAATGCCTCTTCCTTTGTATTATATACCTTATGACCTCCAAAACCGTTTTTAGCAACTTGAATCTCAGATACTTTTTTAAATAACAATTTTCCCTTTACTTCTTTATTAATTAAATCCATATCTTGTTCATCAATTTCAAAATCACAAGATGTAGCATTCTCTACTATATGATCTATATTAGAAGAAAAAGGAACAGAAATAATATCATGAGATGCCAGCCAATTTAGTGATATTTGGGCTGGCGTCTTATGGTATTTTGCAGATAGTTCTTTTAATATCTCTTCGCTATCGGAACAAATATTTCCCCTATTTAAAGGAGAATAAGCAATTATTTTAACATCTTTATTTTTAAAATATGGAATTATCCCTATTTCTGCAAAGCGATCAAATAAATTATATTCTATCTGATTGGATACGAATGAACCGAAACGAGTATCTTTAGTGTTGAATTTCTCAAAATCCATTGGTAAAAAATTACTCACCCCAAAATATCTTACCTTGCCATGTCTGTGGAGATCATCAAATGCTCTTAATATATCATCGGGACACAAAAGATTATTAGGCCAATGAATTTTGTACAAATCAATAGTATCAATATTAAGTCTTCTTAAACTATTATCGGCAGAAGAGATAATGTCGTTAAATAGTAGATGATTTGGAGAGACTTTAGTACAAATGAAAACTTTTTCTCTACATTTACTGATAGCTCTACCTATAATTTTTTCCGATTCTCCCCCCGTATAAACTTCTGCCGTATCAATAAATGTAAGACCATTATCTATCCCAGTTTTAAGAATCCTATCGTAATTAATAGATGGATCTTCTCCTATAATAGATCCTCCCTGCCCTATTAATGGTACTAAGTCTTCACCTATTACTGAATATCGCATTTAAGTTTTCTCCCAAACTGTAATTGAATAAACGTCTCCATACTTACTTCCGCAACTCACTTTCTGCATTTTTAAGATGTTTATCACACCATCTTTCTCCAACTTACGCAATCTGCCAAAAAATCCGTTACAATAATTTCTACTTTTTTCAAATCGACGAATCAAATAATCAACAAGACTGTTATCGGAATCATATAATTCAGATATCGAATTCAAATGAACATATCTTGAAAAAGGTTTATCCAATAAAAAATCGATAAATTTATGATGATCAGAGCCTAGTTGCTCAAGAGCACCTATGGTCAGAGCAACACCTCCATTTATTTGCAAATCACGATTAGGATCAAACATGTTAAAAATGGAACCATGGACATTATGTCCAAGATGTTTTCTTACTGCATCTATAATAGAAATAGACTGTTGAACCCAATCATATCCATAATATTGTTTATCTGGATCTATCTCTGAGAAAGCTACTAAATTATATGCAGAACCACATCCAAATTCATGAATACTATTTTGATCTTTTAAATACCTATAAAATACAAAAGCCCTAATTAACTCTATAAAATTGATTTCAAAATTTAAATCAACAGGTTTGACATAATCCCCTTTTAGAACTATGTAAGAAGACTGCTTATTATATTTGGGAATTAAAAATTTAGTATCGAAATCATTTTCTACAAAGTTTTTTAAATTCTCTCCCCACCCCTTTTCCCATCTCTCCTCCTGATATTTTCCAGACAGTGAATAAATTTTATTATCCATTTTTTTTACAAAATTTAGTATTATCCTATCTCTTTCTATTTTACTGCAACAGGTATATCTGAAATCATGCTTATTAATAATCTCTACACACTCAGGTGGCATTTCTTCATTATTTATTCCAAAAAATTTAGAGAACTCTCCTACTGTTAAATCATATATTTTATTGCTCACTAATATCATTCTCCGTACAGATTATTTTATTCATAATAGAACTACTATCTAAGCCGTATTCTGCTCTTATCCAGTTTCTATCTCCATATTTTTTGCAAAATTCATCAGGGAGAGAAATTTTCATCAATGGCTTATAAAGTTTATGATCTATCATAACTTCACTCACAATACTTCCGAGACCACCTATAGAAGAATGTTCCTCTATAACGACTACTCTTTTATGACCAGATATAATTTTAACTAACCTTCCTTCATCTAGAGGTTTGATTTGATAGATATCAGTCAAAGTTGTATTAATCCCTTTATCCTGATTTAAAAATGGAATCATTTTTATTACTTCATAAATTATAGAACCAGTAGTCATAATAGCTAAATCAGATTCTGGTTCTAAGGGACCTAAAATACCAATGGATTGTTGAGAAGGAATACTATCATAAATATCTTCAAAATTCCCCTTATCTAGTCTAATATAAGAAGGACCTTCATTTCGATATGCTATTTCTGCAACATATTTATTAACTAACGGAGTCGAAGGGCTATATATAGATAAATTAGGAAGTGATCTCATTAAAGATATATCATATGGTGTATGGTGAGTCGGTCCGTCATAACTATAAGTCAAACCAGAGCCAATTCCAACAATCATAACTGGCAAATTCATACAACATAAATCAACCTTAATTTGCTCAAAACATCTTTCTGTTACAAATGGAGTAATAGTATAAACACATACTTTTTTACCTTCTTGGGCAAGACCTGCTGCTACACTAATCATATTTTGCTCAGCTATACCAACATTTATAAATCTGTCATTTAATTTGTCTTTAAACTTTTGCAGACTAAATGCCCACATATCTGCTGTAAGAAAATAAAAATTATCATCATCTTTTATTAAATTGTATAAACTATCAAAAAAAGCATCTCTAAGATCCATCTATCTCTCTCCTGGCTATCTCCAACTCTTCTTTGCTTGGAACCCCGTGATGCCATTTTGGATTATTCTCCATATAAGAAATACCTTTTCCTTTAATAGTCTTGGCTATGATTGCCAATGGTTGATCATAACATAACCTTTTTGGCATGTTAATAGAGTAAATTATGTTTTCTACATCATGACCATCAGTATTGGCAACAACCCACCCACATTGACGAAGACGACCGCTCAATTGTCGCAAAGGACAAGCATTTTTAAGAAAATCTGTAGCACAAATATTATTCTTATCTATAATTAAAACAATATTATTTAATTTATGCTTGGCAGCGAATAAAACAGATTCCCACACAGAACCCTCGTTACACTCCCCATCTCCCATTAATACGTATACATCCCTATTTTTATTGGCAATTGCCATACCGCAAGCAACACCAAGACCATGACCTAATGAACCAGTGTCAAATTCTATTCCGTTGATGTTGATATCTGGATGTCCCCCTAACACATTTCCATTCATATAACATCCTTTGTAATCTTCATCACTGATATAGCCCAAATCATGAAGAATAGGATAAAGAGCTATCGACACATGCCCTTTACTAAGAATAAACTTATTATCCCCAGCAATAAGACCCCCATAATAAAGAGATATTAATATTTCGACGCAAGAAAGAGCACCTCCAACATGTCCCTTCCCAGATCTCATGAGAATATTTAGAATCTCTCCTCTTAACCATTTGCACTTATCTTCCAACATTAAAAAGGCCCCTTAAACTTTTTCTCATAACTATAAAATTCTTCTCCATCTAGATTAATTTCTTCCAAATCAAACAAATCTTCTATTTCCTTAATAATGTTTATCGCACTAGGATAAAATTCATTTTCCAAATGTCTTGCAGTAGGACACGGAGTGTGAATAAAACCCATTCTAACTACCCTTTCGGTCAAAGAACTTATACATTTATGATATATTTGAGCCGCTAACTCAGCACTAAAACCACAATGTACCCAATCATAATCTGCTATAATACATCTACCTGTTTTACGAATAGATCTACTAATAGTCCTCATATCTACCGACGATATGCATCGTGCATCAATAATTTCAACTTCAATTCCTCGTCTAGCCATAACCTCAGATGCTTTCAATGCCTCTACATTCATCCACGAAGTGGCTACTATTGTCACATCTTTTCCATCTCTTATTTTACTAGCTTCATTAAGAGGCAGTACAAATGGCTCTTCTTCGACCTCTCCTTCTTGAAAATATAACCATCTATGCTCCATAAGCATAACTGGATTATTATCTCTTATAGCGGCTGCTGTAAGCCCCTTAGCATCTTCTATAGTAGTTGGCATAACAACTTTTAAACCAGGAATATGAGCAAATAAAGATTGCATAGTTTTAGTATGCTGACTACCCTGCCCCCACCCTCTTCCTATAATATTTCTTATGACAATAGGAACTTTAAATGCTCCATTAGAAATATATCTAAAAGCTGATATTTGATTTATTAATTGATTCATAGCGAGCAAAGAAAAATCTACTCTCATATGCACAAGAATAGGTCTCATTCCGTTAAGAGCTGCTCCTAATGCCATGCCAGTAAGAGCGTCTTCTGATAGAGGAGTATCAAAACATCTATTTTTTCCAAATTTCTCGACCAAATTAGCAGTTGTCCCAAAAATCTTTTTATGGTCAGGCACTCCTATACCATATATGAAAACGGTTTTATCCCTCTCCATCTCCTGAATAAGAGCAAGATTAATAGCATCTTTAAAAGTAGTTTTTATTTTAGCCATAAAACACATCCTTATAAACTTCACTTATATCTGAAAATTCATCATTTTTAGCAAAATCAAGAGATGCATTAACTTTTTTCGAAATCTGATCTTCAATACTCTTAATATCTATATTCATGTCAATTAATTTACACCTCATAATCGAAACAGGATCAACATCATCACCATATAACCACCATGAGTCTTTTTCTCTATAACTTTCTTTTAGATCAGAATTTACCCCGACATGCTCTAAATATCTAAAATAACTAAATCGTAAAAAAAATGGAAACTCATTTGTATCTATGCTCATGATGGCTTTTTTGGATTGACATTCAACAAAATCTACTTCTAATCCGCTACAAGAAATCGTATTCATTTTAAAATTATTTACAACATTTATTATATCATTATATCCTTGCCTTTCAGAAGAAGGAGTATGAACCGCCAACCTATTATCTTCACATACAAAAATTATAGGAAGTTTCCATAAACAAGCCATGTTGATACTCTCCCAAAAACCACCCTCATCCAACGCACCATCTCCAAAAAATACAACTACTATCTTCCCATTATCCTGTATTTTATTAGCCCAAGCTGCACCAACAGCTACAGGAATATTACTTGCGACAATGGCAGAAGAAGAGATGTGCCCAGTACTAGGAGAAGCTATGTGCATTGACCCAGCTTTCCCTGCGTATTTCCCCTCTTTTTTCCCATACATTTCTGCAAAAAATTCATTAAGGTTCCCGCCGCTTGCTAAATATGGGGCATGAGAACGATATGTTGAAAAATATTGCCCTCTATTCCCTAATGCTGAGCAAACTCCTACAGCAATTGCCTCAGAACCTTTTGACATATGCATAGGTGTCTTCATCTCATCGTCATAGTAGTTATCTCTTATTATATCTTCTACTTTTCTAATAAGATACATTTTCTTATAAAATTCTACAAATTTACACATTTCTTCTCCAGCATTCTCTCCAAAAATCAAGAGTATCTTGTAATGTTTTATCAAATTCTATTTCTGGTTTCCATCCTGTTTTATTTACAAATTTATCAACACATGGAACTTGTAATGTAACATCAGAAGGTCTAAGAAGATTAGGATCAACTTCTATTTTAATATCTTTTAATTTATAAGATTTATTAAGCAGCATCGTCAACATGTCTCTGATAGTCATCGTGATGTTTCCACCTATATTATAAACATCTCCAGGATCACATTTATTCACAAGTAACCAATATGCCTTAACAGTATCTCGTACATCTGCAAAAGTTCTTACGCTATCTAAATTACCTACTTTAATAATAGGTTTTTGTAATCCCTCCTCTATTTTAGCTATTTGTTTTGCAAAGGCAGCGACTACAAAAACATCTCCCCTTCGTGGACCAGTATGCGTAAACATTCTTGTTCTAATTGTCTTGATGTTCCATGATACCCAGTATTGTAACCCAAGCATATCTTCTCCTGTTTTACTAACAGCATAAGGAGAAGCTGGTCTAAAAGGACAATCTTCTTTAATAGGAATATCTTCTTCTCTCACTTGGCCATATACTTCAGAAGACGAACAAATATGCACTATTGGGTCATAACCATCATCTATTTTTACAAGCTTGATAACCTCTAACAAATTACAAGTGCCAACTACGTTAGAATCTAAAGTAGCTGCTGGGACATTAAAACTATATGGAACATAAGACTGAGCCGCTAAATGAAATATATAATTTGGTCTGACATTTTTAATAATTCTATATAAAGAAGAAAAATCAGTTAAATCGCCATGTTCTAAAACAATTCTATCATGATCAACCAAATGGAGAATATTCTCCTTTGGAGATCTCCATCTCGTTAAACCATGTATCATCGCATCCGTTTCTTTTAATAAATAATCTGCTAGATGACTACCAACAAAACCAGTGATCCCCGTTATAAGAATATTCATATCTAATCTTTCGTTTTATCAGACTAATTTTTTATATAACTATATCTTTAATAATATTACCACTAAGAAGATTTACACAATTCTCAACTGCCCCTAATTCCATCAGGTATTTCGAACGTCTATCGGACGCTCCAAGATGAGCAGTTAATATTACATTGTCCATGTCTTGCATTACCCCGCTATAAGGTTCATTCTCAAAAACATCTAATGCTGCTCCTGCCAAATGATTATTTGCAAGACACGATTCAAGATCTGATTCTCTAATAATACTACCTCTCGAAGTGTTAATTATGTAAGCTCCTTTTTTCATCATGTCAAATTCTTTGGAGCTTATAAAATGATAATTTTCCTCATTCAAAGGAATATGAATAGAAATTAAATCGCTTTCCGCAAATAAAACCTCTTTATCAACCCATGTAACCCCATCTATATCCTTATTAGGAGCAATATCGCAAGCCAATATATTAGCACCAAAAGGTTTCAATCTATTAATAACTCTACCCCCTATTCTACCCACTCCTAGTATCCCAACATTAATCTGCTTAATAGAAAGACCTAATATTCTTTCCCACTCGCCATCTTTAGCCGATTGATTGGCAAGATGTAAACCCCTTAATAAATTAAAAATTTGAGCAATAGTTAAATCTGCTACGGAATCAGACGGAGCTTCTGGAGTGTATGCTACTTGAATTCTATTTTGTTTACATGCTTCACAATCCACACTATCTAATCCTACACCAGCTCTAGAAATAACTTTCAAATCTTTAGCATATTGGATAGTATCCTTATTATAAGGTTCAGTACCAGCTATTACAGCATCTATTCCTTTTAGCATACCCTTTACTTCATCACCTTCTAATCTTCTCCCCAATGGATTATATTTTATATTCCATCCAGTTTCTTTTAACAGTTTAACTGGCAATTCTCCACACTGACCAAAAGGATGTGTGCCTATTAATATATTCATTATAAATAACCTCCATAACAATCAACAATAAAAATATTCATATTTAATCTTTCATTTTATTCAATATGTTAGTAGTTGAATATCCATCATAGAAAGGTAAAGAATATGCTTCTCCTCCATTTTCTATCACAAAATCAGCACCAATCATATTTTCTATTTTCCAATCGCCCCCCTTGACAATGACATCTGGTTTTATTTGTTTTACTAATTCTAAGGGGTCTTCCTCATTAAAAATAATAACCTCATCTACACTTTTCAAAGCCAGTAAAACTTTTTTTCTATCCTCTTCATTATTAATAGGTCTATTTTCACCTTTTAATTTTCTCACTGATTCATCACTATTCAAACCTATTAGAAGAATATCTCCCAATTTTTTTGCTTCTTCTAAATAGTCAATATGACCTCTATGAATAATATCGAAACATCCGTTAGTAAATACTATTTTTTTATTTTTCATTTGTATAACTATATAATTATTTTTGCTTAACTAGTTTTATAATAGTCCCAACATCTAACTTTTATTTTTTTCATACCCAAGCCAGAACAAACTGCTGCTCTACGATTACCATATAATAATTTGAACCCTTTATTTCCGTTAGGTGCTATATAATTCTTTATAACATTAATAAGATTATCATTAGAATTATATGCTCCACCGCAATAACCATATTCTTTTATGCTTTTTGTTAAATTGATCAACCTATTTGCAGATCTTCGAGCATGACTTTTTTTATCCATTTTCTTAGGATGAATATTATCTATATTTTTTTTAGCTATTTCAAATGCTTCAAATCCCCATTTAGAAACAACATGATCATCTATATTTTTTAATATCTCATCTCCCGATATAAGATAATCTTCAACAAACAAAGCCCATGGTGAATTTATGATTTTAAAAACAGTATCATCACCTTCTCTCCAATATTTTTGAAACGCATCTTGCCATTGACGATATGGATAATATACTAATTGCATATCTATAACTTTTACTTCTTTAGGAATATTTGCTGATATTTTTGCCCTTTTTTCTCTTCTTTTTAATCTGGCTTGATGTTTTAATCTTTTTCTTTCGTTATTCATTTTTTTGCTCTCTAAAATACGCATTTAAAAATTGATCTACGAACATGATCTTTTATATTTCCTATGAATTCTATTTTTTTTGCGTGAAGATTAGATAATAACTCTTTTTCCAATTCTTCTTTAGTATTTCTCTTATGCCCTTCAAACCAACAAATATCACTACAGTAATTGTTAATTATATTCCATAAAACTTTCTTATCATCAACATGATGATAAATTGATAAAGCAAATATATAATCGAATTTCTCTTCTCTCAAAATTTTTACCAATGGCTCAAATCCTTGTGTGTTCAAATCGTAACCAATAAGGGATATATCATAATTGTGTCTTTTAAATATGCTAGATGATGTTTCTAAAAGAGTTGTATTATAATCAATACCAACGACCCTCCCTGCTCCTCTCTGTTTAGCCATGTATGACATAGCCCCTAAATTACATCCTATATCTAATACTGATTTACCTTCAAAATCCTCTGGTAAATTCATGAATTTGTATCTAAATTCTGTTTTTCTTGTTCCTTTTAAATCTCCGATAGCTTGATATGGACTTGTTCTATTTTTTTTATTAGTAAGTTTAACTATCTTTAAAAGCTCTCTCTTGTCATGTTCTGTTAATTTTATTTTTTCCATTTATTTGCCTTTGAGTATATTGTATAAACTATCTGATTGTTTTGTATAATTAAATTTATCATTCCACTGCCAAGAAGTATACTCTTCAAAATTATTAATTATTTGCTTAACTGCTTCAAAATAATCTTCATAAGGAATGGGTCTAGCATGAAATTTATTTTTTGATACCATAGAGAGTGGTTGATATTTATTATAATCGCTCAAACTAGATATATAGGGGTCCGTATCGACCTCTATTCCGCACTTACCCAAAACTTTTATATATTCTATTCCAGCACAATTGTTACTACAAATAAACGGGACTCTATAGTGAAGAGATTCTGCTATAGTTTTTGGACCAGTATCAAATGGAGTAGGAGTTAATTGAATATGAGATTTTTTAAAAATATCTATTAATTTTTTGTTATGAAAAGATTTTTTATAGTAGTGTATGTTTCCGTCTTTCCTGTAATCTTCAGCCCCAATAATATTTAATATAGAACCAGGATATTCTTTTTTCAAATAACTATTATAAAGCTTAATTATCTGCTTAAGCCTTTTGTAGCGTCTTTTATACCATTTAGCTATAGCTATAAATTGAATGGGACCATCAATGTGTCGAGGCTTATCTATAGGATTTAAATCATTATCGACAGGAAGCCCACCAAAAAATAAAAGTTTAGAGTTACTGTTTGATTTATGATCAGATTCAATAATATTTTTACAAAAATCAGAAAGATATACAACATGATCCATATTCTCCCAACCATCCATTCTATTGCGTTTTCTGATAGTTGGAACAGAACAAACAAAAACAACTTTTCTTATTTTTGATTCCCCTTCAAATAGGGTTGTGTTATTCCCTAGCCAAACATGCCCTTTCTGTCCATGCTCATAAGAAATAAATTCTACTTCAGGATGATTATAATGAGTCATATTTATCAAATTAGTAAGAGCGGTTCCCTTTTTAAAAGAAGATAAACACAATACTTTTAAATGCATTCTTAAACTTCCCTCTCATCAATTAGATGTTCATATTTTTATGAAAGAACATTCTCTTATCGAATTTTTTCATCTATTACTGTATTTTTCTAATTAAAATACCTACCCTAATCTCCATCCTGTGCCCTTAGGATGTAAATATATTTTATTCTCATTCTTCCATAATCTACCTATATCTTCTACAATACTATTATTTTTTTCACCCAGATTAGTATTTAAATTTGTAAATACATAAGAATTGATAACAGCTAATTCTAAGATAGAACACATTTTTTTTCTTGCAAGGCAATATGATCTACTTATTACTTTTTCTGGATTAAATATATCGGGCATATAATCACATATTTCTAAAAATTCTTTCTTAAATAATGAAGGAGACAATGTAATATCAGAAGAACGACCTTCTGGAAGCCTCCCCCGATGTCTCAATCTTACATTCATTACACTTTTATCTTCACCTTCTAGAATATTAATCATATTTTCTATATGAATTTTTGATAATAATTTCCAGTCTTCCTCTAAATGAAAAACATATGAAGTATCAAAATTATGCCTCCAACACCACTTAACGGCTTTAGCAAAATTAGGCTCATCAGATATATTATGAACTACATCACCAAAAAATTGCTTTGCCACGGTAATACTTTTGTCTATATCTCCTATACCATCATAATAATCTAGATTCAAAAATAAAATAGATTTATTAAAATCTATTCCTTCAAAATTCTTTACAAAACTACTATAAGTCTCATAGAGTAAATCGCTTCTACAACAAGATGTAGTAGTGAAAGTAACTTTTTCCATATAAATTTGCCCTACCATTTTCCTCAACTTTTTTCAGATTTAACTTATTGATAACTTCACTCCATATTTTTCCCATTCCAATACCTCTGATTTATTCGAGATGAGAGTCTCCATCAGAATGATATTGTTTAATTAATTTTACAATTCTGTCTCTATCTTCAGGAGTATCTACGCTAATACTATCATGTTTAGTATATCTCATATAAATTTCAATATCATTTTCCAACAATCTATTTAAACCTATACCCTCCATATTCTCTAATGGAGATTGCTTTAAACCATTATAAAGTTTTAACATTTCCCCAGTAAACATATAAACTCCTATTTGTTTCAAAATAATTGCTTCATCGTTAGTCCTTTTTGTCTTTTCATCATGATAGGGAATAGAATATCTCGAGAAATAAAGAGCCTTGTCGTTACGAGAAACAACTACCTTAACAGCGTTGCTATCATATTTATCACATGTATCATGTACTTCAGTATAGAAATTAACAATAGAAGGGGATAAATCTGTATTAAGAGTATCTACATTAAATAATGGTTCGTCTCCTTGAATAACGATATATTTATCTGCTCCTTTATTATTAGATTCTAAATATTCAGCAACTTCTGCCGCCCTGTCTAAACAATCTGTATGAGTATCTTTAGTCATGATCACTGGTATTTGTAATTCGTCACATTTTTCTTTAATTTGCAAATTATCGGTAGCCACATAAACAGCTTTCCATTTATCCCAATCGATAATTGACCCATAAACTCTTTGAATCATAGGTTTACCAAAAATATCACATAACGGTTTTCCTGGAAATCTAGATGACTGGTATCTGGCAGGTATAATCCCTATATATGTTTCTTTCATTTTATTGTTCTCCCAACTTATTTATAATCTAATATATTTTGAGGACTTTTCTCCTTTGGACACATATTGTAAATTCTCCTTTTATTTAGCTTATAAACATAATCTACTGTTTTAAGTATTTGGGCCTGATATTCAAAACTAGTTTTCAATTCTGTTTCATTTCTATCTTGAGGAGAAGCAACTTTTATTTTTTTTCTGGCTTCTTTTATATATCCTTTTTGATTTTCATAATTTTGCCTAGTAAACTTAAAAGAATCCATAAATCCTATTAACCTAACTTCTTCAAAACCCAAATTATATAAAATTTGTAAAGAATTTGCCAGAGTTCTAGCTCTAATATATTCCCATTTTTTACATGGAAAATGATTCAACAAATTAGATAAAACTCTCATATTCTTCTTATTGAAACTTCTAATTAAATCCAGATTATAAGAATAAACTTCTTTTAATGCTGATATGGATTTTACAAAATGAAATGTCTTATTATTTTGTTTATTATCAAAATACTCACGATCAATCCTTGTTTTATGAGCCTTATGAAGACCCAAAAAGATTTTTTCTGTTGTGTCAAAAAAAGAAGACACAGCTTTTTTTTCTACATAATCATATATGAATTTTTCTCCTACAAAATAAAAATCCGTCAAATAATCTAAAATACCATCATTAAGACTAGCAGTATAATCTGAATCTCCCATTGCCTTTTCCATATCTATATATTGTTTTGATTCTCCCGGTCCTATGAAAAGGATAGATTTTTGTCGATACTTATTAAAAGATAACATACTTATTCCTTATATTTATGAAAATATTAAATTTTGATACTACTCCTAATTATGATAATTTAATCATCATAGGAGGAGGTCCGTCATCACTTATTTATCGGAAACAAATAGAAACTTTATTAAATAATAAAGAAACAACTTCTATATCCTCCAATCGTAAAGCTCCGATAACCAAAGAAGTAGATTATATGCTTTTCCTAGATAAGATATTCTTTAAACAATATCTTAAAACTCATAAACCAGGAGAATCTCACCATATTATAGTTGGCCCAAAAATAAAAGTACCTGAAAAAATAGACAAAACCCACGTTTATTTACTTAACTATAATCACAAAGTTAAAAGTACTAAAACAATAAACATTAATCAAAACGGGTATATAAATCATAAAACAGGAGGGTCTGGCTTTGCCTGTCTATTGTCGTCTGTATTTTTTCAACCAAAAAATATTCATATAATAGGTTTTGATGGACCTACAGAGACAACTATGCATCATTTCAATGGGGCTGATAAAGAAATAGGCATCGAAAAAACAAATAGAAGCAGAAAATTTCTTAAATTAATTTTGGTATATTTAATAAACAAAGATATAAAAATATACTCATATCAACAAGATCAGTTTTGGAATCTTAATCGAGATGCGCTAGGTATACAGACTCACTAATTTTAAAATCAACCTCATCATCAACATCCAAAGATTCTATCTTTGATATTTCAAATAAATGAGGATCATTTTTCAGCCATGGCCATATCAATCCATTATTATCTATAAATCTTTTTCTACTATATATATGAAAAGCATGTGCAGCCCTATATGAAGGATCTGTTCTTTTAGTATCTCCATGGGCCAAATCAGAAGGATATAATAACTTCCCATCATTATCAAATATCCAGTCATTAATCTTTTCTACAGATGTCATGGACTCATAATTAGATGCTTTAAAAAAATCTACAGCAGATTGTATCGTATCTACTCTTAAATGGGCATGAGAAGGATTGAGAAACATAACATAGTCAGACTGAAAAGAATTATAACATTCAAATACTTTTGTTAATGGCCCATCAATAGATACAGATTCTTTACTTCTAACATAATGTTTAATAGAAGAATTATGTTGATATTCAAAAAACTCTCTATCATAAGCACAAACAAATTTTTCATCCGACCTCACTTGTTCTAGCTTCTTTAAGGCGATATCGAACAAACATGTTCCTGCAAAAAATTTAAGAAGTTTATTTTTGCATCTAGAACTATTTTTTCTAACATTTAAATATATTGCCAGTGTTTTCATTTATTTAATACATATATTTTTATATTCAAAATTATCATAAGATTTCAAAATATCCACAATCTTATCACTTGAAGCCCCATTACCATAAAGATATTCTGGCTCAAAAGTTTTATTATAAACTGATTTTATTCCACTAACGATGTCGTCCTCAGAGCATTTAACATTAACTACATTCTTTCCACTCAGTCTACCTTCTTGCCTTCTACCTATATTAACTGTTGGAACACCAAAAAAACACGTTTCTCGGATACCACTACTTGAATTACCAATCATACATTTGCAATGTTTAAGTAACATCATAAAACATTCCATAGAGATATGTTTAAATTTCATATAATCGTGTTTTCTATTAATAGCATTAATAATCTTTTGATGAAATGGATCTGTATTTGGATAAAAAATAGCTTTTTTATTCTCAAAATTATCTAATGCATCTAAGATTATTTTCATATCTATATCTTCTTCTATCGCCACGTTTGGGTGTACGATTACAATAAAATAATCATCTTTTTTACTAATATCAATATCGTCTTTACAAAAAGGCAATAAAATATTATAATCAATATCGTCAGGTATATCTAAACTTTTTATATAATCAAAGCTAGGACAACCGACATTATAAATGTATTGTCTATCTTCCGATAAAGACTCAACTCTTTGCCTAGCATCTTCATTTGAAACAAAATGGATATGAGCAAATTTGGTCATAACATCCCTTATAACATCATCTATCGTTCCTGTTTTTTCTCCCCCCTGTATATGGGCAATTGGTATATTCATCATAGAAAGAACATATACAGAAGTCAACATATCAAAACGATCTCCAACTACTAGGCCAAGATCAGGTTTTAATTCATCTATAATATTCGTTAATTCATATATTTCCATGGCTGATGATTTTAACATTGCAAGCCTATTGTCTCCCTCAACCATACAATCAACTCTTTTATGTATTGTTAAACCATCATCAATTAATTCTTGAACACCATCTCCAAATCTTTGTTTAATTTGAGCGCTAGTGGCTATTATGTACAGCTCAAACTCATCGTCCTCGTTTATTTGTTTTAGAAGATTTTTTACTTTAGCATAATCAGAACGGCTGGAAGTAATATAACATATTTTTTTAAATATCATTTCGCACCTTTATGAATGGTTCTATAACCTTTTTAAAATCTTCTCCCCTGATAACAGTAAAAGCTCTAACCAACTCGTCACCCTTCGACCTAATCTTTATTGATTTATCCATACTTCTCCCTTTTTCTTCCAATATATTTATCTTAAGTTTTTTTATTATTCTTATTTCTTGTCTGCAATATTCAAATAGAATATAACCATCGTTATTCAAAAAATTAACAGCTTTCAATAAAGTAGGAAATCTAAAAAACGACGGACCGTCAAGTATTATCATATCGAATTTATTTTCAAAATTTATATCATAAGATATAAGGGAATGATGTTTTTTATAAACTTTTCTAAATCTATTTGTGAATAAAAAAGATTCATACCCATGTTGACAATCTGTATCTTTTAACTCACATAAATCAACATCTATATAATTAATATCATCGCCCAAAGGAAATCCAATATCTCTTAAAATATCTATTATAAATTTAGATATCCTAGAAAATTCTTGCATATGATCAATCGTTGTAACATGAACATCTTTCAATCCCATCTGAGCATACGCTACGCTAGATCCCGAACCCGTGCCGCAGTTTAAAATAGTTTTAACATTATTATCCTTAATAAATTGATTAATAAAGAAACCCGTATCTAAATTTATATGATGAGACTCAAAAATACTAAATTCTCGCCCCTCACCATAAATTTTCTCAACTGGATCTTTTATTTTATCACCTATGCCAATATCTTCCATTTTATTTCTTAGAAGTATGGGGTATATAAACCTGTAAAAATTATGTATAGGATATAAATACGATATGTCTTTTTTGTATTTCGTTAAATCTAATTCAGTGAAATTTACCGTGTCAATTTTCTGGATCTTTCTAATCATATCAATGATATGAGTTATTCTTTTATCATCAAATGTAGAATAATAATCATCCATTCCAAACCTTCCTATGATATATCTTCGAATAAAATTGGACTATCTCTTAGAATACTATTTTTAATACTCTTTCCTATCACATTCTGATATTCACATGAAGGAATTCCAACTAAAGGCCTTTTACTTGCTATATCCTCTACTCCTATCACATCCCCTTTAGCCAAATCCTTTTTAGCGACTATTCCATGTTTAAATAATTTCATAACATTTTCATCAATAATAACGGAATTTTTATTTCCATCGCCCATACATTCTTCTACTATTTTTATGGCTTTCACCATCTCTTTTAATTCGTTTGGTAAAATAGATCCTTCTTGATCTGTGCCAGGTAAACTTTTATCTATGGTAAAGTGTTTTTCCACAACGATTGCGCCCATAGCAACAGCAGCTAATGAGGTATAAATACTAGGACTATGATCAGACAACCCTACATTACAATTAAATTCTTTTCTATACACATCAAGAACCTTCAAATTAATAACATCATAAGAAGCAGGATAATGAGAAGTACATTGCATTAAAATAAAATTAGCATTCATACTATTTAAAAAATGTACCATTTTATTTACTTCTTCCATAGAACTCATACCTGTAGATATAAGAATAAGTTTACCAGTTCTACATATTCTTTCTAATAAAAGAAAATCATCAGTTTCTCCAGATCCTATCTTATAAGCATTAACCCCTATATCCTCTAACCAATCTACAGCCTCTACGCTAAACGGAGTTGATAAAAATTCTACTCCTAATTCATCCGAGTAAGTTTTGAGATTTTTCATTTCATCAAAAGATAAACTCAAATTATCTATATGATCGTAAATGGTAGGAAATATAGTGGCATATTTTCCTATATCACCTATCATTTCTTTATCTGCTATGTGGGTTTGAAATTTAACGATATTAGCACCGCTCTCACTGGCTGATTTAAGCATTTTTCTAGATAACTCATAATCTCCATTATGATTAACACCGATCTCAGCAATAACTTTTGTATTCATGTTCATGACCTTCACAAAATATGTTAATTTATTTTTCTTTTATGACATTGTTTTTAATATCAAAATTATCTCTAACCATCTGCCATCTATCATATATATCGGAATTTGAGCACCATGGGGTTGAGATATTAATGAATTCTTCTTTTAAATCTTGATAAGAAATAGTTACTATACGATTTATATCATCCTCATGTCTAAACCAAGAATTTTCACTACATACATTATACAAATTCGTGGAAGGATAGGGAGTTGCAATTAAAGGAGTTATAAATGAAACTCCCTGAGCCTTTATCTTTTTCATAAATTGAAAAGTTTTTTCAAACGATTTTTGATCCTCCCCCATAACCAATAAAGAATCATCATTATAATCAATTATGTCATTTTTATAGTGACTTAAAATAAAATCCCTATATTTAAAACTCTTAACTCTTCCACCTGGATAACCTATAATAAAAAATGCCCCTGATTCTATGCCCACTTCCTTACACCATCTAGCCACTTCTAACGATTTATCCAGATGCTCAAAAGCATAAGGTTTATTCATGAGTATCAAATTTTTAATATCACCAGATTCAACTGGCAAATAAACAATTTCAACCCCAGCTTTCTTAAACCCCAATATATCATCTTTATCCAAAGAATAAATCATGACCCCATTAGGAAATGATAAAGATATATCAACACCATTTTCTCTTAATTCGGCTATATGGTTTACAATAGGACGAGAATGATCATGATTAAATGTAAAATTATCATCCTCTATTTCCAAATGATTTATTTTATATTCATCAATAAAAAAATCTATTTCATGAATAACCCTATCGGTATCAAGCTCTCTTAACGCTTGCTTATTTGTCGGAACAGAACAAAAATTACAACTAAAAGGACACCCTCTAGAAGTAATATAGGACAATGTAATATCCGCCCTGTTGCCCCTGGGAGACCATTTAATATATTCCCCTATAGGGATAAACGATACATCAGATAAACCAGGAAGACAATTTATATCATAAACTTTTTCTGCCAGCCCGTCATTTTCAACTACGTCTATTCCTATCTTATATGCTATACCTGGTATTTCTGATAAATTATCTTCTCTTAATATCCTGGCAGAAGCTATTTCTCCCTCCCCTTTGACGACAATATCAATGCCACAATTCCTTATAACTTCTAGAGGAGATGAAGTTGCCAATATGCCACCTATTACTATTCTGATATGAGGCATAACTTTTTTAATTTTATTACATAGAGGATATAAAGCTAAACGAGAATCTGTAAATGGAGCATTAATAAAAATATAATCAACATTATCTGGAATTTTATCGATAATCCATTCATCGCCATGACCAAATCTATATATATTATAATTGTTACATTCTATCTTCTGTTTAACATCTTCTCCACCAAACATCATCGGATCTATATATTTGAGAATATTATGTCCACATTCTTTTATAAAATTACCGACATAAGCAAGACCCAAATTCTGAGACTTAAATTCTACCTGATTTTGAAACAACCATGGGCAACATATTATAACAACATTTTTAGATAATTCATCATTTTTGATATGATATTTTTTAATTAACTGATTCATTATTACTCAATAATTTATAAATATTATGTATTTTTCCAAAACATTGCCTACTATCGGAAGCAATATCTCTAGCTATAATAACGTCCGCCTTCTTAACTCCGCAACTCAATAAAGCTCCGATTCTATGATGGCCCATAAAAACTTCTGGACATGAATACTCACTACATTTAACTCCATATCTAGTTTCTACTAAAGGTCTTTCTAATAAGACGATGTAATCTTTTTCAAATCCTTTCGAGAGATATCCTTTTTTTAAAGAATCAAATAACCTAATTTTTCTCATAGGAACATTAATATCTCTATTTAATATTTTACTTTTAAATTGACAGTACTTTGTATTTTTAAAATTTTTCGTGAGCCATTTCAACCCTTTTCTATAGTATAAAAATGCAAATTCGCGATGGGGTGAATTTTTCATAGTTAAATCAATTATTCCATTTTTATCTCTCATTAGGTCATAGAATAAAGATTCTGGTCTATATTGCATACAAGTTTCTTCCAATTTAACATTTTTCAACATCAATAATTCTAGATCATATTTTCTAATATATTTTATTAAACTGTTTTTTGACATAATATTAAATTAATTACCAACACATCTTTCTCCGATCACTATCGGTTTTGGATATCCATCCCATTCATATATTTTAAAAATAGAATAAGAGTAATGCTGTAAAAAATTTGTCATACCATCTATACCTGCTTCAAATTGATTCTTCTTTTTCACTCTTGGTAAATTACCTTGCAAAACTATAAATCTATGGTTAGGAGCGCCTTTAATAATATTCTTCATTACTCTATCTTGATGAGGCCTCAAATGATATAAAACGCAAAACATTGTAATTATATTAATATTATCATTAATAATTATCTCTTTGCAGATATCAACATTTTTAATAACAACTTTCCAATCTTCCTTTTTATTCTCTACAACATATCTTTTATAGAATTCGATATTTTCTATATTAGAATCCACTCCAACCACACTTGCTCCCATCTTGGTCATTTCGTGATCGTATAAACCCATATTACAACCTATATCTAGAATACTTGGGTTATCAACGTGGCTAAATAAACCACCCATAATTGGTTTAATTTTACACCAGTTATAAAAGCCAAGAGTTTTATCTTTTTGTTTCTTCTTATTAACTTCCACTCCATCGAAATTATAATAATAATACCAATGCTTATTTTTAACGCCTTCTCTAATCTCTTTTATATTCATACGTTATCCAAAACAGAGAGATTACAAAAATCTTTAAATTTGGTTGGAGTAATAATCTCGAATTCAACTCCGTAATCTTTTAGAGCATGTAAACCATCATCAACTAACCTATCCTTTTCCAAACACTCTTCCCAACTAGCATCATCAGTATGCCCCTTCCCGTAACAATGTTGATTGGCTCTCTTTTTGATGACGTCCTTTTTATTATACAAAGTAAATCCATCCATTCCTACAACATCAATTTTATTGGCCCCTCTCACATGGGCAATCATAATAGCTAAAATTCCAGCCGTTCTAAAATTTCCGCGTATAACACCTTTATTATATGAAATAGCAGCAGATTTATCATTAATATGATTAATTCTTTCAAAATCGCCTTCCCAGTATTTTCTTACAAGTTTATCTGATAAACTATTTCCAAACAATAACTTTGATTTCTTATCTATGCAATGATATTGTGTCTTGTATCTTTGTTTATTAGTCCACAAATGATAATTAGGTACACATAAAGATGTCATCATATTAATACCAATTGTTAAAGCACTATTCTTTTCAATGTATTTTAAAATCTGATTTTTATATTGTTTTATAGTGTGTCCTGCTCCAATAATAATAACATGACGATCTTTCAAAATCTATCCTCCACTTAAAAATTTAGTCCATTTATCTATTTGTTTGCTCCAGCAATGATGTGCTATTATACTATTTCTAATGTTTTTACTCATCTTATTCTTTAAATTTACACTATTTTTAATAAGAGATATTTTTTTAGAGATATCTTCTACGCTTCTATCAACAAAAAAACCATTTTGGCCATCTTCTATTATCTCGGTACAACCGCTAACCCTAGTTGAAACAACAGGAACCCCGCAAGATGCTGCCTCCAAAACGCTCAAAGACATCCCTTCAGAAGAAGAAGCGCAAACGTAAACATCTAATTTATTGTAAAAAGTTGGCATCTCCTTAAGAGGAACATACTTATCCGTTTTACGAATAGCAAAACACGGCTTAGCTTTAACATTATTTATGGATGGTATTATAAATTTATCTATGCCTTTCAATTCATTACCAACTCCTGAAAATCCAACTACAAAATCATTATGATTATTTCTATCAGATGGTTGAAAAATCTTTGTATCAACACCATTAGGAGTATAAGATAGATCAGAAACTCCTGACTCATTAAAAATATCATACAAATATTTAGAGACAGCATTTACCCTACAAAAACCATTTAAAAATTTAATAACCGTTTTATCAGGCATTATTTTCTTACCTGGTTTTGTCTTTTTATTATCCCAAGCTTGGCACGAGTGTATCCCAACACTAGTTATTTTCTTTGGTAAAAAATCTACTTTTTCATAAGTTTGAAATCCCATAACATAAAAAAAATCATATTTTTTATATACTTTTTTTATCTTATTAACTCCTGCCTTAATGGGTAAAATATCCATATCCAAAATATCACAATTACTATATTTCAACAAAGATTTAGCTATACTATGATATGCCCAATTAATTTTATCTATAAGAATTAGTATTTTCATTTTACAAATTATACGTTTTTTGTCTATATTCTAGATTGTTTCTTTTAATAGTTTTTGCATTTTTATTTGAAAATATTTTCTCATAAACGACAACATTAATATTTGTTTTACATATTCCCAAATAGATTAAAATTGATAATCTATGAGTGCCATCTAATCGACAGCCATCAACAGTCACTATAGGGCAATTAGTTTTTAGACAATCATAATCACCACTCTTAATAGCTTCATACATTTTTCTATAATTATTAATCCTACGAATAATAAGTCTTTTTGATTTACCTCCCCTTGATAAACGATCAACAAAATAGTCGCTTTTTTTATAATTCTCATCATTATTATCGAACATTTTCAATAAGTCCATATACCTATCACACTTATAACAAAAATCACGAACATCTAAATAATATATGTTCTCACTTTTTCTAACAAATTTAATTGCTTTTTTCTTCCAAACACTATTTGGAACGCCAATAACAGGAGTTAAAATTTCCATACTACAACCCCATCTCTTTCGATCTGTCCCAAAATTGTTGTTTCATATTATCCTTACCAAAGTAATGGTCAAAATACTCCTTATGTTCTGGACAGAAAAATCTGGATCCTCCATGCCAATCTACTTCCAGTATACTCAGTGCGGCATTCATTGGCTTTTGATCTCCCCCTCCCTCATGTTTCTTAAATTTTGTAGAATTTTCCAAACACCCTTCATAAGTTAATTTTAGCACAGCAGCGTGGTCTCTAGGATGAAGAAGGTATAAACCTGCTACAACTTCTCTATCTGGAAGAATCTTACATCCATGTTTAACCATTAGATGTGCTTGTGGTTCACTACACCATTGTTTTAAAGAGTCTATATCTTTAACGTCAATCTGACTTTTTTGAAACTTGGATCTTTCTGCCAGATCTTTGCCGTGATGAAACCAAGTTTTATCACATTTTGCGTCAAAAAAAGAAGATGGATTTTTATACCATAGCACATCTCCATCAAAATATATCATATACCTATCACCAAGGGGTTCAGGAAATGTTTTGTACAAAGATGCGCTTTTAAATAAAGAGTATTTTCTTCTTCCTTTTGAATATTTCCAGACAACAGCACTCAAATCCTCATTAATCACGCGTATATTTTTTATCTCTGGAAGAACATTTTTAATGAGATTTTTATCCTTCTTATCATTAACAGCCACATATATATCAGAAGGATTAATTCCTGCTCTTAATAAAGATTTCACAGAATACTTAGTAAATTTGTTTATAAACTCTTCGCCAGAAACGGCAGTTAAATAATAGTATTTACTCATATTATATTTTATTCCTTATATTAATATCTCCATGCTTACCATATGTTTTTGGCTTCCACCCATCAGGAATACAAAAATCTTCCATATAAGAAAATTTGTTCCTTCTGGCCCTTTTCTTAATACGTCTTATATGATCAGCACCTAGCATTTTAAAATAAAACTCCCCCAAAGGAGGGAAATAATTTCCATACCTTTCATCTCCTCTGACATAAGCACAATCAAAAATCATCCCCGAATTAGCTTGATAAGCCAATGCTCTATTAAACCCCTTCTTGCGGCATTGTTTACCAAACCATATCTCTCCATTTATTTTACCAACATATCTATTTTTCTCCATACCCCAACTAATAGCGTCTACAGGATATTCTCCGATGCTATCATAAATAGATGTTCTAGTAAAACCACTATCGCATGTTCTTTTCTCAAGCAATATCCCATATTTATGACCATTAGCTTCTACATTTCTAATTTCTCCAATCTTCTTTATTTTTCTTCTCCAAGCCAAATTGCAATTAATTTGCACTATATTTTTATGCTTATTAAAAATATCTATGATATCATCTAAATGAGAAGATATATTATAAAGATACTGAATATCATCTTGAATAAAATCTAATATCTCATATTTATGTTTTTTAGCATAATTTACCGCCCAGTTCATAGCCCTATATAACTCACCTCTTGTCCTATCTGTAAATTTCTTCATAATAATGTTTTTATGCTTAGAACATAAATCATTAACGTATTCATCAAATCCTGACTCTATAGTATTGTTATCGCATATTAATATATCTATCCTATCCATATCAACACAATTGATAATTGACTCTATACAATTCTTAAAATAATAGAACCTATTACAAGTTAAAATGGTAAATAATATTTTCTTATTCATAATTTATCTTTTTATTCTTAAATAGAATATTACCAAAATGCCATGATTTATTTTTCTTATCATTAAACCATGGAAATTTTTCTACTATATCAAAATAAGGAGAAATCAAATCAACTATTTCTGGCAAAAGAGCTTGACCTTCTAAATAGGTTTTTTCAGTATACTCGGTATAAAAATATCTAGTATTTTTTAACGTTTCCATACCTCCGTTTATTAATTCTCTTTCAGAGCCCTCTATGTCTGACCATATAAAATCGACAGTACTCGCATCAGTTTGCCTATACCACGTATCTAATCTCTGTGTCTTAACCTTAATAGAATCCTTAAATACAACATCATGCAATTTTGTTGTTTTCCCCCTTAACGAAGAAGAATTTTGTTTGCCACCTGGCGGTTCTGGATAAAAATCAGCCATTCCATCCTTATCAGAAATAGCAATATCATAGACATAACAATTAGATTTAGATCCAAATTTTTTACTCAAATATCTAAACCATCTCGGCAACGGTTCAAATATATGCATCTCCGCCTGAGGCGATAATTTTAAAAATCTCTTAGCTTCTCGACCATTATTGGCTCCCAAATCTACTATCACCTTGGATTTTCTAACAATAGGAAATATTATATCTCCTTTATGGCCCATTATATACTCTCCTTATTATTTAAAAAATTTCCAAACAACGTTCCTCTATTATGGTTAAACTGAGGTAAGAAATTGCCAGTCAAATCATATTGTTCCTGTAAAGACATAGGGAAATCTTTGATAAGTTTTTTTGCCCACTTCTTTTTTGCTTTAAAATTATCTCCAGCCGCTTCCCCCCTTATACCCCAATATCTCAAATGTTCTTTGAAGTCGCCACAAGCATGAATAGCAATAACGTCTCTAGTATATTTTATTTCATACCCCTGCTTCTTAGCATTAACCGTAAATGGTTTATCTATTTTCCCTAGGTGGTCCAAATGAAATCCTATCTTCTTGGCTATACTGGCATTATAAACCTTAATACCCTTACACACTTTATTACTCCATGGCTCCCACAACCTCCATCCTCTTAATGCTATATTGTCACTTTGTTTTTGAACACATGTGTACATAAAATTCAAAGCAAAAGGATGAAGCAACATGTCATCATCAACCCTAAGAATAAATTTAGACTCGCTCATATCAAGCATTTTTTCATGAGCTGCCTGCCATCCCATATCTCTGATAATAATACTTCTAAATTTTACTCCATCCTGACTTTTTATAGAACGATCACTATATTCAAAAGTAGAACGCCCATTAGTTATAATAAAAACATCTATTATATTTTTCAGATTTATCATATTTACATTATAATCCTATTACTTCTAAATTTCCTTTCGACTTAATCGTATTGCAGCATGTATATAAATAATATTTTATATGTTTTTCTTCCTTACACAGCAATTTAAAATATTCTATCATATTCGGAGATCTTTTCAAATTACTTGACATCCCAACATTATTTTTCTCTTTAGTAAAATAAGGAGTACAATAAAAATCTAAACCTATTATATGAATTTCCCTAGGTTTATAAGCGCTTGCCAGGTCTACAGCAAATAATCCTAGAGTAGGATAAGTTATTCTCCCATTCCCGTGTTTCCTTTTTGCTAGGAATCTAATGTTTCTCTCTTCTCTTAAATTCGATGGTATGGGATACGTTTCTAAAATCCCTTCATACCTCTTTTGAATTTTTCTATATTTATACGCTTTACGATCACTAATGAGCGGATTCAGAGTTGTTTGCAAATCTTTGATATTATACTCGGAGCATTGTTTTCTCTCCTCTTTACCTGGCTTATGGAAATTGGCACCCCAAACCTTAACCATATTAGACCCTTTAATATGTTGACCTATCAACTGCAAAGACTCCACATGTTGTCCTACCACAAACACGTTTTTAAAATTATCTTTATATTTGCCTATTTTTCCAAGAGACACCCCTCGACACATAACTCCGATGCTATCAACGTTGTGAAAATCACAACAATTATATTTATGAAGTTCTATATTCATTTTTCTCCTAACATAAAATCATACCATTCCCTATATTTTATCGACCAATTCCATGATGCAATTTTACTTATTAACTTTTTTCTCATTTTTCGATAGCCCTTTTTTGATATATTTTTCAACTTATCCATAATATCTATGAAAGATTGCTTGTCATTCTCCACAAAAAACCCGTTTACTTCATCCTCAATAATCTCGACCATATTACCCACCCTCGTAGTTATTACAGGAACACCACATGACATAGCTTCCAAAGCAGGATTAGGAGTCCCTTCCGTTAAGCTCGACACAACAAAATAATCAAGACTATTATAATACTCCTTCATTTGCTGCTGGTTTTTTAATTGATACTCATTATCTTTTTTATAAGTTCCCACAATTTCAAAATTGTATCTCTCACTTAACGGAACAATGATTTCATTATATCTTTTGGTTGCCCTATCAATATTACCCACCCACCCGAAAATAAGATTATCATTCAAATCGTGATAATTAGAAGTAAAAAAAGATGTGTCAACACCATTGGGGGTGTAATATAAATCTTTAATATAGTCTTTGAATCTATCAAATAAAAAAGTATTATTGACTGAGATTCTATGAAATTTTTTAAGCACTTTTAATGTCTGATCAAAATCTAATAGACATTTATGACTTGTTATAGAAGTGATAATTATTTTATTTTTAGGAGCAGGCATTTTCTTGTGTAAGGAGAAATGAGAATAATAAATAAGATCATATTGGTCCCAATTAATATTATCATCTTTGAGAGTAACAATACCTATTAAATGATCTTTAATCCTATCTTTTAATATTCGGGCTCTATTATACTGAATTCTCCCTTTTTTATCGGTAACAATAAGAATATTCACACTAATTTCCTAAAGAATATAACAGTATTACACTTATCTTGTTTTTTACAAAATTGCCCCAACAACAAAACATCACAATTATTAAAACATCTCTTAAGATCTTTCGCTGATAAATACTGCTTATGACTTTTATTCTTAAGACATAAAGTTTTATCAGATGGAACAGTAATACAGATAATACCGTCCTTTTTGGTTGATCTTTTTATCTCTCCAACAGCCTGCTCTAATTCTATATTGCCCAAATGTTCCAAAGTCTCCGAACAAACAAAAACATCTGCTAGTCCATCCTTACATGGCAAATCGCATATATTCGCCTCACTAGCTTCAACACCCTTATGAATAGCACTATTGATTAATTCTTTTGATATATCATAACCAATTACCTTCATATTAGCAGACATAAGAATGTTGGAGCCATAACCGTCCCCACAAGCACAATCAATTATAGTAGAATATAATTTTACCTTCAGCTTTAAAAGATTTCTAAGAATATAATGATATCTTTTATTTCTAGGTTTTGCCATCCCATACCCCCATATGTTTTGACAATAAGGATTTTTTATTATAAGTGTACATCTTAAGTTTAGGATAAATTTTCTTTACTTTTTTAATTAAGGTTATGGTATTCTTAGCAGTTTGATGTTGAGAATTCATATTTTTGTTTTTATCTTTTACAGAATATCTGGTTTCGTTATCTTTTAACCAAAAATATCTTGAATCATACAAATCAACTCCAACAAAAATAATTCTCCTATACCCCATCCAAACCGCAAAATGAAGAGCATTTGTCATAGTGGTCTTACCATGATATATTCCACTATCAAAAATACTCTTATCTTTCCATAATTCTACTCCTGGATCATTACCCTTAAGCTTAGTATCTTGCACAACGATATAGTCAGACAAAAATTTCTCACTATTCTCACAAAAAGAATAATTGTAGGCATTAGGAGAATGCTTTGTTAAATCATGAATGACTAAACAACTATTATTATAATATTTGTTCATTATGCTATAAAAGTTATTTATCGTTTCTTCCCCATGAGTCCTCTTGCTCAAATTGGCTTGCTCTCTGACTAAATAATAAGTAGTCGGGATCTTCGAGAAACAGAACCAATTGAACGCCACGCTATCGAACTCACTTAATGCATGAAGCTCCAAATCCCCTATGCGATTTAGAGAATATCCACAACCATATATTACAGCCGTATCAGTTTTACTTCTTTTATTAAATTCCTGTTCAGATATAATACCCATTAATGCTTCCATCCCTCCACTCTATGATTTTGTTTTAAAGTATCAAATACTTCTGGCATTAATTTAGAACATTTTAGTCCAATTTCTTTAAAATTGTTCATTAAAATACGTTCTCTCGGGTTGTCCCCATCATATTTGATAAAATCGCATATAATAGTAGATCTTATTAAAGCAGGATTAAAACCAGCATGATAGTTATTCTTAGATAAAGTGTAAGAACCAATTATCTCTGCCTTTTCATACGTTATTGGTTGCCCTGTAACGATATTCTTTTTCTTATCTTTTTTCTTATTCAACCTTATAAAACCAACATCTTTATTATTATCCATATAGACTTCTAAATCTTTAAAAGGCATAGGTCTTACGCATGGAAAATCGTTTTGTAAATTTAGAATATAATCATATCCTTTTCTTACTCCTTCTTCCCACGCTTTTGTCGATGCTCTAAATATCCCCTTATTAGTCTTATTCTTTATAACTTCAAATCCCTTACCCTCCAAATACTCAACAGTTCCATCTGTAGAGCCATTATCTATAAATAAAAGATCTATGTCTTTTCCATTATGATGAAATAAGGTTTTAAGAGTATCTTTAGTGACATTTAACCTATTCCATGTCAAAATAACTATTAACGTTCTATTGTTCACTATCCCCATCTTCCTTTATGATATTTTCTATAATACCCCTCACATTCTTGTATTGACAGCCCCCTATCAATAGTCATTTTTTCATAACTATCAACAAAATTTCTGATTTCTTTAAGCTCATGAGGTAAAATAGATAGTTGATTATCTTTTCCTGGGAGATTAGTATCAATAGTAAAATGTTTTTCAACGACAGTGGCTCCCATACAAATAGCAGCAATAGCATCATGAATGCCCAATAAATGACCACTATAACCAACTCTAGATGTTATGGTTTGTAAAAATTTCATTTTAGGCAAATTTATATTCTCTAAACTACAAGGATAAGAGGAGACACAATGCAACAAAGTCACATTCTTCTTAAGCGCCCATCTAGCATATTCTTCTACATTAGAAGCTCCAACAGCCAAATAAACATGATTAAATTTTTCTATAACCTGCTCCATTAATAGATCACATTCTGATTCTGGACTAGGTATTTTAACTTCATCACAAAATTCTAAAACAAGATCCACGTCTTTAGCGCAATAACAAGCAGTAAGAAACTTAATTCCTACAGAATCACAATAATCTTTCAGGATCTGATGTTTTTCTCTTGTCAATTCTGCTGTTTTGTATACTGATCTCCTACCATCCGTGTCCCAAGGCCCTGGAATCAATCTTTCGGCATTCCAAGTTTGAAATTTAGCATAATCAGCACCAGATTCTTTAGCTGCTGATACCATCTCTTTTGCAAGAGAGACGTCCCCTATCCAATTCCACCCTAGTTCTGCTATTAATTTAGTTTTATGCATCGCAACTACCTTTCATTAAAATGTTTTATATATTTTTCGAGCTGAGGATAAAATAACTCTTTTCTTTGTTTTTTACTTAACGTTCTATGCCCTTTTGGAAAATGAGACAATAATTTATCTTCACTTATCCCCACATATCTACCTATTTTTCTTGATAATTCTGATAGCCACCTGTCCAAATTAGGAAAAGGAGATATAATTCCAAAAAAATCAAACCACTCTTTACTTACAATATTAGCTCCACATATTTGTTTAAATCCTTTTCCGTTATCCATAGGAATAGCTATGTTAAAAATATTATCCTTATATAAATTATCATCGACAAGTTGCATCAAACAACTATACCAATCTCCCCTAATAATCTCACAATCTTCATAAAGAGGCCATATTAATTTGCCATGAGATATTTTACACAAATCATTAAAAAAAATATGACCCGAATACCTTCTATGATAAGGAGGATAATTTAACACCTTAAATTTGCAAGGACCATCATTTAATAAATCAAAATATCTTTTATCTAATTCATCAATCTTAACCAGTATTTCAATAGATTCAATTCCGCTTGATGATAACAATAAATTATTGTATAATTTTAAAAAGTCATCATAATTCTTAGAAGATATTAATAAACTTATACTAATATTCGAATATGGATCTTTAATTATATCTCTTATATTATCCATTTCACTCATGTTCAAAATACTTATGAGAAAAATTAGGATTAAAATACATGCATGCACTAGAAACATTGGAAGAACTATGAAGAACACGATCACATTTTGATAAAAGAATACACTCTATCAAAACTTCTTCTCCCACTTTAGGCCCTCCTTTGTTCCTAGTAAGATTTCTTTTGAATCCGCATGTAGGACTAAAACCATTGACAGACCGTTGACTATTATAATAGATAATTCGATCCCTATACTTTTTTGCAAAATGATCTACAAATGGCTTATAATCAGTGGTTATCAGAACTTTTGCACTTGGATTATTAGAAAGATATTTATCGATATTTTTAGTATATTTACCTAACGGAATATCTCTATGCCCTCCTCTATTATCTCTACACGCCCTAACGTGAGCACCAATTACTTGATTATTCTTCATATTCTTCTCATAGAAAGAATCTATTTTGCTCTGTATAGGGGACTTAATAGCCACATATTTTTTAATCAGAGAATGCATAAATGCCCTTGCTTCGGGACTAGGATTACTAAGACAAATTTCTGGAGGAGAAGATATATAATCCCAACAACCATCTGGCTCGGAATGTAATTTTCTTCCCTTTATGTATTTCTTTACTTCTTTTACATCATCTTTATCTCTATCTATATCTTTTAAACTGAAAGGAGAAACTGGTTCAAAATAATATTCCCAAACATTTTTAGAGCCATTATAACCCTTCTCTTGAGAATACCATACAATATCCCAGTCCACAATTGGTATTCTATCCTCCACTTCAGATAGATATAAATATTGAAGAGTATGAAGAAAATTAGAAAAAAGACCAAAATTTCTAGATTTAATTATTGTAATTTTTTTTATGCTCATTTAACACTCTCGCTGTTTGCGCACTGGAATATATTCATTTTCTATATCTTTATTTAAATACATTACCGAAGCGCTCACATTAGACATTCCATGTACTAGTTTATGACATTTGGATAACAACATAGCATCAATTATAGCTTCTTCTCCGATTAATGCTCCCCCTGTTTTTTTTTCTAAGATAGAAGAGGAACCAGTTACTGTTAAATAACCATTTTCAGATATATGACAATCATAATTCACCAGTTTGTCGCCAAAAATATCTCGCATGTATTTGAGACAAGGAGCATAATCAGTAGCCAAAAAAATCCTTGAATTATCATGTTGTAACAAATATTTTTTCATAGGTTTTACATAATCATCAAATAACAGATTTCTCTGATGACCCCATCCAGTAGCAGCGCGTATGTGAACCCCTAACAAATCGAATCCTTCTAAATTTTTAACATAAAATTCATCTATCTTATTCAAAATAGGTTTTTTTATTCTAATATATTTAACAATGATACGATTAATAGCCTCTCTACATGCTCTACTAGGATTATTTAAGCATCTCTTAGGAGGTTTTACTTTATAAGTCCAACAGCTTCTATCCCACCCTCGTATATTTTTGCCCTTCTTCCTATATTTATTAGCTATTTTTACGCTATCTTTATCTGGATTGACATCATCAATAGAATAAGAAGAAACTGGTTCAAAATAATATTCCCAAACGTTTGTAGATCCATTATGAGGTTCTTTTTGAGCATGCCATATAATATCCCAGTCCACAATTGGTATTCTTCCATCTAATTCCGATATATACAAACATTGAAGAACCTGTAAAAAATTAGAAAACACGCCCTTATCTCTTGATTTAATTATTCTAAATTTTTTCATTAATATTTTCTAATCCTTTTTGTCTAATATTATTCTGGCCATCAATAGATCGGTATATTCATCTATATTTATAGTTCTATCTTCTGGCATAACATATGGTCTAAGAACCCCAGTTAACCTATCTCGATACTTTAATAACCTATCTATAGATGTGATATAAATAGAACCATTCCTCACATAAGCAGGAGGTGTTAAATCTTGCCTCCTACTTTCTGTGGGCTCTGAATAAAAATCTTTTAGCAAATCATTCTCAATGTATTTTGCTCTTGATGGGTGATGATCCCATATTCTTACAACAGACACGACAGAATCAGCATCGGTACTATCTAATTTTTCTATACATTCATCTATATCCTCAACTGTTTTAAGGGGATTAGTACACATCACATCTACAATATAATCAAAATCTTCTTCAATATCATTTATAACCTCTATTAGAGCATCAGCGCTTTTGGAGGTTGATTGGGCAAACTCGGCAGATCTATTATAATATTCAACATCAACATTATTACATACTTTTTTAATGTCATCATCATCCGTAGAAACCATATACCTATCAATATATCTACTTTTCTTAACTTCTTCAGTCGTATATTGCAATAATGGTTTACCACATATATCCACAATATTTTTCTTTTTTATCGTTGTAGACCCGCCCCTTGCTAAAGTGACAGCCAATATTTTTTTATTATGAATCATTCTTTATTCTCCCTAATATTTTTTAAATAAGAAATTTTGATGATTACGCCTTATGGATTTAAAACCAAGTTTTTCCAAAAAATTTATCATAATATCTTTATGTTCTTTATTTTGTTTCCAGAATTCGATATGCAACATTTTTGTTATTTTTAACGCATTTATACCTCTCTCAAACATATTTCTTTCTGATCCTTCAACATCTACTTTTAAGATATCTATTTCTGTAATATTGTTTTGCAAAATAAAATCATCTAAAATCTTAAATTTCGCAACAACTTTATTGGTTAACTCCCCCTGGCTGAAAAGGGTATAAGTCCCTCCTCTAGGATCATCTTTATCGTATACAGGAACTCCTAATTCCATTATTTTCTCTTCTTTATAAAAACCAAAATTATACGGAATGACATTTTTAAGATTATTAGCTTCTATATTTTGAACTAAATAATTAAAATTCTCAACAACTGGCTCAAACGAATATATTTTTGCATCTTTATACCTCATAGAAAACAAAAAAGAATAAACACCAATATTAGCTCCCACATCAAAAATAACTTTAGGATTATATTTGCAATATTTAAAAACAGTCCTCTTCAAATCTTTATTAGATTTATGAACCATTCTCTTTGACCACTCATAAGAAGGATAAACAATCATTAATCATCCTCCCTTGCCAATTTAGATATGGCATATAAATATGCTATTTTCTGTGCTTCTTTGGTTGTCCCAGAAATATGAGGACTAATAACAATATTCAAACCTTCATTCATAGCATTAATCATCGCGCTTTCGCTAACATCGTCTTGATATTCACCAGATATAACATCAGCAGCATACCCCTTTATTTTGCCTCTTCTTATTGCTGCTATAACCGCTTTCTCATCCACAATATCTCCCCTAGACGTATTAACTAAATAAGCACCATCTTTCATTTTGTTAATAGCTTCTTCATTTATCATATGATATGTTTCTTTATTCAAGTGAATATGAAGAGCAATAACATCAGATTGATATAATAATTCATCTAACTCTACCTGAAGATACCTATTACCCACATCCTTATAAGGATCAGTTACTATCACATCCGCGAAAAAAGGATCACAGAATTTTGCATAAATCTCTCCTAATCGACCATATCCAATGATACCGACTCTAAGATGATCTAATTGTCTACTTCTATATTTCTCGTAGTCCCATTCATATCTACTAACCCCCTCAACAGCTTTAGGTAGATTTCTAATTAAAGCAAGCATTAATGTAAACGCCATCTCTGCTGTAGAAGTAATAGTCTCAAGTATTTCATAATCCTTGGCCAAACATAAAACTTCTATGTTATTAATCTTGCAATAATCCATAGCTATATGATCTGTTCCCGTAGAAGCAGTACAAATAGTATCCACGTTTGTTCCTGCTAACAACTCTTCATCAATCTTAAAAGTTTGTTTACATGGATTCGAAAATATGGTATCTATTTCATGGTAAATTATTCTATTTTTAAGATCTGTTTTGGCAATATACGGATCATAAATAACTTCTCCACATTTTTGAAGAGCTTCTATTGCCCCCTCTATATGTTTAATGGGTGTTATACAAATAATTTTTCTTGATAAGTTAGTCATTATATTTCAAAGCTCCTTAATGGTCCTTTTGTGTAATCATATTTATAAAATTTATACAACAATGTATCTTTATATTTGTCTTTAACTTTTTCGAAAGTTGAGGGATGCTCAAAGTCCCATCCCCAATATTTAATCCATGCTTCAGGACCAACCCCAACTGCCGAGTGATAAGTATCATCTTTTTTTACTCTTTTTACAGACAAAGCAGGCAATCCAAAAAGCTTTTTTAGATCAGGTCTATGTTCTATATATAAATCAGGCAAAACTATGTTATATATATTTTTATTCAAAAACTGAAAAGCTATATCATCCCAAGATCTAAAAAAACGCATATCTCTATCTAAATCTATTTCCTTTTTAAACAGAGATACATTTACAGCTATAGCATACCAGACAGGCACCGCTATCGCACATGGTTTTGAAAATTTATCTTTACCAACTGGATGACCTATCCTATTTTTCACCTTCTTTCCACAATAATAAAGATCTCTTGCTCCTGCACTTTCTAAAACACTTCTTGACAATACTCCCAACGGCATTTTACCTTCTCTAAATTCTTTTATTATCTCCTCGTGCTGATTATCTCTTTTGAATATATTTTGAGCTAAACTATTAAATCCAATTGTCCCAAAATTATCTAACTTACCATTCTCTACAATACTATTAAATATGTGAAAAAAATCTTTTTGAAGAGGCCAGCAATCATGCTGAAACCATACTATATATTTTACATCATCCCCAAAAAATCTTATAGCTGAATCAATGTTATAATGCATCCCTGGTTCTTCTCTATCCATATAAGTCATGTTGTTATATTTATCACATAATTCTCTTCCTTTTTGTTTTTCTTCCGCCGAAGAATCTTCATCTATATTCAACACTGGAAATATATTACCATCAGATTCTTCTAAAGTCTGTTTGCACCATTTTTTCCCCATAAAATCATAATTATTTCTACTTGTCAATAGAATACCTATTTTATGATTCATTTAACTGCCTCCACATTAAGATGCATTAACCTTCCCTGCTCTTTATCCATATGAGGCAAATAAGACTGACTAAAATCGTCAATATGGGAATGCTCTGTATCTCTCCAGTTATATCTATGAATGTCCTTAAAACCAATTTCATATAAATCTTTTTGCAAACTACGAAAATCCCAACACATATGATGAAAATTCTGCTCATAGTCCTGACCCCCATATAAAAGACCAAGAATTGAATCCAGATCTTTATTATGTTGATAATATTTTACAATTGACTCAAAATCTGGCACTCCTATCCTTAGCTTCCCCCCTGGCTTCAATAATTCATACCATCTTCTTAATGCATTTTTGTACTCCCATCTAATAAAATGCTCCAAAACAGAACAAGAATAAATAACATCCACCGTATTGGGCTTAAAAGAACGCAAATATTTTATATTATCCACCTTATCCACTTCTTCCATTGGCCTTATATCAATATTAATATATCCATCAATATGCTTCTCTCCACAACCCAAATGTAATTTTAAAATCATTTAACCTCTCCAATTATTTTATCTATTCTATCTACATATACATCAGTAGAATTAAAATCTAAACCGCCTTCTAGTGTATCGGTAATAAAATTAATATCTTTACCATCTTTTTCTTGTTTTTCAATAGATTCTCTCATTTTTATAGGATCACTACCAATCATCCCCTGATAGTTCGAAAAATTACCACTCACCCCATATCCTTTTAACAAAATACTTGGTATTCCCATTTGAATAGATTTAAAATTCAATGTAGATGAAGCGCCTATTACACATATAGCATCAGCAATAAGCTGATTATGATCCTCGTGATAATCTATACAATGAACATTTTCATATGATTTAAGAGAATCTTTTAAAAGTGTAGTTGAATAAAATAGTTTCAATTTTTCCTTAATTATAATATCACAACTATAATCCTTACTTAGTTCATGAATTTTTAATTCATCAAAAATCTGTTTCGTAAATATCTTAAAATGAGAAGTCTGTCCACCAATTAAAGCAGGATCTGTAAAATTAGGTATAATAAGAATATATTTATTCCCCCTGCTATATCCTTTTAATTTATCGTTATCTGGAATGCCTCCCGTAAAAAGCTTATTTGTTAATTTCCCTTTAGAAATAGATTCTAATGCTTTCTTTTCTTTTTTCCCAAAAACAAAAGAATAATCGTAAAGTCTGTTTAATCTTTTATGAATCCTATAAGCTTTAATCTCCTTATTTCCATGAGGACAACCTACATTAATAATATCTTGTTCCTTAAACCATTTATATATCTCATTCAATTGACCACCCTTGATAGTAATATTATTATCCCAAATAACCAAATCATAATAATCTCTTTGTAAGTATTTGTCTATTTTCTTAACAAATCTATAATTCACCTCTGCATCTTTGTCGGCGGCGTGGAAATACTGTGGCCCATGCACGATATGAGAACAATATTTCTCACACATGTCATAAAAACCTATACGAGGATCATCCATATTAACCCATGGTGTTTTATTACTCATTTGATACATATTGAGAACATGAACATTATATTTCTCTGATAATTTAGGAATAATAGGATATATTTTTTCTCCAACTCTATACACGGTAGTAATCAACAAAATATTTTTCATTTTAATTAATAACCTTAACTTTTATGTTTCTAATGCCTAATACGCAACAGGCTGACGCCCTGTGCTTTTTACTTTTTAAAACATATACTTCTTTATTTATCATATATTTTTTATCGACATTTCTAATAACTCTTATTAGATGTTTAGATTTGTCATACTTGTTTTGACAATATCCATATTTTTTTACAGAATCAACCATATCTATAATTCTTCGAGAAGCATTGTATTTGTGAGTATCATTTTTAACTGTTGGAGCTTCAGAATATCTATCATATTCATATTTGATGAATATATGACTATCTAAATTCTCCAATACTTTCTTACCATATTTTATATAATCTTCCGCAAAAAGGGTTAGTGGATGATTCCCCATCCATAAATAGTTGCCATCTTTCCTCCAATACTTTTGATAATAATCCACCAAATCAGGTTTGTAAGGAAAAAATAATAGATCTATTGGTATGGTTATTATCTCGGACATGACAAAACCTCTTCAAAGAATTTGATATACTGTTTTGCTATATATTTGATATCTAATTCTCTTCCATCAGTTTTTACAGAATTATTTTTAACATAAAACAAAGCATCTGAAATTTCTTTTAAATCAAGCTGTGGAGGATCATAAAGAAAAGTAGGCTTATAATCCCATTGAACATCTTTAATCGGTACCCCCCCGAACCTGCCAACTTCAGCAGAGCCTCCCGAATCAGAATATACAATAGGGCATCCAGCCACGATAGATTCCACCATAGCATTAGGGCACCAATCTAACCATGCTAAATGAATAGTAGAAATAGCATGTGCTAGATACTCTTTAATAGCATCTGAAGAAATCTTCCTTAGCCATTTCACATTAGGATGCCGAACAATTCCTCCTCCATCTATGTCCCCTGCAACAAACAACATAGAATCTAATCCATTCTCACAGGCCTTTATAAATCCGTCACATATATTTTTAAGTCTTTTATGAGGTCTCCAATGACAATAAGTAAAATAATAATTCTTTATCTCTCTATCTAAAAAATCATTAGGTTCTGCTCCGTTTTGAATACACGTATATTTCTTATTGACTCCCAAAAATTTTTGATAAGCATTTTTGCAAAAATCTCCCTGATATATTAGAGCATCACTCCTATCAATGTATTTAACAATTTTTCTATTGTTTTTTTCATATGGCTTGGATTTATTAAGAATTAAACCATCTACTCTCATGATAGTTTTTTTCGCACTAATGCCTTTGATGTTTCTGCCTATATGCAATAATATATCTGCATCATTATCAACAATTTTTATGTTATTATCATTAAAACATTTTACAAGTCTTTTCAGAAACTTATGTTTCCCGCTTCGATCATTCAAACGTTCAGGAATACACACTTTCATATTTATCTTCTCTCCCAGGTGATAAAGTTAGACCCCTTCACTTTGTGGTAATTACTTCTTTTTTGCCATTGTCTTCCTGTATGTTTAATATACTCTCCATTACCAAGACCACAATATATTCCAGCAAATTTGTTTTCCGATAATTTAAACTTTCTTCGGATTTGTTTTTCTGGATTGTCCAAAATATTCATTTTACTAGCCATATCTCTAATAAAACCCCCCTTAAATAGAGTCGGATTTAATAGTAACTTATGATGTTTTATAAAATTATTTCTTTCATCTTCTTTATTTACTTTTTTAAGACTTAATTGGGGCAATCTTAATGACATCATATTATTATTTTTGTTTATTGTTGATACCATATCATCAATTAGTATTTTCCTGGACAATGTCCAATCGTCCTCCATGTGAAAAATTAATTCAGAATCAGTTGTTTGCCAACACCATTTAACTGCTTGTGCAAAATTAGGTTTATTAGATATATTATATACTACATTATCAAAGAAGCTCCTACCTACATTAACTACTTCCATAGGATCTATATCCTCGCCTATAGGATCTACATTCAAAATTAAACGATAATCTTTTTGATTAACCAATAAATTTTTAGTAAAAGACTCCAAAGTTTTACATAATAAGCTAGGTCGTATTGTTGCCGTGGTTGTAATGTCTAACATTTTTAAAGTCTACCCCATGTAACAAAATTAGAACCCTTTCTTTTATGAAGATTACTATTTTCCATCCATGAGCGACCACCTATGTCTTTAACATATTTACCCACTATATCTTTCTCAAAATACACCCCGCTCATAAAACCATCTTCTTTTCTTTTTCTATATAAGGTTTTTAATTGTTTTTCTGGATTATCTCTATCATTCATTCCTTGAGATATGTCCCTTAAAATTTCTGATCTCCATAGTGTCGGGTTTAAACCAACTTTTTTCCTAATACGAAATCCATAAAAATTACATTCTGGAGTTAGCCTCTTTCTAGACAATCTTAAAGAAGATAACGTTTGATTTTCGTTTAATAACTCAATCATACTATTAATATTTACTTTTTTACAAATGACCCAATCGTCTTCAAGATGAAAAACGAACTTTGACTCTATATTTTCCCAACACCACTTAACGGCTTTAGCAAAATTAGGCTCATCAGGAATGTTGAATAGAACATTATCAAAAAACTGCCTAGCCACTTCTACCATCCTCATAGGATCAACATCTTCTCCTATGGGATCTATATTCACAACAATCCTATATTCTTTCCTATTAATAAATAATTTATCAGTAAAAGATTTAAGAGTTTGATGAAAAAGATCGGGCCTCACTGTAGCAGTAATTGTAATATCTAACACTTTCTAACCATTTTCCTTATGCAATCATTTTTTCCGTTTTTTTTATAATATGATAATGTTTCTTTCCATTTCTTGGGGTGATTTTTTATCATATATCCAGCACACTCCATTGCTTTAACAAGGTATCCCTGTTTAGAACTGGGGCAATGTTTTTCCATTTGCTCTAACGTTTTTAAAACATATTTCAAAGCCCTATCGTGATCTCCTATTCGAGCATAATATTTAAAACACCAGAATTGTGGAGTGAACATTTGCTTTAAACTATTGCATTTATAAGCATTTTCCACCGATTTGAGATAATATGATTCCATCTCAGTTTTTTTGCCCGCATTGTTATTAAGGAATGCCTCATCTCCCAACCTATGTGCTTCCATCTCATAAAATAAGCACAACCCGTAATAATTTTTTTGTTCTTCAAATCTATCCCTTAAAGAATACATAAATTTTCTAGGCAAATTCCAATCGATATCTTCTCCACTCATCCTTTTAAGATCTTCTTCAGAACGTAATATTCCCTGTTTTTCGAACTGACCATATATATACCTAATGCAACCAGCATAACCCACATGATTATTAGGTGGATCATGAGGAAATTGCAAACTCAATTGCTCAACCACCCTATTAAATTGATTTTCGCTCAGTTTAGGTAAAGCAAAAAATATATCTTTCCCTGGTCTTCCAAGATAATCCCCTCCATTAAAAGCTCCCTTTATATTGCCGGAAGATTTAGGAACTTTAGCCAATATTTTCTTTGAACAAAGATCAATTAAATCTTCAAATAATAAATCATATCCCATAATCATTCTACCTTATCAAAAATTGCAAATATAGTACTCTTCCCCCTATGATCTCTACCTCTATAATTTTTATAATCTCTACCCATCTTCTCTACCATCTGCTTCAACAGTTTCATCTCTCTTCCTCTATCCGAATCATCTACGATAATAGTTACATCAGTATCAAATAAATCCAGATGATCAGCTAGAGGCATCCTGCCGATTTTTTCACCATCTATTTTTCTAGGAGGACCATCAACTAATAATAAATCATAATGCTCTGGTATGCCCCTCTTAACGGCTCCTATATCATACCATCCATTTTTTATAGGAGCATAAATATAATTAGATCCATATCTGTTCATCCATTTCTGACTATGCTCTACAGAGTAAACGGTATAATTTTTAACCATCCTTGCCGTTCCCTTCCCGCTTCCTAATTCTAGTATAGCACTACCTTTCGGAAGATTAGATTCAATCCATTCATGGATTTCATTGCACATTAAAAAACCTTTTCCCATTGTTCTGATCCTTATAAAATAGACATCAAATATTTATTAAAATCGGTATAAACAACATTTCTATATTTTTTATGACCTTCTATTTTATTAATAATAGACGCTAATCTTTTTGTGGTATTAATGAACCCGTATTTTTCCATATAATTACTCTTAATAGATTTAGCATCAAACTTCCTATTTCTCATTTCTATTAATGATCTTTTAATCTCATCGTAATAATATTGTCTATCCTTTTTCAATTCCTCCATAGAAAAAGCACCATCATATAACATTCCATTCGTATCATTAATATATTTCCACCCACCTAAGATATTTTTATTCATCATTAATGATTTACCTCTTAATAGTGTCTCTGGTATTGTTCTAGGACTAGCATCTCTTGTATTGGGAAAAATAACAAATTTACACTTATTCATTAATTTGCTGATTTTCACTTGATCAAACCAACCCCTTTTTATGACTATATTACTACGCCCCTTCAAAGAAGAACGAACCTCGCTAATTTGCACATCCCAGTTACCACCAGAATCGCAACGAGGTCTCGGAAAACGAGGATAATAATCTAATATCAAACCTCTCATATTTAATTCTTGAGATACTTCTACTATTAAAGGAAGAGCATATGCTCCTTTACATTTTACCCCCTGACTGCTATCTATAGTGAAGCAGAAAAAATCATATTCATAATTGGACCTATCTTGCAATAACGATATTTCTGGCATCCATAAACTGTCGCAGAGATCGGACTCTGAGAATAAATGTAATTTTTTATCACCAGTAGGAATATTATACTCTCTAAAAGGATGACAAATAGCTCCAATATTATCAGACCAACCCCTATCCTTGTAATAATATGAAAAATTACATACTATGCAAATGGAATTAGGTGTCAATTTCTCATCCTGCTCTTTCTTCCACCTCTGCTTTCTCATCACCCTATTAGGAATAGATACTATATGATTTTTATTATCTATCGCAAGGAGTCTTTTATACTTATCAGGAGGTATGTTCATTATTCTTGAACCTTTCTATATATTCTTGACAGGACATAATACCTTGCTTATTTTTTATTTTTTTCTCCATATTAAATTCCATATTATTGTCCAAAGCATAATCTACAAATTGCCTTCTGTAGTATTTGCCATCTTTATAAAAATTAGTTCTACGAGCTACACAACTCTTAACGCTATAAGATTTCATCGATGTCCCTTTATCTCTAACTCCTCTCCTAGTCTTTTTAGCTCCTTTTCTTTCAAAATCAGCAGCATCTAATCCAGGATGTAATGCTAATCTTAAATACTCTTTCCTCCAAAAAGCTACTTGCAAAGATATATAATACCTATATTTTGTTGAAATAGGGAATATGGCATCGTTTTCACATCCTATCTCTGGGAGAACTTTCTTCTTAGTATTAGATAATCTCAAAAACCCCATTTCTGGATAAGAAAGAAAATAATCAAAATGTTTATTCCATTTATCTACATCATTCTGATCAGTGAAGATATGGTCTTCGCAACACAAAGTAAAAATATCTTCTTCCACAAAGTCTAAAGCATATAAAATATTAGAAGAAAATTGCAAATCCTTATCTAATTTTATCAATTTGAAATCTTCCCCCATATTAACATGCTTTTTATAATCAGTAACCACATAAAATTTATCAAAGAAGCCCAATTTCTTCGCTTCTTTATAAAACATCGGGACAACTTCAAATAAAAACGCTGGACTTTGGATCAAAATAACTTTTTTCATTGTTTTTTATTTTCCTTTACATACCAATCTATTGTTCTTTTCAATCCATCTTGAAACTCTATCTCGGCCTGAAAATCAAAATAATTTTTTGCTTTATCCACATTTAAACATCTACGAGGCTGACCATCAGGTTTACTTAAGTCCCATATAATATCGCCCGAAAACCCACACAACCTAGCTATTTTTTCCACCAAATCTTTAATTGTAATTTCGAAACCAGCTCCGATATTAACAGGCTCCGGGTCATTGTATTTTTCAGTTGCTTTGACAACTGCTCTTGCTGCATCTTCTACATATAAAAATTCTCTTGACGCTTCTCCTGTTCCCCAACACTCAATTGATTTTTTATTAATATCGATAGCTTCAACAATTTTTTTAATCAAAGCCGGTATGACATGACTACTATTGATATCAAAATTATCTCCTGGACCATATAGATTAACTGGTAATAAAAAAATACCATTTAACCCATATTGATCTCGATATGCTTGCAACATTGTCAAAAGAGATTTTTTTGCTATTCCATAAGGAGCATTTGTTTCCTCAGGATATCCACCCCAAAGATCTTCCTCTCTAAAGGGTATCGAAGCAAACTTTGGATATGCACATATAGTGCCAATCTGCACAAACTTTTCCAAATTAAACAAACGAGCTTGTTCTATCAAATGTAGCCCCATTGCCATATTTGAATAAAAAAACCGCCCAGGATTATCCATATTAGCTCCTATGCCCCCAACCTCAGCCGCTAAATGAATCACAACATCTGGACGTAAATCTTCATACATTCGAATTACATTTTCTTCTTTTACTAAATCATAATCTTTACTAGAAACAGTAAATATATTATCATCAGAAAGAGCATAATCCCTTATATTCCTTACAACACATTTTCCCAGAAAACCATTTCCTCCTGTTACAACTACTCTTTTATTATCAAAATAGCCAGTTTTCATTATGCGATATTATCCTTATATAACTTTTCTTCTTTGGCTAATTTCATATCACTATTTATCATCATTTTAGACAATTCCTTAAATGAAACTTTGGGTTCCCATTTTAAAACATCTTTCGCTTTGGAAGGATCCCCCAATAATATATCGACTTCTGTAGGCCTATAAAATCTTTCATCTATCTTTACATATTCTTGCCAATCCAAATCAAGATATTCAAACACCTCGTCCAAAAATTCCCTTACAGAATGAGTCTCTCCTGTTGCTACAACATAGTCATCCGACTCATCCTGCTGCAGCATCAGCCACATTGCTTCAACATAATCACCTGCAAAACCCCAGTCGCGTTTGGCGTCAAGATTGCCCAGGTAAAGATCTTTTTGCAACCCTAACTTTATTCTCGTAGCTGCCCTGGTTATTTTACGAGTAACAAATGTTTCCCCCCTTCTTGGTGATTCATGATTAAATAATATACCATTACAAGCAAAAATATAATAAGCTTCTCGATAATTAATTGTTTGCCAAAAACTATATACTTTTGCACAACCATATGGACTTCTTGGATAAAATGGAGTTTTTTCATTTTGAGGAGTTTCTACTATGTTGCCATACATCTCGCTACTAGACGCCTGATAAAACTTAGGTTTATTGTCCATTAACCTCACAGCTTCAAGGACTCTCAATGTTCCAAGGGCATCAGTATCAACAGTATACACAGGCATATCAAAACTAACTCTGACATGACTTTGAGCACCCAAGTTATAAACTTCATCTGGTTTAATGTCACTTAAAATGGAAAATAACTTTCCATCATCTGTCAAATCTCCATATATCAAACTTAAATTATCATTTCCTACAATATGATCAATACGCCCTGTACTAAAAGTAGAACTAGGGCGAATAATACCATAAACCGTATACCCCTTATTTAATAACAACTCCGCCAAATAAGAACCGTCCTGTCCAGTAATACCAGTAATAAATGCTTTTTTATTCACTTTCTATTCCTCCAACATTTTCCCTAACAATATCTTTAGAATCTATTTCCACCCAATAAAATTCATAAACCACGCAACTGTCAATAATAGAAAATCTATGATATTCTCCAGGAGGAACCACACATGTTTGACCTTCTTGCAAAATCGTCTCATCTATAAGATCATAATCGTTTTTCCATCTTTCAACTTTTATTTTCCCACTCTCAATAAAAAACATATTATATTTGTGGTTGTGCTTATGTTTAGAACAATAACAATTAGAGTTCCCAACTATCCTATAAACTTCTACGTTATTCTTACCAAATATCTCAGAAGTAAAACCCCATATTTTTCCCTGCTTATCCATATTTATCCTATTTTAACATCTCAACGCCTGATAAATTAGTTTTTCTTTTCTCTATTAATGCTAAGACGTGTTTCTGTAACTTATTATTTATTCTTAACTTTTCTGGAGATCTATGCATTTGCCTATTGTGCCTACGATACAAACTAACATAATCTTCCACATAAGTTGTCTTAAAATTATGAAAAAATATTCTAGCGAACATTTCTCTATCACTTTTACTTCTTAAAGACTCATCGTATAACCCTATCTTCTTATGGATATCTTTTCTTAGCATGGCGCTCTGAGCATGAACCAATTTATAACAAGAAGCATTCTGTTTGCTCTTTTTCCATTTGGGCCACAATCTTGATTCTTTTGTCCTTGTCTCCCCTCTTTTTACAGTAAAATCCAGAACTGGACCATGAACGAAATCAAAACCCTCCTGTATCTTCTGGTATCTCAATGATATACCATTTTTCACATTCATATCGTCAGCATCTAGCATCACAAGAACATCAGAATCAGCAGCTTTTATACCCACATTTTTAGCATGAGAATATCCTTTATTTTTATCTAATTTGATATACTTAACTCTATCAGATATATATTTTTTAATACTGGGGTAGGGTTTATCAGTAGAATTATCATCGACTATAATCATTTCAGAATCTTTAAAATCCTGAGTCAAAAATGATTCGATACAATCAACGATATAATCCCTGTAGTTATATAAGGTCGTTATTACCGATACTTTAGGCATGCTCTTTTATCACCTTTATATATTGTTTAGCAACATTGTGAATATCTATTTCTGGACGATATGTTTTCTTCTCGCTTCGTAACGCCATTAGTCTACGTATGCCATCAGCTACTAATCCAGACGTTATTCTATCATGCTGACCAAGACCTGTTGGTTGAAATTTCCACTTATCAGTTTTGATCATTACCCCATCTTCAGACGGTACAATTTCTTTTGTTCCCTGTAAATTGCTATATAAAATCTTAAGCCCACAAGCCAATCCCTCAATAACAGCATTCGGACAAGACTCTATTTGAGAAAGATGTAATTGATAATCACATGCTTTAAAAATAGAAATGGACCTATTAAAATCACAAGGACCTAAAAAATGAATATTTTTATGTTTTCTAAATCTATTAAGATACTTATCTGGAATGCCGTACGTGTCTCCAATAATATAGAAATTATTTTTTATGCCTGCATCTATAAAACCCTGAATCATAGAAACTGGTCTCTTATTCTTTCTCCATATAGCAGAAGCAACAAAAGAACCCCCTGGAATAGATGAATCTTTTTCTATTCCCTTTAATTCGTCAAAATTAATCCCATTATGAATAATAGTATTTGGCCTCTGAATACGCCATATACTTTCGCACATTCTACGGGAAAACTCAGACTGATAAATTACAAATTTGGCATTTTTAGCGGCCTCTTTGTAAAGATGATTTTTACCTTCATACCCTCCTCCTATATAGCATCCATCCACTCTTAAAATCACAGGTTTTCTATGTTGCATTAAATTTCTTACAAATGCCAATTCTATATCAAACTTACCCTTGGGATCATGAACTATTTCTATTCCCATTTCTTTAGATTCTTTTTCAAGAACATCAGACAATCTTTGTCTAAATATCTTAGGTCCGCCACTGAATTTTTTCATTACTATAAGAAGTTTCATATATTTCTTAATTATCCAAACATTTTATTTTGTTAAAAATATTCAAACTTTCTTCGTTTTTAATCTTTACGACGCATGCTGAAAATAATTTGCCTTCATCAAACTGATAAAAATATAAATTATTATCTATATCAACTAATTTATCGACAACCCTCTTAATCCCTCTCCATTTTTTATCTCCATAATCATGAAAAAATACAACCCCAGAATCTTTTACATATGGCCAAAATTGTTCTAATGAAATTTTAGCTGGCATATACAAATCGGTATCTATATGCATCATCGCTATATCAAAATCATTTAGATCTTTAATAAATTCTGGAACAGTTTTTAGAATGTCTCCTCTAACTAAAGTGCAGAATTTTATAACTCCTTTTTTAGTTAAATTGCGAATACAATCATCGTAGGTATCATTAGCCATCTCCACTCTACGTTTCATTTTGCCCCTATCTATTTCAGAATTAAAATCAAAATCAGAAAAATCAGGAAAACCATGCCAGGTGTCAAACAAATAACCATCAATATTCAATCTCTGGGCCATTCTTACAGATGAAGACCCCTGCTTAACTCCGCATTCAACAAAAACATCATTACCTAAATGCACGTGCTCACAAACTATGTTAGAAATTTCTTCTATAAAATAACGATGCCATTGTTTCTTCGTTCTTTCTATCATATTTCACCTTCTATAATGGGATATGGTTTTATATTATGCTTTTTTCTATTCTCTACTAACCCTCGAACCAACTTCTTCCACGTATCTTTTGTGCTTTCTTTAGCAACTATCCCCCTGTTAACACCTTGCCTATATTTATAACAAACCCTATTGATAAACATCCCATTACCTAACTCCTCTAGCCTATAACCCATATACTTATCAACTGCGCACCTCAGTCCTTCAGGCAATAAATTACTCAAATCAGTACAACGTTTAGAGAATGTTCTCCAATGAGAATAAACCTGTTTTCTTTTTTCTCCTGAATCCAACATAGAACCCCACGGTGTAGGCATTCTACAAAAACCATCTTTAATATAATTCATTTTAACATCATTAATAGAGAATTGGGTATATATCCACGCAATATCTTTATACCGATTATATTTGCCCATTATGTATTCTACTGCATCATCTGATAGCATATCATCCGCATCTAATACCCCCATAAAATCACCTGTAGCATTCTCTATTGCTCTCCTATAAGAACTACTACAATGCAATCTTTTCTTATTTCTAATATAATTAAAAGATATATTATTCTCCGCAAATCTTTTTCTAAATCTTTTAACCAGCTTTCTAGTACCATCATCAGAACAATCATCCACCATAACAACTTCTAAAGGTCTATACTTTTGGGCAATGATAGATTTAGACCAATCCTTAAGATAGGAATATTTATTAAATGAAGATGTTAAAATAGTAAATTTATCGTTCATATTATATATTCTTACAATTAATTATTGGAGATGTTTTTAAATTATATCTTTTCCTACGAGAACTTGCTTTTCTCTTGATATCTCCCCACACATTAATGGCCTCTTTTGTTGAAGAAACAGATTTAGGAGAACCTACAGGATGTTGTCTATATTTATAGCACACTCTATCAACGAACATCCCCTGACCAAACTCTTCTAGTCTATATCCCATAAATTTATCCACGCCACATTTTAGTTTTTTACCAAATATTTTATTTATTCTTGGAAATCTATAACAAAATGTTCTCCAATGACCAAAACCGTGAACCCTTCTATTCCCCAAATCTAATAAACTTTCACCTTTTTTAGGACAACAGCAAAATCCCCTTTTCCTAGATTTCATATTCATATCGCAAATATCAAATTGAGTGTATATCCACGTAACATTGTTATATTCATCATATTTCTTCATCACATATTCAACTGAATCATCTACCAACATATCATCAGCATCTAGCACTCCGAAATAAGAACCTGTGGCATATTTGATCAAATCATTATATGAAGAACCGCAATGTAATCTACTGTCGTTATTAACTAGCACAAATTCGATACCACTATCTAAAAATTGTTTTTTAAAGCCCTCTACCATCTCCAATGTATTATCTGTCGAACAGTCGTTAGCAAAAACTACTTCTAATGGTCTATATTTCTGGGCCAAAATAGAATTCGACCAATCATATAAAAATTCTCCCTTATCAAAACTAGATGTTAAAATAGAAAATTTTCTACTAGGTTCCGGGATTTTTGCCAATTCTACACTAACTTCTTTTCGAGAAGGCTCCGATTCAATTAAATTTGCTTCATCCTTAAATCTATCAATTATTTCTACATTTTGTTTTGGTTCTTTTATCTTATCCGGGTTATTTCCCATAACCTCCTCCATAACTTTAATATATTTACATGCCATATATTGAGAATCCAACTTCTCCTTAAAATGAATCTTAGTAGTCGTTTTAAGTTTACTTAATTCTTCTGGATTTTTCACTAAACGATTCAAAATCTTTGCAGCATGTTTTCTGTTTTTAAAAACATACCCATTCACACCATCTTCTATAATCTCTTTATTCCCAAAATGGTCACTACAAACAACTGGAACACCACATGCCAAAGACTCTAAGATAGCCATACTTATCCCTTCGTCCTTATTTGTTTCATATAGAAATACATCCCAGTCTTTCATAATAGAAATTTTTGTAGTAAAATCACTAATACCCCCCATCATATTTACTACATTTCTTCCTTTGCTTTTTTGCCCTCTAACATTATTTCTACTTCTTCCAACAGAATTTCCTATATATTCATGAACCATTGCTTTTTCTAATTTAATATCTTTACACCAATTGGCCCAATCAGTTGGATGCTTCCACTGACATATCCTATTTACTCGACCTGTTAATAAAATACCTTTTTTATTAGCTTTTCTAGGAGCTATAGCGTCGTATTTATAAGATCCTACTGAATTATGAATACATACTTTATTAAGCTTAGGATACCAATGCTGCATAGCCTGCAACATATGATTACTAACTGCCACCATAATATCAATACTTTTAACCCTTGCCCATGAAGATGATTTATAAAGAGTATGATTAATAACCACGACTTTAGCGCTTGTTCTACTTTTAATTAAATCTAATATCTTATAATGAGAACTAGCTAATTTATGATAAATAACAACAACATTACCTCTTTTATTGATCTTTTTTAATATCCAATCATTATTTTTAGCATATCTACAAGGAACCCCATAAGAAGATATGAATTTATCATCTGTTCTATTATTTTGCGTATAAAAAATACTTTGAGGATATTGTGGATAATAATTCGCGAGGGCTTGATACAATTCAAACATCATAGATTGGGCGCCACCAATGCCAAGATTATCCACGAGATGCACGATATGAAACATAAACCATTCCTATCTGATATATTAGTCATCAAATATATCGAAATAAAAACAACTTATCTTTAGAAATGAATCTATTAGAAATGAACTAAATGACAATATATATATTATTCATATATGTTGCCATCATCTCTCTTGCTCTTTCTATATCATCAGAATTAGAAATGAAGTGTTCATAATGATATGAAGGAGATATTCTTAATAAGTGACAAGGAATACTCTTGTCAATAGAAGATAAAAATTTCCCCACTTTGCGGATCTGATCCTCTATCTCATCTGAAGAATAATATAAAGGAATACTAACCTCTATATGAGTGCCAGAATCATATGCCTCTCTTACTATATCCCTCGCCACAAATGCAGTTGCTCCAGTAATAGATAAAAAAGCACGAGTCCATCCTTTCCAATCTATATTGATCGCATCTGTTTTCGAGCAAATCTCCCTCCACGGCTCTTTATTAATAAATCCATTTGTTTTTAAGGCAAATTTTAAATCATACTCATGACATCTATCTGCCAGATCCATCAAATATTCATAAGAAATAATAGGCTCATTATAAGACATGTTGACAGATTGACAACTATTTTCAATCGCTATCTCTGTAATTTTTTGAGGCGTTAAAACTCTTGCTTCCGAATCTATAGGGACTTGACTAATAGTGTTATTCTCACACCATTCACAATTTAAATTACATCCAAACCCACCGACCGTAAGAGTTCTGGTATTAGGGAGAAAATGTCGAAATGGTTTTTTCTCGATAGGTTCTACAGCTAGGCAACTAACGGCCCCTGGTTTGATATGAACAATCCCATCTCCATTATTCTGACGAACACGGCACTTACCAAAGTCTCCCTCTTCCAGATAGCAGAAGTGAGGACACAATAAGCATCTCAGCACACCTGCATCTGCTGTTTGCTCAAATACTTGAAAACTCATAGATTATTTTTCTACTTTTTGTTCTTCTTGTTCTCTTTTATAATCTTCGGATTCTACTATCTCATAACCAGAACTTTGCTCTTCTTTCTCTTCCGGTTTTTTAAATTTTGCTTCTAGCTCTTTTTTCTTACCTTCTGGATCTTTCCACCACTCATAAATTTGACAATGGCCATACTCAAGATGCTCTATCTCATGCTGGGCAACAATACCAAGTATATCACCTTCTTTATACTTAGTAGTATGTTCTTTCCAATTCTGATCAAAATAAGAAATTTCCACCCACGCAAATCTCTCTATAAAAGCATATGTTTCTGGATAAGACAAACATCCTTCTCTACCCAATTTTATTTGGTCACTTTTTGATATAATCTCAGGATTAATCATATAGGTGATTTGATGAGAATCAGAATCGGACTTAATAACAATCAGTTTTTTAGATTCTCCAATCTGAGATGCTGCAATACCCACCCCGTTCTTGGCAGCATTCATAACTTGCGCCATCTTCTTAAAAATATCTTTTACATCTTCTCCCTCAGGAACTATTTCGCATTTGACCGAGAGCGCAGGATCATCATATTTCTTGATTTCTCCTAATAACATTTTTCTTCTCAAAAAGAAGGCGTCCTTCTGCTTGTTTTTATTTTTTCTACTGGCCCTAGCTTTTGCCTTACCCTTAAGTTTGGTCATATCTCTACCTTATGAATTGTAATAATTGATAACTTTTATTGCACTCTCAATTGAATTTCAATTTGCCCATTTTTATTTTCTCTGCGAGAAAGAATGGAACACTGCGTTGTGCTACCAACATATCTTTTTAACTTGTTTTCAGCATATGTTTTATTAAGACCTTTTAGATTAAATCTTGAGATATCTATATGATCTGCATGCATTACAAACCCTTTCTTAGTTCTCTCAAAACCCAAATCCCCATAAGATCCATTAAACTGCTCCTTAGGAACAACAAGATGGACATTAGATTTGCTTTTACTATAACTATTACTAAGTTGAACACCCTCTTGATGCACAGTTGGGTTATAACCCAAATCTTTTAAAGATTGAACTAACAAAGGCTCATCCTTAAAATTTACTTCTATTACGTGGTATGCTGAGATAATACACCTCTCTTTTCTTTGAACTAGACCTTAATTATTTTTCAAACAACTCATATATTATAAACGTTCGTCTTTCACTTTCAAGAGAAATTCACTATTTAACTCATTCTAAGTTGAATTTCTATTCTTCCGTCTTCACGTTCTGTTCTATTTACTACGTTCAAATTCACAGACTTAGAAACCTCTTTCCTTAATTTATTTTCCGTATACCTTTTATTCAAAGTTTTTAACTTTTTTCCTGTTCTCCAAGCAGAGTCAAAAGCAGAAGCATGAAGAACAAAACCTTTCTTTACTCTCTCAAAACCCACATCATTACTAGCTCCTCCAACCTGTTTGCGAGGAATGATAATATGTGCTTTTTGCTCTCTTTTATCTCCCTGATACCCAAATAGATTCTTAGCTTTCTCATGGACCTCAGGCTCATAACCCATTTCTCTCAAAGTTTGGATTAGGACAGGCTGATCTTTAAATACCACTTCTATGATATGAAATTCGGACATTCTATTCCTTTTTATTTTCGCTAGTATAAACTGTCGTAATCTTATCGACATATTTTATATCATCCCAATGAGCAATCATCTCCTCAGGACTTTCAAATTCATAAACTGTTCGATAAAGATCATTGACCGCTCTATTAATAGCATTGTCAAAAGAACAATAACGATCTTCAATACCACTTATATCAACAAAACGATCTGTTCGTAATGATATCCATTCCCATGTGTGCTGACCTGGACCAACCTTAATCTCTTTCAAAAATAACTTTTGTTTTGTATCTGTAGCACAAATATAAGTATGTTGCTCCGCAATAAGAACATGTGTCTCTCCAACATTAGGCTCTAAAATTTTCATTCTTACTCCGCTCCGTTTCTATTTGTCTTAATATAAACATACAAAAATCATAAACCACTCCTCTGCCCCCTGGAGATGAAGACCAATAATTACAATTTTTCTTAATAATATCGACAGCATCATTAGGACAACCCGCATATAATGACTGCTCTATACTCTCCAAATCATTTTCTGCATCACCGAAATAAGCAACATTATCCCAAGATATTTTTTCTTCAGCCAAATATTTATCTAACTCTTGCTTCTTATCCTCTACTCCTCTTAATAGTCGTAAAAAACCATTCTTATAACAATCACTCCAAAAAGAATCTGACCTCATAGTCAATCTATTAATTTGTTCAGCAATAACTGAATCCTTTGATTGACTTATAATGATCACTCTAATACCTGTCTTCATCGTTCTTTCAAGACCATCAAAATCCCTCGTATGAAAAGATTTCGATACATAGGGGATTCTCTGCATTAGAGAGTTCGCATCCTCAAATGCCGAAGTTATAACATAATGACCATCTGTTAAACAGCCGTCTACATCAGTTACGACAACTTTTATATCACTAAATTTCATCCTAAATCCATATAAAATAAGTAGTTATATCAATCTTCACTATCTACTTGGTCTATTATACTACATCCACATTCACTTTCAAATCATATTTTTCACTTTTTTTGCCGATACGTCCAGTTTGTTAGAGATATAAGAAATAGCATTTTTTAATATAGGTATCGGATCTCTAAAATCTACTTCATATCCCCTTTCAATAAAACCTATCATAGAGTTACATTTGTGACAAAGTAAACCCCTTGGATTCCCTGTTTTATGATTGTGATCTAGACATAATTTATTTTTCAATTTTTCCTCTGGAACACCACAAATATAACAACACCCTTCTTGATCTTTATAAATCTTTTTGTAATCTTCAACCGTTATTTTTATGCCCCGACTTTTCCAAACAGACAAGCGGCTTTTTATTGGATTATTATCTCTATATCTTTTGCTTCTAGCTTTTCTTTTATCCTTATTTTCTTTTTCTGGATGCTCTATCCTATATTTCTTAATTCTTGCCTTTATTTTTTCTTTATTCGTTTGATAATATTCTTGCTGAAACTTTTGTGCCTTTTCCTTGTTTTTCTTACGATATTCTTTATCGTAATCTCTCTTAGCCTCTTTAGATATCATTTCTCCCCCTTTTTATTTTTAATTTATTTCTATTTTTTTCTTCATCAAAAGTAAAATCTATTTTTTTATAATCCAATGACTTATAACAGGCTTTTAAATCTCTACATAATTTTTGCAACCCAGATAGTTCTAAACTAGCAGAATTATCAGTTCCTTTTGCCGTTCTATCCAAAGTAAAATGCCTTTCTATCCACTCGGCGCCAAGAGTATAAGCACTTATATCAACTGCTATTCCAAGATGATGACCGCTATAACCCACTTTTTTAAAATTCTTTTTTAACTCGACAATTTCCATTAAATACAACTCTTCAAATTTAACAGGATAAGAAGAAGTAGTTTGATATATTACCACCCTATTTTTTTTATCTTTAAGATACTCGAATAACTCTTCTTTCTCTTTTTTCCCTATCATGCCTAGTGATACATGAACATCTCTTTTGTAGTTATTAAAAATAGTATCCAATAAAAAATAATTTTCATTCATTGCAGAAGGAACTTTTATAAAATCAGGATTTAAAGATATAATATCAAATGCAGAATCTTCATCCCATACAGAAGAAGAATACCCTATACCAACTTCTTCACAATATCTTTTTAAATGCCTATGCTGATCTATTGTAAATTCTAAATTTTTCCTATGCTCTAAATAAGTTTCTCCAAATGAATGTATAGGACATGGATGAGACTGATTATGCATTTTTATAGGCACCGCCTTAATAGGATTTCTCTTTTGGAACTTGACATAATCTGCCCCGCACAATTTGGATGATATTATCATTTCTTTTGCCATATCAATGTCTCCCCCATGATTACAACATAACTCACTAACAACTTTACATTTCTTATATTCCATTTGAACTCTCCTTTTTATAATTCTTAATATATTCAAATAAAACATCGGTAACCAACTGAGTAAATGTCTTCTTATTCTCTTTAGCTATTTTTTTACATTTCTTAACAATCTCCACATCCATCTTCATATTAATGGGTTTTTTCACTCTTATTCTCCAATAAAAAAATCTTTATCTCGTATTTAATATATAAATACAAAATAAAGATTTAAAAACCTTCTTTTATTTGAAAAATATGTTTACAATAAATTAAAAATCTGACATCTGAAAGTCAGATCTTTTCATCTTGCGTAGCAAAGTAAAATCAATAAGATGAACATCTCTATGATATTGTTCTAAATATTTTTTTATATTTCTTTGTCCGCGAGGATTAACCGTGTGGATAACTATACAGGCATTTCTAGCTAATTGCTCCTCTTTCATCACCCAAGCAACATCTTCCCCATTCTCTTTAGGATGACCAAGATCTCTATCTAAAAATATAAGATCATAATCCTTAGTCCTCAATTCATCACAAGCTGTTTCAACATCCTTTGTATAAACTATATTACAATCGCCAAAGGTCTGCTGAAACCACTTGATTCTTTCAGGAGCATCTTCTAATATGAAAATATCTAGAACACCTTTATCCATTTTAATAATCAATCAAATACTCATCAATATTTTGTAACTCATCCTTAGTCACTTGACTAATACTTTTCACTCCATGCTTATTAACAAATTGAAAAGCGAATTTATCAGAATTAACTTGACTATCATTAGCTAACAAAACTCCAATAACCTCTTGTTCTCCTCTGACTAATCTTGCCCTCTTGCCGTGCAAAATATTAGGACCATGAATCTCTACTCCAACCTTTTTCTCTTTATTCTCTTCTGGCATTCTTATTTCTCCTTTACATGCTATCCCATCCTATGTTGGCATAACTTTGGTTTGATTGTTTATCTATATCCTGCAATGCTTTTCTAACTTTCATTATGGCTTCTCCTAACCAATTAGTTCCTCTCCAATTCTTGGAATCTAATATTTTACAGTCTGTAGCCCATAAACCCACTCCCCAGATACAATCTGTAGGACTGGCTTCAACAATAATTTTATGTTTTGTTTCTAATAGCTGTTGTTTACAATCTTCATTCTGAGTAAATTTAGCATAATTAGCTTTATAAACAACATCTCTAGCTATTTCTTCCCACTTATCTTTATCGAAATTTTTAACTTTTCTTCCCAATGCTTTTTGCTCAGCAGGATCTCCAGAACTCCAAATCTTTTTAGCAGATTCATGATCTCCAAAAAGTTTAGCTTTTCTATACATCATATACTGCTCACAGCAATTAAAAAGATTACCATCTAATTCAAAACTTCTCATGGCCCATTGAGAATAACACGAACCATAGAAATATACGTGGGTATCTGTTTCGTAATAACTTTTTGTTTTCATTTTATTTTCCTTTATCTTCAATCATTTTCTTTAAATCCTCTTCCATTATCTTTTTCAAAGATGGACTATAACACTTTTCAATATCTTGGACAAGTCTAAATGCCTGTTCGTGCCATTTTTCTTCTTTGTATGGACAATAAAAATAATCATGCAAAGTTTTGCCGTTCGCCATGGCTTGAGCCCATCCAGTTGAACCATTTTCTCCACGTTTCACATCGCAAAACGTTCCACATACTCTACATTTCATCTCATCAACAGAGTCTGGATCAGTAAAAAATACATCATAACCTTTCATTGTTTCTACCTCTCTATAAGTCTAAAATTTCAATTCTGGTTTTTATCTTATTATTCTCTATTTTATTTCTGAATTTTCTTGGCCTTTTTCTATATTCCATCTTTTCCCAATATTCTAAACATCTTTCATCAACTCCGTCATCAGAAAAAGGATGAACCAAATTATTATTACTAGAAACAACCTCACTTTTTGGATGAATGGGAGTTTCCACATATCCTGGGGACCCTACGCCAAATTCACCGCCCCATTCTATTAAACTATCCAATTCTTCTATCTCTGATGAGGTTAATTCTTTTGCCATATAAATTTCTCATAATATTAAAACTCAAACACTTGCCCCTCTTTAACAAAACCTGCAAATCCATCTGCAACAGCATCAGGCATCTCTCCATACTTCCCATCATATTTAGAAAGATCAGTATAGTGGTAAAGCCATATCCGTTCTTTATAATAAAGAGGCATCTCTTTTAATACGTTATAATTACAATGAACACCTCCTAAATTAAAAACATCAACATCTTGAAAAACAAAATCTATTTTTTCATTCCAAATGGTGCCTGGAGGAATAAACATAGTATCAGCAGATATATATATTCCCTTTTTATAACTATCATCTTTAATCAGCAAACCATAACTATACATATTACCAACAAACGAACTAATATGTTTATTTTTAATTAACTCCATTTCCGCCGTCCCAAATGAAAAAATAGGATCATCATCAGGAATAGAACGAACATTAAAATACGTTGCAAGAGTCTCGAAGTTACAACCGCCTTGAAGTTTATTCATAGCTGGTGACAACATACACCAAAGCTCATTAACCAAACTTTCATGGATATAAAGATTAATTTTTCTCTTCAAAATAAAATATGAGTAATATCCGAGCCAACTCAACCCATAGCAATGATCAGAGTGCAAATGTGATATATATACCGAATTTAATTCTTCTACCTTTCTTCCTGCTGCCCTAAGCGAGTGTTTTATATCTTCTCCACAATCAAAAAGCATTGCATTTTTTTTATCTTCTATTAATATATTGGAGTTATAACCATTGCTTAATGCAGAAGCAACTCCCAAAAAAATCAAATTCATTTTAATTTCTTTCTACAAACACTGCATTGAGTTCTATAATTTTTCTTAAAACCGTAGTGGACAAATTCCTTATTACAAACCTTACAGACGGTCTTTTGTTCAGAATAACCATTTAAATTCCACTTATAAGAAAATGATTTTAAAAATCCATCACCGATATAATCTAGAAATTTCAAAACAAATCGACCGCTAATAAAAATAACTGGTTTATCTTTCAAAAAATGGACAGACGCATTAAATCCATTAATTTTATCCTGCATTTTATTAAGAAGCTTCTCCACACATCTTTTAGAGAAAGCATTTGTGGAAAGAGATATTGAAGCGCTTTGTCTTTTCTCTTTACAATTTATACAACCATCTCCTATATACCAAAAATAACAGCACATGGGAGTAAGATCTAATTCGTCTGGAACTATTTTCTCCCCATTCTCATACCATTGATAATACAAATTACGAAAAATTGGCTTACAAGATTTACTCATATAATATTGTTTTTTTCTCTTGAATCTTTTCCCATTTATCTTTCCCTCATTTGACAATTTAACACAAACTTTAGAATTACTTTTAAAAATTCGATTAAGTTCTACATTAACATGTTCTACAAATTCTTTACTAATATTCGCCAATCCAAAGTTATGAGACTTATCTATCCATGCATCGCCCAACAGATTACCATTTATTATATCTAAAAAATTAGAATCTGCTAAGATTTTATCAATATCAGCTTCTTTAATACCTAGATGGCCCAAGGTGTGTGCCTTTGAAATAGATTCTTTACTTAATGATATCCCTTGTTTTTTAATTTGCCCTCTAATGCCAGAATAAGTTCTATTAGGAAGTAATCCCATCATTTCAGATAAAGTTAAATCCGTATTTCTAACAACATTTATCTCCTCTTCTGTCCAAAAATATTTATTCATATTTATCTCCTTTACAAAACTACAATAACGTTCTGTAAAAAGATAATCAATTCCTTTATTTTCATCATATTGGTCTTTCTAACTTCATTGATTCCAATAGTTTAGAGATTAAAAGAAAATCAAACTCTTGGTCAATTTGGATATTATTTATACCACTTGTCTCTACAACACATGGGTTATACCCTATTCTACATTCTGTGTCAAGTAAAATTTCACTTTCTACTAGGTAAATGTTGCCGTTGTCATGAAAGATAAATTCATTTTCATCGAACTCTTGCCTCATCTTCCTTTCACAAGAAGGATTCTTATCAACAGTATATTCCCATTTTTCATCTATTTTTTGCCATATAAAAGGAGTATCTTTACCAGCGGTCAATAAACTGTCATATCCTCCTTTATAATATGCTTCGATACTTCTATCTAACAATCCATCCAATCTGCAAGGAGAGGTAGGTTGTAAATTTATAACAACATCATATTCTTCATTAAGAAATTTCAGAGCATGAATAAGAGCATCTTCATTCTTAGAAAGATCTGTAGCATATTCGTCTGGTCTTACAATCCAACCATATGTCTTATCTTTATCTACCTCTCCTGCACATTGCTCACAAATTCTCAAACACTCATCACAATTAGAAGATAAAATAGTAGCATCAATATATTTTGATTCTAAAGAAGCCAACATGGACCACATGAATAAAGGATATCCACATAAATCTCGGTAATTTTTCCCTGGAATTCCTTTCGACCCACCACGAGCCGTAACTATAGTTAATATCTTTTTATCGCCTATCACGTTTCTTAGTAACCTTTTTCTTAACTATTTTTTTCCTAGCTATTTTTTTCTTAAGTATTTTTTTCTTAACTTTCTTCTTTTTTATCGTCTTTTTCTGCACCTTTCCTGCTACTTTCTCGATGTTGGGATGATCAGCTATGCAATCAAGGGCAGGATCTTTTAGGTTGTATTTTGTTACGATATCCTTTAATTTATCTATAGGCATCTCCCTATCATTCTCTCTAGCTACTGCTCTTGCATTATCCTGAATCCTCTGGAGGGCTTGCGCCTGAATCATATCCGCTTGGTCATAAATGTCAGTTTTTTTCTTCGCTGCCTCACATAATTCCTTTTTTAGGGATACAACTTTATTTTTGATCATTTCATCAACAACCTTATTTTTTAAAAGGATATATTCCTTATCACTAGACATGGTTCCTGTTGTTAATCCTTCTGTCATTCTAGATATATATTGCATTTCTTTTCCCAATATCTCTTCATCTATCCACTCTTCGCTAAGAGTTGATAAATCTAATTTTACACCATCTTTAATTATAATTGTTTTTTCTTTCATTTTTTATTTACTCCTTTTTTTCTTATTACTTTTTTAACAGATTTTTTCGTTTTCTTTTTTGAAATTTTCTTAAATATTTTATCTCTCAGATCAGATATCTTCTTAACATCTTTATTAACTTCTTTTATATTCTCTAATTCTTCTTTATTTAGACAGGCACGCCTGTTACTTTCATCTTTGATTAAATCTTGTGCTTTTATAACAACTTTTTTCTCTTCTGGTTTCCGTGCTCTAACTCTAATTGGATCTTCACCTTTAGATAAATCTATCTCTTCAACATTGGAGTGACGACTCTCACTACCCGAATATCGATAATTTGCTGCCCTATCGGCCACCATTTGCGCAGATATTTTCTGCAATTGATTTTCTGCTCCTAAAACCACTTTATCACAAAGTTTATCAATTTCTTTTGTTATAACACCTTCCATAGCTTCTTCCTGAAATTCAACAAAATCAGGATCTGAATTTAGAATCCCAGAATATAAACCCTTTGATATTTTAGCAATACGAGACATAGATTGTGACACTATCCCCCTATCAGCTTTAAATCTATTTAAACCATCCTTCAGGACCACCCCGTTAGCCATCACAATACCTTTATCTTTACTCATTTTTATTCTCCTTTTCTAATACTTCCTCAATAGTCATCTTCGGAAAACAATCTAAACTACTATTAGAAGCATCTATAATGTTAATTTCTTTTCCTATAATATCTTTATTTACTTCTGCAAAACTCTCCCAATATTTTCTATAAGCTTTTTCATCGAAACCTATTTGTTGAGTTTGACGAGTAAATTTTCTACCTTTTATGCGATATTGTTTTTTCTCGCCAGGAAATTGCCAATAATATCTTTTACCATCTACTACCCTCGCGTCATTCCCAATCAATACGATAGGATTACAACCTAGGATATAGGCAATATGCAAAGCGGAGCCCATAGAGATTCTTGCCCCTATTATCGGTTCATCTTTAGTAAGTCTCAATCCGTCCAAATAATAACTGTTGTTTTCTGGTGAATACCAACTCTTGTGATCATATAAAATAATATTTTTCCAATCACTAACTATATTCTTAAATTTCTTCTCGTAGAAAAATTTGACACATGGAGATTTTTTAATAACGTCATAGTAATTCCAACTTTTTATGTCAGAGTCATCAGATATAAAAAAATCACAATCAGAATATTTATCTATACTTGAATTAACTGCTATACATAAATAATTCTTTATAATATCTATATTTACATCATGAAGAGAAGGACCACTTCCTAATAAAAAAGTTATCTCCCCTTTATTTTTATCTCTAAAATCACTTACTTGCATTATTATTCCTCGGAAAGAGGATATTTCTCTTCAATAGCTTGGATCATAAGAAATTGATAAGGAACATCTCTTTTTAATTCGACAGACTTTTTTCTCGCTATTTGCTTAATATGTGTCAATAAATCTTCATTCATTCTCATAGAAAATACCCTAGTATTATCTTGTCTATAACCGTTTAATCTTGTTTCTAGAATAATATTAGCATCACTATTATCTGTATCACAAATTATAGGATCAGGAGAGATGTCCATAATCTCTTGATCTGATGCTCTCTTTCTAAGATCTACTATATTTTCATTTTTCTTTCTTTTTGTCATTATCTTTCTCCTATTTAAAAATCTTTAGTTATGGCCTCGTCCCAAAATTGTTTTGTAACAGGACCTATGGTCCCTTTATTATCTTTATAAATATTGCACAAAAAATCATAAAACATTTGCGCCTCTCCCTTTAACCCTAATAACTTCGCAGATCTAATTATTCTACTTATTCTTAAAAAATTATGATTACGAGGAGTTAACCACACAGGATATCTATAATGCCAATGCTCAAAAGAAGTTCTTACTTTATGTTCGTAAATATTAAGACCATAGAACATAAGCATAATTTCAAACATAGTTCTCATCTTCTTCTGTAAATCAGGACGACGATTAAATTCGTCTATATCTCCTTGTCTTAATATAGGAGAAGTAGGAACTGCTTTACTTTTTTCTGGCAAAGGAAATATCCACTGTATATAACAATGATTTTTCTCCAATCCTGCATCAGTAAATCCACTTATATCGTCAATAGTATATCCCTCTTGGTTCCTAGCTCTACCCTCGTAAAATCCTATTATATCTTTAGCCATCTTTTTTCCGTAATCGTGCAATTTTGTAAGTCTGTAATACTAATTATTATATTACGCTTCAAAATCCTCCTTTTTTCTCAAAAAAAATGGACAGTGCAAAAAATATTGCATTATCCACTTTTTACTATTTCTCAAAAAACTACAAATCTAATATTTCGAATCTATTCCCAATTGGTTCAAATATCTCTTCTTCTCTCCAAAAATGAACTTCTTTTTGCTCAAATTTAATATTATAATAAAGACTTCTTGGATCGCTTAAGGAAGTATTTGATACTTTCCACATTACTATTCCTTTCTTATTCTTAAATAATTTAGCATGAGATATTCGATCATTATATATAATCTCTACTGATGTATTCAAAGGAGGAAGTTCTTTATTTATTGATATCCATTTGCTCATAAATCTAATATTGATATATAACCGTTTTTCCTAATGATTCGGCATATTTTATCTCTTCCTTTGTAGTCTTTCCTATATATCCACCAACATTCACAACTAATATCTCATCTGCCATCTCTATCTTCCTCTTATGCAGATCATGGAATAGTAATAGTTGCTCATCAGACCATTTAAGATTATCATGATGAGTAAAACAACAAACCGATAAAACTATTTTCTCTTTTAACGATTGCTCCCATGTCGCTTCTTCAAATTCTTTCTTAAATTTTGTAGAACCACATAAACAAATAATTTTATTGTCTTTCATATTTGTTTTATTCCATCTAAATATTCTTGTCTAGTCATGGCTTTTTTCGATCTGCCAGGATTCATGAGTTTAACCCATTCTTCTCTACCTCTTTCTAACTCATAACTATCAGGAGTTTCTTGACCATCACCTAAATTAGCAACTCTATCTAATTGCTCTTGTGATATTTCTTTTCTATGATATGCTAAATAATGAATACAATTTGCGTTAGTCATCTCTCCATTAGACAATAAAAAGTCATGCCCTCCTGCATTTGCTCCACATGAGCAATTATGCCAACCACACCATCCATCTCCCTCATTAAACTCATACCCCTGACCCATTACACTATACCTACGTATAGTTCCCTTTTTAGCTTTCCTCAACGAAGCCGACATCTTTTTAGTCAACTCGTCAATAATAGGAATGTTAGAAGGTTTTTCTTTTGGTTCTATAAATAATAATAATTCTGAATTAATTGCCATTTTATTTTTCCTTTCTTACAAATCTAATATTTCAAACCTATTCCCAATAGGTATTGGTTCCACATAATCTTCTGCTAGACATTCGATCATATCATCAACACAGATATAACCTATTTCTTCTAACTTATACCATTTTGGTCCTTTAGTATCTTTAATTGTTACAATTCTGCCATTGTTTAATCCATTAATCTCTTTTTCCATAAAACGACAAAAACATGGATCAATTTTTATATAGGTTTCATTAATCAGTCCAAATTCTTCCTCCATCTGGTCCCATGTTTTAATCCTTACCTTGTTGCCTATTCCGTATTTCATAAATCTAATATTTCAAACCTATTGTTAATTTTCTTTCTTTTCTTTGTTTTATCAAAATTAACTCTATCCCAATCTACAAAATTAAGCACTTTCCTATTTTTACCTATTAGCTCAACTATATGATCAAGATCAAAATTATCTGAGTACTGGATAAAAATAGGATGTTTTTTTGACAATAACTCACATATTTTTTCTTTTTGATTTTTGACATATCTCACAACATAACTATTTTGTTTAACTGCCTCTAAACACATTTGTTCGGTCTGATTCTCGACAAACAATAAGGCAGTCCCAGTTTGTCTTATTGCTTCTATACATATTTTTTCTGTCTTATTTTCAACAAATTGCAAAGATAAACCATATTGTTTGACTGCCTCTAAACGGATTTCATCTGTTTGATTTTTAACATAACGCAAAACATAACCATTTTGTTTAACAGCTTCTAAACATATTTGTTCTGTCTGTTTTTTAATAAATTGCAAAGCACCTCCATTTTGTTTGACTGCTTCTATACAAATTTGTTCTGTTTGATTCTTAACATATTGAATAGCACGACCATTTTTCCTAATCGCCTTAAAACATATCTCTTCTGTTTGATCTTCAATGTATCTCAAAGCATTACTAGTTTGCTTAATTGCTTCTAGACATACGTATTCTGTTCTATCTTCAACAAACTCCAAAGCCAGACCAGTTTGCCTGACCGCTTCTAAACAAATTTGTTCTGTTTGATTTCTAACATGCTTTACAGCAAAACCTCCTTTTTTCACTGCCTCTAAACAAATTCGTTCTGTTTGTTTTTCAACAAACTCCAAAACACAACTGTTTTGTCTAACCGCTTCTAAACAAATTTGTTCTGTTTGATCTTCAACATATTCTAAAACCAAACCATTTTGTTTGACTGCTTCTAAACAGATTTGTTCTGTTTGATCTTCAACATAATGCAAAGCATAGCCATTTTGCTTAACTGCTTCTAAACATATCTCTTCTGTCTGATTTTTAACTAGTAATAAGTCTCGAAAATCGACATCATGAAAAATCATTTTTCCTGATATATATTCTTCTAGTTCTTTCAAAGAAATATTACATTTTTTACAAAATTCTTTTTTGTCCATCTGTCAAAACCTATTTTTTGTAACTTTCGTATATTCTAACGGTCTTCTAACAGTAGGAGGATGAACTCCTGCTCTCATACTCATAATCATACCTGCTGCTTCAATATAATTATCAACAAATATAAATCTCTCATCTCCATCCTCAAAATCATTCAAAACAGTCGTGTTCTCCCGAACTACTATGATAGGTATATTACTGGCTAAACAAGCCCTATGAGGAGGACCAAAACATCCCATAGGACTTATCATAACATCTATGTCAGGAAGAGTCAGCCAATTTACAGAAAATTCTGGGACACCTCGAACTCCCCACCCTACATCAACTATTCTTGGAGCTTGATGAAGTCCTTTCAATATACAATGAATATAATTCTCTGTAATTATTTCAACTGCTTTTCTTGGATCAACTACTTCCCGAAATTCTTTCATACTATAATCAACAGGACCGTGAGCCACTGGCTTATTTATCCTATCAGCAATTATTTTAGAAGCCACAGCTTCAACCCCTCCTACAGGATTTACTCCACCTTCTCTAAAATAGTATATAAGATCATCTTCAGAAATAGTAATAGGAGTAGCAATAGCTAAAGCATCAAACTCATAATCCTGAACCTGTCTAATTAGTGCTTCCCAACCATGAACATCTCCCGTAGCCAAACCATTTTCCATTCTGGCAATAAGTTCTAAAGGAGTCTCTAATTCAACTATCTCTGCATCTATACCTAAAGAAGCCCTTGCGGCAGAAACGGCATTAATAGATTGATAATCGGCTGGAGCATTTACTACCACTAAAATCTTATTACTATAAGGTTTTTTCAAAATGATACGACCCTCTAGGAACCTATCTAGGATGGACCCCTCAACATACCACGCATTAGGAGGCATCTCATTGATGTCCGACGCATTGACAACGTTTGGATGAAGAATCAATTTATCACAACAAGATCCTATTAATCTAGCTGCTGGTTGAGCATCTCCTGCGTCGCCGCCGATTTCGCAACCAATACCAGTTGGTATGACTAAAACTACATTCATATTATTTCTCCTTATTTCTTAATTTCTTCTAATATCTTGAAGAGCATTATTTGTTAATTCTTCTACAATCTCACATAATTTACTTCTGCACTCTACCTCCAACAAAATTTCATAGCCCTTTACACCCTCTCTAAAGTCATTATCAATAGTATAAAAACCATGATCTTTTAATTCAAATACAATATCTCCATCTTCCGTTGGGTATTTAACAATCTCAACAAAAGCTAATTGATTTTCCCCTAGTTCTTCATACGGTTCATTATTACTAATTGGATAACCATCCGAAAAATTATTATTACCCAAATATTCTGAAATAAATAACCTATCATTTGCTTTGAAAACAAATCCTACTTCCATGAAAATCTCCTTATCTTATAATTTTCCAACATTATCATATTGGCCTAAAAATTCGTTATAAAATTTCTCTTTAGGAGCAAGATGCTCTTTTATGTGTGATCTCACATTTAGATAATTATAATAACCGTCATACATAACGATATAAGTAACACATTCTCTTAAACAACCATCATAATAACATTGTCCATAATCCTTATCATCTAATACCATATGTGTTAATATCCATATAATACCATCTTTATCTATTATATATCCTTTGTCTTTACTTATTTTCTTTTCATATTTAAAAGGAGAGATAGGATATCTATCTTCCGTAGAAAGAAAAAATGTTTTATCAACGGAATATATCATATTATTCCCCTTATCAAACTCCTTCAGGATATTTTATCATCAACTCTCTTAATTTCTCTTTTTCCATTTTCCTGTCAGCCAATGCATCTTTTTGTCTCTGATATTTAGTTTTTCCCGTTCTTTGTGTATATTCTTTTTCCGTCTCAAATCTTAGTCCATAAATTCTGATACCACTCGATCCATCATAATTTTGAGATCCATAAACATCAAAAGACTTATACTTTTTATATTTCTTTTTACAATTATTTAAAAATCTTACAACAGCACCTAATTTATAACAACTCTTTGGAATATCTTCTAGATATTCTCGAATAGTCTGTTTCTTTTGTAGCTTTTTCTTAAGCTCAACCACTTTTGTCTGCATTTTTTTTAATCTATCAGAATCTGTTTCCACGATACTACTCCTATCATCTTTTTATTCATTGTATTCTCCCTTTACAAACTTACCATATTCTTCTAAACTCATTCCTAAATACTCGTGCAACTCAAGATCACTATCCCCTTTATGCCATTCATCAATAATATCATCTATACTCTTATACTCCTCCACTTTTACTCCTAATCTATACGCCAGCCATTCTGCAACAATATGTCTATGGCAGAATTTATCTGGAGCTTCCCAGCAAAGAAGAATAGCATCTTTCCCTAGTTCTTTATACACCTCTGCTGGATCTAACTTGTCCAACACTTCTTTATAGTAATGCTCTGTATAAAAATCTTCATCTTCATCCTTTTTATATTTCTTAAAAAACCAATATTTAGGAGCAAGTTTTTTATACTCTCTTCCCTTATACCATGATGGAGCTTTAGCTGCTATAGACACGGCATTTAGGTCTTTTGCCTTTTCGTAATAATATGAAGTTTTCATTTTTTCCCTATTAATTTAAAAGCATAGTCTATCGATATTCTATCAAAAGCAGTAACTTTAGTAATATTACTACAATTATATATCTCTGCTTTTTTTATATCAGCAAATTTCTTTAATGCTTTATAAGATTTATCATTAAATTCAAAAACCCTATTTTGTTTTTTCCAAGAATCATAAATATTAGCATTAGCAGTTGGTCTATTTTTTCTATCATATAACGACTGCCAAAAATGATGTTTCCTATCATTATCATTATGATCTATTCCGAAAAGAAAAATTAATTTACAGCCCATTTGAAGAGCTAAATCTAGTGATGTAGGTCCAGAAGAGCAATAACAAAGTCCAACATCTTTGGGATTAACTATATCTTCTGAAGTAGGACGTGGAGAAAAAAACAAAGTATTGCTCATTTGTTCTCTATATTTTAGCCAACTATCACGAACTACTTTTGTGCAATTAGATTTCTCAACATCTTTCCAATAGGTCCATCTACGGCACAATACGTCATTGGACACCCAATAATGTTTCTCTGGGTCAAGATCAAATTCTGCCAAAGGCATAAATGCCGAATTAATAGAAATAACAACATAATTTAATATTTCTTTAAAATAAGGAGATATACACAAATCATGTAAAGATGGTCCTGCTCCTAATATTATGCATAATTTCCCTATATGCTTATTAACTAATTGAGTGTAAGTGTTATTCATAAATCTAATATTTCAAAACGACTACAAATCGATGTTTCTTCTTTTGTCTCTTTCCTCTCAACATCAGAAAAATCTCCAGAATCAATATAACCACAAACAGTTATACGTCTTTCTCCAGGAAGAACAGAATGCTGTCCATCAATGCTAGTAATATCGATATCGTTTTGATGCACCTCATAAGAGGTCATACAAATAGGGATTTCTACATCTTCACCATTTTTTGCTACAACATTTACGCCACCAGAATAAGGTCTCGAAAAATCCTCTTGCCATCCATTAAATTGGACATCAGTGCAATCTGCTGTAAAATTATATATAACATTGCCAGAGTGAGAATGACCATCAAATTCCATATGGTCAATACAAAAATTTGTAATAATTTCGCAATCACCATAATAAATAGAAAAATTATCACCTAAAAGTGTCGTGACGCTGCCGTATGCCATTATAAGTCCAATATTTCAAAACGACTATATTTTTCATAAGCTTCTTCTGCATCATCGAATAAAGATATATCTGTATTCTCTAGCTTTAAGGATATTTCAATACTTTCTCTATATCCTCTTTTCAAAAGATAAGAATCTCCCATGTCAGGTCTTGCCGATATATCTACATCAAATATATATCCATACTTACCCACTTTGATTTTTGCTCTTCTTGTATGTAAAGTCGAAGAACAAGAATAATTAGAAAACAATGTTTTTAATTTTTCTTTAGAATCTTTATCTAATTCAATTTTATAAGTAATAAGAGGAGATTGAACTTTCTGACTAGCACCATTTTTAAAGACAGTCCTCTCACAAAAATTAATATCAATTTTTGAATATCGATATATAGGTATTCTTTCTCCGTTTTTTAATAGGATATAAAAATTCGAAACATCAGGAATTATAACTTGTAATAGGTCCATCATAAATCCAACCAATTAGCACGATTATCATTTATTACTCTAAAATTTATTTCTTTTTCCATATCTGATAATTTTTTAACAAGTTCTTTCTCTTCCTCTCTAAGCCTGGATAACTCTTTTTTCCGTCTTTTTTCTTCCTTTGCTAATCTTTTGGTTCTTTCTGCCAATTTGTGGACTTCCTCCCGATATCTTATACATGATTCATTCATTTTTTTCATATTTGCAGTAGAAGTGTCTCCCACTTTGAAAACTGAAACTTTTTCGTCACGAGCAAATTCCGATAATATCTTATAAATAGATTCTTTGTCAGCCACCGAGTCATCAATCACAATTTGTTTGCAATCTCCGCTCATTTTTATCTCCTATAAATCCAATATATCAAAACGAGTCTGTTCCCCATTCTCTTCTTCAAACATATAGGATTTGACTTCGTTTTTATCTAATAAAAATTCTATTTTAACCAAATAAGCATGTTTGATAGAATGATAAATATAGTGTTTTATAAAGCAAGAAACTAATACTCCATCTATGATAAAAGTTGCTGCTTCATTCATATCTGTAGAAACCATACTAATAGCATTAGTTACAACATTATCAGAAGCGGCGACTATCCCAGAAGCATCATTAACATTCAACCATATCTCGTAAGAAGCAGTTAAACGTGATATATCTATAGTAAATCCCTTAATAGCCACTACTGGCATATCTTTATTGCCGTATTGTACAGAAGCTTCTCTTAAAGGAATATATTTAGCTAGACTCATTCTCTAATTTTTTTTCCACAACATCTACTAAAGATTTAAACGTAAGAATAGACTCTGCTTCCTCATCAGGAATCTCAATGTCGAAATCATCTTCTATTTGCATAATAAGCTCAATTAAATCCAAACTATCAGCATTAAGATCAATTCCCAAACGAGAGTCGTCAGCAATGGAATCAACATCCACTCTTAATACCTCTACAATAGATTTCTTTGCTTTGTCCTCAATTTCTAATCTATCCATATCTATCTCCTAAACACCATATTCTATAAGGGTTCTCACATAGATAATGATTATAATATCTATCATCATCTGTTACTTCTTTACCAATCCACGACGGAAGGATAATTTTTTGATCTTCCGATTCTAATTCAGCTTCTGCAATCTCCAATCCCTCATTAAGTTCATGAAAAATATCTATTTCCCATATAAGTCCATTCTCCTTGCACATATATCTTGTTTTTAATATAGAATTTGGACAAAACAACGAGATTATAACATAAGCATCATGAATAGGTATTTCATATTCAAACTCGTCTCTAGATATATATTCCCTGTCTCCTTTTATAGTTAAAAACGCTTTCTCTTCATCAATAATTCTTACTCGTATGTTACTATTTTGAAAATATCCCTGTCTAATATTTTCCTTAGAATAATAAATACTATTCTCATAACTCCAATATGGAAAACGATCTTTTAATAGAAATTTTCTTTCTATCTCAATTTTCATCTTGACCCTTCCGTAATATCCCAGATTCACACAAAAATCTACTTGGTCTGCACCTATTAAAAGATACATCTCCATGTCTGCCAAACCTACGTCTACGCTGGCACCAACTTAAAAGTAAAGCCTTTTTAGCTCTCGTCATGCCCACATAGCACAATCTTCGTTCTTCTTCTAATCCCGCATAAGGATCTTCTGATATAGCATTTTTGTGAGGTAGTAAATCTTCTTCGACACCTATCATAAATACGATAGGAAATTCTAATCCTTTTGCCGCATGCATACTCATTAATGGCATTTTATCATCTTTATCATCTTTATCAGCATTCGTAATAAGAGAAACCTGTTGCAAATACTTACTCACCCCATTTTCTTCTCCATTACATTCTCCAGCAGAAGCAACAATCTGACTAACATTGTCTTTCCTCTCATTTGCCGTATCATTAAACTTACTTAATAGATGCTTATCATAATTAAATTTATCAATCAATTGGGACAAACAACTAGAGGGTCTAGTATGGTCCCATTTGCGATGATAAATACTATAAAGTTTATCACAAGCCCTAGATATCTTAATACCGTTTGCTTTTTCTCCTATTATTTTACAAGCTTGAGGAATACCTATATTCTGCTCTTGTGCTATATTCTCAATTCTACCAACAGTAATAGCCCCCATACCCTCTACAAAAGAACAAACTCTCCCAAAGGCTATGCCATCACTTGGGTTAGCCAATAGTTTCAACATGGCAAGACAATCTCTTATTTCCTTACGATCATAAAAATTCCATGCTCCTATAACCTCATAAGGAATAGCATTATTAACTAATGCCTGTTCGACAGGTTCTGACATTTTATTAGCTCTATAAAGAACAGCCATGTCGGATGGGTCCCATCCCCCATCTTCTATAAATCTTTTAGCTGTTTTACCAACCCAGTTGGCCTCTGCATATTGATCGTTAAAAGAAAAACATTTAACCTTGTCACCATCTTTATTGTCCGTCTCAAAAGCAGTTCCTATATGACTACTATTAAATTTAATTAACCTACTTGCCACCGAAACAATTTGAGGTGTAGATCTATAATTCTTTGACAAAGAAATTACTTTACAATCAGAATAATTGTTCATAAAATCTTGAATGTTTTGATATCTTGCCCCGCGCCAGCCGTATATCGAATTATGACTAACAATTCCGTTCGTTATAAAATTATGATATTCCTCTACATCTATGTCATATAAATTGCCGCTATATTTCAAAAAACAAACTTCTTTTATTTCGTCCATTTCTATTTTATCATCATTGCATATAAATATTTTCATCCCCTCTCTTAAGTGAGACGATGGCATCATTTTTAAAGAAACATTTGAAAACTTAGCTTTCTCAATAAGATTAACGCTCATAATAGATCTTACTTTTTGTAGGATACTATTTATATCTTTCATTTCTCTCAAGACAGAATCTACTCGCCATCCTCTTTTCCCTTTTCCCGCGTCCCTAACATTTAGCCCAATTTTTTTCAAAGCATCTCTATCTGAATCGTCGGACCCAGAAATCATATATCTATGAGATATCTTCCCCCTGCTATCAGCACACATATTTATAGTAAAATTTCTTCTCTTTTTTTTGCACATGCATTTAGGGATATAGTGAGGTCTATCTTCGAATAAAAATGTATCATGCATTAATCTTTTAGCATTTACTGAAGTATCTATTTCTCTAAATAACTTTTTTATACTATTTTGGGAATAATCTAAATCTCTATATTTATTATTATAAAAACACCATGTAGGAATACCATATTTAACAGAATAAAATTGCTCCCAATATTTACCATCGTCTATTGAGTCTACCGCTTTCAAAATCCATAAACACTCAGCCCTTTCTTGCCCCAGTCTGGCTCCAACACCCATTCCGTGTTCTCCATACTTTCTACGAGTATTCGTCACCCCAATTCTATACCCCAAGCTAGAATCATACATTAAATAGACTATTATCTTTGCAGTAGATTCCTTGGTATAGTCTGCAAAAACAATATGTTCTTTTGTAAATTTGACTTCACGTCCTGTTACCGTTTTTATCTGAACAATATCATAGTTATCGACCTTTTTTTTATAGACTCTTTTTACCTTTCCTGTAGCTAATGTATTTTTTGATCCGCCTGCACATTTTATTTCATCACCTTCTTCAATGTCCTCTATTTTGAGAGTTTTACCGTCTGACATTAAAATATTTTGATGTTCAACAACACATTGATCAATATCGCCTATCAACATAATATTCTTCCATTTTCCGCCGAGAAGATTAACCAAATAGAATTGTGACTTATTGGTGTCCTGAGTCTCATCCACCATAATATACTTGAAAGTATTTTGTATTTTTCTCTTAAGCTCTTCATCCGATTCTATCAACTTAATATTTTCATATATAAGAGCACTAAAATCCAACAAACTATTTTTTTTACAATGTTTTAGATATTGCTTTGCTATATCAATAAGAGGTTCTGATTGAAGACTATTTTCTACCCACTCAAATTCTTCCATCTGGTCCCGAAAAAAATTAAGCCGATTTGCTATTTTAAAACCATCTCCCTTTTCTATACTTATTTCGAGCTTTCTAGATATCTGCATGATTAGATCGATTTGATCCCTATCATCTATAATACTAAAATTAGCTTTTAGACCTTTAGTAGGTCCAATCTTTCTTATCATCTTAGCGCAAAGAGAATGGAAGGTTCCCATAAAGAAATCTAATTTATCTATATTAAGTCTTTTACAAACTCTCTCCCTCATCTCATTTGCTGCCTTATTCGTAAAAGTTAGACATAAGATATTCTTAGGTCTGACTCCATTCTGAATTAGACGGACAATTCTTTCTACTAGAGTAAAAGTTTTGCCCGAGCCTGGGCATGATGTGACTAGACAAGGACCATCTTTATGATGAACTGCTTCTTGTTGATACTTATTTAAACCAAATGTCATAAACTACCTCTATTCTAACAAATATTTATACTTCTTATCAATTATTAAAAACTCTCGTTTACTAACTGACCTATTTTTGGTATTAATAGTGCATTTTACATCTATCTCCAATATAACAGCCCATTTATACATTTCCCTTATTTCTTCACAACAATCATATGATAATAACCATGGACAATTTACTTCCTGAAGCAATTCTGCCATTTTCTTATGCTGATCATCATTAAAATAAAATTGATATAATTCTGGTCCTTTTTGATAATAAGGCGGGTCTAAATACAAAAAACTATGTTTAAATTTATCTAACATATTTTTCATAAAAATAAAACAATCATCATAAAAACAAGTTTTACCAATAATATTAATTCTTCTTAAATCGTTATGTAATTTCCATATCCTATTTTCTATATTTTTACTGTTCCATCTACAACCAATTTTATATTTTGATTTTTGAAAAGCCCCTCCAAGAGGTCCTCCCGATCTAGTGCCAAGACCTGAAAATGAAATCTGATGCAAAGCCATCTTCATAAAGCCCACTTCAACTAAAGAATATTTATGGTCCTTTAAAATATATTTTCTTAAACTGTCATCTAAAAATATATTTTTAAAATTATAAAAATCTTCAATTGTAGGATTAAAATCATTAACAAAGTTACATAATTCATCTGGACTGTTAATAAGAGAATGCCAAAAAGCAGCGATACCTATATCATAATCATTTATAGCTACTGATTCCACATTATTAATCAACTCTCTCCATATGGAACCTCCTCCTACAAAAGGCTCTACATAACAACAATTATTATTTCGATAATATAATTTAATAATTGATGATATTTTCTTCTTTAACTTTGATTTTCCGCCTGGATATCTAAACATATTTAATTTGAAACATCCCTTTTCTTTAAGGTTTCATTAAAATCATCACGAGATCGAGGCAAAATCAATTCATCTCTACAAATATAATAATTATAATTATTACCCCCATTACTACGCATAAGCGTTCTATCTTTTCTTTGATCTTTATTTCTTAATATATCATCTTTCCAGATATAACCACATAACTCTATAGCTATACCCTCAATTTCCATCCAACGCTCTGGAGAACTCAGGCTCTTATCTGAAGAACAAAGATTCCTCTTGCTTTGCAAATCTGTAAGAATTCGTCCCCTCCAGAGAAGAGCATGTACGGTAGTAAAAAATATCATATCATATTTAAGATCTTTATCGTTACTATTTTTATCAACAGCCATGGTATAAAAACCTCCCAAATAACCTTTTTCAATAGCAGAACTCGATTCGGTTATTTGACACTTTACATCTATTTTTATACCGTGAACATTAAAATCTTTTCCCCCATCCCCAGTCACACTAACTGACTCATCCACCCCTTGATTGAAAAAAGTTTTATCTACAGAATATTCTCCAACTATCCCCAGAAAAGTTGCAGCACGACCTAAAAACCCTTTTCTAAATTCATTCTCAGACCATTGAACCGATTTATCCCTACCCTCTTTCAAAGCAATTTCTTTACATCTTAAAGTTTCTTCTTTACTTAATTTAACTATTTTATTCATATCTTACTCCATCTCGTCACCTTTCATATAAATACTATAATACCCCCTACTTATAACGCAATGACAATCACTTTTCAATAATTTAGAAAATTATCTTTAAGATATGTTGTGAGTTCTTCTTCAGTCATTGCTCCGATATGCTCCGTAACTATATTTTCATTATCATCTAAGAATTGTAAGTGAGGCAGTTCTTCCACATCGTGCTCTTCACACATATTATAAACTTCCTCATTTTCGATATCCTGTCCATCATAATAATCATAATCAATTTGAAATTTTTCTAGAAGAACAAACACTTCTAAACAATCTAAACATTCCGAACTTCCAAAAAATCTAATTTTCATCTATGTCTCTATGTAAAACATTCATAACTTCATCAATTGGATAATTACTTAGATTATCATGAACACGATTGATTTCCTCCTGAGAGACTATCCCCTTATCATCTTTTTCCGCGTCTCTTAAAGAAGCTTGTTCTGTTTCTACATGAAGATTCTTTTCTTGCCCTATCATATTCTTACAAAATTCTTCTATAATCTCATCTGGGATGTCTTGGGTCACTCCCCAATCTGTCCCTTTAACTGCTATATTGATATGTTTATGTTCTTTTACATCTCTCAATGATAATTGAAAAAGATTATTCTCTCTATCATATGTTATATTTAATATTTTAGCCTTTACTACTGAAGACATCTTTAATTACCCTCACTAATTCTATAATCATTTTTTTCTTATCAAATTCATCATCATACTTTTTTATACCTGCCAAAGCATTAAGAACATTCTCAGGCATATTATAAAGCAGAACATGATCATGAGGAGTTCGATAACTACCCCCAATAGAATCTGTGATCATCTCTTTAGGAATACCAATGGATTTTTCTATTTGAGCAAGTTTTTCCCACCATTTATCAGTATTATCTTTAGTTATATCACTACCATTGACAGTAGATACCAAAAGGCATTGTGGCTTAACAACCGCTCCTATAATAGTTTTATATTCTTCTTTTAAACGTTGATATCTTGGCTCAAATTCTTCATTAGAAGTAATCCCATAAATTCGACAATTATAAGGTCTTACTTTATGAATCCTACACATACATGTGTCTTCATCAAAAAACACACAACCTTTTGAAGGAACAGGATTAACAGCATTGAGCATACATTTCTCAAATAAATCACATATATGCTCATCAGTCCAATTCTTAGATATAAAATGCCAGAGCAAAAGAAACTCTGAATATAAAAGTTGGGGTGTTTGGATCTTACAACACCAAGCATTACAGCTTCCTCCTTCGGCGTTTATATTTTCCATACACCCCTTCGTATCAGGAATCTTATGATAAAGATTGTGTAATTCAGGGAATGATTTTACTATCTTCTCGTTATTACCGGAAAGACGAATCAGTTTATAAAATTCAAAATCTTTCATAATTATCAAAGACTATCATAGTCTCCCATGTTATCAGAAGATGCCCCTTCTTTTACAGGAATATCAACATCCTCTGCACTATCGTCCATACCTTCATCTACTACTTCCAAAAATTTAATGGAAACTGTTTTTTTCTCAGACTCTTTCACTATAATATCATCATTACTCTTTTTGGCCTTTTTTAGAAAATCTTCTAATTTGCCACTTTGCTCCCATATCGCAATCAGCTTACTAGCTTCTCTTTTTCTAATATTATATTGAACAACTTCCTCAAGAACGTCATCAACATCTTCTCCTGCTTTTTGAGCTTCTTTCAAAACAGCTATAAATTCTTCTTCATCATTAACAACCCATTTAGCTTTCTGATTTCTCGAAGAAACAGCACAAGATCCAGGAAATTTAACACTTTTCTCATTATTACTTTCAAGAGTAGATACCATAATAGATTTATAAAAGGCAACCTTATTCTCAATAACTTTAACAGCATCACTAACATCTTGAGATTTTTTCTTCTTATAATCTTTATAAAAATCTTTTTGCTTCTCAAGCTCTTTGATAGTTAAAGCTACATCTTCTAATAGGTATAAATCGTCCAGGGGACGAATTTCTCCCGCTGCAAACATATCGTGCAGCTCTTTACGCTTAAAAACATTTTCAAATTCTGACATTTTAACACCTCATAAATTATTCCTCTTTTGATAAGACCTCTAACAGAATACCTGTTTTTTCTTCCCCATTAAAATCAACAGTTGTAAAACTAGGACTCATCCATAGATTATCCCCATTCTTTTTTGCTTCTCCCTTGGCAATAATAAAAGATTTAATACCATTATTAAGAGAAGCTGCTCCTACACACCTCAACTTTACTGCTGAGTGCTTTGCATATACTTGCATAATAGCATTAGAAAGTTTTTTAATATACTCTTTATCTCCCCCCTTGCCTCCACTAACCAAAAGTAAAGTTTCATCTTTTGCCTCATTTTTTTCATTAACGCCTTCTGTCATAACCACATTCTCCTTAAAAATAAATTTCTAAAACTACCATATAATCGTATTTTTACCAAAAAAACTTTATAATAAAGATTTATAAAATTCTCTTCTCTTTTGTTCTAAGGTTGGACTATCCCATATTTTCGATTTATTACACAGCTTCTTAAAATCGCAATATGTGCAACCATAATCTCTTTTCGAAGTATATTTGGGAGGAGGAAGCTTTCGATTCTTTCTCATTTCTACCATAGTCCTAGCCTGATCCTGAATAATTTCCCACCACGTATCATTCCTTGGAACTTGGAACCAGGCCATCTTAGAATTATCTTTATTCTCATAAGCAATTATGCCATAATCACAATCTAAGATATGAGCATATATAGTAAGCTGAATAAGATAATCCTTATGAGGCCCTTTCGACATAATCTGATTCTTCCATGCATTACTACCACATGTTTTCATATCAATAACAATTTTATTATTTTTAAGAGGTAAGAATTTCTGATTATAAGAAATCCTAACACCTTTAAACCTTTCCTCTTTCAAATTCTTACAATTAAGAACTATATCTGCATTACCTTTTATATGTAACTCTGGTGCTCTCACCTGGGTTTCTAAATATTCAAAATCAGAACAACCACAAAGACATTTTTTTGGCCTAAAAATTGGTCCATTTTTACCCTTCGCGATTCTTGTTTTTTTCTCCGCATATATTTTCTCTAAAGAATAATCTTTCTTAACTTGCCCCTCATTATCAAACATATAACAGAGAGCATTTTTACATCTCCACCTTCCCATTAAAATATTTCCTATATTATCAAAATAGTTAGACCAACGATCATGCATGTTATGCCCCTTATGGAATAATCTATGTTTTTCACTATCTGGTTCTGGATAACTTACATCAATAAGCCCTTTCCATGCATAATGCTTATACTGTTGCATCCTCAAACATTTACCAAACTCTGATGGATGATAATGATCATAACTTCTTTCTTCCCTTCTATCAACAACGTCCCATCTAATATAAGTGTCTATGAGATTCATTACTGATGTTACTTCCTGGGGAGTATATTTATCTGCCATAATTTATCCTTTAAATATTAAATCCACAATCTTCTTTAGATGTTTTTAGTTTCTCTATCATGTTTTTTTTACCTTCTCTGATCAGGAAATCGTCAGGATCGCAATTCTTAGGAAGATAAACAGGAATGAACCTTAATGAATAAGCACTTAGATTATATTTCTCATAAGATTCCATAGCTCTTTTTATCGATCTCCTACCAGCTTCATCTCCATCAAATAAAAGATAATAATCTGTACAATATTTCGTTAAAAGAGCCGTCTGAAAAAGAGTAAAAGCACTTCCGCATAGTCCAACAGTCATATTGAACCCAAAAGTATGAAAACAGGCTACATCACACTCTCCCTCAACAATAATCACTTTATTAGTTCTTTGAATATTTTCTTTCGCGTAAAATAAGCCATAAAGATAAGAACCTTTATCAAATGATTCGTGTAAAAATCTTTGAGAATGATTCTTATCTAAATGACGAGTTGATAGGGCGACCAATTCCCCATAAGCACTATAGATAGGAGTAATAATTCTACCTCTTACTTCATGATTTACATCTGAAGGGCAATAGCCCATATCGAACTTTTCAATTATGTCAGGAGAAAATTTTCTTTCATTAAGTAAATAATCAAGAGCAATTTTCCCCTCAGGTTTAGAAAGAGTTATTTTAGCCGCATTGACAATTTTATGTCTTTCAGTTTCAGGAAACCCATTTATCCATTTGTTCATTACTCTGATCCATATAGGACAATCTCGGGAGGCAGGATAAGATCTTTTTCAGAAGCTTTGACTCTTATTGCTTCAATAAGTTTATCTGTAAGCTTATTTTTTATAATATGATCAATAAAAGCTTTTCTTCCTTCTATTTTTAACTCACCCCAACTAAAGATTCCTTTCCTAACTGAAATAAGTTTTATCTGTCTACCCGTATCGAAAGCGATATCATCTATCTCTGGAAAATAAGCCTCGTAATAAATGGGCACATCAAGAGACTCCCTATACGGTTTAGCAAATCTATTCTTAATCAGAGCTACCTTAGAATGTCTACCTATCAACATATCCTCGCCCGTTTCAGGATCTGGAACAAAGATGTCTGCCTCTTTAGCATTTCGTTTATCCATTCGCAAACGCAAAGAGGCATTATGATGTAAAGAATGACCACCTGGACTTGTTCTTGGGTCTCCCCAAGTTTGTCCTATTTTTTCTCTTAACTGATTAATAAAAACAAGCAATGCTCCATATTTCTCAGCATAAGAAACTAATTTACCTAAAGATTTACTCAACAATCTTGACAGCAACCCCATAAACTCTTTTTCAGTTGCTGCCTCGAACAAACTTTTAGGAATCAAATTAGCAACAGAGTCCAAAACTATAACTTGAACTCCATTTTTCATCATTAGCTGCATAGCATCGATCACATCTTCCGCATAATAATCATCATCAGGATTTTCATGATTTACCATATTGGAATAAATCAACTTATCAATATCACAACCATTAATATATGCTAAATTTTCTTGAAAAGAATGCTCAACATCAATCCATGCAGTCTTGTATCCCATCTTTTGAGCATAGCCTGCAATACGATACGCTAAGGATGATTTGCCACTACCTTCTTCTCCAAATATTTCAACCAATTTTCCTAATGGTATTCCAAGAGCAGTCTTAGGATCATATCCTTCGAGACTATTCAAATCCACTTTGGTAGGATCTTGACCATACTGGATAATAAAATCCAAATTAAAATGACCTGTAGGGATGTTACCAGGGCTCGATGCCCTGGCTCCCATCTGACAAAAACCTCCTAGGTTTTTAAAAAGTTCATCTTCATTCGCTTTATTACTTTTACTTTTTGCCATATTGATAACCCTCTTTAAAAGTTGCTTTCCCAATCATCTCCACTATCTGTCGCAGTGTCTGCTGTTGCAACAGGTGTTGAATCAGGTGTTGAATCAGGTGTTGAATCAGGTGAGCTATCAAAGCCCATATCAACAGAAGGCTCAGCTTCTGTTTTATTGAGATCTCCAAACAACTTTTCTTCAATTTCTGGTGGAGTATCAACCTTATAAAGCTTCTGAAGCTTTAGCTTATCCCCGTCCAAGGCTTCCTTGAACAATGCTATCTCCTCTTGAGTGAGAGGGGTATTACCTGCAAACGCCACATCATAAGTAGTATTCAAACCCGTTCCTGTAACTTTGATCTGCCAATCACTACCATCTTTTCCACTACCAGGATTTTTCCCTGTAGCTTCAAAACTGCTACCAATTGGACGGAAAACAGTTTGAGGAGCTTCAAGAATCTTTACTTTACCATCAGCTCGATCAATAACGTAAGCCGCATAACGTTTAGAAGGTTTTTTAAGATCCGGATGCCTGTCTCTAACAGGGCAAACATCAGGTTTTGCACAAATAGCTGTTCTTAATTTGCCTTCATGTTTGTGAAAATACTTATAAAATACCACAGGGTCAAACACTGGGCGAATTTTATACGTATTGCCACTCTTTAGCTTCAGATACTCCGATTTCTCTCCATTGCCACCGCCTTGTGGGACTGCGCCCCATTGAACATACTCTGCCATAATTTAAACTCCTATCAAAAAAATTACATTACACTTTATTTTATAATCGTTTTACAATCACTTTTAAAGTGATTTCTAAAAATTAAATATCATCCCATCCTATTGTCCCGTTTTTATTCCCTGAATCACCTGCTTTAGCATTATCAGGAAGATCATCAAAACCGTCCATCTCAGAAGATGCTGCTGCAGCTTCTGTATTTATTGTATTTTCCGAAAATTTAGAACGATATGATTTATACTCTGGTTTACCATGTCTCTCAACAGGAGGCAAATCCATACAAATAGTGACTTTTCTACTCAACATTTCATAAGCTGCTGCTAAATTCTTTTCAGTATCAGAGACAGATTTATATAAACCTCTTAATCTCTCAAAATACATTTCAACATCACCCATATGCTCTAGAATAAGACCATCTTGTTTTAAAACGGGTTTGAGATATTGAATACGTGCCAAAAATCCCCTTAGCAAAGGCACAAACCTATCGAATAAAAAATGTTGATTATTAACTCTTACACCAATGTATTTAACTCTGTTCCTAAACTGCTGAACATCTTCCATCTGTTTTGTAATTACTTCCTTATCGAATACTTCACTAACTACATCAACCTGGGCATCTTGTAACTCTTTGTCCCACCTAGTAAATTCCACTTGGCCACCAACAAGACAACTATCCAATACCCTTTTCTTTTGCCTATAAAATGGATCATACATACCAGCAGGACTCTTTAGAGACCATTTAACCTGATCTCCATCAAGCATAGAATCGCTCTCTACATTAACTTGATCAAAAGACGTTTCCTCCTCCTTTCCATCTTTCTTTGCTTCTGTATGAAAATCAGCAATATTTTTAGCAAGATCGACTACTTCTTCTGATACTTCTTCCTTCTCAGTATTTTTTTCTGGAATACACTGATCTGGCAAACAATCAAAATCATCCTCACCCTGCATGCTCTCTACAATACCTGCTATACTATCTGTATCTACCTCCTCTGATTTTTCCGATTCAGGAGAAACAGTATCTGCCTCTTGCTCTTCTTCGGTTTTAGAAGAAACATCTCTTATAATATCATGAACATTTTCTACAACTTCTAAAGCTGCCCCTTTATCAGAAACATCTTTTATATCATTGCTTAACTCTCCCTCTAATTCATCAAAAGATGCCTCAGAATTAGCACTATGTCCATATTCCTCTGCTTGACCGTTATCTTCATCCTTAGAAGATAGATCAAACATCTCTTCAAATTCTTTTAGACTATTTTCACTTGTCATACTTTACACCTATTAATCAAAATCAAACTCATCATCTGAAGAAATAATTTGTTTTTTTTCCTCAATAGAAACATCACCACCAGTGATAACCTTACCAATACACCTATCCTCTTCCCCTATCCTCTTAACAACATGATTAAAGGTAGAAACAAAATCTTCTGATATTTTTTCAGTATGAGCTTTTATCTTATTCGTTCTATCTTTTTCATCTTTCCAATAAAAACTTTCCTGCACATCTACGATAACTTTAATCGACTCAAATTGTTTCGGCTGAATAGTTCTATCTATCTCTAATCTCAAAGTAGTCTTATTTTCTTCTGCCATAATTAATCTCCTATTTTTATTCCTATCTCTATCTCAATTTTTGATAATTGAGCTTTAACAGTAAAAGTGAAATCACAACACAAACATTCTGTTTCCTCGATGATCTCCCCATCCTCAATGCATCCTTTTGTATCATATATGAATAAGTCTGTGCTCTCACACTTAGGACACTTTATAATATTCATATATAATTACTCTTCTAATATAATAACAATCACTTTGCAAACTATTAACCAAATATATCAATAGTTTCTACCCCTCTTTTAGCAGTTTTTTTCATATCCTCTCTGATCATGACAAAATCTTTTACTATAACAGAAGAGTCTTCTATATGCTTTTTACCTAAATATCCCCCTGTAGCCAAAGCGTCTATAACCCTAGTATCAACTAACGAAGAATCAGTTTTTCTAACTATATCTCTCATATCTTCATAAGGTTGATTTTCTTCTATGTTCTTGGCAGATTTAGTTAAAAGCCCTTTACATAAAAGACTAGGACGTATTTCTGTTTTTTTTACACCTTCTGCAAGATCTTTTCTTTTTTCGATAGTAAATGATACTTTACACTTATTTATATCTCTGGGAAGAAATTTAACACCCATCTTTCTTTTAAATTCCCTCTCAAATGCTGAAACTTTATCATACCTTTCACCCTGAGAACTATTTATCGTCACATCTAATAAAGAACATATAAATTCATCAGGATAATTAGCTTTTAGATATGCTGTAGTGTAAGAATTATAACCATAACAAGCACTATGAGCCAAATTAAACCCATAACCAGAGAAAGGAACTATAAATTTATCCCAATATTGCTTAGCAACATCTGACGGCACTTTATTTCTTTCACAACCTAAAATAAATTGTTCTTCAAAACGCTTCATTAAGTATTCTTTTTTCTTACCAATCGACTTAATCATTATGTAGCCATCAGTAATAGTAAAACCTGCAAGACTATTACAAATCTGCATAACTTGCTCTTGATAACATAAGATTCCATATGTGCTTTCTAAATAAGATTTTACAAATGGCTCAATTGACCTATGAAAGTAACTAATTTCATTTTCTTCATGCTTTCTTGCACAATACTCAGGAATACTATCCATAGGTCCAGGACGATAAAGAGCTAGTCCCGCTATAATATCTTCAAAACGATCTACTCCTATATCTCTCATAGTTTTTTGCATGCCACTATTTTCACACTGAAAAACTCCACCCAAATTTCCTCTACGATATAATTCGAAAGTAGCATCATCTTCCATAGGCAGATTTTCTAGATCTACTTCTATTCCCCAATGTTCTTTTACCATTTTTACTGTTTTTTTCACAATGGATAAAGTAGAAAGAGCAAGATCATCAAATTTAATAAGACCTATTGATTCCAAATCTTCATTAGGGAATTGAGTGGCAAGAACTCCCTTTTTAGCATTTCTCAAAGGAGCAATTTCATCAAGAGGAATATCAGAAACAACTATTCCTGCAGCATGGCAGCCGAAATTAGCAAATGTCCCTTCTATATGCTCCATATATTCTTTGAAATGACTACTCTCATATTTGTCAACATAATGTCTAAAATCTGGACAATGATCATAAGCATCTTGGAAAGTTTTTATAAGGTAACTTTCACCATCATCGTCAGTAACTTTCACTAGTCCCATTTTCGGAAAAGGAGATAAAATTTCTGTTACCTTAGCAGCATTTTCGCTAACAAAAGCATCACTACCTTTGTGATAAGCATTTGCTAGATCTAAAGCTTTAGTCACCCTGGTCACACATGATTTAAATTTCAATAATCCGTGAGTGCCAATATTCCCTACATTCTCTCTTCCATACTTATCAATTATATAAGAATAAACAGTATCCCTATTCTCGTAATCAAAATCAGTGTCAATATCAGGGAATCCCGCCCTAGCAAAAGCACGCCTAGTCGGAAGAAAATCTCCATCAGGTTTTACTTCCGTTATCCCCAGGAAGAAAGCAGCCCAACTATTAATGTCATTTTTATGACCCACCTCTCCCTTGTGGCTCTTCCATGTATTATAAAATACTTCTAAATTATTCTTGCCTTCTAAACCGTCAGTCGATTCTAAAACATCGAGTTCTTCTTTCACTTTAGAAATAATTTTTGGTAATTTATCGCTCTTGGAGTGCTTTTTAGTGATATATCCTATTATCTCTTTTTTAATATCTGCTAAATCTGCCATTCTCTAAATATATTTTCAAAACTTTCACTTTGCAAATTATAAATCCATTATATTAAATCTACCATCTGCTTTAATTCTAGCATCTATCTCTGCTTGAAGTTCTCTATTATCATTCATTAATTGATCCACTTCTGTTCTTAGCCCCTCAATCTCTTTCTTATTACTCCCTATTGTTCGTTCTAACTCATAAATCTTACTTCTTGTCTCTATTATTTCTTTGCGCTCTTTTTCAAAATTTAATCCCTGCTCTTCCATTTTTAGCTTTAATGCTTGTTTTTCTTCTCTTAATTTTTTATTGATCGTATCTTTAGCCTCATCCGTATTAAGATAAGCACTTACCTGCAACTCTTTTATCTCTGCTTCCTGTTTGGCTATTTCGCTAATCTGTCTTTCTACTTTTGTCCGTAATTGTTTATTAGACCTTTTATATCTTTTAATTGTATCAGTTTCAGGAACAGTCTCATTTTCTATTTTAATAATTGCTTTAGGAGACGGCACTACTGCCTGATCAACCATCATATCCGCTATTTTTTTAAGATCTTCTTCTGATAATTTACTTACTTCACTCATCTTTTATTCCTATATATCCAATATCTCAAATCTATTTATCATTTACTAACTCATCTATCATATCATCAGTCCAAAATCCCTCTATTTCCCTCATGTAATAATAATTAACATTTTGAAAATATTCTAAATGATTAATAGTAAGAATTCTATCACTATCTAGCCGATTCAGTGCCTCTTCCATAATAGAAGAAAAATGTTGATCACAATTTATGAATTTGCTTTCTTCGTCATAATAGCCAAATTCTTTCTCCATCTGACCCTTTGTCTTTATCCTTACTTTATCTCCTGTTTTATATTTCATTACTTTATCTCCTGTTTTTGTATATCCAATATTTCAAATCTATAATTAATATCCATATATGCTGTAATAATAACTTTTTTACGCTGCAAATTAGAACTTCCTAATTTTATTAATTCATTAGTATATCCCTCTGCAACTAATTCATCAGTCATAGGTTGAACTGATAATAATGATTCAATTAGCTCAGGACCAGTAGGCAAATTACCCTTATTACGAACCTGAGCAAATGAATTTCTCACCATCTGTAAAAATTCTTTATCTGTCACTTTTATATATCCAATATCTCAAATCTATAATTAATATCGGCAATATGTAACGACAAATCATACAACCGAGCTTCTCCCTCAAATTCTTCATAATCCAAATCTGAAAAATAAAAATATATACTACCACCACATGACGATTGGCATTGTATCTGTGTTTTATGATTAATCATAATCCCAGCACTATAATATTGACCATTTTCAGATTTCTCGATAAACATGTGATTACCAAGGTGTTCTTTATACTTACGTTTTAACAAACGTTCTGAATCATCTAAATCTATATAATATCTAGTATATTTTTCAACCTTATGAAATTTCTTTATATCTTTGATAGGAATTTTTACAAAAATACCTTGAGGATATGACTTATTATAATCTATTACTTCTATAAATTTCATATATCCAATATCTCAAATCTACTTTCTATTCTATCCTCAATTCGGTCCTCTATCACGTCTTCTACTATCCCTTCTATCATATCCTCAGTCCATTCCCAACCTTTCTCCTTTGTACGATAACAATAATAACCTTCACGTTTTTCTATACTTTCAATAGTCAAAATCCTATCAACATTTACCTTGTTAAGTTCCTTTTCAAGACAGATATGTTGATCCTCAAGACGGTTTCTTGCCTGTTCTAGAGTCTCCCAATAATTACACAACTCTATTAACATGTCTTCCCATATCTTAATCCTTACTTTATCTCCTACTTTGTATTTCATATATCCAATATTTCAAATCTGTTTTTTAATTTCATTTCTTCTTGCTCTTTTAGTTTCCGTTTTTTATTATTTTTTTTACGTTGTAACTTATCGGCTTTTTTCTTGGCTTCTGCTTTCTTCTTAGTTTCTGCTTTTTTTATTTGCTCTTGCTTTTCTTTTTCTATTTTCTCCAATTTCTTCGTATATTTAGTTTTATTAGTGGCCGATTCACAATAAAGAGAACAAGGAGCAACACTTATCTCTCCATTACCATAATATTCATCATCTTCATCATCTTCTTCTATATTCTCATTATCATTTCTATAAACAACAGGATAATAACAATATTCCTTTATCTCCTTTTCTCCTTCTACGATCTGAAGATCATTCCCAAAACGATGATCATCATCCCCTACAAAAAGAGGAGGATTTGCAATACAAAATATAACCGATCCTTTAAAAATATAGTCCTCGTCATAATCATCTTCATATTTATATTCAACTATAACACCATGTTTGCAAATATGACACGATCTCTTCATTTTTTTCTCCTATAAGTCCATTATCTCAAATCTATCATGAATTGCTTCTATTTTTTTAAACCTCAGACAATGATTAAAATCTCTGAAAAACACATATTCTCCTACATATGCTTCTTCATTAACACCAAGACACCCTATAACAAAACATTTATTATCATCTATCATAAAATGTTTCACATCCCTTTTGTTAATGATAGAACTAATCTTCCAAATAGAACATTCATTACTAAAGTTTAGATATATTATCTCTTTCTTCTCTGCACTAATATCTATCTACTTTCTTCAAATATCCAAAATATCTGAACGATTCTCTATCCCTATATCCTCTTCTGTTTCTTTTTTCTCTATTTCTTCTGGAATCCATGTCCTACAATCGGCATCCATAATTAAATTTACTACTTCTCCTTTTTCATCAACAGATTTCAACATTCTTGTTTTGGGGTCAAAAACAACAAAATTGCCTATCATTTCTCCATCTTTTCCAATAACTCCTACCCGTCTGTCTCCCCACCCTATATTAAATTTTTCTTTTTTGTCTGTCATTATTTTTCCAATCTTTAATATCTATCTACCCCTCCCAAATCATCTTCTAACTCTCTATCTCCTCCTAAATCTTTATCTGCCGCCGCCTGCACCAAATCTTCTTCAAAGCCGAAATCTGACTCTTTAATAAACTTCTTAGAATCAAATCCTAAAAACCTTTCCCAAAGAAGTCCATATTTTAATGGATCAACTCCATAAGTAATTTCAATACATCTTAATAGCACACTAGCATAACCACTCCCTCTACCGCAACCCACCAAAACACCCTTTTCCTTTGCGTCAAGAATGTAATCACGAACAATTAGAAAATAAGTTGAGAAATCATAATTATTATTTTCTTGAGCGACCAGAACATCTTCTAACTCTTTTTTTAGTGCTTCAACATGCTCTTTACTCTGATCCCAACCTATTCTTTTCATGCCTTGCCATGCTAAATCAGATAAATAATCATAAGGACTTTTATACTTTTCAGGTATATCGAACTTTGGCAGTCTCATGCCCCCAAAAAGGTTATCTTCTATATCTTTAGTATTAATTCTCTCCGCAAGAGCAACAGAATTAGTCAAACTATGAGGGATATGCCCAAACATCCTGCCCATTTCTTCTGCACTTTTTAGATAGAACTCCATATGACCAAATTTTAATCTCTTTGGATCTTTAACACATCTTTGCTGAGACATACACAATAGGACTTCTTGAGATTCTCCTTGATCCTTATAAATGTAGTGAGAATCATTCGTAGCAACTACAGGAATATCTAATTCTGATGATAATTTTAAGATTAAAGGAATAATTTCTCTTTCTTCCCTAATCCCATGATACATTATTTCTAGAAAAAAATTACCATCAAATATCTCATTCAAAACACCACAAACCTGTTTAGCTTGGTTGTAACGACCATACATTAAATTAGCGTTAATAACGCTAGATAGACATGCTGAACCACACATTACTCCTTTAGAGTGTTTTGATATTAAATCAATATCGATACGTGCATCATAATAAAAACCCTCGGTAAAAGACCTTTGGGACATACGACATACATTCTTATATCCTTCAAAATTCATAGCATAGAGATTCAAATGTCTATTTCCTCTTCTCCCATCGGGCTGCCATTTTTTTATAAGATCAGTATCTCTTTTCTCCTCATTTTGACCTATACTCATTTTTCGAGCCAGATAAAATTCACAACCAAGGATAGGTTTAATAGGAGCGTAAGGAATATCTTTCCCTTTTTTGTCCTTAGTAGCTCTTGCTGCCTGGAGAAATTTAACCCAGCCCATAACCGATCCATGGTCCGTAAGTGCTAATGATGGAAATCCCATCTTTCGAGCTTGAAGAACAAGATCATCTACCTTGGCCAAACCGTCAAACTGACTAAATTCCGAATGTGTGTGAAAGTGAACAAAATCTTTATTATTGTATTTCATAACCTCTTTCCTTCAACCATTTCTTCATAAGTCCAAAATACCAAATCTACTATGAATTTTATTTTCTTCTTTAAATCTTTTATATTCTTCTAAAGAAAAATCTAAATCACCATTAAAAAAACCTTGATTATCAGATATATAATATTTCTTTTTCATCAAATATTCCCAATCTAAATATTTTTCAAATTCTAAAATAAAATCATAAGACAAATCTGTTCTATGAGTATGCCAATACCAATGAATTTTGTGTTTAAACTCTCTAACAAATTCTATTGATAATTTTTGATGACAAGATACACCAGGCCAATGAAGTAATTCAATAAATTCTCTCATCAAATCTTCTGATAAACTACAATGTTGACAAATTCTACTCCACAGAGTAGTTTTTATACACACCCTTTTCTTCCCCTCCATAGAAGGAACTTCTTCTATGGGAATTCTATAAATAGGATCATTTGCCTCTATAATAAATTCTTCTACAGAACAACTAAGATTCTCAATTCTTATTATTTCTTCTATTTCTTTTTTTAATTCTTCTGTCATAAGTCCAACATTTCTGCTCTATCACTAAAAGAAAATAATTTTATTGGACCACGAGGAGGTAATATTTTTCCATAATTATTTATCTCTTTTCTTATTTGATTTGGTATATTTTTGTTTCTAAGTAAACATCTTAAATTTTCTTCATAATAAAACTTCTTGTCGTCTTTCAAGTTCTCAGTAATCTCCCTAATAAAACCTTCTGATAATTTTTGATGTAAAAAAATTTGATACCAATTTATTTCATCTTTAAATTCCCTAATAAAATCTTCTAATAATTTTTGATGCCAAGAAATAGCATACCACCATACTTTATCTTGAAATTCTCTAATAAAATCTTCTGATAAAATTTGGAATTGAGAAATAGACTGCCAAAATGCCTGACTTTCAAATTTCTGATCTTCAAATGCCCGAATATAACTAACAGAAACTTGTGATTTATATTCTTTTATTATTTCTTCTACTTCTTTTTTTACTTTTTCTGTCATTACAAATCCAACATTTCGAATCTGTCTTCAATAATTTCTTCTTTTTCTTCCTTTTCTTCTACAATAATAGCATCATCATCTGTACTACCAATATTTTCTAGATATCTTATGAACGAATTAATAACTTCTTCTGTGCTATTATAGTCATTTAGGACTTGTGCTTTTGATCTCAAAAAACCCTGGACATATCTATTAATATCTTTGTTTTTATTAATACAAGCAGTAGTGGACCTATCAGAAGAGGTATTTCCTGTAAGGCACTGATAACTCGAGCAGAATCCAAGTGATTTTCCAAAACAACCTGAACAACTATTATCTTTCTCTTTTAATACTACAACTCTATACATTATAAGTCCAACATTTCTACTCTATTACCAAAAGAAAATGGTTTTATTGGAGGAGGTAATATTTTTCCATTTTTTATTCCTTTTCGAAATTCTTCTGAGACATTTATTTTTTGATTACTCGATAAATACCCTAAAGAAATCTTGTCTCTAAAATCCCTGATAAAATCTTCTGATAATACTTGACAAAAAGATACAGCCACCCAATCTACTTTATCTTGAAACTCTCTAATAAAATCTTCTGATAAGGTTTGATAAAAGGGAGTCCAATGCCAATTTACCCTATCCTGAAATTCTCTAATAAAATTCTCTGATAACTTTTGTTTCTGACAAATATTGTTCCAATTTACTTCATCTTTAAATTCTCTAATAAAATTCTCTGATAATTCTTGATAATAAGAAATTTCTCTCCAACTTGCTTTATCCTTAAATTCTCTAATAAAATTCTCTGATATTTTTTGACATATAAAAACATTATCCCAATGTACCTCGTCTTTAAATTCTCTAATAAAGTCTTCTGGCAATAGTTGATAAAAACAAAGATATTCCCAATGTACTTCATCTTGAAATTCTCTAATAAAATCTTCTGAAAGGAAGTCATAATGAGAAATTTTTTCCCAATTTGCTTTGTTTTTAAACTCTTCAATAGAACAATCTAATTTATATTGATCTATTAATTCTTTTACTTCTTTTTTTACTTCTTCTGTCATTACAAGTCTAATATATCAAAACGATTTAAATCGGAGTCAATATCTAAAATTTTATGTTTTTTAGTAGTCGCATTTACTTCTATGATATGATCAAAAGGAACCCCCTTTATGTTAGTTTTAACCCCACTCTTGAAAGCTAACAAATCAACAGTATCATCATCGTTGATTCTCTTCACCCTAACTTTTTCAAAACTCATATTGAAATAGTCTTGTTGCATAGGCATATACTTCTTCATAGTCATAGCGAACTCTATCCTCTCATTTAATAAATTGTTAAAAACGATTAGGACTTCGTCCCTCTCTGTTAATTCTTTATTAAATATAGTAGTAACTATAAACTCTTTACGTATAAATCTCATCCATCTATTATGTCTTTTTATCTTTCACTTTTCAACAGTGTTTTGTAGAGTCATATCTCTCTTTATGACCGTCTTGGAATTGAACGAACTTGGGGTTGGACTGCTTAACATACGCAGGATCAGCTTCGAAAACTTCCCTATTCTTCTTCCAACCTTTTATTCCCCCAGGAAATGTTATCCTTTTACATATCTTTCCATCTTTAGATATAAAAGGATTATCTCTCTCTTTCACTTTTCTTATTTCTCTAAATATCTCCCCTGTCTCAGGGTGTTCGTACTCATAAATTGGCATATTGTTTTCCCCTATAAATCTAAAATATCAAGCCGAGTCAGTTCTTCTTTCTCATCCATTCTCATTGTCTTAACCATGAAATTTTCATATTCATTTAATGAAGAATCCATTTCTTCTATCATTTCTTCAAAAACCTCATTAGGATTAGAAATGATTTTATAAGCTTCTTCGATACTTAAACCAAAAAATCGGGCAAAGGACTTAAAACCTAGTCCTATCCACATCCTATCATCTTTATCAATAACTTGTTTCTTCATAAATCTAAAATATCAAATCGATCACAATCGACTTCTTCGTCTATTAACCCTGTCCCTTCTTCTATTTTTTTGGAATAAATATCAATCAACTTCAATCCTCTCTCCATAGCTATTTCTTTAGCTCTATCAAAAATTCTACCAAAATATGTTCTCTCAAATTCTTTTCTTTGATATCGAGAATGATTATTATATGCATAAGTGCTTATATTATTTCTCACTAATATATTTTTTATAGCCTCGTCATACGACAACCCCACCAAATACGGTAAGAAATTATATCTAACAATTTGCTCATCACTATAACCTTTTTGTCTGAGATACCCAACTGACCAACCATAAGCAAATTCTTCTCTGATTTCACTACTAAGAGATCTTTTCCCCTCAAAGACATAACAGTAATGACATAATTCATGAACAATAACTTCATCTCTCTCTATCTTGGCTGTTATATAATATTTCTTATTAACAGGTTGAGATAATTTGCGAGCACCGCAAGCTACAATTATCTTAGACACAGGATCATAAAATCCCTCTGCTCCAGAATATCCCATCTTTGCCAAATCTTTTGCTGCAACCTTATAAATAGAAATTTCTTTTACTTTAACTCTGGGAAATAAATTATCAACATAATCATAAGCCAATTGGTACTCAGGATAAGATATCATCTTAAGAGCAATTTGCTTGATTTTATGAATATTTTTCTGAGTTAATTCATATTGCTTTTGAGCGTCTTTACGAAGTCTATGATCTTTTAAATAAGCTTCTGACAAACAAATCGATTTAAACATTATGGCATATATCCTTCACATTGAACAACAAATCTAGATTGACTACCTCTACTATAGACCTTTACTTCTTTTACAACCCCCATAATACTAACTTTTGTTTTTTCGATAGGATTGCTACAATCTTGAGTAGAACAACTTTCACAAATAGGACTAAAAAAGCCCATTGAACCCACGATCATACGAGACATATCAACTGTTTGACATTTATATTCCATTATTCTGATTCATGCCTTTTCTTAATTATCTTTTTTCCCCCAGCCGTATCCGAACCTCTTATTGCTGCAGCATCTCGTTCGGCACTAGTGGGGTCAGCCTGAGTAACCCTTGTTCGAATAACAGGTCTATCTATAATGTTTGTCTTAGTGTCAGACGTTATCACCTTATTACCAACTTCTACACCAACATTTTCATTTGCTCTCTCTGTGGGAGCATCTACCTCCTGCCCTTCGGTTATATCGAAGGATGATAATGCGTCCATTGGAGCAGCATTTATTGGAGCAGCAGTATCAACTTGCCCATCTATTTGAGGAGGCAACAAACCAGCAGCAAAACTACCTTCACGAATTCCTGGAATACGAGTTGGCACAGTAGCAGAACGGGTAAGCACATTATTAGGTTTTAAAATTTGTTTATTTTGAAGAAAATCTGCCACATCTCCAAACAATTCTACAGGACAATGAAATTCCTGCCCATTACCTGAAACCTGAAGGCCAATCTTACTATTTGGATCATATTTTATATTCCATACAATATCTGGCATTCCCTCCAGAGTGCAATTAAATTCTAATAATTGAGCTTTTTCTTCTATAGGCATTAGTTTTCTCCTTTTATATTCTTTCTAAGCTTATCTCTCATCTGTTCTCTTAATCTCTCCATTTTAATTTCTCTCTGTTCTTCAAAAGAAGATTTCTGAAAAGGTTCTATTTTTATCTTACAGTTAGGACAAATAGTCCCAAATACATTCTTATACTCTTCTATTAAATTTCCATCTATATCATGTATATCTTTATCAATAATATACTCACATTTGTCACATACAATTTTCATAATTACTCTCCAATAAAACACTCACAGATCTATTGTCGTGAATCCTTATAATTGCCTCTCCTAATAATTTAGCAATAGAGATTACTTTAATTTCAGGATAATATATACTTTTTGTACGAGCAACAGTATCGGAGACTATTACCTCATCGATCTCGCTTTCAGGCATCCTTTGATAAGCCACTCCCGAAAACAATCCATGAGTTGCTGTGACTGCTATACTTTTTGCTCCCTCTTTCTTAGCTTTTTTGGCCGCCTCGCATATAGTTCCTGCTGTAGAAATCATATCATCAAACATTAATACATGCTTATCTTTTACATCTCCCATTAATTTACGAGCAACTGTTTTTTCCCCATTTATTCTTTTTTTATCTATAACTGTTAATTCGAGATTTAATTCTTGTGCATACAAATCAGCAGTTTTCATATTCCCAACATCGGGAGATAAAACAACATAATTATCTAAATCCCTATTCTTAAAATAATCTACAAATACGGGAAAAGCTTGAAGATGATCTACAGGTATATTAAAAAATCCTTCAATCTGCCTTGCATGAATATCTATAGTCAAAATCCTTTTAGCGCCAAGAGTAGTAATTAAATCTGCTACCATTTTAGCAGTAATAGGAGTTCTGCCTTCAGTTTTCCTATCTTGTCTAGCATAGCCATAATAAGGGATAACAACATTAATACTATTTGCCGACGCTCTCTTTAAACAATCAATAAAAATCAAAAGTTCCATGATGTTTTGATTAACTGGGTCATTAGTAGATTGAACAACAAAACAATCTTTTCCCCTCACATTCTCCTCTATTTTTACCATCGTTTCCCCATCTGGAAAATTAGAGATAGTCGCCTTCCCCATATCTACACCAACATAATCACAAATATTTTGTGTTAGTTTGGGATTCGATCTTCCTGAAAAAATTGCTAATTCACTCATAATTATAAATCCAAAATATCCATTCTGCTTTCTATTGGACCTTCGTCTTGTTGCTTTTTTAAATACTCTTCAAAAGACATAAATAAATCACAACCACAACTACACATATCTATCTCTGCGCCTAAACAATTATTCTTTTCTTCCCATTGAGTAGGAATTTCTTTATAAGGTCTATTACAATTTAAGCAAAAATATTTATACCCTTTTTCTATTGCTATTTCTGCATTCATTATTTGCTCCCATCTATTTGAGGCCTACCTCCATATAATTTATCGAGATAATCCGAATCTATCACAAGCGTATCGTAAAAATACTTCCAAAATTCTTTATTTGATTTAATTAAATCAGGATGAGGTTGAGGAATATTCCATCCATTTTCTTGAGCCCACATAGATATCGCCTGTATATCAGGATTATAATATAAATCTCCTATCGATGGCTCATAATCTAGTATATATATATTCTTATCTCCATGACATTGAATTTCCATTGACCCTTCACCACTATTGCTAACAATAGTAATAAAACTTCTCAATACCCACTTATCACTACGGGGAGTTTCATTTAGCATTATCTTCTTTGTATCTTCAAAAATTCCATCAGTTTCATTAAGAGTTATATCTGTAAAATTAATTATAAACTCATTATCCATACTATATTTTCCAAGTTAAAGAAGATACTTCCTGCATTTCGTTTCTCTTATTATAACTCTGTGTCCTTTTTTCATTTCCCCTAGGTAAAAGATCAACCACCTTTTCCAATAGATCCACATCTCTAGCTCTAGCTATATCATTAACCCTCTGAAAAAACTTCTCAAAAAAAGTTATTTCCTCTTCATCCTTCTGACATTGCTCTACGATATGTCTCCGACACGTAGTATTAATCAATAACAATAAAAATTCAACACTCTTATTGTCCTCAATACCTGATTCATTCTTTTTAAGATCATCTATAATAGACTGCATCACATCTTGACTATCTATTTTTACATCTTTAAGAAAATGCCGAACAGATTCTTTCGTGCTTATTCCCTCGAGATCACTTTTTAAATTAATTAAAGTAATCCCTGAATGACAGCCAAAGCAGTAATATGTCTGATAATTTCTACTTTTTGTCCCAACAGGATAAACAATAAAAGATGGATCATTATCCCCCTGATGAACAGGACAACGATAAACATATTTATCTCCTGTTTTTTTCTGAGGAAGCACTCCCTTCTCTTCGAGGTAAGAAGTAATAGTCTTTTCTTCTAATATTTTATTGATATGAAAATTCATTATTAATCAAACTCAAAATCATCTCCTGATTCTCCATCATTAATAGATTTTTCTATATCTGTATTATCATCAGAGCTATCCTCACAATTATAATCATCATAATTAGGCTCATATAAATTATCAGGTTCTTCAAATGCTTTATTCATAACTACTCCATCCTTCTCTATCTGATCCATAAGAGCATTTGTGTCAGCAGTAATTTTTTCATTCTCATCATTCTCCCCTGGATCATCAGAGGTTTTATTATAAGGAGAACTACAAATCAAACCATATTCTGGATGTATATCAAGTGTCGCTCTCACTTTTCCATTCTCAAAAACTGTTGGACCATTTCTTGATTTCACACAAAAAATATCTAACAACGAAGATGGCTGTGAAACATTTTTTAATTGTGCAAAAATATTATCAGCATCAGCAGCATATTCATGAGAACCTCTTATATCTTCTGAATTAATGGAAGTTTTATCTCTATCCCCACTAGCTTTTCTAACTCTTTTTAATGCTTCTCTACCCAATTGTGCCGCAGACAAAACAGCAAAATCTAAATCTTTTCCCATCTGTCTCATGGTTTTTAACATATCTCCAATTTCAAGATCGTTTCTACCATATCTATTTTTATGTGCTTCGAGATTAGCTACATAATCTATTACTACAAGTTTAGGTCTGATAAGTTCTATATTTCTTTCTATTTGTCTTTGTATTTTAAGAACAGTTGTATTCCCTGGTTCTTGCATCATATAAAATTTAGCAGGAATATCATTCCATACTTTATTCATATCTCTAATCTGCTGCATCTGATCATCAGTCAGATCTTTAATATTTCTTGTAATTAATTCTGATCGTATTCTTGCCTCCCTGGCACAAGCTCGTCGCCACATCTGATCTCTATGCATCTCAAGAGGAACAAATAAAACGTCAAACCCCTGACTCCAGACATTTAGACCCACATTCAGCATCATAGCACTTTTAAATCCGCCAACATCAGCGCATATTAATGTGAGAGTTCCTTTCTCGAATCCTGTAACCATAGTATAGTCCATTTCCCTTATCCCACTCAGGATAATAGGATCTTCTTTAATCTTGCCACTACGAACATCCTCAAGATATTTAACCTGTACTTCTGATAACACTCGAATATCTTCATAGTAAGATTTTTCATCCGTAACTTTTGCCCCGCTTAAAATATCATCACAATCATTTACTAAACTTTTAATTGCGGGAACATTACCAACTTTCTTTCTGCTTTTAACAAACTTTTCCAAAACACTGGTAATAGAATTATCAATATTACGATCAATAACTTTATTCATCAGCATGGGCAGATCTTCTATATCTGATGATGCTGCATAACATGAATTAAAAGCTAGTTCTTGTGATATTCTCTCTTTTGGAACGGTGTTAAGTTTCAACTTTTCTTTAAACGATTTTCGAGTTAATAAAACACCGTTTTTATCATACGAATCGATAATAGAAAGAAGAATCGGACGATTTTCTTCACTAAATTGATCAGGAGATAACCCAGCATCATAAAAACGATCAATTGCATCTTTATGATGAAGTAATAAATAAATTAACTCCCTTTCTTCTTGGATATTAAGTAATTCACTCATACTATATAATTATTAATTAAATTCTCGCTTAAAGCAATTTTAAATGTTCTTCTACTATCGATAATTCTACCGATACCGACTCCAAATGCCTTTTCCATATTCAGCAATTTGTCTCTTATATCAAATTTAAACACTAGGATTGTAGGTTGTCTATTATAATATCTATCGAGAAAAAAAGGATCAACCAAATCGCTCATTAAAGTAGTTTGTTTTTCGCTTCGAGATTTTTTTATAATATTATCAACCACCAACCAATCACAACTCTTGTAATCTGCCAACTCCATTGAGTCTTGCTCTATCGCTTGAAATAGCTTGGAAAAATCTACCCAGTCATAAGTATGTCCTCGTATATGATGAGTAACCCTTAATCTTATAGCTTCTTTCATTACGATAGAAGCAAGCATTGTTCTCCCGATAGGTCGATCTGATAGCCCATGAATAACTATATTATTACCATTCTCTACCCTCTGCATCATAATATTACTATCTCTTAAAAAAGATTCGATGGAATTTTCATCTTTCTTTTTTTGCTGCAATATCTCTTCCCATCTTAAGCCCCAGCAATATGCGCATACTTTATCCCTGGCAATCGAGGCAACTTTATTAGAAATAATATTAGTTTTACTATTGTCTTTTTTATCTGTAGCACAACCATTAAAATTAAAAATAGTGTAATCCCCAAACCCATCGGGGACTACACTTTTTACATATGCCCATAATTCCGCATTAAATGAAATAACTTTAAACTCTTGTTCTGTTAAATCTATTTCTTCCTTATTAAAATATTTCTGAGCGAAATCACAGATTAACTGTTTTTTAACCTTTTCTATATTTCTCATAAATCCAAATCTTTAGCAGAATTATCTTGTCCTAGATTAACGATTCTCTTAGGTTCATCGTTTGCCATACGACATTTATTTGTTGCCCATTCTCTAAGCTCTTCAAAATCTGCTTGTCTCATTTCAAACAAAGATTTAAATTGACCAAGAGCAGTAACAATGTCGTCACTATCAATTGGCCTAGCTGAATCGCTAAAGCCGACTAGCATAGCATTATCGATCCCTTTTTCAATCTCGGCACCACTATACCCAGAACTTTTTTCTGCCAATAAAGGTATGTTAATCTTTTTGGTGTTAATTTCCCTAAGTCTGAGAAGAACATTAAAAATCTCTTCTCTCTCATCTATATTCGGCAAATCAACAAAAAAGATCTCGTCAAAACGACCTGCTCTCAAAAATTCAGGAGGTATCGCATCATGATTATTAGCAGTAGCAACCACAAATACAGGAGAGGTTTTTTCCTGCATCCATGTTAGGAAAGTGGACAACACTCGACTTGTAGTTCCTCCATCTGAGCGACCACTAGAATTAACTCCAGAAATAGCTTTCTCAATTTCATCTATCCACAAAATCGAGGGAGCAATTGCTTCGGCCTGTTTAATGGCTTCCCGAGCATTCTTCTCAGAATCACCAACAAGATTCCCAAAAAGCTTACCAAAGTCCAACCTTAATAAAGGCATTTTCCATACACTACTAATGGCTTTACATACTAAAGACTTCCCGCACCCAGGCATACCAATAGTCAACAGACCCCTAGGCTTCTTTATCCCATAATCTTCTGCCTCTTGTGAAAAACATTTTTTTCTCTCTTTTATCCATGTGGTTAAATTCTTTAATCCTCCGATATCTTCCATCGAAACAGTTTTATCAAAATACTCCAACATGCCACTTTTACTGATAATCTGTTTCTTTTCCTCTAAAATGAGATCTGTGTCCCAAGTATGGCGCGACACAAGAGATTTACTAAATGCCGTTTGTGCCTCCATAAGAGTCAAACCAGAAACAGCACTAATCAGTTCTTCTTCCATTGCCTTAGTCTCTTTAGCAATAGTAGGAATCTTTCTTTCAGCACCATGAACCACATCATATAAAGCATGACGAATTTCTTTTTTGTTAGCAAAAGGAAACTCAATCATCGGTAAAATGTTTTGAATCACATCGGTGGACTGATAATACGGACCTGTACAAACAGTACTAACAATAGAATTCAAATTAGACAATGCTACAAAACGTCTTTCAATATCTGGATTTGCTTGGATAAAATTAAAAAAGTCCAACAGGACATAAATTATCCCATTACAACCCTTCTCCTTCTTCTCTAGAACACTTGTTTTCTTTTTCTCAAAAGTTCTACCTTCCCCAATAACATGATCGAGAATAGCCAGAGGATTATTTTTCAGATCCTCAGTAGTACCTGCCACCTCTTCTCCACTAAACAAATTTACAAGCCCATTATAGCTATCCCATAAAAAGCATTCATAACCTTTGACCTTACAAAAGTGAGTCAAAAATTGTGTTAATCTTTTTTCCTCATTGTGAGTGATATAAAATAAAGGATAACGACAACGTAAAATATTTGTAAAATCATCCTTAAATTTTTTCGTACACATCTCGTCTAATGTCGCTTCGCTCACTTTTTTACTAATCGGTTTCATCTATTAATCCTTTTCTAAAAACACTACTACTAAATTAACAACTTACTTTTCACTTTTCAACACTATACTGGGACAAGAGTGGTAGATATCGTTACTCTTCTACCTGTTGAAACTTTTGGAGGTTTCCATGTCGCCACATCTCTAAATTCTTCCAAATTTTTATTAATTGTAACTACAGCACTATCAATCATATTCCTTTCTCTGCCATTAAGTTCCAAAGTATATTTAACAGTATATTTTTTTGATAAAAACTTTAATATCTTTGTATGTCTAATGCCAAGATCATGAGAACCAATATTTAAATTATATTTAATCTCTTTAACATGCTGTATTTGCTTTTGATTCTTTTTCTTTTTTCTTTGTTGATACATCATTTTGCCATAATCTATCATCTTACAAACAGGAATACCATTTTCCCCATTTGAAGATACTTCTACAACATCTAACCCTTCATCTTCAGCAATGTCTAGTGCATCAGATAAACTAATAGCCTTCTTAACTTGTCCATCAGTCAAAACCAAATTAACTATATCTGCTTCGATCTGGCCGTTAACATTATATGTTCGTTCCATTAAGCACCTTTCGTATTATCTCCCTTTTGTAAAAATTCCATTTGATTATTATCATTAAACTCTACTTTAAGTTTAATATTTTTATCTATTTTATTTAGAACAAGTTGAGGACTTTTGAATATTAGATTAACAGGATATGGAGAATATATCTCCGTTGCGCTTTGGACAACATCTATCAAATGCTTTTTATACATATCTTTACATGCATCAACGACAACCTTTATCGCATCTTTTTTGTTAATCTTCTTTATCTTCAAAAGCCAGTTTAAAGCGATAACAATTCCATAATTCCCAATTAAAGTTGTATCGCCCATATCATAAGATTTTTGAATTTCATCATGTGTTAATTGATATTTCTTATTCTTTTGTTTTTTCTGCGTCATATAATTAACGAAACGCTCTCTAAAATCATATGTCTCTTGAAATGTTAGAATTATCCAATCTGTTTTCATTTGGCTAAAATAAAAACCATCTTTATTCTTAAAATAATCAATATGATATTCGAAAAAATAAACAATATAATCATATATCATTAAATTACAACAATAACCGAAAACATCAACAAACTTATCTTTAATCCGGTTAATCTCAAGACTACTTCCCCCCATATTTAAATCCCACTCTATCTGATATCGATTAACATATAATTTATGAGCAAATTTAAAAAAATCAAAAGGTCCCCACTCCTCAAGACTACCCTTTTCTCTCAACTTTCCTTTCTTACTTATATCTCTATAATCGCAACATTTAGTCTCTACTTCCAAAAGTGAGAAACCTTCAGTGTTTCCAATTATACCACTTCCACTTTCACTTTCATTAGATTTTTCTACTTTCTTTTTTTTATTTCTTCTTTTACGTAAGTCTTGAAACTGTATGTCTTTAGGGTCTACCCCTTCTATATCTGCCTTTATATCTCTGAGAATATCTTTAGCATCTTTTTGTGCCATCATCAATGTCCTAATCTCCTATAATCTCAAACTCTTCTTCTGTTTTATAGATATTTAACCTCTTTTTGCTATGACTTTGCATGTATTTACAATTGTCCATAAAATCAATAGCTATCGCATCTTTCTTACCCTCATAAGGTCTTAAGATTCTCCCTATTCTTTGCAAAGCTCTAGTAGGAGATTTACCCGCTCCTGCTAAAATCAAAGTATCTAAAGGCCTAACATCAATACCCTCATCGAAAATTACACTAGCAATAGTAATCTGAGGATCTCCTTTCCTCATATGGTCCAGATGAGATTTTCTTTTCTTTTTAGCTGTGCCTCCATATATAAAAGCACTTCCTGGCATTAATTTTTCCAACATCTTTCCATGCTTTATTTGCTTCACAAGAATAAGAACTTTTCTACCTCCCGCTAAACAACGATTAGCCATTTCTACTATTTTATTATTTCTATATGAATTTTCTATAATAGCTTGCTTATAAACATTAGCATATGTTGCAGTCCTTAGTCCTCTCATATTACTAATTTTTATAAAATAGATTGTAGGCTTAATAAGATATCCCTTCTTAATTAAAAAAGAAGCGCTAATATCCTGAATAGTTTTTCCAAAGCATCCATGAATTAATATATCATCTCCTTGATCTCTATAAGGTGTTGCCGATAAACCATACCTATACTGACAAGAAGAAGAAGCATCAGATATTATCTGGCAGGTCTCAGCCGCCCAATGTTGCACTTCGTCGCATATCATTAGTTTTGAATTTCTAATTAAATCCCTAACATTTTCTTTAACATCATCAATGTCCGTATCATCTTTGGTATCATCTTCATCATCAAATTTCACCCATACTCCACCCAATGCTCTAACTGCTGTTTGTATGGTCATAACATTAATGTCTTTTATATCCTTACTGCCCCCACCAATTATCCCAACTTCTATACCTAGATTATTTTGCCTTATAAATCTTTCTAGCTCATCCTTAGCCTGTCTTAAGAGATCAATACTAGGCACATAAAATACAGCAGGAGCCACTCCTACCCCTGCTATAACACCACAAGCAATACCAGTTTTCCCAGACCCTGTTGCTGCCTTAATAATACCTCTATCTATACCTTGGATTTGCTGCGTTCCTATTATTTTATCAATAAGATCCTGCTGATAATCCCTCGATTCAAATTCACTAGACATAGAATATCTATTTGTTTTTTCAGTTTTACTCCTAATATCTATTCTTCTAAAGGACACTCCATTGGCCCTAAAAAAATCTACCGCCTTAGATAGTAATCCCGATTGAAAATGTAAGCCGCTTTTTTTTATATGACAATGGCAGAATTGTTTATTCCAACAAACAGCAGAAATATTGCCGTCCCACTCTTTTTTCCACTTCTCGTGTTCTTTAGCGTTTTCAGAACTATTCTTAATCATCCAAAAAGAATTTTCTGGAAGATAACCTAATTCTCTCTTAAATTTATCATATATTTCACTGCTCATCCTACCTGCTACATACGTTGAATTATGATCAACGCGTAGGATTAACTGATTAGTACTCAAATTGCAAACTCCTACTCTCCTACTCTACGACATCATTAATATCAATATCATCAACAAAATAATTTAATTGATAAATCTTTTTCTTTTTTTTATCTTTAATCAGATTATTATCATCTTCTTCACTAATTGGAGGATGCTCTATTAAATCTGCTTGTAATTTTTTAAACTTTTTTGACTGTATCTTTTTCATTCTTTATTTCTAAACAAATGTTTATTAAATCTCCCTTTAAATTCATTATTTGAACAAGAGCATTTTCATACTGACCATTAGTCAAATAACTAATTATCCCTCTCGTTACTATTAACTGTGAAAATAATTTACTTCTATAATCGCAGTCCAAACCTGCTAATTTTTGCTGAACTCCTAGCATTTTATGATATGCCGGTATATGTTTAGCAGGTTTATGCTCTAATAAATTAATAGCATTTTCTATTTTAATTAAAACACTCGTCAAAAAAACAACATATTCATCGCTATTCATTTTATCTACCTCGATAATTAACAACCAAACATTCTACAATAATATTTCTATTACTTTCACTTTTCAAGGGTATTTACCAGACCCTATCAGATGACAATAAAGACTGAATAGTTAATGTTGGATCTGTTTTATAACCTACGGTCTGCTTTTGCTTTAGACGTAAAAGGACATTAAATGGCACACCATCATCATGACCATTTGCGACCCTTTTCTTCCTCACGTCTTCCACTTTGTCCCAGAAATCCTTAACATATGGCTCTAAATTATTATAAACCGTCCAATCGTCACCACGTGCAGGCTCAATCATTTGCTCTAATACCCCTAACTGCCAAAATTGATTCGGCAATCCTGGAACCGAATTTTGAGCAGTCTTAATGGAATTAGAGTTGATGCGTGCCATTTTATTAGAAATTAAAGCATAAAAATTAATACCCAAATTAGCCATAATTGCACACTCGAAATCAGATACCTCTTCTTCCTCTAAAGCAATCTCAAGCAAACCCTTATATTTATCATACACATCTGTTTCATATATATTTTTAACAACCTCTATCGGAGATAGTCCATACGCTTTTAATACCTCTATGAAAATAAAAGCATTCTGAACAACCCTATTATTAATTATATTCACAAAAATAAATGACTCATCTGATATCTCTTTCGATGGTAAATCTTCTTTCTTATAATATTTAGCAATATCTAGTTCTGGATTACCATCACAAATAATTTTAAAATTGATCAGCTCTTTATTATGTAAAGGACAAATAATGTCTTTTAATAAAATCCAAACCATAGGGAATTGATACAATCTCAAAACATGAGCCTCATCTACAAAATCGCAATCAGGATCATCCCCATACATAAAAGTTCTCAGATTAGAGGCTAAAACAATAAGAAAATCATCTCTATCTGGCATTAGCTGAATATCTAAAATATCTAACGAATTCTCCATATACTCCGCTACAATCTTAAATGTTGTATGAGCTACGTTTCTTGTTTCTCCGATAAACAAAGATCCTGATACCTGTTCTTCAAAAGAGATTGGAACATCTATAAAATTAACATTATACTTTCTACATATCTTCCTAAGAATAGATTCGGCTATTTTGAAATCACTTATTTTACTCATGTTATTCTCTATTTTTTATAATTATATTTCTTAATATCTTCTGGCAACATCCCTAAAGCTATTAAAAATTCTTCATGAGATAAATTCTTATCACCTAAAAACTTCTTTATATCATCTACCTCTTTACGTGTTATTTTGCTTTTAGAATTTATTCTTTTGATTCTCTTTTTTCCTGATTTATTTGCCAATGCTGGAGAATCATCTTTGGATTTCTTCTGAATCTTATTAGATGTCTCTTGGTCTAGTATCTCAAATGCAAAATCAATCAAACTCATTTCTTTTAATTCAAAAATCATCAATTCTTTACAGTCATGACAATATAAACCTATACATAAAGTATCTTTATGAGGAGATTTACTGCTTTCTTGAACACTAATTGACATCAGATTATCAACACTAAATACCATTTTACAGTTTCGACATTCTAATTTTTCCGTCTCGACTACTTTGACAATCCAGTTGGGTATCTCTTGCATATTCATATCTCCGTATCAAAGTATCCCATTTATATTATTCCAATACATCTTATCAAAAACCTTTATTTATTCCCTAAAACCTCTTTACACATCCTGTAATGCTCTCTAACGACAGCCATTTCACTCTTATTTGTCACACTATTAGGATGTTGACGATAATACACCAATGCTTCCTGAAAATTGAAAAATTTAAAACCTGCTTTAGCCGCTCTAGCCCACAGATTAAAATCAGGAACTAGTTTCCATCGACCATCATAACCCCCTAATTCATTAAACAATCCCCTCCTATACATACAAGAAGGATCAATAATAGGATTATTTTTTTTAACTATTATATCTTCATATATTTTTTCATGTGCAGAACGAGGATATGTCATAGATTCGATAAAACTACCATCTTCTTTTATCTTTATGGCCCATGCTCCCACACAAAATATATCATCATTCTCTTCTAAAAAATTGACTTCTTTCTCCAATCTCTCTGGAAGACTTATATCATCAGCATCCTGTATCGCTATATATTTCCCTCTTGCTTGTTTTATCGCCCTATTTCTCCCTTCTCCACAACCCACATTTTTATCTCCTCTAAAAATATTATGATCACAAAATAAATCCATATGAAAAACAATGTCCCACGTTTTATCCGTAGAAGCATCGTTATAAACGACAATCTCAAAGTCTCTAAAAGTCTGATTAATAATAGAATTTATAGACTCTTTTATATATTTTTCACAATTATATGCTGTCGTAATTACACTAACTAATGGAGTGCTCATAATCTAATCGTTACACTTTCCGAACGAACAACCAGGAAATAACATAGTTGATTCCTCATTACTGGCTGGATTACACTCTTTACAACAATATGACCCACAGCGACATTCTACCCATCCAAACCCATGACAGGTATCACATTCTTTCTTTTTTATCTTTCCCTTACCTTTACATTCTTTACATGTTTTGCTCATTTTTTCTCCTTTTCTATAAATCTAATATCTCAAATCTATCATTTATTTCACTTGTCTTATTCTCTGATATATCATTAGATACCATTTCTGCCAGATATGCCCAACCAACAACATTAAACTCATATTCTTCAAATACCTTCCCAACATAATCCCAATAATCCTGCCCGTCGGACCAATCTATTTTCCGACATGCACTAATAAAATTCTCTCTTGTTGGATTGCCTTTATCACGTGGCTCTCTTTTTAAGAGAACTGGCCTATCATACTTTGGCATTTCCTTTTTAGCATCATGCCAATAAAATACAGTAGTTCCTATTAATTTATTCATGTCTAAATTCTCTATCATACAAAAGAACTATATTGTCCCAATCAATGTTGTTTATAAAGTGTTGTCCTTTTTCTATTACTATATTTTTATATCTCTCATCTTTACAGGTCAATAGTTGAAGTATAGCAGCAGAAAAATGATCAATATCTCTCTTCTCAACTATAGCATAACCCTTATTATCCTTTTGTTGGACTATCAAAGGAATTCCTCCTTGTTCTCCAACATTCCCCACAGCAAAAGAAACATAAGGCAATTTCGCCGCTCTACATTCTAGAATAACAATAGGAGCAACTTCTTTCTTACTTGGCGATAAAAACACATCAGAACAATTAAAAGCCGAAACAATATCTTCCCTAGGAATATCCCTTAAAAACCTTATAGGTAGTCCTCTACTTTGTTTTTTTGTCCTCTCAAAAAATGGTTTATCATAGGGGTACTGGGAGGTGTTTGAGCATTGTAGAATTAAAAAATCATCTAAATGCTCTGATAGTTTTTCAGCTATTTTGGGAAGAATTTCAAACCCTTTGCCAAAAAAATATGAAAAAACGCTAAGAATAATATATTTTTCTTTTATTTTATACTTTTCACGAAAATTTACTCTATTTTCCCAAAATTCAGACAAATCAACCCCGTTGGGCACCACTTTAACAGGTAAGTTATTGTCAATACACCACTTATAGTCAGGAGTTGTCTCAGAATGGGTAATAAGATTAAATTTCTCTATATTCTCTTTTAATAATCTAAAAGATTCAGGATGAGATTGTAAATGGTAAGCACCTACGAGTGCCAAGGATGCCCTACAATCGATTTTATCGATATTTTGGAGTAATGTATCGAGCTGCCAAAAAGAATCACTATAAATAAAGATATGGTCGTTTTGAGCAATCTGAGCAAACAGTCCATCTCCCTTTTTACAAGGAAAATATCTAACCTTATTCTCGTAAAAAGGAGCATTAACGCTGAAACTATAAACATTTACCTCATAATCAAAATCGTTGACTAATCTGTCCGATATGTTCTTAATAACATTTTCAGAGCCACCAACATGCTTATATGAAAAATTACAAAATATTCCTAGTTTCATATTATACTTTTATATGATACTTTTTCACTTTTCAACAGTATTTGAGAAGATAGGGATTCTTTTTCCCTGCCATTTATTCTGAAATACTTTCCAATTGTTCAGAAAATATTTCCTATTCTCATTGCTTAACAATGCCCCCTTATGATTATGGTCTATTATTGGATTATAATTCCATCCTATTTTATATCCCTGATAATGTGCCTTAAAGCATAAACTAGGATCTTCAAAATAGATAAAATCATAATCTTCATCGAATAATCCTAATTTTTCGAATATCTTATTCTTAATCATTAATCCACCAGCGCCGACATAGGAAAAAGTGTCATTGTTATCTATTATTTTTTTATATGGGTAAAAATCTTTTTCTCTCATTTTCCATGCTTCACAACCAATCAAATCAAATTCTTTATCTATCATTAATTTTAAATAACTATCCAACCAATCTTTTTGAACATATTGATCATTATCGAGAAAAACGATATAGTCAGTTCCTTTTGATAATTTGTACGCACTATTCCTGCCATTAATAATACCCAAATTAAGATCAGAAAGGAATAAAGTTATATTATCATTTTGGTCTGATATTTTTTTCAAATAATCAACAGTACCATCTGTGGAGTGATTATCTAAAATAACTAAACCAAAATTATCAGTAAATTTGTAAAGATTATTTATACATTGTTTAGTATTTTCTACATTATTGTAAGTTAATAATATTATATCTATAATCATAAATCTAATATTATTCTACTAATCCCTCTATCATCTCATCAGTGAATGCATGAATGGTTTTTTCCATTGTATAAAACCCACTTACTGCGCTTAAGACTGTTAAAATTCTATCTGGGAAATTTTTATTTATTTCTTCCTCTACCTCGGACGCAAAATATAATGGACTATCAAGCATAATTTCTTTTCCATCAGGAAAAGAACCATACTCTTTCATCATATTTTCCCAGGTCCTTATTTTAATTCTATCACCTATTTTATACCTCATTTTTATCTCCCATTTTACAAACCAAAAATATTAACTATATTATAAATCGATATTTTTTCACTTTTAAGTTAATAATTCTTAATTAGTAGATGATGTGATTGTAACAGTTTCTGAACTCACAGGAGTTCCATAATCGATCGTATCAAATGGAGTTATAACACAGTAAAATTTTTGATTCTCAAACAATATGTCCTTACTCACAGTAGTATTTGTCTCTGCTATATTAGTAGTAATAAATCCTCGATATTCTTCGACATAAAATGTCTCTTGCAGCCCATTGTCTACATCATTAAAACCATAAACCAAGGTAAAATTATTATCTCCTGGGTTTTTCCTATACCATCTAACCATAGTCTGATCTTCCTGTAACGTTTCATCAACATCTCCTAGAGCGATCACCTCAAAATCAAAAAATTCATAATCTAGAATAATATCATTTGTTGGAACAAATACATTAGTAAGATATGTTAAATCAAAAACTGTGGGTATAGCATTTTGTACGATAATAGCAGGACTTGTTACCAATGCCCCATCAGTACTACTTGTTTTGGGAATGACCTGAACATAAATAGAATTAGTAATTCTTAAACCATAATCAATCAAAGTCCCTGAAGCTATCTCATTAACTCTTATTTCTGTTATTGGAGGTTGTCCTTCAGGCAAAGTATCTCCATAAACACCTTGCTTAAATATTTCATCATTAACATACCATATTATTTGCGACTGATTATCTCCACCACTATCACTAAAGAATGATTCTGTCAAAGGAGGATCTATTATAGCATCAGTATTAGTCGCTATCCTCGAAATAATATTCCCATCAGGATCTCTACCCTTAATATTTAAACCAGTTAAAACAGGAACAGATTCAATTACTGTTACAGGAATAGATGTCCCTTTATCGCTCAACAATTCTCCATCACTCACATTAACTTCAGCATGAATAATATCTCCCGCTTTTATTAGTGATACTGTTTGTTGTTGAACCCATTCGGATATTGTAAGACCATTTAAATCATCAATGTCGGGATATTCCAAAGCAGTGGTAGTATATAAAGGATCTTGAAAATCATTAATATTATTCCATTGTATCATATTATTTAAAGCTGCATTTGGCACTCCATTTATATACCATGTAATAACTCTTTTAGAAGTATCTTCTGGATCAAAGTTAGAGTCAAAATAGATATAGGTAAGCGTAATAAGACTAAATCTATTAGGAGTTTCATTAGAAATAGCAACTTGTTGTACTTCAGGAGACGCCTTAGAGACAGGCGGCAATAAATTTTTACCTGTAGTATATTCGTATCCTATTCCATAAATATCTAATGTATCTGTTTCTGTTTTATTAGTTAATTCTAGACCAACCTTATACTCTCCCACATTCAAAATACCTATCTTATAATCGCCATCTTGATAATCAGAAGGGAGTGCCGTATTAAAAACTATTCTTCCTTCTCTCGGGTGAGTATTATAGTAATCTGTTGGCATTGGAGCATTATTCTTATCATATATAATAACTCTAGCATTCTGATCCCATCTTCCATATTCCGTTTTTGTTGCAAAATTATCTATTTTTCTTAATGGTTCGTGCTCAAATTGTGTAACGTCCTGTGAAAATCTTATGGGTATAACTACTTTACCATTTTGATCAACAGTGGGTTGAGATTCTGTGAAATAATCATTCCAATTAACAGCATCTGATTTAGCCACTCCTACTTTAATTTGATCATCATTTATTTCATTAGCATCTACTCCCAATGTTATTTGATACGGAGGGACCGTAACATCTTCTTTGTTTAGATACAAATAAGCTACCTTATTAGCATTAAATACTATTTCTATTGATTCTAAAGAAGGAGTGGCAGGAGTTGTTCCATATTCATCCACAGGTACTGAACTAATTCCTGTAACCATAATGATTTTAAATCTTATATATCTTACTAGAAGATTGCTAAAAGAAACACTATCTGTGGAATTATAATTAAGATTTATTGCTGTGTAATTATATCCATCTAAACTTGTTTCTATTGTCCATGTAGCATTAGAATCAGAAGAAGGTATAGTAAAACTGGCAGAAATTCTATTGATTAAAACTTCCTCTCCGAAATCATTAATAAATTCATAAGTTCCATACCCCATTGATCCAACAGCTTCTCTATAAAATATTCCAACAATATCATCTAAATAATCTTCATCTGCTACCGTTATACTTTGCCCTCCTGTCTCAAAAGCCAACTGATTAATAGTCTTAGTATCTGATCTATTAGCTTTTATGGACAAAGTAGCATTATCAGAAATTGCCATATTACCTACAAGAATAGGAACCTCTTTATTCCCATCTATATCATTAGTTTCATCAATGGCGTTTTGTATAGAAGCAACTGAAATATTTGCTTCATTATCAGTAAATAAATAGATAGTTTTTTTACTATTATTAACATCGCTATCAGATAATATTCTATCACCAGCAACTACAGCATCAAACATTGTAGAAGTACCGAGAGGTGTCGAATTTTTTAACTTTTCTATTTCATCTAAAATAATATTTTGGGAACCATTATTACTTCCCAAAATAGAGTTAACCGAAGGTATCCATTCAAGATCGGTTTCACAATTAATGATTAAGTTACTAGAAATTCTAGCTGTAGCCTTATGGAATAATGATTTAGAAGCAGATACTTCTTCTATTTTAGGACTAGTTCCCCTATCAATAGTTTGGATATAAAAACTATCATCATTTACAGAAGTAACAGTAACCTGTAAAGATATTTTATAAGGTTTTCTTGTAACTCCTGTCTCTATCTTAATAACTACTGGAATTTTATCTGGATCAGTAATCTGCTCATCTGCTCTAACCCCACCATCTGATATGATCATACTATCAGTAATCGTTTCCCCTGCTCTAGATTGAACTGTACTCGTTTCCTCAAACAAATCTTCTGATCTTGGCAAAAGAACAATGACACATCGACCATTACTAATACGAATAGTATCACTTGAAAAAACAACAGGATGAACTACCGTTTTATCTTCTAATTCGTTTAAACTATCTTCTGATGTTTGAGTCACGGTCTCTTCAAATTTTAAGAAACCCCTAACAATAACATCAAGCACATCGGGAATATATACCCCGTTCTTTTTAAAGTCCACAGGAATAGAAATAGATTTTTTACCATCTATCTTATCTACAATTATTTTATATTCATTAGTTGTAGCCATTTTATTCCCTAAAGGTCAAAAGAAATATCAACATAATCATCATCTCTATTAACTGTATAACCACCCATAAGATAAATAAACGGAGAACCATCCACATCAGAAAATTCTGCACTAGCTCCATGTTTACCTATAAGCATTTTTTCCAAATCTACTGAAGGATTTGGCATATTATAGCTAGAATAATATTCAAAACCACTATCTTGAGCAGTAATTTTTTCTGTAATATCTAAACTTGGAGAATTATTGTTAAACCCGCCAAAAATATAATAATCAGCATGATCAGCGGAGGGATTCAAATTGTATTCTGTCATTGCTGACTGAGCCTTAGGAACCGAGGCACTACGTAACCAATTGCTTCCCAAAGTCAACCACTCCCCAGAAGATGGAGTAACAAATGATCCTGACAGATCTATATAAAACTCTTCTGATGGATAGGTAAAATTATTACCCTCTAAAATAGCCCCATTAAATACTATTAATTTATTATCAAAAACAATCGATAAAGGAGAAATTCTCTCATAAGTATTTAACTCATTACTTCTCAAAATATTAGAATATTCCCATTCATCATCTTCTACACAATATCTTAAAATCCTTTGATTATGTTCTCTTATAGTAAATTGGTCAGCAGTTACGATTGCATCTTTTACTCCACCAACAATATATATATAATTCTTCTTTCCCATCATAACATGAGATGCAGATCCAAATGCAACTCCTAATTCTTTTTCAAAAGCACTTCCCTCGGCTATTATCGGCATATGCTCGAGTTCCTCCCACATATCAACATCAGCATGATATACTTCTACTAAAATACTTACACCAAGATTCCCGCCAGTCTTATCATTAGAAAAAATTCCTCCTATCGTATATATATCATCTCCGATAGTAACTGACATACCCCCAAAACGAGGAATCGTCATTTTTGTTACATCATTCCATTCATCATTAAGAATATCATATTGTTCATTTTTATCAGATATATTAAGACTATTTCCTAATAACCCTCCTATATAATAAATAAAATTTCCTACAGATCCGGAAAAACCATTACCTCTCGCTTCGCTCATATTGGAAACTCTATCCCATCCATTATCCGTAATACTATATCTGTCCATTGTTGGAGAATATGGGGTAATTGGGACAGGATCTATAGCAATACCTGTACTTGGATCTACTGGAAGCACTGGAGGTTCTTCTATTTCTTTATTCTTTTTATCTAAAGTAAGAGAATAATTTTGCCCTATATGCCTTACCGTTTTATCGCTTTCATCATAAGTAGAAAATATCTCGATTTGCTCAGTCCTTGTTGAATCTATATATCTGCGAGCATTAATAAGAACATCTACATAACTATAATCAGTACTAATTGTTTGTGTATAATATACATTTTGGCTAGCAACAAACAACGAAGAAGCTGTATTATCTCCAACAGAAACATAAACAGGAGTGCCATCAGGAACATTTTGACCTCTCCATAAAACTTTAACCCTGATTGTGACATCCGAAGTATGCTTTACAAGAGTTTCTCCATTATCATCTGTAAAATTATTACTATCTGTAAAAGTGTCAACAGGATAAAGAAAATCATTTGAAGGGTTACCTAAATCTGTGTCATAAAAATAATCTGTAACTTTTCTCCATACAGTTTCCATAAGCAAAGGTTCGTTCATACATATAGGACACGGAGGAATACCATTATACATATTTCCTCCCCCATTTAAAACCAATGGATTATTATTTAAAAATACAGTGGTTTTTCCATTCACATACGAAGTCGGTTCCCATGCTGGCACATCACATTCTGTGATCCCATCACTCCCATTAAGACAAAGACAATCATTAATAACCACAGGTTCTGGTTCGTCACAGAATTCATCTGAAATTTTTCCTGAATCAGAAATAGTTTTATTTATTCTTATATAAAAATAAGTAACATCTGAGACATCTTCTGCATTTAACTCAATAAACGCAGTTCCGTTATCTATAAATCCTTCATCACCAACTTCCAGATAATGCAAACCAGTATAGGCGTCCTCTACTTCATATATTTCTCCATGTAAAATTTCTACTTCAGAATTAAGAAGATTCGTGCTATCAACAATAGCACTAGAAACAGGACCAGTAACCCCCCCTAATGAAACTTCCACTATCTGCCCAGAACTTAACTCTAATAATTCATTATCATCATCTGACGCACAATCTCTAAAACAATTCGCATAAGCAAACTCTCCCGCTGCTGTGCCTGACTCGGCAATTCTTGGATTTCTACTTATTTTAATTTTCTTGTAATGAATACCATCGGTCCATAAAGGCCAATTTTCCGCTGTTGACCACCCTCCACCTCCATACAATTGATTAGGAAGATCTCCTTCCCATCCACCATCTATCTCCATCAAAAATCTGGCTGATGTTCTATCAAATTCTTCAGGATCATAAGGACCAACACTAAAGAATGTTTTAGCAAACGATGACAAACCCTGATATACAATTGATGCCTTAATCTCATGATCTTCATTAATCTTTTCATCCCCTTTGGGAACAGGTCCTAAAAACACATTTCTAGCAGTTCCACTACGAGTGTAAGAGTAAACACCATTAGTTAATGGAACACTATCAGTTGAGTAAATAGATCTCGGTCCGCTACCTGCTGCCCCATCTATCGCCTGTATAAACTCAACATCCCATTGGACAACTGTTAAATCTTCAGGATATGTTACTAACGACGCATCAAGAGAATCAGGAATATAATAATTAGGATAATCTGGATTTATAATGAAAGCATTAGATCTAAATTCAGCAATATCCTTTCCATCAACAGTAAGACCCTCAGAATTCGTATCTATATCAATCAGCAATATACTCTGAAACAGAATGTATATATCTTTAACAGAAGAATATCCCGCTTTTTCTCCTTTCACAAATAGTCTAACAGCTTGAAACGCTTCTGGGGCATATAAGGGTATATCAACGTATGATATGTCAGTATATACTCCGCTGCCATCATAGGTTTCTTCTTGACCTTGAATAATAGACAAAATAGAATCAGGAGGAGGAACCGTTATGCTAGGCTGAAGCTTTGGTCCTTCATAAGATGAAGAAGGAGAGGAAGAGGAACCAGAACATGAATTTTTACAAAGCTCCGTAGAATCAGCGTCCCATACCGCCAATTGTATATTTCCCGATTCCAGAGGTTGTCCTTTATATTTTACCTTTGCTCGTGCAACAAACGGATTTGTTGCTTTCATATATATACCATGAAAAGATGCTGATTCTACATTAAGAACTTTCTCAGAAGTCTTTTCATCCGTTTTTACACAATAACATCTTTGATAAACCTTCTGATTATCTCTACCTACTAATTCTACTTCCCAAGGATTAGTATAATGAACTTGTATCGTTTTAGAATAATATTCATAAAAATTATCACTCGATGTGGATGTGCTTTCTTCTTCCCCTGCTAACTGTTCGATCAAACTAGCATATTCTGATATAGGATCTCCACTTATAGTATTATCATTAGGAGGCGTATACCCTCCCTCTCTAGGAATTAACGCTTTCAATTGTATCTGAAAAGTAGCTTCTCTTATTTGGGCCATAATAGAAACATTAGAGGTCATCCTTAATACGCCTTTAAAGAATCCATCATTAGTTTTTGTAACAAAAAAATCATAAGCTTCTATATCTTCAAATTGAGTTAATACTCCACCACCAAAAATATCATCTGCTTGTGTCTCTCTACTAATAGCAGCAGTGATACTCATTTTAATAGGAGTATCTTCTGAAATAGCATCTCCAAATTCATCTGAAATAGCGCCATATACATATATTGTTTGATCAAAATATGCTTCTATATCTTCTATACTTTTTTGAGGTTGGTCCCACCCTATAGTAATAGTATTACTATCAACCAATTCATAATTAACATTTTCAATTTCTATCAATGGAAATGTATTTTCATTGGCAGAAGAAGTAGGCACCACCGAAGCATGTAAGAAATCTTCTACTTGAACACCATCTTCATTATAATTAGAAGATCTTCCATACTTATCAGTATTAACTATTGTATAGTAAGCATTAATATCGTTAGGAATATTCCTATGAACAAATTTTTCATCTGTCGTCAATCCAGTAAAAACTAACCGCCCACTTGATCCACCATTAATATTCACAACAGGAAAGTCCGAAGAAGAATAAAATATTTTAACTCTTGCTATTCTACTATCTATAGGGTCATTTTGTTTCCATCTTAAGTAAACCTTCCCATTTCCAGAAGTAATTAACTGGCCAACATCTGGAGATTCAGGTGAGTCTATAGCATCACCTTTAGTACCAATAGGATCTCCTGAAGGATTTAAAAGAACAGAAGTATCTAAATCTAAAAAGTAGTCATCTGTAGCCGCTTCTGGAATTTCTACAGTCAATGAGGGAGAATCCGACAGAAAGCTAACATTACCCAAAGAGTTTTTAGTAAATAATCTATAATAATATTTCTCTCCCAGCACAAAATCATCAACATTAGATATAAAGAATTCCCCCGAACCAGGGTCGTCAACTTGATAAATTATATCTCCGTCTTCCTCCCATGAAGGAATATGCTTTTCATTTCTTACAACAGAAATTTCTCCTCCAACATAGTTATAATCTTTAGGAACATTATATTTAAAAACTGCCAGTCTATCTCCATTATCTTCCTTTATTCCTGAAAACTCGCTATCTACTTGACCTCCTTCTGAATTTAAAATAGGATTAGAAACCACTTGAGATTGTATGTATGCCAGATCCCTTACGGTATTATGAATACTAAATTCTGTTATTTTGCCTCTAAAATAATAAAGAAATGGAAAAGAGTCCGAACGATAAACTCCAATAGAAAAACGAAGATTAGTTGTTCCTATTAGCACTGGTGATGCGGTTGTTAGACCATAGGATATTTCAATCCCATTAATATATAATGTAAATATTCCGCCAGTAGTAGTTACACAAACATGCTGCCATTTATTAACCTCTATTAGAGCATCATTACTATAAGCATTATATCGAACGTCTCCATAATTCTGGATAAGATGTAATCTTCCATTAAGCGTATAAAGAATAAAAGAAATAGTATCTGCCTGCATAGAGCTAGCAATAACATAAAGACCATCAACAGAATATGGATAAATCCAAGCACATACTGTAGTAGATGTTTGAGATGAAAGTTCCAACTCTGAAACCCCATCCAAATAAGCATAATCACCCACCCCATCAAAAAATAGTCCCGAAGTCCCTGCAGGAACAAATCTACTTTCATACCAAATAGGATTTTCTTTACTATGCTCTAATATATTATCATTATCACTAAAATCATATAAAAACTTTCCTTCTCCCTCATCCATGTGCCAGATACCCACAGTATTATCATCCCTATTAATACCATAACCTGTAAAAGGAACACCTTTAGTTAAATCTTCTGAATTTACCACTGTCCTAAAATTAGAAATAGATCTAGGAACTACTCTTGCTCTCGAAGTTACTTTAACTCTAACACCCTCACTGAACTTATAATCTTTATCATAAGTATAAATAGTATAATAATATGTATGCCCCTCTACCAATCCGCTATCTTTAATTCTGCTAATAAATCCATCATCCACTATTTCCCCATCAAGAACAGAAGTAGGATAATGATCATCATTCCTAATAATTCTCATTCCATCATAATTAGCAAGATCATCTGCTTTTATCATTTTACTAAGACTATCAATATCATTAGGATCAAAAGAATCATTCTCAATAATCCCAAAAAATAAAACATTAATAATATCAGCACCATATTCTATAAGATTATATGTGATATCTCCTGGATAATTGATCTCTATTTTATTAACTAAATCAGTCGCCACATCATGACGAAAATTGTTATGGTCATTCCATGTCATACTGCCACTTTGGTCCATAATAATAGTTACAATCCTATCATCTAGCTCTAAATCTATACTCTCCGTTCCATCCCCATTATCTGTAATCTTAGTATTTTTTAACTTCTGCCCCAACTTGTCAGAAAATACATTCACAAGATCTGTTTCTGCCTCTGACGGAGGTAAATTGATCTTTTTATTATGTTCATCTATAGCATCAAAATCGCTAGATATTCTATAAGCATGCCTTTTAGTATAATTAATATGCCATACATTACTACTCTCTGTTGACTCTCCATTTAGAGCTTTATAATATTCTAATAAACTAAACGACATTAAACATCCCTTTAAAACTTAATTGCTGATGATGGTGCCACATATTCATCATTATCAATCAATTCCCAAATAATAAAATTAGAAGTGTTAGAGCCTGCCACTGACATAACTAAATAATAATCTTCTGTAAAATCATTTGCTTCATTATACCCGTGGATATTGTCCAATACTTTTATATCAAAATTATACCAATCGTCTTGAATAATTTCTGTTATACTATTCTTATAATCATAAATATAAAGAGAGATTCCTGGTTCTCCACGAAGAGAATCATAAACTTGCATATGAGCAGTTAAATATGGACTAAGACTATAATCAGGACCTTCTGTATAAGGGGTTGTATTATCAGCCTCTATATATATTTTATCAATAGCAGACCCATTTTCCTTCATCTTTATTCCTAAAATATGTTCTCTAGCATCAGGCAAAACAAGAGTAGTATTCACCCAAGTCCACTCCAACCCATCAGAAGGATTATCTATGAGAGTATCGATAGTTTTAAATGTTATCCCATCTATTAATATTTCTGCTTCAAAAATATTAGTATTAATATTTATACATCTAATCCATAGATTATACGTATCGGGAGTTATTGCTCTAATAGGATAATTTATAACACTCATATCAAAATCAGAAAAAGACGGATTATCACTACTAAGAATCATATACCCATTACCAGTAAATCCAGAAACCGTGTCACCAAATATAACAATATTATTTTCTTTATCTATGGTGGAAAAATTGGTGGCATCTATAACAGTTTTAACAGTATTATAAATAGGCCAATAATTACTCGTATTTTTTCCTACCCTTTTTAAATAAACAGATGCTTTAGTCGGTACAAACTGACTATTAACTTCAAACTCTTGTGCTAATCTCAATCTTACGGGGGAATCTTCATACAAATAAACCGCGCCCCCAGTAGTAGCCGATTCGTAGCTAGGAGAACCAACCGCAGCAAATCTTCCAGAAATAGATACAGAAGTACCGAAGTTATCATTTACTGACGAATCCGACCCTACAAGTTTTGTTAAATGACCCCAGCTTCTTTTCTTGTAAAAAATATCTGCCACACCTCTCCCACTTCTAGCTTCAGGAGAACCAACTATAATATGATCTCCATTAATATAAACAGATTCTCCAAAATGATTCCCTTCATAATCATCTTCACCAATACCTACTAACCTATCAACCTCATACCAACCTGTAGAATATTTAAACACATATGCAGCTCCAGAATTTACATCCCCATTTAAACTATCCTTTAAGCTGGCTCCTGCAATAAAATAATCTCCAGAAGCAGAAACAGATTCACCAAAACGATCGTTAGATTCCCCATCAGAAGCAAACAATTTTTGAGTTTGCTCCCATAACCCCGTATCCGCATCTTTTTGAAAAATATAAACCGTTCCCTTGCCTTGATTATCCCCATAGGCTCCAACTATAATTGATTCACCATTAGTCGCAACCGAATAGCCAAAATAATCATTTTCATTGCTTATATCCGGAGTTAACAAAGTATAATCATCGTTAGCAGTCCACGTATCTAAACCTATCCTTTCAAAAACAACTACTGCTCCTCGATTTAAGTTATATCCATAATCTCCAAAAATCACCAAATCATCTGAGATGGCGGATGACTTAGGAAAATCAGAAGTCGAAACAAAATCTGTAGGATTAAAATATCTCAAAGTGGTGTTGAAATCATCTTTATGCCATATATAACCGCCTTGACTAACGGCTGTCAGATTAGACGTAAAATAATTATTATGCATGGACTGACCCCATTTGTAAGCATTATCGTCCTGATATATCCATGCTCCTCCAACATTTCTTTTATACAAATCCGCTCTATCATGACCGTCGCGAGCCACTATTATATGATACCCGTCAATGACAGATCTCTGCCCAAAACCATGAGCAGCTCCAGGATTCGGATTCTCTATCTTTTGTATCTGAGCATAAGCCATTTAATTTTCCTACATAGGAGCGCCTGTTGTTAATCTAATCGGATAATCCAAGAAAGGTACTTTAAATAAATTCTGACCAAATAACCATTCTTCTTCATCCACAATAAGAACTTTATGAATAACATCTAACGATGTATTTTCCTTTATATTTAATACATTATCTGTTATTAATCCAAACGATCCATTACTAGCTCCAATCACAACTTTATTGGCATCATCTGTAGTTGTGTTATTGATAGTATCACCGTCTTCGATAAGACCACCCAAATCCACAGATTCTAGTAATGGAGTCAAACTGTTAAATGTCCCATTATCAGAATATAGTCCTTGATTAGTAGAAACATAAGTATTAACAAAACCGTGTCTATCAATATCTGTTATATCTAGATCTTTTCCTATCGTAGTATCTGTATAAGTAAATCCATTAGACGTTAAAAATATCTTTTTATCAATTGTATTATCCTGCGTGTTCACAACACCAACAACTGCAAATAATATATTAGAACTATAAATAATTTCTACGGGAGTTTCGGAATCCTTAACCTTTTCCCAATCAATCGCATCTGAATCCGACAATTTTATGTAAATACCGTCTTCTGCACCGACTAAAAGGTTATTACTAATAAATCCCATAGAATACAAATTATTAGGCAATCCACTTCTATTATATTCTGCCCATGTTGCACCATTATCAGAAGAAACAAATATATCACTATCAATCAATATATATACATTGTTATTTGTTTGTAATATTTCTCTTACTAATTCGTCACCAATAGAGCCAAAATTAACTTCATTAACTTCTAGAGTGTCATGATGAATAGACAAAACGCCACTTTTACCGCCAACTAAAACCAAACCCGTTTCAGATATATATCTCACTGCTGAAGGATAACTTATTGACAGTGTTGTTGTCTCGTTGACCTCTTGAACATCATAGTTAATAGTAGAATTTAAAGAATCATACCATCCGCTATTAGTATCTGGAATAACAGCTTTGAATTGAGTCAATGGACTAATCAGCTCCTGTTCTCCTGGATATGTTTTTTCTGTAAATAGCCCCATTTTTACCAAATTAACTTGCTGAACTTGAGACAAATAAGAAGGAGGACCAGAATAAGCCTCTTCAAAAACATCTTCTAACTCTCTATGTGAATTATCTCCTGCATTTTTGATTGTAACATCAAATATGTCCGCTGTCAAAGTATCATACTTATCAAAAGGCAAACCAAAAGTAAAAAATCCATCTACAACGTTAACTAATGTAGTGTAAGAAGTTGATCTTTCTGAATTAATTACTGTATACACTGGTTCTTCTATTTCTATCACTTCCCCAGCATTAGAAGTACTATTCCTTTTAGTTATTATATCAGTGTTTATAGCAGGAAGGACAAAATTAGATGTTTGACCATTTGAATCAGTCACAACTCTAGCTTCTTCATAAAGTTGAGATAAAAATAATTCAAAATTTTGATATGTATCGGAAATCAAACTAATAAGATCATCTCCTGTTGGTAATTCTTCAGTAGTTATAGTTGTAATATTTGCTTCTACATCTGTTTTATATTTATCCGCTCCTATTTTATGAGCATTATTATCATCATAAGTAGGAAACACTACAACAGCAAACTGATTGATATCTACTGATATTTCATCTCTTGATTCCCCAAATAACGAATTATTATTATATATTTTAAATTTAGCGTCATATTTATTATATGCCCATCCTCCAAACTCAGTAGTATATATATCATACTTATTAGCAACTACTACTGCACTTTCTTCATCTAATATTTCATCAAAACTAATATTATGATTTGAACCACTATTATTATAATAAAATCCTAATTTCTGCAATACATCATCTACATATATACTTGGAACAACTGTTTCTTTTTGTTCATATTGCAACCAAGAATTACCAGATACTTCTACAATGTATAATAACCTATCTGATCCAACCATCATATTATCATTAATATTATTTATCGTGGTAGCAGGAACAACAGTATTGTTTATATTTAGATTTTCAAACGTAGGCACAATTGAAATATTTTCGTCAATATATATATCTCCAGTTATTGTTTTTTTCAACCCATTATCTGTGGTAATATATAACTGACCTGCAAAAATAATCATATCTTTAGTTCTAGACGAATCTATTTCTGCAATTTTTATAAATGTGTCATTTCCTTTTAGTTCTCTATAAATTGCATTATCTGACAATGCAAATATATAATTTCCATCTATTATAAAATCTCTAATTTTAATAAATGCCTCTAGATCAGATATGTAACTCCATGTTAACCCCTCATCGATAGATTGAACCAAACCAATCTCATTACTCACAAGAAGCCTTCCAACCCCAGCAATAGACCCTCTGTCATAGTCTCCATCATAAGTGATCGCATATGATTCTGAACTTTTAGCTCCAAATATAGGCATTTTTTGCCAAGTATCTTCTATGTATGGAATAAGCTCACTATTTAATTTAAATACCCCCATATCCGTACTAATATATATATTACCACTACCATCCTCAATTATATCTCTTACACTTTTTACAAATTCTAAACCTTCCATCAAATCCCACGTTCTAAAACTTGTTCCATTATTTTTATAAACACCATAATTAGTTAAAGCATAATATTCCTCATTCACAGATTTATATAATTTATGAACTGCCACAAGGAAATCAGAAGCTTGCTCCCAATCGTTTCCATAATTTTCACTTATCCATACCCCATTACTAGTGGCTGATAATAAAACTTCACTATCTGTAGTTATAATATCATAAAAAGTTACAGAATCACCCATTTTATTTCTAAACGAATCATCATAAATAGCTGATAAACTATAAATAAACTTATCTATAGTTTGCATAGGTAGACGTAGAGGCAACAATCTTTCTGATTTTCTCCCATCATGATTAATAGTCGGCATTTGTGTAGATTCAAATCTGCCACTACTAAACTGAGAAGCACTAATGTTCTCCACTTTAATTTCTGGGAGGAGATTATCAACTTCAGATATACCTAACAATTCTAAAGCTAAAGAAGGAGCTGCCGAATAAGGAGCAGAAAACGACCCATTTTGAGAAAACAATGGTTCATTAAAAATTATTTGATTATTATCTTCATCTACTTCAAATAAAATAGGAGATTCTCCAGCTTGAGCCTGTCTTAATGCTGCCGTATTGGTTACTCCATTAATTGTAAAATATTCTGTATTTAATGTTCCTGAAATCTGCAAATAATAATTAACTGCTCCTTCTATATCTTCTTCCGTAGTGTACACCTTATAATCATTTGTAGTCCAATCTGATATATGAACATTTGACCGAAGCTCGATTCTCTTATCAATACCTTCATCATTATCGTTATCATGATGATGGACATCTATGGCGGCATTAGTTAAATCTGTTAAAGGATCTTCTAAGTTTAAAATATTAACCACAGATGAAAGATCAATAATCACACTACTTGTGCCACTGGAAGTAGTAACCTTACCTATCGATATTTGATTGTCAGTTAATACAGAAGAACTCTTCACAATAAGAAAAACTTCATCCCTATATTTTCTAACCATATAATAATAAACTTCATCGTGCTTCAATAAAGTGTCAGTATCGATATAGCTCAATTCGGATACAAGCACTTGATCTATAACTTCAAAAGAATAATTATTACCTACCGATCTCAAAATTTCATAGCCATCAAAAGTCCCAGCACTTGCATCCCAGGATAATTCAGCATCAGTATTATTACTGGAAGCAGCAACAATTAACCCTTCTGGTGGTGATAACGAAGCGCTTTCGCTAGGAGTAGCAGAAACCGTATTTGTAGATATATGGCCATCATCTATTGGATTTAATGATTCTGTGCCATGAGTATCAACGGAAGTTACAAAATATGAATAACTTGTACTGTTTATTACTGTGTAATCTACAAAAGTAGTCAAAGAAGATACAAGAGTCGCTATATTAGAAAAAGAACTAGCCCTCTGATATAGAGAATATACTGCTCTATAAACCTTATAAAATTCTATATCCTCATCTTTTGTGTCTTTGTCCCACGCTAATTCTAACTCCTTATCTCCAGTATCTATTGTTAAACCAATAGGAACAGATGGTCTTAATACATTAGGAGATTCTGTAAATTGCTTAATATACGAAAAATCATTCCCCTCTGCTCCAAAAGCATCATATGGAATAATAGAGATAGTATATCTAAAATTAATACTAAATTGAGACGAAGGTATAATAAAGCTATTGGCTTTCCCTATTAACAGATCTGTTACATAATTAGCTCCTACCACATCAGTCGTAGTTACATCTATTATATTAACCGTTATCAGATTATGCGAAAAATAAGTCTGAACAGGATTATTCCATAATAATAACAAATCATTATCAGTTGCTCTCTCTATGCTAAAACTAGTAACAGCAGGAAGCAAATCAGAAACAGGAGTTTTGGCAACCCTAATAATTGACCCAGCACTAATATTACCATCTTCGTCCTCAGTTTGTACAACAACTACATAGGATTCATATTGCTTAATAGACTCATATTCTAAAACATCATTATTCATATAAGGAATATATTTGACATCCATTTCATAACATTTACCATTTGTTTCATCTCCTCCTGGACATGACACGTTGGCAACTGTTTCTAATACCTCTATAGGCTCAGAAAATCTATTTCCGTTCTCAATAAAAGTTACTAAAAATTTATCAGCATAAGATATAGAGGGGTTTAAACGTTGATATTTCCATGATACCTTTGTTTCTACTCCGACATTCTCAAAAGTGCTGACAGAAAATTCTAATTCAATATTATTAACTTCCCCAGCTCCAGGATTACTTTTCAACAAAACCCTTTTGGAAGCTCCGTCAGATAAATTTCCAGCCCTACTAACAGAATAGACTGTCACCTGATAATTAGTATTTAAACTAAGATTTTCAAATACTACATAACTAGAACCAAATTCAACATCTTCCTCAGCAGAAACAATACTAATAGTAGGGTCTCCTACAGAATTATAATCCACATCTAATTCTTGGACCTCGACCCTATAATTAGGAACATTATCAGTAGGAGCATTATCCCAAATAACTTGTAAAGTTTCATCTCCTGGAAATACCTGCACAAAAAGAGGAGAAGCAGGAATCCTAGCATCTACATCTGTTGATATATTTATATCTGTAGAATCACTTTCATTACCACTAAAATCAACCGCTATAACTTGATACTCATAATGCGTATTTTGTTCTAAATTAATATCAACATATATTAATTCTGTAGTAGTTCCAAGAGTAGTTATATCACTGCCAAAACCACTAGTTATTTTATAATGACTAAAATCAATCTCTGTATTAGCGCTCCAACTAAAAGCAACTTCTTTATAGGGAGTTAATTCTAAAGTATCATCTTCTTCCCCTTTGTCCATTAAATTCCTCAAATAATTCCTCAACTCATCACTAACAGAAGGCAAAGAAGCCAAATAGGCTAATATACTACTCTCTTTTTGAACTCCTAAAGGAGATGCAGGAGAAATTGTGTCTATAGCGGTAACCTGGGCGATATTAGAATGGCCACTACGACCACCAACAACCCCGTCTCTTGCCTCAATCACCAAATAGTGAATTGAATTATTAGTTAATGTTGCCTCAAAACCTCCAAATGACTCTACTACTCTTCTATTAATTAATCCCATACCATTAGAAATTGATATTGTTCCGTCTTTATTATTTGTGATGTCCCATCCAAAAATAAGTCCAGAACCTATATAGTCAGAAATAAAAGCCATCTCATTATCTATAATGGTGAATCTTCTTTTATCTACTCTAGAAGAGTAAATATCTCCTGTTTTAAAGGCTTCTAAATCATAGTATGTTGTTTTGAAAGGCATATTAAATATTCAAAGTGATAAATTCGTTGTTATCTAGTTCAAACATAAGACCAAAATTCTCCACAATAGGAACATCAGCATATTCTCCACACACCTCTGCGCTTTGAACATCTCTAACTTGAAAACTATAAGAGCTATCAGAGAATACGTAGTCATCTCCGTCATGTGCTTCTATTGTAATATAATAAATAGAACCTGAAGAAAAATCATCTGCATCTGGTCTATAAACCACACCAACTGTTTGACCAGATGCCACGGTCGCACCATCCTCAGGAATTAAAACATCATCAACCATCCATCCAGTTCTATCATTTCCGCTAAAAACTGTAGCATATTCATTAGTTCTCTCTAAATCTTGATAAAATTTTATTCTAAAATGATAGTTATTTAATACTGTATCATTATTAGTAAAATTAAAATCAATAGTATCAATAAATGAAGATGTGCAACTAGCAACAAATGATCTATCTTCAGACAAAGTATAAGACGTAGAGTTATATATATATTCTACCCTTACAAAATAATAAGTTTCGCAATCAATATTAGCCGCTCCAGAAACAGCAAATAACACTTCTGCTGTCTCTCCATGAAGCAAACTAACCCCGCCTTCAGGAACAGCTACACCATTTACGCTAAATCCGTCAGGACTATCAGAAGACGAAGCTGAAAAAACTTCATCCCTAAGATAAACATCACTAAATAAAGTAACCTTAAAATGATAATTCTGTACCACCCCTGTATCATTAAGAACATCAAAATCTATTGTATTAACATATAAATTAGAATCATATGGACCATATTCTCCAAAATCTGTTGTATCTATCGTAGAACGATTAGGACTTATAAATTTAATCCCTACTCTTAAATTATGACCTGTTTGATTAATATTAAATATCCTATTTTCATCAACCTCCTGATACTCAGTCCAATCAATAGAATTCGTTGTATTAAGACCGAAAACAACATCTGCCGCCACAGGGACTACTTTCTTACTAGTTATAATACCTTTATTAAGTTTTGTTGGCATCGCAAAATTAGTAGTAAAGAAATGAACCGATTCACTTGTAATTGCTCTAATAGTTGCCCTATGAAAAGTAGGAGACATACCCTTTGCATTACTTATTAACACTGCTTTAAATTGTATAAATTGACCAAGCAAATGACTCAGAGCGACTCCAGCAGATTGCAAACTAGAATACGGACCTTGCCATGCTGCTGTTAATATATCATTAGAAGATGTCGAAGTTCTAACATATATCAAAACTTGAGTATCAAATAATTCTGTTACTTGCCATGAAAGAGTTTCCCATTTAACAAGATCATTTGTACCATCAAATATTTCACTAACATATTCTCCCTTCTCCTCTTCTATTTTTCCAGCAGAATAAAATCTACTATCACCAGTTAAAGTATAAAGATTATTTCCTAATTCGTCTAACTCAAAAATCATATTTTCACTTACAAAATCAACCAAACTTGCTATAGCAACCCCATCCACAAACTTACTACTATCTACATCTACGCTCCCGTCAGATTCAAGAGAAACATCGAGAACAGACGCATTACCTGCTCTATCAATCAGTTTTAAGTATACAACTTTTTCTGAAACTAGAGGATTAATTTTTGTAACACCAGTATCAGAAATTACATATAATACATTAGAAATAGATCTATTATCAAATGTCATATCGTTGATAATTTCGTTATGGGTATATTTCCATACCCATGTCCCAGCATCAGACAAATAATAAATAACATTACCCACAGCAGCAAAAGTAGAAGAATAACTCGTTGCCCCTTCAATCCCCGTAATAACAGGAAAAATCTTTAAAACACTTACTTTGCCAGGCGTTGTTCTAAAAGATATATCATAAGTATTATTAGAAGTAATTGATCTTCTAATAACTCCACTCGTTTCTGATCCAGCAAAAGTTTCTCCTATATCTCCCTGATGATTTAGAGAAACAATAGCCTCAGTAGAGTTATAAATAATAAATGAAGCCTGATTTTCTATATCAACTTCATAGATATAAGCACTCGGACCTGTTGATGCTAACAAATTAGAACTACCTAAAGCACTCGTTAAACCATAAACATTTTCATCTAGATCATCTACTACTTTAGATAAAGAAGGATCTATGGCTTGCGTAGTTCCATCATCAAACAAATAGATGGCTCCACTTGATCCAGAGCCACTAGTATATTCATCTCCAGATCCTATACCAGTTCCAATATAAAACTTACCATCTAGAATATGAGAAGAATAAGCTCTAGATTCAAATAAAGGTAAAACACTATTAGCTTGCAAAGTTCCACTATTATACGTGTAAGTATAAATAATAGCAGGATCTGTATCGTGACCTATACTTATCATAAGATTGTTATTATATTTTTCTATAAAATCAACATATTGGTCCGTATCGTAAGTATACAACTCATCCCACACTTCTGTATCCCAATTATATTTATAAACAATAGCTGGTTTAGAAACTCCTACATATAATTCATTTTCATCTGATATGTATGAAATAACTGAACCCTCCCCGCTAGTCAAAGTTAGATTCTTAACAATATTTTCTAATGACAAACCTAAATCATGAGTCGCAGAATTAGAAAATGGAATAGCAACCAACGGAGTAATACCGTCATTATCTAAAAATTCTTCATTATTAGATATTATCATACTATCTATACCAGATCCTGCTGATACTAAAGAAGTGGTAGAATCACCCTCCGTCTCAAACACATCATCTGTTGCTCCTCCGATATTAATACGAACAACACTTCTATCAATTTGTTCTCCTATTTTAATTCCCTCACCACTGTTTAAAAAAATTGGAGCATGAGTATCAAGATGAACTCTATCAAAAGGTAGAACACTATCAGCATCATTTATTTTTACCTCATTCTCGGACCCTTCCGAAATAACAAATACATCTCCAGTTCCATCTTGATTATCCCTAACAGCAATATCTTTAATCTTTAATAAAGTGCTACCAATATCTGTTCTTTCGGCAATAGTCTGGGAAAAATCAGAAACAACTTCTAAATCACTCCTAGCAACCACTTCCACAATATCATCATTATTAAGAGACATTCCAAATCTTATCGTTTTTTTATCAATACTAACAACATATCCGTAATGTATTTTATTTCCATTTATATAGACTTCAACAATGTCATCTTCAGCAATTGTAGGATTATCTAAATAATATGTTTGCAAATCATCTGGAGACACATTAATAGAAGATGCAGGTTCATAAATTGCTGTAGAATATGTTTCATCAACATCATTAATAATGATCTGATTCAATCTTGACATAGTACCAGCTAATAAAACATTAGGATTTTTCCACATTATACTTTTAACATTATTATTCCATATAGTTTCATCTTCGGATGTTATAAAATTATCAAAATTAAATCCTACCATTTTAGCTATACCATTAGCAGTAGCAATATATCTTATCGCTGTATTCCTAACAGCTATATCATTTATTTTATTAGAAGGCAATCCATTAGAAGTCGTAAAACATAATGCCTTATTCTTATAAAGCCTATACAAACCACTATTAGTACAAATCCAAATATTATTATTATCATCTACTTTCAATGAAGATATAGTATCTGTCAAAACATTTGGGAACTCTGAGAATATCGATGTTAGACTTACCTCTCCTCCGCTATTTCTAAACCCAGTAGCATTAATTGTTATATCAGCAATCCCGTCAGTCACTATCTCGGTATAAGACAAATCAAAGCCATAAAGCCCAGATGAGACACCATCCACTAATGAAGATGTTCCTACATATAATCTATTATCCTTATCAAATATCATAGATGTAATAACTACATCGCTTGGAAGATCTGTTATTGACAAATCTTTAAATCCATCAACATGATTAAAACTATACCTTATTAATCCCTTATCATCACTGCCATAACCACCAATAAATAAATTATTATATACATCAAAAGATATTGCTTTCATATTGCTCCATGATGCTATATCTTCATTATCTATATCATCTTCTATTCCTGGCAAATCTCTCCCTATTTCCAGAGACCTACTCTGATGATTATAGTAAAAATAAGCCCCGCAAATACCAACAATCCATGCATCACCATAATTATTAATAACAGCATCTGATGCAGATATAGAATCGATTCCTATCGAGCTATAATCTATTTCTTTAATATCATATGGTTCAACAGCGTCGTCTATGTAATATTTAAACTCCTTAAACACATAATGAGAATCTATAACATCAGAAAAATCTCCAAATCGTATTTCCTTAGTCGATATATTCTCATTTAAAATATAATCTCTATGAATATTAAATATTCTAGATGACGGATCTGATATAGTTACGTTGTCAGCCAAAAATTCCGCACTACTCCTATCTAAAGAATAAAAAGCACATCTAACTCTACGTAACAGATCATTATTATTTAAAAAACCATATTCATCAAATAAATATGACTCATACAATATTGGCAATTCTCCATTAAAAAATATAGGAATGGCAGGAGCATAAGAATTTCTATCGTCATCAAATACCATCTTTACATCAAAAGATCCATTACCACTAGACAGATAATTCCCATTATAAAGAGCAACAAATATAGCTGAATCAGAAGGCTCTAAAGATTGCACTGAGCGTTCCCCGTATGGATCAAGATCTGACGGATCAAGATCTATACCAAATTCATTATAATCACCAGTCTTATAATCTTGCCACGCTATATAAATATAACCTGTAGCAAGTTGCTCTGATAAAGTAGGATACTTGGCCCCTCCATGACCCTCTACAATAGCAAATTCATTCGTTAAAACATCTAAAGACGGAGATAAAATAGTTGAATAAATCTTATATTTACCATCAGGATTATCATGCCAGACCACAAACACTTTTCCACCAACATTACAAAGAACATTAGAATGATCAGCTCTACTATCAGTCCTAGAGATTGTAACGGCAGACAATTTGGAAGAATTCAAAACATTATATCTCATTATCTCTATATGAGAAGTAACATCTTGAGAAACTGATGACCATGTGATAAATAAATCATCCATATAAGAAGAAATGGATGGACGATAACTACCAAATAAATTAGTAGATACTTTTTCTTCCCCTCTCCATCTCAGCTCATCTGCCAAAAATATATTCAAATATATTTCTTGATGAGTTCTTCTATGATCCTCCCAAACAACGCAAGGATTAGATAAACTATCCAGTGTCATTTGAGGATATTTACAATAGCCTATATCCACACCTGTATAATATGGCTCACTCCATCCCAAATTATTTCTATAAACGAAACCTATTACGCTCCCTTCAGTCTGTTTTGATTCGAAAGAAACATAAACAGTTTCTTCCCCATCAACAACAATCGAAGGAAATTGAACCCCATTATCCAAAGAAACAATTTCTTCAGGATTTGTCCATGTCGTTCCATTAAATTTAGAATAATAAATAGAACCTAGATTTCCTCCATCATCCCACCACACAACATGTAAATTACTATTGGTATCTTCAAAAACAACAGGATTTAAAGAATTACCATTTACTGTGGCGTCCATGGTGAAATTAACATCTGATATTTGTTTGTAAGTAGCATCAGATGCAGGACGAGCATAAAGTTTCAAATTATTATTTTGACCAGTTAACCTATAATTTATTTCTTGAGTTGTGTCATAAATTTCAGTATGATTAGCATTAGCAAAAACAATTTGCTGCATGAGAAAATTGATTGTTTCTTGTTTTGTCCCGTCGTTTACGTACAATCCTATTCCTCTGCCCTTGTTATTTTCATCAATAATCCAATCGCTATCTACAACATTTTCTACTCTCAAATTAAAATCTACTGTCCACCCTTTTGAATTATCTACCTTATTAACCCAATCAGAACCAAACTTATTTTGAGTATAATACCATGTTCCTCCTTTATTGGCTTCATCTCCATATTCATTAATAGCAGAATCAATTGCTAACGAATCATCAAATACCGTCAAATCCTCTATACCATTCCCAGAATTGTATAAAATATTTATTTCATCTTGGTCTAATACCCTGTTAAAATAACATACATTATCGAACAAACTATTGGTATGATATAATCTAGAACCATCATCCCCAATAACAAAAGTTGAATTGCCATATCCGTTAAAAGTTAGTCCACCATCCTCCCCTTTATTAGAATCAACATACACCTTACCAATAGCCCCATCATATGTACAAACAATATGATGCCACATAGCCATAGGTCCAACAATAGCTTCTGGAAAAGAAGAATAATTTGACCTATCTCCAACAGTTAGGCGAATATACCCGCTTTTGTAATATATCCCCCATCCATCATCTCCTTGACTTGGACTAGTCGTCTCTCCGTAATACACAAGTGTATCACCATTACCCAAATCGCTAGGATGAATCCATAAAGATATAGAGAATTCACTCAATTGCAATCTTGAATCGTCAGCTATACGGACATAGTCATTAACTCCAATTAAATCTATAGAGCTATCAAGATCCCCATTGACTCCAAAGCTGTATGTTTCATTACCATAACCACCTGTCCATGAGCCAGGATGATTGCCTTTTGTTTCTAAAAGACTACCATTAAATTTCCACTGTGCAATTAAATTACTATATAAACTCATGTTTGCTCCAAATCTTTATTGGATAGTATCTATATGAAAACCATCTGATTGAAAATAAGCAGAATCGATATTAATATTCTCAACTAATTCCCACCCGCTTGCTGTGGGAAACGTCTCATTTAAATTATTATTAGCATCAACAAAAATCATTGAATGATTAAAAGGATTTATCAAATATCCCGTAATAATAGTAGCCCCTTTTGCATGAGCGGCCACAGTAAATTTTCCATCTGGAGATTTATTTATCCTATTAATAGGAGAATATGTTCGAGCAATTGTTCCTGTTTCTTTAATATCTCCTGCCCTAATCGCATAAATAGTGCTACTCTCATTTTCGCTGTCTGAGTTAAGACCAAAAACATATTTACCTCCAACATACCCCTGCAAAGCAATCACTTCATTGTTCTGAAATTCGATGTAATCATGAAATTGCAAATTAGTATATTCACTTGAAACATCAGGCAGAAAATATCCTGAAGTTGTATAGAAAAAATATTTATAATCAACCGAAAATAGAGAAGTCGCATTATCATGAGATATCTCTAATCTTTTTATATTAGAAGTTTGCGTAAAAATTCCTTCTCCATTTATTATTAAATCTCGATTTAAATAAATCTTTATATCATCATCTCGAGCAGCTACTGTTAAAAAATTGTTGGTAGTCGTTGATACTGTGTATTCTAACTGAGAACCAGAAATCAAAGATATTTTACTATTATATATCCTAACTTCTGCAAATCTATCACCATCATTAATCCTAATAGTTTGATAATCTTCGGAAGTACCTCCTGCATTAACTACAAACATAACCTCAAAAGTCCATCCTGTTGAGTTAGAAACATCCTCTTCCCACCTACTGCCCCTAACTCTAAAATGACTTGTAGAATACTTGTTAAAAGTTGAAGTATCGCTCAAAGCAATACCAATGTAATAATCTCTACCTTTTTCTAAAATATTTGTAGGAATCGTAAATGTATTTCTATCTCCCGTAATAACTGTAGAATATATATTATTCGCCTCAAAAAAAGTTCCTATTTTTATAGATATATAATTCACACTTTTACCATCCGGAATAAATCTCTTCCATCTAACATGGGGAGTTATTGTAGAAACATCTAAAGGATCGCTTTTGCCATCTATTTGTATGCCTGTAACAATAAAATCAGAAGCTACAACCGTAACTATAGAAGAAGAGGTATAAACAGAAGCATCATTATGTTTAATTTCAAATCGAACTTGATCATTTTCTTCTATATTAAGTCTAACAAACTGCTGGTCATTGAAATCCTGGAAAATTCTATTATTAATGTACCATCTAATAGATACATTACTAGACTCTAATTCGCTACTAGTTTCATAAGCAGCTTTTAAAATATCATTAGGATTAGGATGCGAAGGCAATACCGCTAACTCAGAAACAGTAATAGCTGTAGCTGCTATTTTTATTTGAGGAGAAGTTACTCTCACTCCATACTCAAATCCATCTGACGGATACACATCAGCATTCCATATATCTTCATTCTGTAAAAAAGAGGAAACTATACTAGTAGCATTATCAAATTGTCTCTGATGTACTCCATTTTTAAACCATCTTATAATTGTTCCTGACTCTAAATCTCCGTCCACGTCAAAAAAATCATAAGTTAATATAAGATTATCAGTAGGAGCGGGATTAGCAGGAGAAATAACCACATTATTTACAAATGGCAACTCATTATAAAAAAATGAAAAAGTAGAGATATCAGTCGATCTACTCAACTCATCAATAGCATATATTTGGCCATAATACTTAACCCCTCTTGCCAAAGACAAACCTTTATATGACCAAAATAACTCTTGACTAGTTGTATACCCCGTTCTAACCACATCTCCTACAAAATCAATAGTCCCTATACCATAATCAGAAGTACCTATTTTTATTTCATAACCTACTTGACTGAAATCCCCTACATCAGTAACAACTCCAGTATTAGGGTCTATAGAAACCTTATCAACCGTATCAAATACCCAGCTCCATATCGGATAATCATTCAATATTCTGATTCTAAAAGTATGATCAGTGACTGCCTGATTATTTAATTTTAATGTTAATTGCAAATTCATTTTTATAACCTTATAGTATCATTAATCAATCTTAAAAAACCTCCAGTTTGACCACTAGATGATCCGCTAAAGTCAAAACCAGAAAATTCAGCAGAATCAGAAAAAGACCTTCTTGTCTCCCAGAATAAAGACGATCCTCTCATTATTTTGCCATCATTTCTACCTATGAAAATATAGCTTAAATCATCAATCATAGAATTAATGGTAATCGTTTCTGGATCATTCATATAAATATCTGATTTAACAATATTAGTTCCCGTAAAAATATCATCTACTACATAAAGCACGCCATCATTAATAGATCTCTGAATATCTGTTTGAGAACTATTTCTAACATTTAAAAAGAATATATCATCAATAATACCTGTGTTTTTAGCAACACTAGTAGAGTAACCATCTAAACTATGATTTACATATAGATTTAAAAGAGAACCTAACCCTTCCATTAAATTTGAAGAACGAGATCCTGTTTCATCTTGCAGAGTTTGTTCAGACCCATCTACAAAAATTCTCAAATGACCTGTGATACGAGACACCCAGAAATAATGCCATTTATTAGGTAAGTATTCTTCTGTAAAAACAGAATACCCTCCTCTCTCTGATAACTTCAAAGAATTATTACCAGAAGTTTGAGTATGCTCTGTTATCTCTATAATTGTATGTTCTGCGCTACTCACATCTACAAAATTCAATACAGGCATTTCAATAGATACTAAGACTCCAGAAAGGGAATCAATCACAAGACCTGGACTGGCAGAATATAACCAAAAACCAAGAGCATATTCATCAGTAACACTCAAATTATAACCATTCGATCCAATCCCATCACCAAGTAAATATTGGTCATTCTGCATTAAATACCCACCAGTAGAAATAGACGGAGTTATATTATCTCCTATAGGTACTAAATTTGTTTGACTAACTTCTTCAAACATAGAAGAAGAACTAAATCTTACTAAAAATTTCAAATCATTTATAAACATATTATTCTGTTACCTTATATCTAGCGTTTATAACAAAATCATTATTTAAAAACTCAGCACTACCTTTTTCCACATATCTTTCAACCCATACGTACATGATATCATTTGGAAATAAATCACCCATATTAAAAACACTAGGCTGCTCATAAAAAGTTAACGGAGTATTTGAATCAGGAATAAAAAACTGTGTCACATTAATATTTCCCACCACAGGAGAAACCGTTCCAGTTTTAATTCTTTGAGCAGGAGCAGGTAATATTTCATACTCCACAGTCCCAGAAAAATCAAAAGCAGATGAAAAAGAACTATAAAAAGTAAAAGTCCCAGTATCATTATCAAAACTACTAATTATTTTCCCCTGGCCAATGGCCCCACCACTTGTTATTTTTAAATAAGATTCTTTAAAATAATCATCATCATAAACACCAATTAAAGAAGTATCAATCAATTGCATTGTGCTCCAACTAGTAGCAGTCCCTGTTATATATCCACTAGAAGGCCTTTCTAAAGATATTTTGATAGAAGAGTTAACACTCCTACTATTTTGTTTTATATATACTGCTAAATTATAAGCAACTTGTTCATTGGAAGGATCGGTAGAATCTGTAGAAACATTCTTTATTGCAATACATCTATATTGTTTATAACTATCATTAAAATTATCATTAAATAACTCTTTAGATGCTGATGCTCTCGCTACATCCCCTGAAAGATGGATATTATAAATATTATTATAAGCTCTTTGAGTAACCACAATAGAACCATTAACTACAGCAGGAACTTTCATAAGCTCGTTCCCAACGTTAATGTATTCTATTCCTTGCCATTCTGACCAACTTCCTGAAGCGGGGGTAGCAAGACTTAAATTAGTACTATATAAGTCCATTGATGCTGCCAAAGTAGTTTCTGGATAAATAAGAGAATTACTAATATACCCTCCTATTGACTGAGAATAAATAGTTTGATTCATATCTGGCTCTAAACTAGTTAAATATAATTTTAATGTCGCCATCGTTAATTCTCCGTATCCACCGTGCTAAAAACATAATCTCCGCTAGAATCTTGGCTCATCACCAACATCTCTGTAGTATTATAGAAAAATATATATAACATAATACCGTCAGTCCTTATGTTTCTGACACTTTTAAGATTAAGATAATCATCATTTTCCGAAGAAACTGTTGCCCCCTTAAAACTCAATATTTCCCCATTATCCAACCCTAAAAATAAAACATTATCAAACACTTCCATTGCATTTATAACTGAATCAGCAGAATATAAGGAATTTATAACAGTTTCTGACACATCTAAAAATTCATCTTCATTATCAGCAATAGTATTAATAGACCCGCCTGTCAACCTTTGTAAAATACCTTTATTTTCATCGTCTTTTATAGCGACATATAACACGTTATTATATACTTCTAAAGCAGTAGCATCTCCATCTAGCGTAGATATAAAAGTTAAATTTCTATACAATTCCGCCGAAGCAGAGGAAATTAAATCACCAGCAAAAGAAAAATATAAATTATCTTGAGCATGATCATAGAATAAAGAGGTTACTTCCCTGTTTTCCAAATTTTTATAAGTCCTAAAATATTTTTCCTGACTAGCTGTTACAGTATTCCCCCCATAATCTCTAAATCTAGCCTGTATTAATTTAACCCCATCAATAACTCCCCCACCCGCTATCTCCTCTTTGATATCCCATGTCAACAAAGGAGTAAGAGGGACATATTCTCCAGTAACTGATAACTGAGATTGTGTATTAGTTTGCTGAATCTGAACATCTTTCACAAAAGTTACTTCATCACTTGCCGATATTCTAAGTATCAAACTCTTATCCTTAGTATATTCTTCATTATCTACTATCCGAACAGTTCCAGAAGGTGGAGTAGTATCAATAAGAAACAAATTAATATTATTAATATTAATATTATCAATAAAAACAGGAGAAGAAACATTATCCCCATCAACCAACTCTATTTTAAAAACATAATCAGAATTAGTTATAAAATTACTTACATCGATATTAATAGGATCTGAACCGACCATGATATTACTCTTTAATAAAGTCCAATCCAAATCTTGATTATCAGATTTATAATATATCTGATAAAAACTCCTTTGTGAAGATCTGCCCATAACTGCATTATGATCAAATATAAAAGGCACATATGAAAAATAAGTATCTCCTTTAACTGGTTCTATCATAGAAGGAGATGGTAGACTTTCATTAGTAATGATAAAATAATCCGCAGAGAAAGACATATTACTTCTCAGCCCAGTACTGTCCGTTGCTCTAATGCCAATTCGACTCCTAGTCCCTTTAAGATTTTTTTGTATAGTATAACTATAAGACGTATTGCCAGAAGGAATCGTTGCTATTTGAATCAACTCTGATTTTTTATGAGGATCATAATCATCAGTTATAAAAATTTCATACCATATCAACTCGGTGGTAGATAAATTTCCTGGTTCTACCCATTGAATATTTATATCTCCTTCTGTAAAAGTTTCTCCACCATTTGGATAAATAATACTAGGAGCGCTAATAAGATCAATATTTCCAGAAGATGATAACTCGGTTCCGGTCCCATCATTATAAAGAAATGATATTTCATCTACAGTTAATACTTTATTAAATATTCTTACATCATCAAGATAACCATCAAAATTTTCAATTGCATGACCAACGATATTGCCACAACCTACATATACATTAAGATTTGTACCAACGGTCCCCCAATCCGACATGGGTATACCCATTGTTGTTCCAATTTTTACTAAATCCCCATTGATGTATAATAAAGCTCTAGTATTAGAGCCATCTAAATTTTCCACAACAGCAGTAACCATACTCCAAGATGTTAATGGTGTATTGGTAATAATAGCTGAAACAGGCACAGGAGCTTGAGTAGTATAATTTATTCCAACAGTCGTTCCTGTTTTAAAGAATTCTAAAATATATAAACCCCAACTTACCGCCACAAAATGCTGCTGATTGGTACCTTCACCAATATCTTTGCACCACAAATTTATAGAAAAACTATTTTGTAAAGTAGACTGAAATGTTTGATTAGTATCAATATAGTTATTGATCCCATTAAAAGACAAAGCAGTATTAATAACTCCCACAACACTTTTAGCGTCAGTATTTGCTCCGCCATACATTCCGTTATAATTTCTAGCAGAATCTATAACAACAGTATTCGCAGAATTATCATTCATTTTATACTGAGCAATAGTATTAGATGTTAAATCTATAGCCATAATTATTTCCTATAATATCCTGGGTTCCCAAATTTAAAATTAGTATCATCTTTATCATAATTTTGTTTAAATCTATCAATATCCAAACTTTTAGATAATTTATTGCTTTGATATTTTTGATAAACTTCTTCTGGGAGCAAATTAATATTAGCTATCTGCTCCAAATCGGCATTAACAATATTATAAATATCTCTATCATCAGAACCACAACTCTCTGCAACAGTAGTATCTGGAAATAATATTTCTATAAATGCAGCGCCATCCTTATTAAATATCCCATCATTATTATAAAGTTTAAACTGACCTGAAAATTTCGATGGTATTACAGTTGTGAAACTTTGATTTACCAGATCATTTACCCCCTGTTGAATCACATTATATTTTACATCTTCGATAGTATATGAAATTAAACCCTCTTCATCCTTATAAACGGGCTCACTAAATACAGCATCAAAATAAACATTCACATATCCTTCTGGATTGATTGTAACTCCTGGAGCATCCAAAGACAACACATACTGACCATTATAAGTTGGAAATTCATTCCCTGGAGGACTATCTGTTGACAATCCTGACAAACGAGTATCTGCTGTATAAAATTTAAATATATGCTGAGGCACATCGAAATTAGCTAATACTTCTAGACAAAATGTATTACTAATTCCATAAATAGTTAAAACTTGACAACATATCCTTCTTAGACCATTATGTTTTTCTATATTCCATGGAACTATAAATCTAGAATTATCTATTCTATAAGCACTATAAGACGCATCATCACCAGTTCCTGCTCCAGATAAATCATTATCTATATTGATCCACTCTCCCCACTCCCTATCTTCCATATTTCTAAGTCTAACAGCATAAGCCCCGACAATACCGTCTACATCTAATCTTATAGATTTTTGACTAATAACAGGCACTACTTTCTCATCATTAATCACAAGAGAATCTGAGATATCTTCTTCATATACCCTCATCTTTATTTGATCATAAACCCCACTAAGATTAGCAGCAGAACCAGGATAACAAAAAGCTTCAAAATTATTACTTCCTGGAGAAGCACCGGGTGATGCACTATCTCCGCATGTATCAAAACTACATGCCTTATATATAATATTATCCTTCACGGTCCCTGAAATATAGAAATTAAGAGCTGGATCAGTTGTTATTATCGGATGATTAGCATTAATAATTTCTAACACATCATAAAGACCTTGACCAGAAGAATACAAAATATCTTTAACAGAATCCCAGACAGCAGCATAAATATTAGAATCTACGGATGTCTTCCTACCTTGCCAAACTATTTTAAATATACCAAACAAATTAGAAGCTATAGAAGGGTTAATAGATGTGCCATAACCGCTGCTCACCTGCAAATCAGCTTTACCCTGACCGCTACATAACCAGTTATTTTTATCTTGATTATAATTCCAATAATAAGAATCAACTTTATCACAATCTAAAATTAAAGGAATAGTTTCAACAGTCGTAAGAGTATTACTAGAAACCTCGTAAGCTTGCACCTCTACATAATATTTTACGCCGCAAATTAAAGGTTTCTCATATATAATTGAATTATTATTAAGGAGATGCGGTTTCTGAGTTTCTGTCGTTTGCTGAGGCAATGCTTCAGGGTCGTAGATTATATTAACAGTATCAGAAATCTCAACATTCAAACCTCCAGAAGATAGCTGACTGAAAGTCCCATCATTTAAAAACCATCTTTTATTATCGGCCAAAGAAAAAGCAGAATAAACTAGTCTATCTTTAGTAATATCAGTATAAAAATTCAGTCTAAAATGATAGTTATGTTCAACAGATGGATCTTCACTATTATTAATAAAACTAAATGAAACAATATTATCTCTATAAGTTTCTGAAGAACAATAAAATATTGTTGCTGTCTCATTTCTGAGGATACTAGCCACAACTTCTTGCTCAAAAGTAGCAACAATACCGCTTTTATCCCCAGACATAGTAACACTAAGAGTATTCCCAGCAATACTGAAATCAGGCCCTCCCAATGGATATACCCAACCAGTAAATACCCATCCTGGAGCAGGGACAGGATTGATAGCTATCGTTTGACCTGAAATATATTGCCCTGATAACGGAGAAGTTCCTCCAGATCCAGATGCTTCTATAGTCAAATCATAATATGTCCCTACAAATTCTTCGAATCTAACAGATACTGTTTTATTTTCTTCCCCAGCAATCGAAACGCTAATAGTATTTCCTGTCGAACTACTATCAACAACGCCATCAACCACCCATTCTTTAACTTGATAATTATAATTTGGATTAGCACTAATAATTACTGGAGAATTTACATTTGGATTTTCTATTATTAATGATCTATTACTAGTTGAATAAACATCTCCCAAATTAGGAGAATCTAACTTAATTTTACCCTTAGCATTTGTGTAAGACTCTGTATCAATAGATAAATCTAATTGACAAGGAGCAGAAACAAATGTAGGAGTTACAGCAATAGTAAGATTAGTATAATTAGTGAACGTTATATTATGATGCTGATTATCAGACACACTAAGATTATAAGGTATCGCAGGAGCAATAAGCACATCTCCTACTACATACCCATCACTAGCTACAAAAGATATTGGAATTTGACTGCCATATGATGGAGAAGGATCTGACACGCAAATTGAACCTGAAGCAATTCCATCACAATTTGGACCTGTAACTGTTCCACCCAATGCACCATTAATTGTAAGAGTGTAAGTACCAGATAAAAGAGTTCCTGTACTAAAATCGCTTATCTCTCCAAAACGTGAAAGAATTGGATCAGGAAATATCGCAATATTACTCGTCCTGAACCAGAACCAATATGTAACATTTTCTTGAATCGCTCCTAGACTTAGAGTAATGCTTGTTAATGGAACTCCATCTGGACTGGTTTCGGAAGTATCGCTCCAAGAAACCCCAGGAGCATCAGAACTAGGATCTGATTTTTTTAATATTCTAGATGTATTATAATTGTTGGATGTATTAAAATACAAATAATAATCAAGATCATATTTCGTAGTATCATTAACATGTGTAATTTTTAAACCATTTGCGACTTGAGATACACTTATAACTGGCTTATTAGGTGCAAACATAGATGCTGGACTTTTCCATATGGAATCTATTGTTGCAACAGGAGTTAAAGAATAATAAGCATGAACCGGCGAAGAAGTCGAAGTGTTTATAGGAGCCATCCATGCTGAATTAGATATTGGCACGATAAAAATAGCATTATAAGAAGCGGGAGCACTCCAATTAATCACTCCTGTCGGCCCAGTATTTACAGTATGATCTGGAGAAGCAGAAAGAGATGTACCTTCCTTCCATACTCCTATATCATAATAAGGTATAGAAACACTGTAACTATTTTGAACCTCTAATCTTATGATAGCCATATTATACACCCTCTTCTACTAAAACACTATCTAGCTTGGCATAAAGGACCATATCAAAAATCATATCATTTTTATCAGGAGCATAAGAAATACTATATTCTGTATTTTCTATTAATGATACTCCTAAAAAATTACCACTATCATCATATACAATTAAACCATCTGCTCTAACACTATTAATCAACCATCTGGATGGATTATCTTCTAAATACATGGCCTTATATAAATTTCCAGAACCAATATCAGAATAAAAATATAAAATTAAATTATAAATCCCTGTAGTGGATGGAGTAACAATAAATGAAAGATCACACTGTTCTACCTGATCTTCATAGTTCTGCAACATTTTATTCTCACATGATTTTTGAGTGCAATCATATCCATTTAAAGAACGTGCTGCATAAATAGCAAATTCTCCATTCCTGTTGTCATTCCATGCTATTAATCTCTTTCCTGTCCTATTAACAGAAATAGATGGTCTTATACTATTACTTTCGGTATTAGTAATTTGAGTTTCATATCTAAAAGGAGACAACTCGTCCACAGAATTAGCATAATATATATTCCAATATTTATTCCTGTTAGATTGCCAAACTATATTAACATCATCACAAAGACCGATATCCAAAGCTGCTGATTGATTTATGCCCTCAAATGTTATTGGAGTTTGAATAAACGTATTGTCGTTATGAACCTTTTTAAAATAAGCTGAAAAAGAATAAGATAGATTATTAGAATCAGGACCAATGTCGATAGAGATATAAACATTATCAATCAAAGTCACATCTACATCAAATTTGATAGGAATATTATCAAAAGTAGATACAAAACCAGTTTCATATAAAATTGTTCCATATTCTGACGTTACAATTAAATTATCAGTTAAAGCTCCTGGCAAAAATTCAATACTAATTTTTTCAACATTTTCTACACTAAATAATTCTTCATAATCCTCTCCTGCCGATTCCGTATAAGTAGTATAATATTTAATTTCATCCTTACTAACGAAATTGAGAGTAATTAAATTATCACTCCAATCGCTTGGAGCATAAGGAATAGTATTACTTGGAACAGAAAAAGATTCATCAAATACTTTAAAATTAGTTATATCCCTTACAGTAGGAGGCAAACTTACCACTGCATCATTATAAGTATAAGTAGGAGATGAGATTGTAATACCACTAATGCTAAGATTGGCAGTAACGCTATCAAATACCCCTAGTTTGCTAGGGGACATTTTATCAGCCACATAATATCCCCCAGTTGGCATTCCGAAACCTATATCAAAATAATTATATTCAAAATCTATTGCAGTTACAAACGACTGAGAAAATTTAGGAATTCCATCTATAATTAAAGTTAAAGTTCCCACAAATTTGTTTTCATATATTGTCTCATAAGTGTTCAAAACATTTTCTGTTTGATCTGAACTAACTCGTGTATAGTTAACAAGAATGTCATAAATCGCACTCGTGTTAACATCTAATGCTTCTGGAAACTCTCTCACAATAATATAATTGGCTCTAGTATCACTATTATCAGTAGTCTTTATAAATGCCACTAACTTTGCTTTCCCAGTGTAAATTGTTTCTAGCTCTTCTGCTATATACGTAGATATTTGATTTCCATCAGCAACATAATCAGAAGATGTTTGAACATTACTGGCTTTAAAATATGTTTTTTCAAACATTAACCCAAAAGTAAAATCTTTCAAATTATTATCTGTTTTTAAAATTTTTATTTGAGAATCTATATTCGATGGATTAGTAGTATTTGTATATCCATATGAGCCTACTAACGGGACGATTCTATCATAAATATTATCAGATCTTCCTATTATAAACTTATTATTATCCGATCCAATATATGTAGGATTACTAGTAACAATAGTATCTACAGCAACAGTAAAAGTGCTTTTCCAATTTTTAAACAAATTGTCCATCTCAATTTTAGTGACAGTAGCATCAGTTGTAAGATTATTATTTTGAGTTATAACCGCCTCTAAATCAAAAGATATTTGATAATTATATTGAAGCAATGTCAATGCCTTCAAACTAGGATCAACCTCCCCATCTGCATCAGCATCTAATATTTTTAACGAAGTAATCGCCATAGCTTCTTGGGATAAAGGATTAGCTACGATAGTTAAGTCATCTAAATAATAGCCCATATCCGTTAAAGAAACACTCCCTCCTCCGCTTTGCAAAGTATTCCACTTTTCCGATAAAACGCTTTGAGTATCATATTCTGGAATAGGAAAATATGGTTGATCAGTAGCTGCTTTCAACAAAAGAGGCTGGAAATAATCAAAAGGAACTTCTCCTGTAGATAAAAATTCAGAATATTTATCTATTGAAGAAGAAAATACCGTGGCCGAAGGAAGTATATAATTCAAACCTATATTCCCATAATATAACTGATTAATGCCTCCCCTATCACTCTCAAATACAACATGAAGATTATTATAAGAGTCCATCTTGGCTACAGGATTTCTATTATTACCCTGAGTCGAGTCAGTAAGTCTGGTCCAACCATATGTCTTTTGATCGAATATAGAATCTTTACCAAAAACCAAACTATTAAAATATAACTGACTCACATTATTCCCAGTAATAGCTTCAACAACAAAATAAACATAGGTTTCTCTATCATTTCCTATATATTTATCATTAGTTGCAATAGAGACATTAACTGGTTGAGCATATGCTCCATCTTCAAAGTCTTCTCTAACAAAAGGAAGAGGCATATGATCATCAACACCATTAATATAAAGCTGTGGAGTATCCTGATAATTGTAAATAACAGAATTAACACAAAATATCCAACTGTCCAGAGCAACATTGGTTCCTCCCGCCAATGCAACCAAAACATAACCTCCAGTATATTCGTCAATTTCTAAACTATCAATCCTAGCTTTTTGATAACCAAAAGCACTATTATAAAAAACTATATAAATAGCATTAGCAGATACTCTTAGATCGCCCACATTATTAACAGCATCCCACACATCTTCTTCCACATAAATCCTAAAATTTTCTTCTGCTGTTTTTGATGCCACCACGACATCCCTATTAACCAACACATCAACTATGGGAGATGTATACCACGCAGAAATAAAAACTCTATTCACATTATATCTATCATCATCTGGAGAAGTTTCATATGTATTATCAGGAGAAGTATAAGCATACATTACCATCCCATTATTTAGCGAAACCATAGAATTATTATGTATCCTACAATGCTCATCTCCTAATTGAACAGTACCCGACTCACAAACCCTAGTCGGAATATCAATCACCTGAGAACACACATATGGCAAATCGCAATCTTCTTCTAACGGATTACACTCATTACAATCTTCTACTTTAGGGTCGCAAGGCGTATCCTCACATTCCTCCGGTCTTACCCATGTTCCTGGTGTAACATAATAAGTACTGTCAATATCACATCGTGGATCTATATCTGCATGAATAGCTATATTGGTAGGTAAAATATTAATATATGAACCACTAAACACTTTGTCAGTTTTGTTTTCTCCCCTATAAACATAAACTGGTATTTTATTAATTGACTCTAATTCTTTCTTTCCTATAACCTCACTACCTTTGAAATGAATAGTACCGAATCCTGTCTGATTGACAATCACTCTCAAAATTTTATCATTTACAGAAAGAGTAAAATCAGAAAGAGGCTCTCCTTTAACTAAAATACGACATAAATCATCTTGACCTATAAAATTAGGAGAAATAGATATATCTCCATCTTTAACTTCCTCTTCTGGCTGTATCTCGAAAATAGCAGGACAAATCTGTAAAATTTTATAAGTCCCATCTGATTGCACACTGTAAATATTGGCAAATATAGAAATAGAAGATTGTGAAGAATGCTCTGGAATATTCAAATCCATAACTCCAGCATACATATCTTCTAACTTCTGCAAAGATTTAACCTCAATCTTTACATTGTCCGTAGCATTTTCTATTTCTATCTTTATATCATCAATATCCGAGATATCGTATATTTCAAATTTAACAGAAGAAGATTGCTCTCGCGTGCCATATGGTGGATATAATCTTATATTAGCCATATATCTCTCTTATCATATTTATAAACATGTTTCCTACTATTTGATAATTGAATTTATTTCTCATATCAGAAAATGCCCAATTAGATTTCATTCGTATAGATTTTTGATTATTAAAAACATATCTCATAGCTTTTTGTATTTTATTTACTTCCAAAAATGCCCATTTTCTATTTTTAAATTGTGGAATATTATCCATATTATTGAGAAACACAAATCCACTTGGTTCTAACAAAGTGGCAGTTTTATCATTAGCATAATCCTGACAACCTGAAAAATTAGTTACAATCACAGGAATACCTAAGGACATACACTGTAATCCTGGTAAATTAAAACCCTCACCCATAGTGGGAGAAACAAGACAATTTGCCGATTTTAAATACTTCGGCAAATCTTTTTCGTCGAATACTTTATTTTCAAACAAAATAGAGGCAAATCCTTTGTTTATTCCTATCTGTTTTTTTATCTGCTCTACATAACTTTCTGCTTTTTTAATCTTATCTGTCTTTAAAATCAACTGAACATTATCACTTTGATTAAATTCTTTCAAAAATGCTTCCACTAGTTGTTTATATCCTTTTCTTTCTCGGAAAATGCCCATAAATAAAAATGTATATTTATCATATTCATATAGCGGAAGCACGTCCATATTATAAGAATCCACATCTAAACAATGAGGAAGATAATAAATAGGTTTTTTTATTTGCATGTGAGAAAATATTTTATAATCAAAATTCGAAGGAACTATTATAGCATCATTCTTATTAAGAATATTGATCCAATTCTCTGGAGGAGAATAAGTCTCATATGTTGCAAATCCTATACTTTTCTTATATCCTTTTATCCTTTTTTGAATAGTAGGTATGCAATGATATATTAATATACGATCTAGATCCTCTTCCTTTTTAATCATTTTTATAAAATATTCATATTTTTCATCAGAAATGGCTGGTCTACTAGGCTTATCACCAAAAACCCTAATTTTAATATCAAATAAACCTGTCTGATCTATAGCAGCTATATAATTCTGCGCTGCATTGCTATAACCAGACGAATTTAAGAAACACGCATAAGTTATTTTTATTTTAGACATAAACTACCTACTTTTAAAAATTCATCTAATTGCTGTCTATTATTATCTTTTTTCCCATATTTTTTATGAAATTCTAGATGACATATTTTGCATAAAGTTATACCATTACTTTCATCCGTTCTCAACTCTCTATTATTAGAATAATTTCTAATATGATGAGCATTTAAACTACCTCCAATTTGGAAACAACATTTGCAGGTATAAACATCTTTTTTAAATATTCCCTTCCTCCAATTATAATATTCGGAATAATCTCTTTTTAATTCTCTCTCTTCGTCTGTTTTATTTGGATTATAATTACAATTATTTTCTCCTGATCTATTTTTTATACCGCATTTTTTACATCTTTTCCCATTTTGAAAATTATTAAAATTAATTTTTGAGATATTCCCACATTTACACTTATATTTCATTGAAGCTAAAGCATTTTTATATATTACTTCTAACAATACGCAATGTTGCTCTTTAAAATAATTGTAAACTTCTTTATATATGTATTTTTCATATCCACTACACTTTCTACATCTATTCCCATTTTTAAAATTATTAAAATTAATTGCCGAAATATTTCCGCATTCACATTTATATTTCATTTTGATGGAATTATTTTTATACGAACTTTCCATTAACTCGCATCCCTGCTCTTCAAAAAACTTTTTAACATATTCAAAAGACAACCTTTTAGACATCCTCCTCCCCTTCCTCAATACTCTCCCACATTAATTCTCTTAAAGCTTGTGACATAGTCTTGTGATCTTTTTCACATTTTTCTACAAAAGGGGAATATAAAGATGGAGGAACTACTATTCTTATTTCTTCTGTATATTTTTCTTTTCTCATGTATTTCTCCTATAAAATAATATCATATATCATTATATTTAACAACTATAGGAGAAATCCTTCTTTTATTTTAAAAAATTATGAAAAATTATACACTCACAATAAGATTATCATCAGAAATAACTCTAGCACTATTAATGAGATTAAAAGTTCCAGCCCCATATGACCAGTTAATATTTCCGAAAGGATCAATCCTTACCAACCTGCCCGAAGCATCTCCCAGAGCAGATTCTGAAACAACTATATCTCCATCGTCATAACCCGACACAAATGAAGGAAATAATCCATCTGGCGAAGAATACATAATCTGTTGCCTATTATTTATTTTATCAAATACAAATACTCTACCAGCATAATCACTCAAATCATCTATGCCCTTTGCTCTAAACTTAACATCTTCTGGAGGATCAGCATCATATCTACTCAATAAATCACTACCAGTAATACCCGTTAGCGTAGTGCTAGATGATTCTATTCCAGCCACAACAAATCTCCCATTATCATCATACTCATAAATACCACCCAACGTATAATCAGAAAATTTAACATCACTTGAGATTAATTTACCAGTCGTATTCAAAATATCATCAGGATCAATCTCAATAATATCTGGGACTGTTGTTGACTCCTCCTTAGCAGAATCAACATCCACATAAAATATCGAAGAATTTCCTATCATCCAATTATCTTCACTATTTTCATATATAAAAATAGGATGCCTTATATTATCTATAAAAGTAAAATCTCCAACAAAACATATTAGACCTTTAACAGCACTAAAAATACTATTACCTATAGCCCTCATGCCTTCATTAACTATAATTTCCTCAGTAAAAGCACCTGCTGCAAAATCAACAGTAAGATTATCGCTCGTAGCGTTTAGTAATCTCACAGCGGTATCATCATCTAGTTCTATTTCTAAAACCTTATTACCAGCTTTATTATTACTCAAAACAGTATCATCAGTAGTTAAGGCAACTCTAGAAGAACCAACAAAAAAAGCAATCTTTGTTATATCTTCTACCACAGCAGCTTTTGTAAACACAATCGTTAAAATAGTATCTGTTGAATTATAAACAGCAGATAATGGATAAAAATTAGTGTCAACAGAATAAGTAGACCCAAAACCTTTCACCAAATTGCCATTTCTATCTACTTGTAATATTCTATTATTCTCCATATCAGCTATCAAAAATGAATTATCAAATCTCCTTACTACAGAAGCAACAGTTTTAAATCCTCTGGAAGAAGATAAGCTCCATTCTCTTGCCTGATTAGGAGCAATCGGCATTAAACTGCCGCTAAACCCGTATATAGCAACATCAAGATCATTATTTTCACTCACAGAACCAGCTTTAGAAAAATATCTACCTCCAACATTAATAGGGGTAGCAATATTTAATACCGATTGCCCAACCTGAACAGCAGCATCAATATCTAAATTATCCAAAGTCCCCCTTACCCATTCGGCTTCTGTATCAATCACAAAACCCGTAAAATTAGCATCTGTTAATAATCTTAATTCAATACTATTCAAAACGGGAGTAACTGTTCTGCTTTCATCACTAGTCATAATCACTTCTACTTCCGCTGCTGCTCCCGTTAAAGCGACAACATCTCCTGAATCAACAGGTAAAGTATAGAAAGCTCTTGACAACAGATCTGAAGATGATGCCACCTTCAACCTTATAGATATGGATGTACCTGAAGGAGTATCAGCATCATAGAAAAGAGAATAAAAGCTGAGGCTTGCCTGAGTACTATATTGATATCTTATAGTAGCTGTTTCAGAAACAATATTTGTTCTTCTAACAGCCACATCATCTATTTCAAAAGTAAAAGAATCTTCAGTATAAATGGTAAGCTGAGTTACATCATCCAAACCTAAGCCAGTTATATTAAAGACCTTTTCTACAAAAGTTGCTGAATTCTCATCACTAGCTAATATTTCCCATGATGAACTTGGTTTTTTTACCCCGTCTATATCGTCAACTTCGATACTACCATAGTGACCGCTAGTATTAACATTAGAACCATTAACCACGTACATATAAACAGGATCATGAATTTGTTCAGTTGTCTTTACTTTAATAACTAATTCATCATACGTTCCGTCCCAACTCTTCCCAGTTGCATAATCAATTCTATAAAAATAATTTAGAGTACCTCCTCCTCCTAATTGACCTATTCTATTACCATCCTCAGTAGTAACTACAGCTCGCTGATTATTATCTATAATTAGCATTTCTTCTTCAAAGGGCATAACACCACTACTAAAATCAGCTATAGATTCAGTAGAACTATCTGATGCATCGATAAAAACTGTATCATTCTCTATTATAGCATTATTTTCATATGTATAAGTATTAAATGAAAATGTATCATTCCAATATACTGATGTAAAAATTCCTGTTTTAGTCGGAATGCCGCTAATACAACCAGTGCCTCCTAAATTAATATTAGCAGTCGAAGCATTAAAATCAATAAATGAATCAGGAGATACTCCTGGAATCAAAGCTAACTCATTGATAAAATATTCATCTACATCTTCATATTTATATTTCCAAAATATTATGGCTCTTAATAGATTAACAGAATTAATTTCTCCTAATAACTCTCTATTATTTTGAGAAAATGTCCTAATAAAAGAATCTAAAGCAGCATGAGTTAACATTCCATTATTCTCTAAATCATTATGATCAACTAATGATATCCTATCAACATCAAACCTACCACTTACGACCTTAGAAGCGTCAATACCTTCTAATCTAGCGCCAGGTAACTGATTTTTTGTTTCTGTCGGCAAATCTATTTTAGTAGGAGTCCCTCTATGTTTATGCTCATTTATAGCCTCAGCTATAGTCTCATCAAAACCTATTAAATCTCTCACATTGTTATCTATAAATAATATATTGTTACTACCTGTTGATACTATAGCTATTTTGATTCCATTACTTAATGGAGAAGTCGAATATTGAAAATTAACTTTTCTATCTATATAGGTAGACCCAGTTACTGTGGCATATATAGTCACAACTGAATTTGGAGGCAAGCCAGTGATAGATCCTGGAGTTCTAGTCTGGGCTGCCAAATACTCAATAATACCTATACCCTCAGATACATTAACAGAAATACCCTTACTTTCCTGGAACCCGGCGTCTGAGACATTAAATCCCTCAATAACACCATTGCCAAATATTACATACATACCATATAATTGCTTATCAATAACAACAAAACGATTTATCTCTTTTTGAACATTAATAGACTCATTTAATCTATCACCAAAATCAAAGTAAGCGAGATCGTAGTATTTTGTCTGACCCATTTTAATATCTCCCTTAAAATATTATCCTACTACAGGAGGGCCTCCCACCCCTACAGTATACACCTCTAAATTTGCAGCTATATTTATCATCTGCCTACCACCAAAATTTAAAATACCATTTCTACGATACTCGGCAGATCGTTGTTCTCTACTTCCTAATCTAGCTATCTCATTATGAGCATATCCTTTATTAGTATTGAACATTTTCACAATATTATTTTTTAACAGATCCTTACTCATTATTATACTCCTATTAATTGCAATTACTCATCTTCTACAGGGGCTGGCAAAGGTATAATATCTCCAGCATCTATAGGCTGGAATCTTTCACATTCAACCTGCATCCACCATTGATTTTTAGAAGCGTCAAATGCATGATTTACTTTTGTAACTCTTACCACCTCTTCTTCTAACGAGACAATATCAGTAGCCCTTAATGGCAGCCCATAAGTTTCAAACGAAACCTTTATCTTCGGTTTAAATATTACAGAATATTTATTCATAGCTGAAATTACAGCTTCTTTAGACCCAAACATACTCTCTGCTTGAAACGCCGTTCTTTGAAAACCTAAAAATCCAGTAGTTTCAGGATTTTCTATAGAGTCCCATTTAAAATGATCTAAAATCAACAAATGCCAATCAGGAGTATTACTTAAAATTTTAAGATGATTTGCAACACTCGACACATCAAATGATCTCTCTATTTTATTAAACACTAATTGCCCTCTACGCACTTCTGGATTCTTAGTAAAAAAGTAAAGAGGTCTTAAAGATAAAGTGCCCTGAAAATCCTGTTCTACCCAGTCCTGATAATCTTCGTAATGAGCTATACCAAACTCATCAAAATAAAATAGTTTTGCTGACATTGCTGCAATTTTACTAATAGCATCAATAAGAGGATCTCCATCATTAAATTTTAAAGCAGGCTGCTCCAACCTATTATACCCTGAAGGCAAACCAAATGGTTCGTGCTTAAATGTTCTACCATCAAAATGGTTAAAGAATGTTTGAGAACTTAAACTATCAGCAGAAGCTGCCAATTCAGATATTAATCTTGCAGGATCATATACTCCTTGGTCCCTAAATCCAGCCATTCTTACTATCTCTTTCACAGCTATCGTATCTTTCATAGCATCAAACCATGGAGAATTAAAAAATCTCATACCCTTCAAAACAATACCATAATCCTCCAGCTTGCAAGTCATAACATTCTTACCGTACTCATAACTAAGCTTGCCCCCCTGACAAACTCCGGTAAACATCTTATAAAAACCTGGTATTTTTGTATAATTACTATTAGTACATCCTGGCAAATCTCTATAACCTGCCCAAACTTCTATATAAAACGTTCTGTCTTGAAGAGCTATTAAATCAGAAGTTACATTATTATCTACATCCATTTCATGATTAAGATAAAATTGAATTGTACCGCTATGCTCCATAGAAGTCATACTAGAAGCCGACCATGAATGAGAAAACGACATAACATGATCAGTAGCATCAATAAAATATGGACTGTGTCCATTTTCTGGATGCTTACGCACTCCATGACTTATACTTGTTCCATCCTTCCATCGAGGCTCAGGACCTGGCTCAGCAACCAATCTTATATTAGTCATAATCGGAGTCTTACAATTCGGCAAAAGCCATTCATCATCTCCAATAAGATCTCCAGAAAATTTATAAGGATTATCCTCTATAGTCTGAATCGGATGAAGATATTGTACTGTATTTTTCCATCCATCAGTTTTATTCCAGAAATCCAGAGAAAAAGATTCTGTAAAAAGATGATCTCCATTCATCATCCCAATATAAACATCAAAACCTTGATGCCTTCTTTGTAAATCATTCATATATCTATATTTTTGAACAGTTATATTAGAAGTTTTTACATGAGCCGTATTTTTTGCATCAGTATTATCAGCGTCATCAGCAATCGCAAACTGTGGAGAAAATTCTCTTATTGGATCATTATAATAAAAATACCCTAAATTATATAATTCCACTTCACCTTCTGCATAATTTATATAATATTGACAATCCTGAGTAAACAAAGGAACATCATTATATTGTGTCGCTTGATCTCCAATGGACCCTGTTTCCAACTTAAATCCATCATAAGCTTGAAACAACAACTTATGACTCGTATTCGTTCCATCACCCTCTCCATTCAAAGGAAGCCATAAAGGCATGCTCTGAAAATAATCTGGAGAAAAAGTAGCTTCTTCTGCCTCTAGATTATCAAAAGCTTTATAATACGGTTGTGAAACTACCCCAATACCCGTATCATCCCTAGGAGGATATACAAAAGAAACAGCAGTAGCTATATATTGTAAATAACCGAAAAGAAAACCACATTTTATATTACCTCCCCAAATACCTATAGGGCCCTTCGGTATGATCAAATCTCTTATTTTTTCCGCTATATAACTAGCTTCTCCATTCCCGACTTTTTCAGGAACCAAATCAGTTCTTTGTATAATCCATGGAGGTATGTTCTCAAAACCCTTTCCCTCAAACTGAATTGCCAGCCTCCCTAAATGATTCCTAATAACAATATCAAAATAATCAGCCTCTATTAGCTGCTTTCCAGAAATCCCCTCAAATGGTGATCCTAATCTCCTAGATACTGCACCCTCAGAATTTTCCCCATTAAAAGAATGAACAAATGTAGGAAATCCTCTTGATGGTATAATAATAAAATATTCTCTATTAATTTCTATTATATAATAAGGTTGATCATAAAAATTATATATATTAGGATCTATTGCCTCCTCATCAGTATCATCTTTTTTTGATGGGGCCCTAACAGCACTATTAACGTAGGCTTTAAAATTCTGTACAGGATCAACTAAAACAACATCATTGTTTGTAATATCTAACTCAGCATAAACCTTACTATTAAATGGAACCTGACCGCTTGAATCAGGATATCTAATAGCTTCAGTTGCTTTTCTATAAAACCTTATAAAAAAATCAGCCCCTCTAAATATGGGAGTTCTTTTTACAACCTTCCAATGAACACCACTACCATCTTTATTATGTGTTCGATTTTGAACAGGCATTAAAACATTAGAATTATCTATCCTCCTAGTTTCTCCACTCTTGGGTTTAGTTTTCCCAGACGTGGTTTCCAAACTCTCAATATAATCCAACCAATAATCATATTGATAATCATATTCTATATCTGCATCTGTCATCATATTGTCAGAAATAGATTGTCCTTCATACGCCCAAGAAGTTTGATTACTACATTCTTCCACTGCGCTATTCTCACAAGCAAGATCATCATAAACACTTCGCGACGTAATCCAGCTATATTCTCTCTTATATCTAGTTTTATCTACTCCTTTTATATCAGTTGTTCCAGCAGTTCCAGTTTGAGATATTTCTTGATGATAAGCTTCAAAATACTCATACTTGTAATTAGCATCTGACTTTTCTTGATAATTTACATTGTCAACATCTTCATAAAATTGATACATATAATTATGTCTAAATGTTTTTCTATATTTGAAATGCAACCCATCTAGCTTACCCGTGGTCGCTAAAACACCCGATATATTATCTGGCAATATTTGTTGAAGTTCGCTAAAAGTGCTCCTATTAAAAATCAAACTATCCTCTTTATAAGGAGTTTTGTAAAAAGGACATACATTATTTATATAACATTTAAGCTGCACGTGACCTGCATTAAATGCTGGATCTTCAGAACACGGATTTTTTAGAGGATAAGAACCCCATGCATCTATAATATCCGCAATATTTTCTTTAAAATCTGTCAAAATTTAAACACCCTTAAATACATTCATAACTTCCAAATTTGGTTTTACCAGAGAATCAATTATTATTCCATCAATATTACCTATATTATCTTTATAAAAAACTCTGGTTAGACCTCTAGCTGTAACATAGGCATATACTTGAGTATTAGTATCTATTGCAAAATTTTCATTAAATATATCAACCATAGCTTTATTAGCATCCTTATCCTCAGGATCATCTGGGTCTTTATATGGAAAATAAATGGCTAAATCTGATTCAGCGAATGGAATATCATCATCTATATCATTTTTAATAGTAGTTTTTATACTATCAGGAATCGTTCCAACTAAAAATATAGGAAGATTTTTGGTTCTCTCCGTGGGAGGATTTATTTCTGAATCTGCATCAATTATTTCGATATGACTTATCATATCTTGATTCTGTAAAACCCCTTCTGAATCATACCATGGCAATAACAAATTAGTATGAAAATATCGAATAAATAACATTCCATTATGAAAATAAAGAATAGAAACTACAGATGCATCAAAATCATTCCTAACTATCTGTACATTCGATATGTCCTCTGTAAAACCTTTATTTAACTCGTCATTTATATAATTTTTATGAATTGATTGCTCATAAATATCATAATTCCAAGAAATACCGCCACTTCTGCTTCTTTTAATAGAGAGCCTATTATTACTAACAAAATAGATTCTCCAATCTCCATCGTCAGCAATAGACACGGCATAAGGACTTCCGTTAAAATTATCTCTCATTTCTGCTTCTTCCCCAACAAACACAAAACGAAGCGTTTGAATTTTATCTTCATTAACAGTTCCTGCTAAACTCTTATTGTAGTTATTAATATTTTGATTAATAGTTTGTTGTTCTATAAAATAATCATCAGTCGCTGAACCAATAACAAAATAACTAAGTTCTCTCCTTAGAAAAACTCCTTCATCGTTATATGCTCCCCAATAAGCTCTCTCAGGATCATCCAAAGAAAGATCATAATCTCCAGCCTGATATGAAGTAGGAACAGAATATGTGACCAAAGCATTATTACTATCTATAAAATCAGAGTTAATTTTTTTATACATAACAAATTTATCATTTAAAACATAAAATAAATAAATGAATTTACTGTTCGTATCTTTTATTACAAATGGTAATGTTGCTGTTTCTCCAGAAATTAATCTTATTAAATTTCTATCATATACCCATGTCTCACCGCTGTTATATGAAATAGCAACATCAATATTGCCAGTTTCTTCATTAGAATAAAAAACCAATACTCTACCTTGCATATCGTAAGATATAGCACTTTGACCAGAATCTATTTTATATGTATCTACATTATATATAGGATGAAGCGATTCATCATTTCCCATAGCAAATCTAGCGGTAACTCTTACTATATTTGCTTTTTTCCAGAAATTACCTAAAAATTGAAAAGGACCACCAAAATAATATTTGAATACAAATCTAAAAACATAATTATTGCCATTAGGATAAGAATCTGTAACCACAAAATTATTTATAGAACTTTCTGTATTCTCAAAATAAAAAGATACATACTTTTCAATATTTTCTATAGGAATAAGAGGATTGTGAGAAAATTCTATTTCTACATATTTAACATACCAATTAAATGGTATAGAAACTCTGGGAGGGACATCGTTAAGATTTAAACCGAAAGAAGAGCCATCAGGCAAAATATCAGTAAGTAAATTATAATTATGCCAAAACAAAATAGATACATCACTATCAGGATCACAATATGGAGAACAAACTTTAAAAACTTCTTCCGTAATAGGTACTCCATAAGCATAACTAGGAGTATCCCCTAATATTCTATTTTGACCTGTTATAAGATTCTGATCATGATCAAATGCCTCAGTAACAGTCTGACCTTCCACAACATGTTCATAGGTATCTCTATTATGATTTTTTGTTTTATCAATTTTTATAAGAGACAATTCTTCTTCAAAAAAATTATCATTCATAGCATAATAGCATAAACAATCATGCATATGATTGTCGCTAAATACGACCATAGATGATGAATAATCATAATTAATATCTGCTGAAATATTACTAGGCACGAATGGCTCAGTATCAACATATATCCAACTATAATTATCTAATGAATTACCTCCCATCTTTTCAATATATACTCTACTATTACTATTAAATTCTCCACAAAAATACGGAGTTTCTAACTTCCAATAACTTTCTATAGTTCCCCCATCAGGTCTCCATTCAAAAACGCTATTCTCAATATAACCAATATCATACCATGCTCCTGGCCCATCATTCAACGCATCGTAATTTTCAGACCAATAATTGCCAGATCTTAGATTGAATTGCTCTTCACAACTACGAGTTTTTGCAAAAGTGGCTACAACATGATCAAAAGAACCATATGATAAATCATAATAATTCAAATCAATAGGGTTGCATAAAAAAGAGCCAGTGGCATAATTAAAATTAGTATAAGAATATTCTCTTCTTGTAATTGTTTCTCCGTCTATAACTTCTGTTTTACTGCTTACTCCTATTGTGGGACATATTAACGGCAATAAATCAAGATGTGGTATTCCTATACCCGTGGTATTATCATCCTCCCTATATGAACTAACAGTTTTCAAAGCATTGGCAAAAGGTCGATAATAATGAGTTTTCTCTCTATCAAAAAGTAAACTATTAACGATCTCTGACAGATCAAACAAAAAACCTTCCATATCCCTAAAATCTATATTATCTTCTATTTTCTTTTCCAAATCTGATGGCAGATAAGTATATTTTGGACTACCATTTGCATCTACAGGATCATCAGGATCAACAGGACCAGTTGGAGCAGTAAAATCCAGACTTTCTAAATAAGTAGTAAACCATTCTTGATCCCCTATTGAGGAACGAGGACATAAAACATTAACCTCTATACCTCTATTTTTGATGTACAAAATACCACGATAATCAGCAGCAAAAAAATTACTTATTCTTTTCCATAAAATAGCTTCTGATAACCTCCAACCTTCTATCTCGCTTGCTTCATCACCCGTTAAAACAAAATTTTCATCTTCTTTTTGCTTGGCATCAATTTCAACAAAATCTTTTAGAGTTAATTTGTAATCATCATCTTTAGTATAATTATCAGTAACCTCATCTATATTAGATATGGTTATTCCAGTGGATAACGGAGGAACTTTCCATGTCCTTAATCTATAATCAAAAATATCTTGTACACTTCTAATAGCCCCCATAAAACCGATTACACCAACAGTATTCCCCTGAGCTATACTACCGCTATGCTCTACATTTTGCCTTAAATGTCTATCTCCAACAGTCACATCAAGAGTTACATAAACAACATTCCCTACAAATAAATCAGTAGTATCAATCCTAATTTGTTTATCAGTAACATCAATACCTGTTGTACCACTAATTTGAAAAGGATAAATACCACCTCCTACGGCTTCTTTATTATCTCCTCGAAATTTTAACGTTCTATCATCATCTACTATTTTTACAAATAATTGTCTTTGTTCTCCCAATAAAACAACTTCTCTATCAGGAGTCTCTCCAGAATCTCCTGAATTTTCAACTATCCTCAACCACGCATTTCCAGCACCACCGAACAAACCATCAGAGTCTGTTGCTCCTGAAATCCTCTTCCTCCCAGTCCCACTAAACATACCGGAACTAAATCTACCTAATTGAGTTACCTGTTCTGCACTAAAGTCTAAGCCCATTTTAGTAAAAACATTACCCAATACATCAGTCAATATCTCTGCTTGAGGGTGACTTACTTTATAGGTATTGGCAGCATCTATATCAGTGCCAAAATTCTCCACATGTTCTTTAACTATGCCAAAAATAGATAAAGGAAACCCGTCAAATTCAATAATAGAAGTATCCAGAATATCTTGTGTAATCACTACTTTTTGATTGATTCTTGTTCTAGCTTCTAGAGCATGGTATGTCATTTCTGTTAAACCTGTAGAAATACCTCCAAAACCTATCGCACTCATACCAACATTGCCTAAAATGCCTCCTATAATACCAGGGACTAATGGGCCTGGTGGAATAGGATGTGTAACAGCATTTTTCATTACCTTACTAAAATCAATTTCAATCTTCAGTTTTTCAGCAGGTAATAATTTTTTTCTTTCCCTAACGCTAGTAATTGCCTGAGTGGCAGAATCTCTACCAACAATATACGTAACGCCTTTAGGAGGATTTTTTAATCTTGTAATATTAAAAGAAGAAACAGGTACATATTCTTTTTCAATAAAAGTAGGAATATACCCATCTCTTATCAAATCTCGATTATTATAACAAAGATATGTTCTTCGATTGTCAAATGCCATCATAAACTACCATAAGAATTGTTATTATTTTATTGATCGACCTACTTAGGGCCTCTAGGCATTTCCATACCAAACTCACTGTAACCATTAAAAGCCATATTAATTGCAGTCTCTACTTGTTTGTCTACTTCAGACAGTACATCTTTTTTAATTTTAGTAAGATCGCCTTTAGCATTTATATTAAAAATCAATTGCAGACTGCCAGAAGTAGTTGCGGTTCCTCCAGACTGAGCAACAAGAGATGGAGAAGCAGGAGAACCAATTCCTCCTCCAACAGTTCCTCCCTTTCGTTTTCTTCTATCCGTCGTCACTCCTCCCTCCGTAACAACGCCTCTTGCCATAGCATTCCCTGCTCCAAGAGCAGTAGGAACACCACCACCTCCAACAACATTAGCCCCCATACCCATCATGGCTTGAACTGCTCCCCTCGCTTCTGTTTCCAAACCTACAGTGTTATATGGCATAGTAGCATTACCTCCCCAAGCCGAGGCAAATTTGCTCCTACCTTCAACCCTTCCACCTATGCCTCCACGAGCTGTAAACCTCTGAGAACCACCCCAACCTACATTTTCAACAGGCGCGCCCCCTGTACCTCTTCTCGCCATAGCACCAGTTACATTAGATCTAACAGCACCTGTTAATCTTTGCATCTGAGCAAGACCTTTATTTCCGTCCATTATAATTTCTGTAAATCCTCCAAAACCAGTATTCATGGCAGAAATTGCTGAGACCCATCCATCTCTCATTACTTTAATGTTTTGAGCTTGAGCTAATTGATGTTGTAAGATTTCATTTTCTATTTCTGCCATCCTATTTCTTACAGAAAGAAGTTTTTCTCCCGATGCTGTCTCCGACATCGCTCGCTGTATTTGAAACTCTTTTTTTAATCTATCTATAACTTTTCCTTCTGCCTCGTATTGCCTAACCCTCATCTCTGCACTAGCTCCAACACCAATCGCAAAATTATCAGCTAACTGAACCATTAATCCTTGCTTAGTAGTCGCTAACTCAGCCGATTTAACCAGCTTATCCATAGCTTTTGCCGATGCGTTGATCATCTCGGCACGCCTTGGTAGAATTGTATTTATCTGCTTTTCAATTTCAAGCATTTTTGTTGAATCAAGAAGGGCAGATACAGATTCCTCTCCCGTTAGTTGCATGCCCTTAAAATATTTCTCTTCTGCTTTTGCTAAATTTTCCTTATCCTTCACTTGAGCCCATGTTAAATCTTTATTTGCTTGTAGAGTCTTTAAAAAAGATTCAGCAGATGTTTTTTCCGCTTCCAATAAAGAAAGAGATTTTTCTAAACCGTCCGTAAGGGCCCCCATATCTATATTTCCCGTTTCTGACATTTCTTCTACAAGAGAAGTAAAAGAACCTGCTTGAGCCTCATAAAGACCAGTTATAGCCTGTAATACATTTTGATGACTTCTCGCTAAACCAGTAAGCAACTCCTGTTGTCCAGTTATAAGAGCCTGTTTCCTATAGATATCCTGAAGTGTCTCATCTACTTCCATATCCACAGCCAACTCCTGTTCTTTGGCTGCTATAAACTTTTTAAAATCGGCTATATCTGCCTCGGCAGCTTTCTTTTCGTCTGGAGACATAAAACCAGCATCCATAGCATATTGGCCTTGTTGACCCACCAATTGCCCTTTAAGAGCTTTTATAGATTTTTCTCTGGCTGCATACGAAGCTACTCCTTCTCCTCCTTTTATACTCATAGCCCTGCGTTCTTCTAATAACTTATTTTGCACTTTAGTCTGTTTTGCCAAATCTTCATATATGGCGACGATACTTCCGCCTCCCGCTAATTTCGTTAAATTACTAGTGTGTCCCGACACCAACAACTGTTTCTGTGATTCAGATGTTATACCTTTCTTCTCTTCTTGCATAAGTCTATAAGAAGTAGCTTCTTCAGGAGTCATTCTTCGAGGCCCTTGCTTTGGAGCAAATCTATCGGTTGTGCCAAACATTGTCCTTAGATTCTTACGTATTCCTCCCCATTCAGTGGCTAATCCATAGAGACTACCAGCAATAGCCCCAACGGCAGTTCCAATAACTGGTACAAAACTACCTATAGCTGCTCCCGTAAGTGCTGCCCCTCCTACTTTTGCAAGACCTCCTCCAGCTTTAAAACCAGCCCCAGTTTTCTCATGCCCTTTCTTTTCTAATGTTCCGCCATACCAATCAGCAGCCATGCCACCGCCATATAAAGCTGCCCCGATTCCTAATTTTTTTAATGCTCCTGGTAATGCTTTTTTAGCAAATGCCCCATATCCCCCTGCCTTACCAACATCTCCTTTCATTTTACCCCAAAGACCACCTTTTCCCCGAGCCATCCCAGGCAAATCTTTGCCTCCCAACGATAATGGCCAATTAGTAACATAAACACGAGTTCCTCCGCCCATTGCGCCTAATATACTACCTCCAATTCCACCTTTTTTGCCACCAACTTTTCCTCCTCCTAATACTCCTCCAATAAGCCCCCTACCTCCTGCAACAAGAAGCCCTTTAGCTGCCATCAAACCAGCAATAACTCCTCCAGCTACAGTTAAATCTTTCGCCCAACTTCTTGTCCCAGTTGACCAACTTTTAAGAACATCGCTAACCTTGGTCATTAACGGCATTAAAAAAGTTCCCACCGCCATATGAATTTGCTCAATATGCCTTCTAAATTCATTCATTGCTTCAGTTTGAGCCTGTAATTCTTTCTGGCGTTTTTTATCGGCAGCAGACATCTGCTGATTTCCACTCAAATAAGCAGATATTTGCTTATAAGTAGCATCATTCATCTGACCAATAATATATAAATTTCTTATTCTAGATTTCAGAGCAGCTCTATCAGAGGCAGAGGCATCCTTCGATAATTTAGCAATTTCTGTTAAAGATCTCGAAAGCATTGGAAATTGTTCAGATATACCAGCTAAAGCCCCCTGCATTTTGCTCATAGCATCAACGTTAGTTCCAACAATGCTACGAATTCTCTTCATAACACTTTCAAAATCACCAACAGAAATAACCCTCATTCCAGCTTGAAATTCATCAAATAATTTATTGACTTCTACTCTTGTGAGAGAAGTTTCTCGTGATAATCTGCTAAGATTCTTTTCAAGACTACTTAAACCTATCCCTAAACGATTAGTACTAGCAGATAAACTTAGAATTGTTTTATTATATGCATCAACTGTCTTTAAAGCCGCCCCAAAACTTGCAGGAAAAACAAGCCCTTTCATCGCCTTACCAGCTTCATGCAAACCAGTGGTATATTTCTTTAGACTACCCGTGAGCTTATCTAAATTTTTTCCTGCTGCTTTCTCAGCTTTGACCATCTGATCAAAGACCCCAGCAGCATTAGAAACCCCTAGGGTCTCTAATTCTAAAATTACATTTTGTCGAATTGCTCCGCTATCAGGCATGATTTAATCCATATAAAAAATAATATTGCATAATTATTAATACTACTTTTTGCATAATATCCCTTTATTTATTAAATATAGAAAAAGAGGTAGTAATTGACTACTACCTCTCTATTTACTATTAAACATATGACAAATATTAAAAATTAACTAAATATACCACCGACCTGCAAATCGATCTGAATTCCCACTACAGTAGCGATTAAAGGATGTAAGGATTTTATATCTTCTTCTGTAGGTTTCTCCTCTTGCCCTTTAAGATCCCAGCTTTTAACTAATGCTGCTATTTTATTATATCTAGCTAATATTGGGTTAAAATTAACACCATCATCATTCACTGAAAAAATAGCATTATATAACGCAGCAGTACTCCCAAATGATGGTTTCTTACAAATAACCTTATAATCCTTAATCTCCATGCTTTTTGCTCCCTCAATAGATTCTACTAAAGATTCTCTATTAATATCACAAAAGATGGTTCCATCCTCATCAGTAGCAACTGTGAATTTAATAGTAAATTCTTCATTTTCTTGTACAAACAAATTTTGCATTTTTATCTCCTATTTTTTGCTTTCCTATTAGCTTGTTCTGTTTCTTGATTTTTAACACTATTATAAACTGACAAAATATGCATAATACCTTTGATTTTCTTAGGTTCTTGCCTATCTATTTCATCAGGCAACCAGTGAAATTCTTTTGCTAATGAAAAATATGTCAATTCTTTAGGAACTGGACTAACCGTTATCTTGCGGCCACGAGCGTACTCGCTCGCAGCCATAGTTAGTTTCCCAATTCTTCCTCACTAAATTCTGTAAATCCATTAAATTTATCAAAAAGAGCAATCACAACATGACCTGGCAGTTTGTCAATATTTTCTGAACTCACTGGCACAGGTTCTTTATTTATTGTCAGATTCCAAGATTTTAAACACTTCTTAATAATAATCTCTCGATACACAAAAAAAGGCACTGGCTTATCTCCAGTTAAAGAATCTACAGATTTAGAAGAAGCACTATCAGTTTCTCTCCAAATTTCATTCTGCTCCTTCCAATTCGGCATATCCCACTGAGTCTCCAATATTTCTACTTCCTTAGCTTTTTCTTCATCTTTTAACAACTCCTCTGCTTTTTTATCTTCTAAAATAATTACCTTTTTACCATTTGACGTTGTAATATATTTATAATACAACTTTATTTCTATCAGATCATGACTATCTAATAACGACATATTGCTCTCCTATTAAACGAAAAACATCTTTTTAACTGTTATATTAATATCGAAAAAAAACAAAAATCTTATAAAAAAAATAAGAAAAGAAAGGAAAATAGAGAAAAGATAGGCGAAAAATTAAACAAAAATAATCAAATTTACAAATTTATCTAACTGCTGTTGAGTATTATTCTTATTTCCATATTTCTTATGAAATTTCTTATGACATTTTTCGCATAAAATGACGCCATTATTCTCTTCAAATCTTAATTCTTTATTAGTAGAATAATTCTGAATATGATGAGCATTTAATTTACCGCCCCTTTGAAAACATCTTTGACAAGTATAATCGTATTTAATATATATTGCTTTTCTCCAAATTTCATTTTCTGGGATTTTTCTTCTATTTATTCTATCTTCATCAGTTAAATCAGGATTGTAATTAGGATTATTTTTACCTGTCAATTTTTCTATTCCACATTTTTTACATCTTTCTCCGCTTAAAAAATGAGCAAATGTTATTTTAGATTTTCGACCACAAAAACATCTATAATCTAAAATATCATGAGATCTTTTGTATTTTTTACTTAACAATTCACATCCATTAATCTTAAATGTATTTTTTACCTCTTTATATGAAAAACTTAATTTGCCCTTTGTTTGTTTCGTGCCACATGATCTACATCTGTGACCTCGTAAAAAATGAGTTAATCGTGTTTTAGATATTCTTCCACAATTACATTTATACTGTAAAATATCACGAGCATTTTTATATTCTACACTTAATAATTCGCAATTTTGCTCTAAAAATATATTTTTCACTTGCTCATAAGAATATTTTGTATTATTACCCTTTTTCTTATTACCACATTCTTTACATCTACAACCATTTAAAAAACTACTTAAACTTATTTTAGAAACAATACCGCAATTACATTCGTAATCTAAAATATCATGAACCCTCTTATATTCTCTACTCAATAATTTACAACCTTGCTCTAAAAATATATTTTTCACTTTTTCTATCGTATATTTTCTAGCCATATATCACCAATAAAAAAGAGTAAAATCTAATTTCTGAACTCAACTAAAGAAAAAAGAAATCACTCTTTAATATGCAATTATATATTTTTAAAATACTTTATTGTTGAGTTCAAGTATTTTAATTATTATCAACAACTATGCTTGACTCTCATAATCAAAAGTAGTAGATCCAAGAGTAGTGAGCAAAGGATCACAGACCCCACTTCCTGCTGAGGGTAACGAATGCCAATTAACAGTAGATTCAAAGATGTCATTTGTAAGGCTCATAGTTTCAATTTCGTATACTACATTAGGAAGAGTTACATTAAAGGTTGATGTCGAACACCCTTCGCCCGTTCCGGGAGTAGCGTAACCAAATTTGAGACTAGCTGATTCTGTGCAATTATCTTCATTAGTTAAAGCAACAGAACTCAAATCTGGATGTCTACCAATAAGAACCAAACTACCTGTTACATCTCTCTTACGAGGAGCTATCGCCTGTGCGAAAAGTTTAGTATTCAATGAATAAAAACGTTCTGCATCATTATTAATATTGGCTTCGAAAGTCCTTATATATTGACCTCCAATAGCGCCTACTAATCGACCTCCACTAAGCTCAACTCTGGCATCATTCCAAGTAACAATTCTTGTAGTTCCTAAAGTGTCTGTACTAGTCGTCGAAGATGTAGTGCAAAGAGAATCGCTTCTGGTAGGAGGATTCAATGTCCCAGCAGGTTCACGATTAACCCCGATAACATCAAACGTACAAGTAACAATATCTGATTGAGCCACTGCAAATTGCCATGTATTAACAATACATCCCGTATATTTAAATTCAGCATCATTAAATGGTAGACTATTAGAAGCTGCATATTTTACTTCAAAATCAAAATCACTCAACGCCCCGCTATTTTGACGAGTAACAGCATACCTGTAAAGGATTTCAAACAAAGTATCAGTTTGACCAGTAGGAACCTCATAGACAACAGGAAAAGAAATACTCCCATCCACTAACTTTGGACCTAACTGATAGACAGACCTATCATAACGACTATCAACTATTTCTGGCTTTGATATCTCTTGTGTTAAATTAACATCAGCCGATGTCGCCCTAACAAGATAAGAGGTATGAGATACAGAATCAACACCATCGTTATTACCCACAATAGTCCCACCCAAAAGCCTCACAAAACCTACAAAACCCATGTAAGCAGGTGGCGCATTAAAAAACCCATGAGGACTAGCCATTTTTATCTCCCTTTACAATTTATTTTATTATTAATCATTATTTATCCTGATAATTAAACAGTTGTCCAATCCGTTGTGTCGTAACCAGCATCTGCGCTCAAATTAGCCCAACCAGCAGGGCAGGCTCCTCCTGTCCATGTGCCAACCATATCGACATTAATCCATGCATCCAATTTAGCCTTTGCTGTAGCCGCGTTTATGGTATTATTAATAACATGATTATTAACAGATCGAACTGCGTCTAGTAAAGAAGCGACACTTACAGATATATTTGTAGCTGAAATATAAGCAATATTAAACGGCGTCAAAAGTGCCAATTCTATTTCTAATGCAGCATCTGCATCTGCAACCGATGGAGTTTCATCAGGATACGTAGTTGTATCTACATCTACAATCGCATCAAGAGCAGTCCTTGCCTGAGTACCAACTCCTGACAAACTAACATCGATAGCTGCATAAGCATCCGCGATTGTTTTATAAAGATCTCTATCTATCTGAGCCATTGTAATTCTCCTATTGAATTCTTATATAATAGTGTTCTCAAAATTATTGTTATTTCCCTTTTTTATTCTTTATTATTTCTATATTATACAAAATTATTATCAAATCCTCTTTTATTCTGTTACTATACCGCTAATAAACTCTTTTCTATTTATAAGAATATCATATACTCTATTTAATTTGACATCTATCCAAAATTTCCTCTATTTATTTACATTTTCTAATTATCTCAATCTAGGCTCATCTCTTCTCAAGAATTGCATTTCTTCCTCCTCAGCAAACCAGCTAATTTTAGCTCCCTTAAGCAATTCTCCCTTATGTATACTTCCATATTGAATACTATCAGGCCATGAATTAAATATAAATCTATTTGGCACTACAACAGTTGTATCATCCTTATCAAAAGCATAAGGAACACAATCCTTTAATCTAAGAGCTTCTTGAGAAGGATCTTCCTCAGGAGTAAACCATGTGGTAGCCCAATTTTCATGACTTTCAAAAGGGTCTTCTATCATTATTCTTCTATTGTTGTTAAATAAACTCCTATCTGCTACCCATATAGTTTCATCTCCTACTGCGATATCCTGTGTTAAAGAAGTTAAGTCATAATCACTAATTAAAGGAGTTATATTATATTTTAATCCCTTCTGTATTTCATCTACCATCGCCAATAAAAATCTATAACCTGTTTCATGTGTTGAGTCTTTAACATAAACTGAAACCTCTATTTGATATCTCTCTTTTGTGCTCTCTAACGTAAGCCACTCAGAGCTTCTACTAACACCATTAACAGCAATTGCAGGAAAATGAGAAATAACATCAGGATCTCCTATATAAATACCCTGAACAAATTGCTCATTAATTGTTTTTATTAAAACTGTATTTTCAGCTACTGTCCAATCGTTTAAAACAGCAGTGCTTAAAGTAATAAGATTAGCCACCTTATCTATCTCAGAAATAACTAACCCAGTTTCATAAACTGTGTTATTTTTCAACATAATTTGGTCCCCAACGGTAAACCTACGACTATTTTGGACACAAATAATTGTATCACCCCTACTTACGTCTATATTAATTCTGGTAGAGGTATTCACCCACTTATGAATAATCTTTCTAACACCATCTAGCACTTCTGCCATTGCCATATTAATTATTTCCCCAAAATTTTATTTATCTCTCTTTTCGCCAGTTCTCTAATAATGTCTTTCTCAATTATATCAAACTCTGGAGGAGGATCATCCATAGGCTCATGTTTCAAATATTGCTCCGCCATATGACTAACCCATGCTTGCCTATCAGTGTCAGCAAGCTCTGTTTTAATGATATCATTATCTTCTCCTATAATTTTTCCGTCAGCAGCTCTTGCTCTATCAAAAGCTTCATTCAAAAACTCTGTTATTCCACCTCTCATACCCATTATTGAATCTGCCTACGTCCTTTCTCAATAGTTCCACCACTAGGCAAAGCATATTGATCCACAAGATTAGGATTATAAAACCTACGACCAATCCTATGCTGCCCATGCATTATAATTGTACCATTTAATACGTCATTCAATCTATCATATGCCAACCCTCTTAAATTCTCACCGAAATTAGAAGTATTAGGCGAGCTTTCTGATGAAAAATATTTATCATAAATATTTGCTGCTGCAAGTCTTGAAGACATAAATCTAACAGGAGGAGGATATGTAACCCTTAAAATTCTTGTCCCAGCGACAAAAGAATACTGTATGGCGGTGACTGTAGAAAAAGTATCTCCACCTATAACCTCATCTATCTCGTGACGCTCTTCATTGGTCCCATCCGTTAATAAAATTATGTCCCCAGCAGCTAGCGGGCAATACTTCTCTATAACAATATAAGTATTATTGGATGGGTCTAAATCAGAATATAATTCTGTCTCGAAATCCACTTTTTCACAAAAAGGAGTAGCATACAACTCACTCAAAATACTATCTATTTCACTATCTGCCAGTTGAATATAATAACTTACGTCATCAGTAGTTACCAAATTTTTATCTAGAACATTACCGACATTCAACAAATTAGAAAGAGTGCCTAAATCATCAGAGGTTTGAGCGGTAGCTGATGTTAATGCTTGAGCTATAATCCTTGTTATATCTGTTTCTATACAATAGCCCATAATATTCTCCATAAAAAAAGAAGCTATATGCTTTACACATATAACTTCTTAAAAAATATATTAAAAACCTTGTTTTTTATTCAAGCATTTCCTCTATCTGCTTATCTTTCACTTTCTTTTGAGAGATAATGGCTTGAGTTAATAAACCCTTAACAACGGCATTTCTAGGATCTTTAGATTGAATAACGTCTTTAATTTCAAATGGCAAATCTAAACTATCAATAACAGATTTAACCTTATCCTTAAATCCTTTAGGCATAGAGGTTCCACCAGCAATAACAACATCCAATGGTGCCTCAAACTCACTTTTTACACTAGCGAACTTCTTACCAAAATTCTTAAATACATATTCTATCATATTTGTATAATATGCCTCCAATGCAAAAACAACATCATCATCATAATCTATATTGTTAAAATCTAACTTTGTTTCTTTTATGTTAGTAACTTGAGAGATAGGTTTATCTGTATGCTCTGAAACTTTTTTATCAATCCAATCTCCAGATCTGGCAGCACTCATCCCTATAACAGGAAGAGCTTTATATGCTAAAACACAATTAACTTTTCCTGCTCCAAAAGATATTCCTATACCACTAAAAGGGGTTTTGGACCCATCTTTTTCAATCATAACTGGTTTTTCTGACAAAATAACAGCATGCCCTTCTTCTATCACCTTCACATTCCACCCAAGACGTTTGAACATTCCTTCTAATCTGGCTTTATGAAACAAATTGTCTTGTGCTCCGTCTACAGGATCAGAAGATACACAAGTGCAAACTAAAGAATTATTATCAGGAGCTTTTCCTATAGAAGATTCTATCATTTTTGCCATAACAAGCATCTTCTTATCCTCTCCCTTATTTAAAACTCCGCCCTGCATAGGTCTTCTTAATTCAACCTTACCTGGGAACATTCTGGCAACTCTCATTGAATCTTCTCCTATAACATAATAATGTTTATCATCACTAACATATTGCCAGTCATTCTGAGCAAGGACTTGCTCTATATCTTCAGAAGCTTCTAACTCCACAAAAGCATTTCTAATCTCTTTAAGATTAAGTGTACCATCCTCATTATTTTCTGCGACCTGAAAAAACATCGTGCCACAATCGAGTCCGTATATCCTAGAAACCATCCTTATACTCCTTTTTCTTATTCTTTCCTTTTTGTATTACTTCACTTACCATTTCTACTATAGTTTTTGACATTCGTTGAAATATTTTTTCCTTACGATCATCTAATGCCTGAGCAATTATTTTATCCTTTTTGTCATCTGGTATTTTTTCAAACATTTTATTTTGTCCTATAAATCCAATATCTTAAATCTATTGCTTATATCTGAAACAATATCTTCATATTTTTCTATTTTATATATTTTAGTTTCTTTGGGCACAGAAAAAGAGAATCTATAAGGACCAATATGATCTCTTATGGGCTCCACCATAGATTCAGACAATCCTGCTCTTCCCTCATCAGTCTTTAATGCTTCGCTTACAATCCATTCTTTTTCACTATCTGTTAATGGCATTATTTTATCCTAACCTACCTTCTTTGTACCTTGTTTAGATTTAAAATCATCTAATTGTTTTTTAGTTATATTCTTCCTGCCATATATCGAATGAAATATATCATGACAATCTTTGCAAAAAGTTATTCCATTATCTATATCTTTTCTTAATTCTTTATTCTCAGCGAAACCCTCTATATGATGAGCGTTTAATTTATATCCTATCTTAAAACACTTTTGACATGTATAGTTATCTTTTTTATAAACATCTTTAACCCATTGTTTATATCCTAAAGATTTTCTTCTATCTTCTCTATCTTTATCTGTTAAATTAGGATTATAATTAGAATTATTTTTCTTATTACATTTTTTACATCTTGTTCCTTGCCGAAAAGAACGAAAGTTTATTTCCGACTTATTCCCACAATTACAAACAAATTTCATTTTAGTTTTATTGTTTAAATATTTTGTTTCCAATAATTTGCAACTAGCCTTTTTAAAATACTGTACTACATATTCGAATGTGTGTTTTTCTCTTCCCCTACATTTCATACATCTTTGCCCGTTTGTCAAATTATTAAAACTAATTTTAGACTTATTCCCACAACTACAAATAAACTTCATTCTAGTTTTATTATCTATATATGTTGTTTCTAATAATTTACAACTACAATTTTCAAAATATTGCTTAACATACTTAAATGTATTCTTAACTTTTTTTCCTGCTTTTTGAGACCCACATTTCTGACAACGATGCCCATTAAAAAAACTATGCGGCCGTATTATCGACTCATTTCCGCAATTACAAACATATTTTACTTTAGATTGACTATTACAATAATATTCATCGAGCAACTCACACCCCTCATCTTCAAATCTCTTTTTTACTTCCTGGTAAGTCAGTTTTTTACCCATTATCAACCTCCAGACTATATTTCTCTTCATATGCTTCTTTGATTAAATCTATATAACTTACCTCAACATCTTCTTTATATGCTTTCTCTCTAGCAATTTTTTTTAATTTCTCAATATGACTTATCGATATCCTAAAATTTATCCCTGTTTTTTCGACCATTCCTATCTCCATAATACAATAAGATTAACCTTTTATAATAGTATTATATTATGCTTGGAAATATCCTTGTTCTATTTTTCAATCATTTAAAAATAAGTCCTCAAGTTCACTGATATTACTTAATATCGTATTTTCTTGCTTTTCTTCTTTATAATTAAGAGATTTAGCATCACTACCCTCAACAAGTTGATCAACTGCTCTGGCACTTATATCTGCTAAAATCCCCTCATCCATCTCAACTTCTTCCTCGGTCTTTATTTCCTGACCTTGCCCTTGAATAACAACTGTTTCTTGTTTAGGTATATTCTGTATTATTTGTTGTGCAAAGTCTGCCAAATCCTTTTTGTCTAAACCTGATTGAGCAACAGGTTGAGATTGTTGAGATAACAAATCTTTCATCTCTGCTATCATCTCTTTTTTAAAATTATCAAGACCATTTTCAACTTTAGCAGGTTCTACATTAGATGGCTTAACTCCATCTTTGATACGAACACTTATTTCCCCTTTTCTAATAGCTGCTTTTAAAAATTTAGATGAATCGGACTTACTTCTATCCATACTTTTATCTAAATCAGTTGCTTGTCTGGGGCCTAATGTAACCCCGATATCAGATATGACTATCGTATTTTTTGTTTTATTAACTATAAAAAACAAACTACATTCTCCTTATCCTGGGCAAAGGAGTAGAATCTGCTTTTAAACTAATAACGCTCTCTTTTTCACAGTCTGGACAAATGTAATATATTTTACCATCTTTAAAATTGATTTCTATTTGAGGATCCTTATCATGATTCCTGCAATGAGAACATACTATTGTTATAACCATATTTGAACCTTATTTCACTCAAATAAATTATCAAAGAAATCATCAAAATCTCTTTTAACCTCTTTTATAATATCGTCAACTGAACCTATATTTATAAATGCAAATTTATAACTCGATTTCTTGATCTCCGACAACTTTAATAATCTATTTTGAACAATTCGGTACATAGACTCCGCTATTTTAAGAGCAGATAAATCAATTTTTTTACCACGATCTTCAAATATTTGTTCTAGTCTTGTTTTATTTTCTTTAAATTTGACAAGCAAATCTTTAGTCCCTTCTCCTTCTCCAGCTCTTTCTGTTTTTCTCTTTTTCTCTTCCTTTGGCACTCCTTGTTGAAGAGTTTTAATCTTTTTCTTATCTTGCAATATCATTTTTTCTGTTTTTGCTAGCCCAAAATAATCAGCATAATAATCTGAAGGCAAAGCAGACGCCTTGTCCCAACTGTTCATCTTTTCTTCAAATTCCATTTGTTTAGCAGGGTCTTTAATACGATCTCGAATATTTTCTAAATCTATCTCTCCTGACTCAATCTTATTAACTATTTTATCATTAGCTTTAGAAATTCTTGAACTAAGTCCTTCTTGAACCTTATCTAATCTTTCTTTTTGTTTTGCATAAGATCTTTGATAAACGTCAAACTGTCTATACGTGTCAAATACATCTTTATACCACTCATCTTTACTAAGAGCCCCCGTTTCCTTCCCTTCCGTATACGCACCTATCATTGACTTGACATGTTCTGGAGGTTCTGTCCCTCTAATTTTATAATATAATTCAGTATTTGTTCTGTATAGAGGATCATCATATCTATTTTTCTGTTGCCCCAAACCTATAAAATTTTGCATCTTAGTAGGATTATGATCAAATAATTCTACAAAACCGAACAAAGCGCCTTGTGAAAACTTATTTTTTAGCACACCCGTCTTCGGGTCCACAACTTTCTCATCAACTTGATCAGCTAAAGGGCCTAAAATAGGAATATAAGAAGTGCCAATAAGAGATTTAAAATTTTTCCCCATCTCTCTTCTCATACTATTAATTTCCTGCTCTTTACTCCTGATACTATCTTGTTTATTCTGATTATATTTAAATGATAAACTCTCTTTATCTTGTTCTATTTCTCTTTGCAACCCATCTATAACCTTTGTGTCTTCATAAGCTTGTAAAGGAGCTTTTAATGAATAACCCTTAGGATCTTTTTTTAAGGCTGGATCTTGTTTTAAAGTCATATAAATAAAATCAGACATCTTTTTGTTCTTTGTTTCTTCTGTATCATTGGCATCAACACCAGAAAAATGCTCCAATAAACCCAATCCTCCCCCTCCCGTTAATGGAGCTATAAATGAAGCAGGATCTGTATGTTTTCTTTTTTTCAGATCAAGAATCTTACTTTTTATTTCCCCCAATTCAGCAAAAGATCTCATAACAAGATTATAATTGATCATTTCTTTCCATTTGGGTGAAAACGGCTCTTTTTCATCTCCAGATTTTATTCTATTTTTATATTCATCTATATAATTCGTATAATCTGAAACCTCCTTATATCCCTCTTGCTCCCCCTCTTGCTCTGCCATTTCTCTAGATCTTTCACCAATATTCATCATTCTTTTCATGACATCTACATCCATTACCGCTTTCCCCTCTGGATTCCTATATACCAATTGAGTTATGTCTCTAGTTAAAGGATTGCCTCTAACATCGAATAAATCTTTTAACTGACTAGCAACAGCTAGAAAATATGCATTTAATTTTTCTGCTGCTCCATATTGCTTTAAAGCGCGAGCTTGATCTAGAGACCCTTCAGAACTATACATATACTTATTTTTTCCTTCTTCCATCATTGCTGTAGAAGAAATTTGATTCAATACCCTCATCTCATTAATATTGTCTGTTAAATAGTATTTTGTAGCATCTGATATAAATTTACTTGATTCCCCTTCATCGGCGCCAGTTGTAGCAAGAGGAGCCTGTTCTATCGGATCAAGACCACCAAGTTCTGAAGTTTTTCCGTCATCAGTCTCTGGCATAATATCTGTTTGAGATTGTTCTCTTACGTTTTGCCCTTTTGCTCTCCCCTGATAAGGAAACCCCCTCTTAAGCCAATTTACAACTGACGGATCTAAAATATCTATCAACCTATCTAACACAGAAAGCAAAAAATCTCCTTTTTCTTGTTTTAATAAATCTATTTTCTGGAATTTTGAGTCATATTGCTGATATCTTTGTGCAAAATCAGGATCTGCTTGAAATATATCTTCCAAAAAAACAGGATTACTCAAAAAGAAATTCATTCTTTGATCTATTCTACTTCCTGGAGGCGCATCAAAATGATTACTAACAGCATCAGATAGCATTTGAGAAGTGTACCCCATCATCATCTGGTCTTTAAATACCTGATTCTCCTCTGGAGTTAAATTAACTATTTTATTATAAAGTTTTTGACCCAGACCCGTTTCTGGCAACTCTATAGTTTGTTGACTTTTTAATGCATCTTCTTCCTCCATCTCCCTTTCTCGTTCTTCTATTGATCCCATCAAATCTTGAGTCCTAGCCATCATTGTCTCTACAAATAAATCTGACTGAGCATCTGTTAATCCAGAATGATTAACTTTTATTTTATCAGATAAAATTTGTACATATTCAGGATGAGATACTAATTCTCTATACAAACCAGGATCAGCAGTTACAGCAGAAATTTCCTCATTATTAATATCTTTAAAATTCTCTTTTAGCCACATATTCATTCGATCTTCTACTACATCAGGAACATCTTCAGGAACAGGAGCCATTTGAACAGGAATATCAGAAGGTTCAACAGATACACCCTGTTGAGCTAACCATTGTGTACCCATATCTTCTTCTAAGCGATCTGACTCTTCATAAATATTTTTCTCTTTTTGCTCCGTAAGCCCGATGTCTTCTCCCGTGCCTCTATACACCGCTTGCTTGCTAATATTAAAAGCATTGCCAAAAGATATTCCCTTTTTAACTATTCTCATTAATTTTTTTAAATTAAACATATTTTCTCCAAGAGCGCAACTTGCCTATTAAATATATAAATAAATATTCAACTTTACACCCTTAAAAACCTTTATTTTTCCTCTGAATATCTTTCTTCTATCTGCCTCACAATTGGGTTCCTTACGATATCCTCATGAGATAATTGTATAATACCCAAACTATCTATTCCTCTCAATCTCTCACAGGCATCAACTAAACCATTCTTACTTTTAATATCTGTCTGCAATGGATCTCCAGTAATAACAACCTTACAATTCTCCCCAATTCTTGTTAAAAACATTCTAACCTGTTCAGGAGTAGTATTTTGTGCCTCATCTAATAATACAAAAGCATCACGAAATGTCATTCCCCGTTGAAAAGCAAGGGGCAAAGTTAAGAAACATTGATTTTTAACATATGTTTCTATCTGTTTTATTGTTAAATAATCAGATAGAAAATCAAAGATAGGATACATATAAGGATGTATTTTTTCATTCAAATCTCCTGGAAGAAATCCCAGATTCTCCCCATTTGCCTCAACACATGGTCTTGTGAAAATCATTCTATCATATTTTTCTGCTATAAACCCTTTAAGACCACTAACAACTGACAGCATCGTTTTGCCAGACCCTGGAGGTCCTGCTGCAATTGTTATTAAATTTTCTTTAATGGATTTTAAGAGTGCTTTTTGATTTTCACCTCTAGCTGTTACTGTTATTCTTTTTATCGTTCTTACTTCTTTTTCGGCTGTTTCTATTACATTTCCATTACTATTCCCGTTTCCGTTATCGTTCCCATTTCCATTCCCATTACGTTTTTTTCTAGACATAGGACTCCTAGTAAATAAAAATTTTAAAAGTTAAAAATTAACTATCAGACGATTTAAGAGATTCTGACGGATCATAGACGATCAAACAAACTTGATCGTTCATCTCCTCAGGGATTGATTTTAATCCTCCCATTATAAAATGAACTGCTTCTGGCACGATTTTATCGAATTGCTCCTGGACTATTTGCCAAAATTTAGTAGAAACATAGACGCTCTTGCCCTGTATCGCTTTTAATCTTATTTCTAAAATATCATAACCACACAATTCTTTTAATTCATCAATCTTCTCATTAATCTCATTACGATAGAATAAATCACTCCATCCCTCCTTTAAATATGAATTGTCTAAAAATTTCTTTTGCTCAGCAGGGAGACTCTTGAAAATGATTTTTCTCTGCTCCCTTGACAGATACCGAGCGTAATACCAGTACTCAGTAAAATTCTTAAAAACAGGCTTTTTTAACATTATGCTCTCCATTAATTATTAATCTGCCTTTCGATGATGTCCATAGAGACTGCATGATGAGTCACAAACACTAAACAATTAACATTGTTTTTCTCCAACAAATCCACTATCTGATTCTGAATATTATTTATATGTTCTTCACTAGCAGGGAATTCAGAACTACCTACTTTAACATGAAGAAATTTCCCCTCCAAATCGTCAAATTTAGTGATTTCGATATTTTTGCTCTTAACGGTTTTCTTAGTCGTTTTTTTAGATGTGTTTTGCATAGCTTCCTTATTATTTTCATTATTCATCGCTATTCTCCTCTTTTTTTGTACCATCTTCTTTTGGTTTCAGTTTAACTGGCTCTTTCATCCTCGGTGAAACTACTCTAATATTCCCATTATTAAATAACCAAGTATTTTTCGTATCCAATGTCCCTTGACAATATTTAATAACCATATTAGAATCTAATCTAATAGGTTTTCTCTGCAAAATAATACTAGTCATAACCCTGTTAATTCCTTGAGCTTTCAAATCCCCCTTAGCAATCTTATTGCACAATTCTACACTTGGTTCAAACATAAAATCAGCCCCATTGATAGCATACTGAAGAGCTATACTTTTTTCTTCTTGTGTCAAACCGTTCATAATATTTTCTCCTAAAAAAATAATAACGTACTAATATCGTCAATTTTTGACATTTAAAATCAATAAGATATGACAAATGAAAATTCAGGACATAAAAAAACCACCCTATTTAGAAAAGATAGAGTGGCTACTTTTTATTCTTAGAAAGGATCTGAGTTTGTAACTCTCTCTGTCTTAACATCTTGTTCCGATAATTCGATATCAGATCTAATTTGATCATCATAATAAGAAATAAAAGCACTAAGCAGATAAGGATTTCTAAGTACTCCCTTGGTTCTCACATCTATCAATTGCTCTGCTTTAATATTGTCAGCACGATTCTCATTGTAGTCATAAGAATATGTATAAGTTAGAACAACTCCACTTGGTTGCGGCCTATTTGCTAATACCCCTGGTAATTGCTCTCCTCCCGTAGCAAACCAGTTCCTAAATTGTTGCCAATCCACTTCTATCTCAGATTCTCCTGTCTGAGTATCTACTACATCTTCTTCAAGACCACTAGGTATATCTCTTTCTGTAAGTTGCCCTGGTAGCCCAGGATCTCCTATAGACCAAATTGCCTCTTTTTTCATATATGATTTGCTCTTGATCATTTTCATGGAATATCCTCCTTCTCATATTGTCTAATCTTATCTTCTTTTCTTGTTCTTAATGTCTCTAACCTTGTTTTAGCCTTATCAAGAGTTTCCCTTTCGATCGGAGTTAACTCTGGCTCAACAGCCCTTTGTTCGAATCTTTGCCAATCCTCAATCTTTTGAATTGTTTGTTCTTGTTGAAATATTTGATCATCGATAATAGATATATCTACTCTCTCGTTTATCAATACATCTTTCTTAACTAAAGCATCATATCTTTGCTTTAACTCGTCTGATAAGGTATTAACCATCTCAGATTTAGCAAAATATTTATCAACAGCGAAGATTGCACCAAGAATTGTAACAACTGCTACTACAATATAAAAAACAAATTTAACTTTATCAATAGTAGTAGATTCTTTTTTCTCTTTGGCCAAAATATTTCTCCTGCATTATTAAATAACTATATACTTAACAATTATGAAGAAATTGAGAAAACCCTTTATAAATCTAAAATATCAAATCTATCAGTAATAGGCTCTGATTCTACATCTAGAAGCTCCCATTGAACTTTTTTTATCAAAATATCTGCGAAAGGATAAGTTTTTGAAGTAACCTCTACCCTATCTTCCATCACCTCACTAATAAAAGATTCCCCTAAACTTTCGACTTTATATTGAGTTTGTATTCCCTGACCAAATCTGGTGATATGAAAATCATGAGTCTTGCCATATTTGCCCATTTGCTCAAATATCGAAGTAGGACAAAGATATACTTTTATTTGCTCATCATCTCTATCCATAACAAAAGAAGCGATTCTTCGAATTGATCCTTCTATTTTGTTCTCAAAATAAAAAGCAGTTCTAGTTTCATTGTTCCAACGAAAATAGATTACTTGTTGTTTCCCCACAAAACGGACAGTAATTGACTGACCACTTTTAGGAGTGTAAAGAATCAAACCCTTAGGCTGAGGACGACTAAAAGCTTTACCAAATTCTACTGTTTCTGCCATGCCATAAATCCATAATAATAAACCTATTATCTATAGATTTATCTTTTTCATCTTATATCCTTTTCTTAATCAAAACCCCCACCACCAGAATCACTGCCTCCAGAATCATAACCACCTGAATCACTCTCGCTGCTATAGCTCTTAGTATCAGAATCAGAATCAGAATAGCTACTATCTACATGATCTTCTGATGTAATACTATGTAAAGAATTGTCAGCATTGGTTGCTGATACGCTATCCTCACTAGTAAAACTTTCCTGCGCAACAACACTTACAGGCTCTTCTACAACCGATGCTATCTCTTCTACTTCCGATATGGTGCTTTCTTCTGCCATATCTGACTCAGATTCGCTTCTAATATCTTCGTCCATAAACAGGAGATAATAGATTAAAAAATCAGATGCCAAATCCCTATTACAATCATAAATATCTCTAATATCTCCAACCTGAGAAGAAGAATAATAACCATTCTTTTTTATCTCTCTAAGCTTAGCAACTCTCTTCTCTCTGGTCATTAGTTGTATATCTGCCCTGGCCCGTTCAATCTTAACCTTATTTCTCTTCTGTGTCCCATTTCCAAATAACCCAAAAAATGCCATAACTATCTCCTTAATTTAAGATAACAATTTTTCATATTCTTCAAAATTTTGTTCATCAAAACAAACTATTTGAACCAAATCTATATACGTCATACAATGACTATTGAAAAAATTCTTAATAGAATTAATGGATACTTCAGCAGCGATATCCTTCGGAAAGCAATATGCTCCTGTAGAAATACATGGAAATGCTATTGATTTTAATCCCTGAAGATCTGCTAATAGCAAACAACTTTTATAACATTCTCCCAATATTGTCTTTTTTTCCTCGGAAAAAGCAGTATTAGCCCAAACGGGACCAACAGTATGAATAATATATTTAGAAGGCATGTTGTAAGCCCCTGTAATCCTTGCCTCCCCTTGAAGACAACCATACAAATTAAGACATTCCCCTAAAAGCTTTTGACCTGAGGCTTTATGAATTGCACCATCCACACCCCCTCCACCTGTCAAATCATCATGAGCCGCATTCACGACAGCATCGACCTCAAACTGTGTTATATCTCCTTTTATAAGCTCTATATCAACATAAGGAGTCTTTTCATTAGTCTCTCTATCAGCAAGACTTACACCCAAATCTTCACTTATTTCATCTATTTCTGACATAACTCACTATTATATCACTTTCTTTTCACTTTTCAATAAAAAAACCACTACTCATACAAAGAATAGTGGTTTATGGCACTTTCACTTTCCAATAAAAAATCTAAAAATCACCGTTCAAATGACCATGAATAGTTCCTTGTAACAGATATAACCCCACGATAGGATTATGAAGCCATATAAAAACTACCACCACCGCTATGGTAATTATCGTATCCGCCAACCTGGGCAATTTTGTCCTATACCATTGAGTAATAGTTTTTTCTTTCTTTTTCACCAAAATCAAATCTATTACTAGCACTGCTGCTAATGCCAAATAACATAAAACAATTGCCTTCAAAAACAATAAGACCAAAGACAATATCCACACTGCCGAACCAATCTTCTGTAATTTATAATCCATTTTCTTTCTCCTCTTCTAAAATATAAAACTAAATTTTATGATTCACATATCCCCTATCCTTCTTTGTCGCTTCTGTTTTCTTCTTAACACTTTTCCTTTTCCTCTTCAACCTAAATTTCTTCTCTTTTTTATACCAACCATACACTTTTAGATCTAATTCTAATTTACTCTTTTCTCCGCAATGCTCACAATCCCACTCTGCTGTGTAAAATTGAGGAATTTCAAACTGAAATGCAAAAGTAACTCTATTTCTGTGCTGACAATGTGGACAATGCCAATTAAACCAAACCTTATCCTTACTAGACATGATATGCTCCTATACAACAAAATATAAGACTATTTTTTAGTTTCTTCAGTATCTGCTATTTTAAAATTGTGGTTTTTAACCAACTTATTAACAGTCCTTGTTCTTGATCCCTTACTAGAATACGCTTCAGACGAAGTAATCGTTTGCCCATTCCTTGGTTCCATAATCCTAAATCTTGGACCATCTTTCGATTCAAATAACTCTATTTCATACATATTATATTTCCTTAAAATAAAACATTATTCCTCTATATACTTATCGGGTTTTTACTGTGAAAACATAAAAAAACCCTACTAATTTAATAAGCAGGGCTTTATACTAACCAACTGATATAATAGTTTTTATTCCTTAAGTATTGCCTCTTCAACTACTTCTGTATCTATATCTACTACTTCATCTGAAGTTACTATATCTGCTATTTTATCTTTAATTGTAACAGCTCCATCTTTAACGACAGGCCCCCAATTAGAAAAACTAGCAACAGCAATAGATACAATCGCTGCCAAAATAATAGAAATGCAATAAACCTTCTTCGAACTCTTTTTCACTTCAGATCGTATACCACCCTCCATAGTAGATAATATACTAGTCTCCATCTGAGATCTTTCTTTTTTTGTGAGTGTAGCCATATCTCCCCCTTATAAAAAATAATAAAACTTTAACTGTAAGTCTTATATTTCTCAAATACTATCTAAAATCCTTTTTATTTTTCAAAACCAATAAGAAATCTCATCCATTTTCTAACTGATTTTCTATTGTGCTTCTCTAAATAATAACGATTCAACCCATTAAGCCCAAAATACCTTAATAACCTAACTCTATGTAATGCCTTAACTATACTTTTAACCCTATTAGGATCAGCTTGACTAAATACAGATACCCAACTAATGTCAGGAGAAACCACCATCGGCACCCAATTAGCAATAAAATCAGCCGAAACAATATTAAATGATTCACTAAGACTTACCTGCATACCTATATCCATAGTTCTAACAACATCAATAAACCCCTCATGATGCATCCAAGTATGCTCCACTAACTCATGATCTACATCACTAAAAAGATGTTCTAAATTCTTTAGAACACTTCCACCATCTTGCTCTAATCTAGTCCCATTAATATGGAAAAATAATTTCTTCTTAATGTTATTAACAAATTGAATGGCAGCTATAGCCTGAATTAAATTATTCTTTAACGGACGAATTGCTCCAAAACAACCAATATGAATATGATCGTAATTCTTCCCTGGAGACGCCTTTAAATCATACTCACAAGGATAATAAATATTAGGCAAATAAATAATCTTTTCTTTAAAAATTCTGCAAAGACAACGAGATGTTTCTCTATCATTAAAAGATATATGAAAATTACTATATTTATTAGCTATTTCTTTATAACCCCATGTCCATTTCATAGCTATGCCCTCATTAGCAAAAAATGGAATTTTACTATGAGATCTAACAACCCACTGAACATCAGGATATAAACTACACAATATTTCAAATTTTGACGGAACCACCCAAAAAGCTTCTATTACAACCAAATCTGGATCATAGTCATGAACCTCTTTATCAATACTATTATTATCTACAGCAGAAACAACCTTAGATTCCACCCCCACATAATTTAACGCGTTAGATACAAAAGTAGCAGAATTGTACAACCCCGTAGATACTCCATATCCAATAATTCTTTTTTTACATATAAATAAAATCTTCATAGCTATCCTCGGTAAAAACCCTTAATAAGTCCTTGTCTTAAATGATGTTATAGTTCTGCATATAACTTATTATAATGGATAATTATTCCTCTATTATTCTCCCAAAATATAAACAAATAAAAGGATTAAATCTGTTAATGTGGAATAAATAATAGAAAGAGAAAAAGGATTAAACCTGCAATAATAGAATGTAATACTATGAATTGGTTCAAAACTAAAAGTCTAAAAGAAAAAGTTATAACTTCTTCTACTATTGGTCTGTCCAAAAAAATAAAATGATAAAACTGGCATATATGACCAAGGGACACACAACAGACTTTAATGACACAATGGACAAAGACGCTTATACCTGTAAAGTCCAACTGACAGAATCAAAAAAAAGAATAGTTCTAACCGCTGTATTTATGAATGAAGTTCACTCATTCCCACTATTCTCAGAAGCTTGGAAATATCCTAAAGATGAATCAACAAGAGCAGTCAAAGCTTTCAATAGATGCGTCAATCTAGTAGAAGATCTAAAAACTGAATATGAAGACGACGATATACCAGGACCAACACTACAAGGTATGGCAAGAGAATCTCTTAGATATCTAGATATAGATAGAAAAAATGTTACCCCAAGCAGATCACTCGAAGCTGCTAAGTATCTCGATGGAGTTACTGATTGGCGTAGCTCAATATATGGAAATCGCATGCCTCATCAATATGATCATCCTCTCAACCCTCCTACTGTCAATATCACAAATAATGTAGGAGGCGATATGACTATTAATACTAATAAGTCGATAGTATAATATGCCAATAGAAATAGAAAAATCTAATAAAGAAATGTGGTTCGCCAAAAATATCACTCCAACGAATATTACCATAGGAGATCTACCATTACTGCCAGTTATTAAACCAGATAAAACAGTTAATCTCCTAAGGTTCTACTCCCGCGAAAAAATAGTAGATTCCCAAATGCTCACGTTCTTAGTCCAAAATAAAAAAATCACAATAGAAAAAAAAGAACAAACAATTGAGAAGAATAATGGATGTTAGAACAGCAGAAAATTATAGAGAATCATGGTTTATAACCAATGATTCCAACAATAAAATAACAATAGGAGATCTGCTCCTTCTACCTGCTATCTCTCCAAATGAAACAATAGATGCACTACAATACTATACAAAAGAAAAAATTGGACATTCTATTGTTCTAACTGATCTAGTTAAATCTGGGATAGTTTCTTTCTCCAAAGAAAAAATATACGATAACGACCTACCTGGACCAATCTCTTCTGATGAAATAGATGAAGCAATCACTTCTGCCGAGGAAAATGAACTAATTAATCAAGTATCAGAAGGTGAAGAAATAACAGATGATACAGATGGTATCCTTCTGTTCGGAAAAGATCCCGACGATGAAGCTCAGCCAATAGGTATATCAGGAGAAGAAACTAACGAAGTTCTAACAGTAGATATAGATGTCGCAACAGTCCTAGAAGAAATATATGTCGAATTAATAAAAGCCAACATTCAAATGGCTATAATTACAGGAAATGAGATTAAAAACAAAGAAATTCATGTTACAACACAAGATAATTAAAGGTTTTTTCTTCAAAAAAGAGAATGACAAATAAGAATGTATTAGGATTTGGAAAAGATATAGACTCAACTGCTAAACCAATAGGCATAGCAGGAGAAGAAAATAATGAGCTACTAACCGTATCTGTAGAAGAAATGATGCTCTTGCAAAAAATCCTAAAAGAATTGAAAAAATTTAATCTGCAATTAGAAATGACGACCAATACAAAACTACACGAAGAAGATGCTAGAAACTATAGAGATAAATCCTAAATAGGAAATAAGTTATGGGTATTATTATAGAAGATGGAAAAGGTTCAGGAAAAAAAGCTGGAATCGATAATGATAATCGCTTGTTAGCAAGAACATTTTCAGAATCAATACAACATTCGATCAGCCATAATGAAGGACAAGCTTATCAAGTGATAGGAACAACAACCCTCTCTAACGGAACAGTAGTTCCTCTGCATATTACTAATGACTCCTCTACTCTAGATTTAATTATAACATATTGTCGCCATCAAATAATAGATTCTTCTGGAGGAACCTCTTTCCCCAATATTAATAATTATTATAGCATTGCTTTGGGAAGAACATATTCTTCTGGAGGAACAACAACAATTCCCATAAATCTCAATACAACTAGTGGAAATGCAGCAGAAGTAACCGTGTACACAGATAATCCTACTTTGACTGGAACAGAATCAGAAATAGACAGATGGCACACCAAAGCAAACGGAGATATGAATACATTTAATAAAGAAGGTTCTATTGTAATTGGACAAAATGGTACACTAGAGTTGTCATATATTGGAAACCAAACCTCTGGAACAATTTATACTAGATTATCTTTTTTGATGATGGCAAAACATTAAATACTTTATAGGAAAATAATAATGGCTATTATAGAAGATGGGAAAGGATCAGGAAAAAAAGCAGAGGTTAATGCTGAAAATAGACTATTAACCCATGCAATAACACAAACTTTAGAACACCATTCTAATGTGAGCGAAGGAACAGCATACCAGTTGTTGTTTCAAAAAACTCCTTCTTCTGCCGACTGCTGTTTTGTCTATATGAAAAATGGTAATGGAGTAAATCTAATAGTAGAAGGAATACTGTTAAGAACATCTAGTGATGAACAAATTGAAGTAAAACTAAAAACTACAGGGACTGCTGTTGGAACTGCTGCCGTTCCTGCCAACTGTAATGCGGGAAGTGGGAATAACGCTGATGGAACATTTATTGTTGATGACGGCATCACTGGACTTACTCATGGAAATACAGTTGAAAGATTTTATATAACAGGCAGCAATACTAGTTCATATTATAATTTCGAACAAGATTTAATAGTTCCTCCTAATCAAACTCTATGCCTCCATGCCGTTACAGGAGGAATAGAAATAGATGGAACACTGGTTTTCCATTACCACCAAACAAACTCATAATTAAAAGGGGAATGAAATGCTAATAGAAGATGGACAAGGATCAGGAAGAACCGCTGGAGTCAGCACAGAGAATAGATTAAAAACAATAGCAGTAACATCATCAACAGAACACCATATAAATCATGATGAAGGACTTGCTTTTAATTTAATATTCCAACAAACCCCAGCATATGACGACCCGTCAAATACAACTGGAGATGTTTGTTTCCTATATATCCAAAATACTCATGAAGGAGAAATGGTCCTTGAAGGAATCGATCTAAGATTGGGAGGAACAGGACAAACAGAAATAATAAAAGTAATAGGAAAGGATAGCGGAACACAAGTAGGAGGAAGCGATATTAGTCCTGCCAATCTAAATCTTGGAAGCGGGAAAACAGCAGACGGAGTGTTTAAAGGAGGAGATGAAATAACAGGATTATCTGGAGGAGTAGAATTACAAAGAATATATATAAGCTCTTCTGACACAACAAGTCATTTCAATTTCGAACAAGATATTATCGTCCCTAAAAATAATCTAATTACACTATATGCAACAAATCTTGATACAGAAATAGATGGAACTTTGGTATTTAATTATCACTCTACGACAGTAGGATAAAAATGGGAATAGATACCTACATAACAGATCCAAGAGATCATAGAAATGCTCATATAGTCACTGTTAATGACGGAGACATAATCGATTGCTGTGATAAAAATGCAGTAGTTGTAGCCACATATCCTCTCCGTCGATTTGAAAATAGCGCCTTATATTTCTCCAATCCGACTTTTGGAATCAATATGAATATACAAGCTGGAGTTTTCGGAGGAACCCCAGAACCAGTATATGATGAAGATACAGAATGGGCAACATCTATTATTGTAGGAGGAGGATGGGTTTTTAATAGCGGAGCAGTTGGAGCTATCTCCCCACATAGCGGAACAGTTATGATAGATGCAACAACAACATCTAATAATGATACTATGCAATTAGCGAAAGGTTCTAATTTAGATTTAACCAATTACACAACTATAACAGGATGGATAGCAATCTCAGCATGGACGACTACAGGAACCAAAGCTGCAAATTTAATAGGATGGGACACAGGAGCTGGGGCACAAGTAGGAACTACAGTAAATATTGGAGATTATGTCAATACAGGAATTACTACCACATGGCAAAAATTTACTATACCACTAGAAGACATGTCTCTTACAGCACAAACAATCGATGCTTTTAGAATAACTACTGTAGATATAGGAGTAGGTTCCCCTCCAGATTATTTTCTCGATGAAATAGATGTTCAAGAAAAAGGAGGAACATCAGATATTTCATCTGCCACATTTAGTATAGAACCAGACCTAGGAACGTGGCTTCATGTTTTATCATTTACTTTTGTTTTCGCAGATGATAGTTATTCAACCATATTGGCAGATAGCACCATGCCTGGAATACCATATAATTCATTCTTCGGAGTTGCTGAGCTATCTAATGGAATTGTATATCAAAGAATTGTAAGCGACGAAATAGAAAGCCAAAATTCTTTTCGCAAATTTTCCGATATATTTGCCATTCCAGATACAAGATTAACAGCATATGGAGGAACCAACCCAGCAGGTGGATCATGGCTATCTGGAATTTCTTATGTGGCAGAACCTCTAGTCCTTAAACCAGAAAATCAAGACAGATTACAATGGATAATCTCTGATGACCTATCTGGACTAGATGTCTTTACTATTTCAGCAGCATGTAAATTAGAAAAAAGAGAATAATTTCTATAAATCTAATATATCAAATCTGTTGTTGATTACTTCATCATCTTCTTTTATTCTTCCCCCACACATTTTTACTATCTTCTCATGACCCTTAACTGCCTCATCCCATGTCGTATATCTCTCCATATGATCGTTATGATCCCCACCAAATACCATAGTTTCAAATAAAATAGGATCAGCATAATCATCAAAAGCATGATTTATGCCTAAAAAAACAGTCGATACCCCTACTCCTTTTCCTACCACTGTATGCTCAACTATTTTATTCTCAGGATGATCATTAAAATCCTGAGCCCATGCCTGTATGTCATCATCAGAAATTGACTCTACACTGTGGTCCTTATTTAATCTATAATATCTACTCATAAATCTAAAATCTCAAAACGACTCGGAACCGAAACACTCATGGACTTGCCTTTTAACCCTTCTATTTTAAATTTTTCAAATATGCAAAAAATCCGATGAGAAATATGCCCGTTAGCCCTATTATTATAAGAAGAACTCCATTCTGAATATTTAATTTTAAGAGCTTTTCTATTCTTCATTATAAAATAGAAATTCATCTCTGGATAGAAATTGTATACTAAAATTAATTTTGATAATCCCAAAGAATAAATATCACTCAAAATATCTGAATGTTTCATCTGCGAAAGAATAGTGATATTTTTCAATTCGCTTCCCAAATGTATTATATCTGTATATGGCACGTCTAATATATCCGCTATTTGACTAGGAAGAACTATATCTTGTCCAATAAAATGCGCCATAATACGATTTTTTCTCTTAAAATAGTCCTCTACGAAATTGACCAAATCTATATTCCTATAAATCTAAAATCTCAAAACGGTCATTAATAAAATCATCGACAAAAGAAACTGCTTTTGTTATTTTAGAAGAAGATGATTTCTTCTTATATGAGGCATAAGGATTACGAGGAGGAGGAGAATAATGAAAAACAGCAGCAGCATCTTCAGCAGATAATATCTCCCCAATATTTATTTCTTGCCTTAATTCATTCGATATATTTTGATGTTCCCGAACAAATTTAAGCCTATCCTCATTTTTATTTATTCTACCTCTCATCTCCCTAATAAATGATTCAGATAATTTTTGAAATTGTAAAATATCTCCCCAATATACTTTGTTTTGCACTTCTCTAATAAAATCTTCAGATAATTTTTGACGACCAGATGCCCAATGCCAATCTATTCTATTTTTAAATTCTCTCATAAAATCTTCTGACAAATTCCCATAACGAGAAAGATATGACCAATCTATCCTATTCTCAAATTTTATAGGAGAAGCACCAAACATTTCTAAAATACTATCAATAGGAAAAACGAATGCGTCCTTGTTCTTAAACTTTTCCATTATTTCTTCTATCTCTTTTTTGACTGATTCTTTCATGATTTCTTTCTCTTATATGAACTCATAAATCTAAAATCTCAAAACGACTATTAATTGGCCCCGACTCAACAAAATCATTATCTATTTGAAAATCCCCTATTGTAAGACTTTGGATCTGCCATAAAATATTATCTCCTGGATCTTCAAAAACTCCCCCAAGCCATTCTTTATATCTCTCTAACCATCTTTTTTCACCCATTATTTATTCCTAATATTTTTTGCCATGAAACAAATACAACTACATCATATGGGTCAACTTCCTTGGGAATATTTTCAACTGTCCAATACTCTTTTTTTATCTCTATTCGTGATAATGGACCTTGAGCACCATCAGATTGATTATAAAGAAATACCTCCATCTCTGGATCTTTATTCTCTAACTCTTTTATTAATTCTTTTACCTTCATAACTAACTCCCAATTTCTTATGCCTCTTATCTTATTCTAAAATCTCTTTTCTCTAATTCTTCATATATCCTGTTAAATATTGCTTCATTAATATTATCAACTATTACAGCATTTCGATACATAGTCCCACATACATTACCTTTTCCTCCCCATGCCCTAATAGGATTATCATCTGCATGTCTTCCTAAAATAATATTCTCAAAAAACGTTTTTATACGCCCATGGTCTTTGAATAAATGACAATCATTCCCATCTCCATCTGACCATACCATCTCATTTAAAAATATATTATCTATTACCTCATCTTTAACATCATTAACACGCCTATAGTCAATATACTCTTGTAAAATCTCTTCTTTATTCTTACTCATTACTTACTCCTAAATAAAAACTAATTATAGTGATTCCTCTTTCACTTTCAAACAAAAATTGATAAGTAGTTATAGAATAAGGAGTTAGTGAAAAGATGTGTTTATAAATCTAATATGTCAAAACGATTGTCGATAAGGTCATACTCTAAAGGAACCTCTCCCCCTGTCGAACACTCAATCACCTGATCAAACCGTTTGCGTCCTAACTCTTCCATTTCTTCCCATAACCGATATGATATGCTTACATTCCAATTACAAAGCAAATGGTCCAAACGTAATCTACTTTTAAACCTTCTTATAAAATCTTCCGAAAGCTTTTGACAACCAGAAATACAATCCCAAGATACTCTATCTTCATATTTTTCAATAAACTCTTCTGAAAGATTCTTTTTATAAACTGAAATAAATATCCAATCTACTCTGTCCTTGTATTCCTCAATAAAATTTTCAGAACAATTTTGATACAAAGAAACCATTTCCCAATCTACTTTATCCCCGAACTCCTCAACAGAACAATCTAATTTGTATTGCTTGATTATTGCTTTTACTTCTCTTTTTACTCTATATCTCATGATAAAAATAATTATAAGGAATCTACTTTCACTTTCAAGTAAAAAAGATAAGTGCTTGAAAAATAAAGAGTTAGGAGATAGGGGAAATGGGGTCGATATCGATAGGGAGGAGGGGTTATAAAGGATATTTCTGTTTTTCTTATAATGAATATAATATGAATTGGTATAAAAAAGTTAAAATAAGCTCCAATACTCTCAAACTTCCTCCTGAAATTTATCCACAAATAGAAACAATAATTAAAAATATTCTACTTTTTTATAAAAATTTTCAGAGTCTCCCCTCCTCACCTATACAAATAGGAACAATTTCATTTCTTGATAAATATTCCAATCAAAATGTTTCCTCTAATATCTATATTAATAATAAATTTGTAGAACAAGCAGGGAATATACCCGCACAAAGGGATAGAATTACTGGAAATATCTATTTTAATATATATAAAGAAGTAAATGTCTTTCCAGAAAGAATAGATGAGAATTATTTAAAAAATATCTTAACTAATCAATTATATCATGAATTATCTCATTCTATAGATCCTAAAATAATCTCCCTTCAAAAACAGTATCCGAATATGAGCGATTGGTCCAAACCCACAGAATTCGATGCCTATAGTCGAGAATTAATAGAATATGTAAAAAATGCCTACCAAAATCCTCAGAATAAAGAAAGTATAAAACAATGGCTAGTTTCGGAATCTTTTGGAGAAACAAACCCAGAAATAAATACTATACTAAATATCCCTTCTCCTCTTTTTGTAATAATTAATTTCTGGAAACAAAATAATCCGATTTATATTAAAAAGCTAAAACAAAGAATATATAATGAGGTGATAAATCAAAATATTACTTAATAAATTAAATGATTTTTTAAAATTTAAAAAAGAATATTATGAAGATTGTAAAGAATATTGCAAACAACAAAAATGGGGAAAATATAGCAATACATATCTAAAACTATTTGAACAAAAATCTATAAAAAAATGCAAAGATATTATAGAAAAAGAACTTGGAAAAGATACAAAAGATTATTATATAGCATCAGCATACTTCTGCCGACAGTATAAAATTATACTGTGGACGGGAGATACTTTTAATGATGATAAAAACTTTAAAGTATTGATATGGAATGATGAAATGGGAAAACTATCTATTAAAAACCTATGTAAAATATTAAAAAATAATAATAAAGAACATTTAATGCTAAAAGGCAGATTTGGACCGATGGCATTAGAAACCTTAATAGTAGAATTAAGTAGGAGTTAATATAATGCCATTTAGAACATTTGTAAAAAAGAAAAATATAAATATAATGATATAGACGAGGTAAGAGAGTGGTCAATAGAAAAAAGAAATAAAAATATTGGAGATATTAATCCTAAAATCCTTATTGAAGTGCTTACAGAAAATAATGAACAATTTATCCATCCAAATTTTTTAGAAGAAAAATAATTACAACTTATCTTTCTCTTCTCAAATAAGAATAAGGAGATAAGGACTAGGGGTCGATATCGATAGGAGGGGAGAGAATGCCTCTCCTCTACTTGCTATTTTTCTCTCTTTTCTTTACTTCTTCTTGCTGCTCAGATAACTTTTTCATATATGCCTGACAGGCTAGTATTATATCCTTAGGCACTGCTGCTCGACGAAAACGTATACCACTACCATCATTATATTCTGTCCATTCATTATCTTTACACATGGTTTCTCCTAAATAAAAATAAAAGAAAAGTTAATCTTTATTTTATAAAATTTCTTATGCCCTTTTAACATTTGTTCTTGAAACCACTCGATGCATAGCCTCTTCCTGATATTGATAAAAACTACCAGTCATGCTCTCATTAGCTTGTTTCTCTTCTCCCTGAATAATAAATCTACCCTCTTTCTCTTTTATATACAAATGCTTCCAATCAAAACCTATCCTATCACTTTTGTTATGCTCTTTAACAGAACTCTTAAACGTATCTACCCATCTGTCATCAGGATCAGGTGTAAAGAATACTTCAAAACAACTATCTCCATTTTCATCTTTTGCTTCTTTTAAACTGTATTTAATATCTTTGCTCATACTTTTCTCCTATTAAAAATTTGTTATATTAATATATCGACACATTCCCTATCATATTTATAAGGGAAAATTATTTATTTTTTCTTCTTATACTCATCATAATCGACTTTGTAGAGCATAGAGGGGATTATGTGAGGACGAACGAGGGAAAGGAAATCATCGACAGAAGTAGAGTCGATAATAACTCGATAAGACATCCCTCCGTCTTTCCTTCTTTGTCTTTTCCTTAAATGAGCATCAATATTCCATCTTTCTTTAAACCACTCCACTATATTGTCACAAGATTGTTTGGAGAATGAGTCAGTGCAAAAAGAAGCTGATGGAATTATATTGTGCCCTGTTTTTATCATCTTATTATGAGAGTAATCAGTCGTCCCGTCATCCATAAACCATACTGCCAACGACAACTCTGAAAGATTATTCAATATATCCCTATCAATTTGTTTCCCATCTTCTTTGTAAAATTTATTCATACATTCTTCTATATCACTATTGGCTTTAGTATAAAAACTCCAAGTCCCCGAGCTATTCTTATATTCTTCCCTATCATCAACGGATGGACGAAATTTCAGAGTTTTTTCATTAACAATGCTTTTGAACTCTTCGAACTTCCAAAGCAAATAATCCTTTTGTCTTCCACTCTGACCAAAACCTGCGATCGAATTCCACCTATTACTTTGCCTTTTCGCGTCTCCCATCATACTACCATATAAAATATCTTTTTGCCTTTGAGTTAATGAAATCTCCGTATTCTTCCTGTTAATAAAAGTGGCTCCTTTGCGTTTAATACCATACAACTGACGTAAATATGTAAGATCTTCTCTTGTAACAGAATACTCATAACATATCTCCTCTAGAGACAAACCTTGATGATAATTATATTCAAATTGCTCTTTAGTTAAACCTATCTTTCCTTGACAAAAATTACTAAAAAACTGCAACACCTTCCTAGAAATCCCCATAGAAACCATATCGTTAATAGATAGTCCAGATAATATGTGCTCTTTAAACTTTCTAAAAACAATATACTCATTTACCCGTTTGCCACAACCATTCTTAATCTCTACATCAAGATATGGCTCTGCTAATACCCAATTATATTTAGATAAAAGCCTCGATAATTTCGATTGTTTCATCTTCTCAATTGCTTCTACTGATAATATCTGACCTTTTGCTGGCATAACATATACTCCTTAATAATTAACCCATATTATACATGGATTACTTTCACTTATATATACTATTCGACAAAAAAGCAAGCATTACTTTAATAAAAATTATATATTCCTGAAAAACAACGAGAAAATTGATGTAAGTCCTTATTTTTAGACACAAAAAAACACCACACAAAAGTGAAAGTGTGGTGTTTTTAAAAATACAAAATCGTTGTAAGTCCTTACATAGTAAGGATTTATCATTTAAAGAGCATACGAAACCAACGGCTTCTCCCACCTGGGAGTGTAAATTCTGGAGTGACCACCATCCTCGTACGTGGCCACGGGCCGAATTTCTTTTGTTCGAGCAATTTTTCCCAATCGCTTTCATAGTTCTTTTTCAGAGTTTCGAAATTAGCAAAAGCTTTTTCAGCATGTTCCGTACCACCAAAGACCTGAGCAGGTTGTTGGAAGTTTAGGCACATCATAAGATTTCTCAGAGCATCTTTAGCTGCTCCATAGAGCACAGCAGGGATATATCGATTAGGTACATCATCGAGAGTATAGCCAGAGTGAGGAGGAAATGTATTAACAGTTTGTAGAGCATTAACAAGGAACCTATCGAGTTCTTCTTCTGAGAACCATTGAAAGTTATAATCAGCATTAACGGTTTCTTGTGGGAGCAATTGAGTATCGAATGTAACGCTTCCTGTAAAGTAATTTACTTCAGCATCTGCATTAATTACTGTTTCATTTCTATATATTTTAACTCCTGACGATTGGTTCCAGTTTTCGAATGAAAATTTGAATGTTGTATTATCTCTAGACGGTTTAGCTTGTTCAAAATAGACAGGGATAGCTTGAGCGCAAGAGATATGGTGAGTAAGAGCTTCTCTAAAAGCTATTAATCTTTCGGTATAGGAAGAAGATGGAGCGGCATTAGTTTGACTTTCGACTACTGTAACGGTTTGGTATTCATATTTAGTTTCAGCATCTACTATATATTCCCACGTTACGCTATAGTTTCCCAGAGCTTGATCGCTATCGATATCCCACGAATAGACATAATATCCATCTGAGATTAGGAATGGATTACTTGCATCTACAATAGTTTCATCATCGGTGCTAGGTGCTTCTGTTGGTCCTACAATAGTGCATTGTATTGTGCTAGGATTTATAGGAGTTCCATCAAAATCTGTGATTTTAATTAGGAGATCTGCAATGCTTCCTTGTTTAAAGCTTCCCCTATAGCTAGCTACTGACCTTATTTCGCTCATTTTATTTTCTCTTTTTAATATATGGTAGTTATACTCTTATATATTAGAGTTTTATTATAAAATTCCTTTATTAAGCATCAGTTTATTTTTTAGGAGGCATGAGTAGTATTTTATCTTTCTCTTCTGGGTAGATATGGGCAGGTTCTACTTTTTGGATTTCTTTTTTCTCCATTCCTATTGCTTCTCTTATTTTATTAAGAGTAACTCCTCTATAATTTCCTCCAAGAACAAGTAAAAGAGTAACAAAGATTACAACCATGATGATTTTAAGACTTCTTTTAATATTTCTAACGCATTCCCATATTCCAGGGTCTCCATTTCCTTTTAGGCTTTGATCGAAATCATTTAAAGCATCTATTTTATCTCCTGTCGTTTTTTCGGATAAAATGATTTTATCTTTCAAATTTTTATGGCTCGATCTAATTTCATCAGTCAGGGTCTGTATTAATTTTGTTATTGTTTCATTATGTGTTTGATTAGTTTCTTGTAATGTTTTGGTATCCCTTTTAATTTCATCTACATCTTTATCTATATGATCATGTTTTATTTTACACAATTCCAAAGAAAATTTATTTTCTTCTTTTGCCATTTACTCTCCTATTTATTAAATATTTTATCTAACTGAGAATAAACTAGTTTCGGTATATTCTTCTTATTCTCCTTCTTATATTGTTCGATTAAAACTGCTCCTAATCCTGCAAAAAATGCTGTAGAAACTGATGACCCTGACACTTTCACATATTTATTATCTAGATGGGTGGTATAAAGTCCTTTATTAGGCAGATAAAAATCAATATTTTCCTTAATAAAGTTATTTCTTTTTTTAGATCTAGTTAAGAATCCTGCTGATATCACTTCATCATATCTTGCTGGAAAATCTATTTCATCTCCATCTCCAGAGGCAGCAAAAATACAGATATTATGATCTTTAGCTTTTTTAATTGAATCGCAAAGAACTCTATAGTTATATTGAGTTCCCATGGCGATAACAATAATATCTACTTCTTTGACAATTGACCATAAGACTCCTGCTACTAATGAGTTAAAACTACATGCTCCTTTATGGCTTACTACTTTTCCGAATAATAATTTAGAATGTGGAGCAAGTCCTATAATAGATTTTCTACTATTTGATTTAATAATTCCTGATATCATTGTTGAGTGGCCATTATTATCATCAACAACAACATTATCTTCGCAGAAGCTTATTTTATCTCCTTCGACTTTTATATCCTTATGGTTTGTGCATCCTGAGTCTAAAATTGCTATTTTGACTCCCTTTCCAGTACATTTATTATCTACTCCATAAGCAGAAGGAGAATAGACTATAGTGGATGGTGTTTTATCAAGGATGGTTGTTTTTTTCTTATCGATTAAAAACTGATTAGCTAATGTATTTGTAGTCATATATACTCTCTAAATAATATTCATTGGGACTTTATATATTTCTCCATTATCAAACATTTCTAATTTAGTAGCTAATGGAAAGGTTTCTAGATAATAGACATATTTTCTAAGAAACATAGCTAGATGAAATGTGATTAGATCATCTGTTATAATTTTTTTACATTTATTAATTTCGTCCATTTTCCGAAAAATATTCTTTTTATAAGGAATATACCATATCCTCTTATTATCTATTTCTAAATTATCTAAAACATAATTTCTAATATTAGCATTAGCTACTGATACTCCTATTTTATTAGATTTAGTTCTTGTTTTTGGATAATATCCTAGGTCATATCCTTCTCCTTTCCACGTTAACCCGCTTAACAAAAAATATAACTGAAAAATATTCATATTAAAAGATTCTTCATTTTCTGAAAAGATTTTTTTGAATTGGTCAAAATCAGGATGAAAACAAAAACCTGTAAAATGTTTTATAACAGAATTTGTTTTAAGATTTTCTGGGAAATAAGGATATAAATTAATCAGAAGATGATAGTGTTTCTTATCTGCTACAAACTTATTCAAAGGAATAGTTTTTGAAACAGATTTATTATATTTATTTATATAGCAAAGACTTTCATCTTCCACCACCCATGTAAGATTAGTATTAACATTTTGTTTTTTAATACCATTTACAACGCTTGTGGAGGGAATTAACTGTGATGCATTTCCTAGGTGTGTTATAACTATTTCCATATATAGCCCTTATAGCCCCTCTATCTCGCTCATTAATTCGCTCATAGTATTAATTCTTCCTCCTTCTACGGCAGAACCCATAGACTCCAGATCTATTATTTCGGCAGAAGGATGATCGTTACTAGTGATACCTCCATCTATCATATTTTCAACACTTGTTTTTACAATAATGCTATCTAAACTAGCGTCTATTTCTTCTTGTTTTATTAATTTCTCAGCTTGACTATCTTTATATTTCAACATTAATTTTCTTCTCTTCATTTCGCCTATAATCTCTATTTTCTTCGTTTTAATAAGTTGTCTCAATAATTCATTAGTTTGAATAGTTGTAGTCATACTTTCATCAATAAGCTTAGTATCAAATTCTCCCTCAAATTTCAAAAATTCATTAATATAGATAGTCCCTTTTGCAGGAGAATGTAGATATTTTACCCCTGTGTCTACAGGTATATCTTCTTGTATCATTACTCCCATACCCTTAATCATACTAATAACTTCCTGAGCATTAGTTTGAACAGCATTTGTTATATATAAAATATTGTCATCTTCTACATAGGTATACAACTGTCCCGCATTTTCGAAAGGAATTTTAACTACCCCTTCTTCCCCATACAATTCGATCATACGACTATTAACATTTAGGAATAATATCTTCATTTTATTTCTCCGATATATTAGAAACTATTATTTTATCGGATTTTACATAAAAAAAATCCACACTCCTGTGAAGTATGGATTTTTGAAATTATGATATCAATATGATTATTTTTTCTTTTTCAATTCCTTTTTCAAACCATTCTCAAGATCTTTACACTGCTTTGTCTTTACGTCCATGACGCATCTTTCATACTTCTCTGGGTCTTCATCTTTATCAACAGTTGTATGACATACGGCCCACGGATTTGGGTCCCATTTTTTTTTCTTTTTGGAGAGTTTTTGATACAATGCTGTTTTGATAATCTTCATAGTATTACTTCTCCGATTTACTTTTCAACCTCTCTATTAAAGCAGAAATTTTATTCCATCCTATTTGATACAATTTAATCCAAAAAGGAGAGAATGCAGCACCAATAACTATACCTATGATTAAAGTTATAATCTCCATAATCATTTCCTTTCCAAAAATATTTATACCTGTTGATAATCTTGTATTCGTCTAACAATTCTAAATTCTACTTTTCTAACCTTGCTTGAGATACCATTAATATATGTTCTGGTTTTTAAAATATAATTATCTATACCTGATGCATTTCTTCTAACTACAAATGGAGCAAGATACAAATTAGCTTTTGTTTGTTTTGGATCTTTACCGTTAAGAGTATAATATGTATAAGCCAGTTCGTTTTGTCCTGCAATACCACCTGTTGGTTGCCCAACAAATGCTCCAGAAGCTAAAGCTCCAGCTCCAAAAGTCCCCTGTCTTGTAGCAAAACCACTAGTCTGATCAGGAGTAAGAGTCACAGTCACGCTATTTCTAAAAGCATCGACTTCTCTTGCCGTTACATTCCTAGCTGTTGTTTGAGTATCAAGACCACTTAACGCCTCAGACTGAGTATTATAGGTTCTTGTTACAAGCGTATAAGTCCCAGCTCCTGTGTAATAATCGTTTGCATCTTCCATCCAATCGCCACGAATCGCTACTACAGGAGGATCTATTCTCTGATTGGGGTTGTTAGGATGATTAATATATATAACCATTTTTCTCTCCTTTTTTAAAAAATCTTATGTTAAATATACATTGCTCTAAATATATATTATAACTTAATATTCTAAAATCCTTTTTTCTTTTTTAAAAAGATTTTTTACTCTTTTCTGTCTATATAATCCACAGAAGTTACATCATCCACCTTAGGAGCTACGTAACTATCTCTATTTTTAGCCGATTTGCCTCTTTCGACTTGCCCTGCCACATATCTCCTTACATGCTCATGCATCCACTCTGCATCTGTATACTTAGCAATTTGAGGCACAGTAGTTCCATCTCCTGGATCAACCCAAGCAGGATCATCCTCTGTTTCTATATTTTTATGCACATATACATAATCTCCTACATATTCATTTGTTTTTAAACTAGGAATTTTGATATCTAAATTTAAATCTGCCATATTATTCTCCTATTTTTTAATATATAGTACTATCATATATAGTACTATCATAAATTTTAGTTACTCCTGCTGGATTATCAGCTAATTGCACAATTAATGTTTGATTTTCCGTAAATGCAACTTCTCTTTTGGCTGTTTCGTAATCTGGATGAGAAATAATTATTTCATGAATTTGATTTCCCGTTCCATCACTCCATTGATCATATACTCCAGTTGAGGTTTCTTCTTTCTCAATAAATACAGGGTCATCACCCCATATGTCTTTAATTTGTCCTGACGCATCAGTAATAAATGTCCAATTTTCGTACCCTTCTTTTTGTCTAACATTAACAATAGCGTCCTGTAATGGAGAACCGCCTGAATCATTTACCGTTAAAGTAAGTTTTCTTGCATGTAAATGTGTGCCATTTGCCGCCCAAACTTTATCTACAGTAATACTTGTAAACGTAGAGTTGTAATGTATGGCTACCCCACCATTATTAACTCTACACCCATAATAAGCATTTTGAAAAGTACAATCTTTAAATAACACAATTGAACCAGCTCCGACTTCAAAAAAAGCATAATTATTCCCAGTATCATCATAATTGTTATCAAACGTGCATGTATCCATAACAAAGTATCCTTGTTTCTGTCCTACCTCTACACTATATGGTTCTGTTTTACTTGTCTGAAAATAACCTGCACTTTGTTTACCACAATCAATCATTCTTGGATAGGAACTAGCTATATTTTGTATTGTGCAGTTTGCCCATTTCATAGTGCATGAACGAATTGATAATAATAAAGTGTTATCAATCACCATATTATTAAAAACTGTGTTGCCAAAAAAACCTCCTGTTCCAAGTATCCCGTAACCATTCTCAGTAACACCTGTTTCTTCTATTGTTACATAGTTAAAATTAGCTACTATATCTCCTGTTGTATCCATAGCTGCAAAAGACATATGATACCCGTAGGCATATGTACACTCTTGTAATTTCACATAATCCCAATCAATAAGGCTCCCCGTCCTAGAATAGAAATACATTGACCGATAATTTTTGATAATAACTTCATGTCCAACTGTGCCTTGACAATTAAAAGAGCCATAAACATATATATAACAATAAGAAGCGTTGTTTATGTCTCCTATAATCTGTTGATCATCTCCGCCAGTAGTTCCATCACCAACATTAAACGTAGCGCCTTCTTGTATATCAAGAACAGGATATTTAGCAGCGCTTAAATCCCATTGGAGGACATCACTATCATTCTGCATATTTAAAGTAACACCAGTTCCAATCTGAAGTTCTCTATTACCTTCAATCTCATACGTGTATGGGTCAGCACCACTTATTGTCATCGCAGTAGCATCAATAGCCTCAACATCAGCATATAATTGAGCCAATGTGCCTGTTCCTGCTGTAACATCTATAAGTGAAGCTGATACTGATACTGTGAATGTTGCCATTATATTGCCTCTAATTCTTTTATTAAAGCTATCTTCATATCTCTTTCTATACGTAATTCCATAGGTTCATCTTCGGTCATATTTCTAAGAGCTTCTTCCTCTCTTTCTCTTATCTCTTTCATTTTTATATCCACCACTCGTGTTTTTTCAACAAAATGGATGTCTTCTAATTTTCTATCAGAAACATTAAAATAAATAGTCCCTTTTTCATACTCTCTTTGCCAAACTGTCCCTTTTTGAAAAGCTGCCCCCACAGGAGATCCTAAAGGACAACGAAACACATATAAATCTTTCATAGGAAAACGATATGCATCATTCATATAAGCATAAACATTGTCATCAGCAATCAAATGAAGCCACAACCATGCACTATAAATATACGGATCA